>JACCDL010739161.1_pt1 | contig 40532 bp, 55 predicted proteins | sample 7441931 | NCBI WGS metagenome assembly JACCDL01 (sample SAMN15323437, study PRJNA562643) | freshwater metagenome | isolation source: river surface water | place: USA:Blue River Watershed | collected 2017-08-16
CGCCAATCATCGGCGTCAGGCTATAAATCTGAACTGGTGCTGTGGACGCCGTACCGTCACCCTCTAAGTATAACTCAAAGTAGATGCGCCTAAACCTCAATGAGTTGTTTAGCTTTGCTTCGAGTCGCTGAGGTGCAGTCTGTGGAAAGTCATCCACAACGGTAGCGATACCGCCAGATGGGGTTACGATGCTGTCCCAAGTGCCATAAACGGTGTCACCTAGGTCATCCTTGGAAATCTGGTCCCAAGTGTAGAAATTGGTTTCGCCCTCAAAGTCCTTTGAAACTTCGTCCCAGCTCGGCACGATAGGGGTTTCCGGGAGTGCGACAGGGTAAACCACGGCCTTGATGGGTCGCGCAGAGGCCACGTCGGCAGCCCAGTAGTAGAGTCGTTTCCATTCGACAGGAGTATCGAAGTCGTAAATCTTTGTGCGGATGAAGCAGTCCATAGCCTCTGAGCCGTTTGCTGACACTGGCTCGTCTTCAACGCGTAGCAGCGAATACTTGTCGCCAATCTTTGCCGCATCTCCAGAGACGCCGTAGTAGAGTTCTTCGACGTTTGACTCGTCCTTGCGTGGCACAGTTACGAAGTATGCAGCTCGGGTGCTGCTCTGCCACTCGCTCCATGTTTCGGTGTCGAGGTTGTATGCGTAGGTTGCGCCATCGTGCCAGAGGACGATGCGGCGACCCACGACACTGATTGCGTGCTGTAGACGCTTGGTGAAATTTGTGTCCGATGCAAACTTGACTCGACGCGCGTTCAGTGGGTAATACATCCAGTTCTGGTAGCGGTATAGGATGCCGCCAGAGAATACGAAGTGCGCGTTCTCGAACTTGACGACACTGCGCTTGCTCTCTGCGCCGACATCTTGCTGCATTACCTGCATCTGGCCGCCCTCTGGCGTGTCACCGAATGAGTAGCGGTAGGTGGACTTGTTGCGGAAGATAACGATGTCGTTGTAACCCTGCTCCATGGCGGTAATCCACTGTCCGTCACCTGCACCGATGTCTACGTAGTAGTAGTTGCCGGTGGGGTCAATCCAGTCCCAAACCGAGGTGACTTCGCCCGATGGGCCGAAAGTGGTGATGTCCGACCAGAACAGGGTGTTGGCTGTAGTAGTGCCGCGCACACCATAGCCGAAGAAGCGGCTCTGGAACAGTTCGATACCGCCAAGTGGTGGCATGTTAGTGCTGGTGAAAGTGCCAGCCTCCCAGTAGCCGCCACTAATAGTTGCAGACGATAGGACTACCTTGTTTTGGAACTGGGTGCAGTCGCTAGCCTTGTTAGCCCAAATCTCAGTCCAAGTCTTGGTCGTAATGTTGTAGAGCCAAGTTTTGCTGTTTGTGGTGGCAACCAGAAAGCGCTCACCATCAAGGCGCGTGTAGGTGCCGATAATGTCAAATGGCTCGGTGGTCACTGGCGACTGAATAGTCGACACGCCGTTGCTCTCTGCGTAAATTGGCGGGCGCGAAATCATCGCACCTGATGTAGTGAACTCGAGATTGATGATGCTCGCGAGCTCATTGTCGTCAATTGTGGACTGGTCCCAGTAGTTATTCAGGCCACGAGTAAAACGCTGGAGAGCAACAGAGCGTTGCCGAACCGTCTGTGACATTAGTAGTCCTCAGGGTCAGGAGTTACAGAGTAGTAAGTGTCAGTCTGGTTCATGTTGTCACGGTAAGACAGACGGTTCAGTCCCTCTCGGAACTGCCCCTGCTTGATTCCTGCTGCGGTGTAGTTCTCGTCCATCTCGAGCGCCTGACCCATGACATAGTTCACTACTTCGTTGAAGTAGCGGTCTGGCACGCCCAGCGTGTCGGTCAGAGTGACGAGGGGCACTGGCGTCTTCAAGTATTCAATCTTGAGGCCGTTAGTGATGGTCTTTGACGGCTTCGGATACAAGGTGATGACACCAGCACGCTCAGTCCACACTACTGGGATATCGCTTTGGCGGGCGAAGTCTGGGTCGCGCTGTAGAGCGAACTCACGTGCGGCCTGAATCGAAACAGCCTCGATAGGCACACCGTCAACATACAGAGCCTCGATAGCCAGAACCTTGTCTTCTGGGAACTGGTAGTCATGCTGCCCTGCGATGACATCCGCATACTTTGTGCCGCGAAGCAGGAAGTTGTGATTGACAATCTCGCGCTGTGCATCGTTTATCCAGCGGATGATTGCGTCGTCAGATACCTGCGCTCCCGAGGTGTCACCGAACTGGCTCTTTACGCGAATGGATACGTCTACGCCTTTGAGGGTGAATGTTTCGAGAGGCATCGCTACTTCCTAAGGACTTTACCGCCGTGACGGTATTCGTGTTTATTCGATTTCAACATGCTTCGCATCATGTCTTTGCGTTCCTCTTCCCAGTCAAGCTCGGCTTTGGCACGCATTAGCGCCTCTGACATCTCTAACAATTCTAGCCTATTAGCCTTGGAATTACTGTTCGCCAAGTCATTATCCATCAGCCACGCCAACAATCTGTGGTCAATCTCAGACTCCGCCAATGTACGGATAATGTACGGCGGCAGAATCTCGGGCTGGTCCTCAAGCGCGTAAGGCTTCTCCGGGGTGAAACTTGGGTGTAGTGGGTCGAGTAGTTTCAAGGCGATGGTGGGGTAAACGTCGCGGATAACTTCCGCCACGCGGCGCTGGTGGTCTGTACGTAGACCATTTAGTCTGTCGAATCTTAGGTAATCAGCCATTTTTTATCTCCTGATAGGTAAGCCAAAGGGGAGTGCAGCGAGACGGACCGCACTCCCCTCTGGGGTTTACTTGCTTCTTACAGCTCGTTGATACCAGTCATCTTCGCGTGAGCGTTACGACGGTAGGTACCGATTTCCGAGTACTGGAAGATGCGGGCTTCGTAAGCATCGGTGTCAGCGACGCGGCTCCACATAGAGCCGTCGCGGTCCATCCATGCCCAGTCACGCTTGCGGTTGATGACAAGCTCCTTGCTCGACAGAGCGAAGAGAGTGCCCTTAGGCGCAGCGTAGTCTGATACGAACTTGATTGGCTTGCCAACACCCTCGAAGGTGAACGCACGCTGACCGCCCGAGAGCTCAGCACCGTTAGTGAAGCGACGGAGCGAGGTCAGGAGCGACCAGTAAGCGTTGAATACACCCGGTGATGCAAGGAAGACGTCAATGTCGCCACCCTTCTTGTCAACCGACTGTACGAGGTTGATGAGTCCAAGCTCGGTGATGTTGCCAACGTTGTTTACAACGGTCGACTTCCACGAACCAACCTCAGTTGGGTTGATGCCGTGAAGGGTTCCGCTGTCCGAAACGATTGCAGCGAGACCAGTGAGCTCCTTGCCGAACGAGTTGGTGCCGTTTGATGCGCGAACGATAACGTCGCCCACAGCGGCAGCAATCGAAGCCGAGAAAGTAACTGCACCAGTTGCCTCGTTTACCGAGACAACGGTCAGGTGACCACCCGAGTTCTTTACGGTAGGAACGCCGTCGGTCAGGTCAGTGCCGTCAAGCAGGTCAACAGTCATACCCTCTTCGACGAAGTGAACGTCGTCGAAAACGATAGTGGTTGAGGTTGCTGCGGTCTTTACCTTAGCGATGGTGCCCGATGCGTCGCCATAAATCTGGCGGTTCAGGTCGTTAGCGAGGTCGCGCTTCAGACCCTTGATTTCGTTGTCAACAACGTTGATAAAGGCGTTGTAGTTGTCAGCAGCCTGCTCGAAAAGCTGGCCGTCAACCTCGATAGCACCGTAAAGGTTCTTGAGGTATAGGTGAGCCTGCTTGTACTTCTGAGCGCCAGCTACTGGCAGCTTCTCGCGAACGCCGCGAGCGCCAATACCGTGGTTGCGGCCGATGTGAGTGTCAAAGATGACCTCGCGACCGTTCTGAGTGATGTGCTGCGCTGAGGCCTCAATGAAGTCCAGCGCTGGGGTCTTGTCCCGGAGCTGCTCGTGAAGGTCACCGTAGACAACCTTCAGAGCTTCCGAGGCAAAAGTCAGAATTCCCTGACCAGCCATGTTATCCTCCTACGGATAAATTTTTGGAAGTTTTACGATTGTCCTTCGCCCTGACCTCAATTGAGGCTGTACCACAGACGTTTTCATCATAGCATAAAGTCAAAGTGACTTTTACTGGTTAGCGCGCTTGTAGTCCTCAAACATCTTGGCTAGCATTTCGCGCTTCCCCTTGTCGTCCTTAGGAATCGCAAAGCCCTGAACTGGAACTCCAGCGCCACCGGCTGAGCCAACAACTGTAGGCGCAGGTGCTGATAGGTCTGGAGCGCCGACAGGCTTGAAGCCGCCAATCATCTGAGCCAACTGCTTTGCTGCGTCGAATACGCTCGCCTCGCGGCCAGCATCCAGTGCCGCGCTCATCAGGTCGTAGATTGCGGTCTCGTGCGCCTCTGAGATGTCATACTTTTCGCGGAGCGACGAGATTTCCTGCTCGAACTTTGAGACGTAGAAGTTGGTCTCCTGCTCGAGAATCTGGTTGTTCGCATACTCAGCCAACTGTTCCTGCTGCTGGCGCAAGGCCTCAATCTCCTTGCGGACTGCTGCTGGGACCTCTGAGTCGTCATCATCGTCCATGATGTCGCCAGCCATCTCGGCCGCGTCAGCCTCGAGCATACCCTGCGACATCAGGTGCTCCTTGAGCGCGCTGAAGACCTCGAGTGGGTTAGCGTCCAGAGCCGCTGCAACATTCAGGGCCGAGTCAATACGTGCTGGGTCAATGCCCTGCTCTGCGTACTGCTTGAATGGGGTGTACTTCTCGAGCTGCTGCTGGAAATACTTGTCCTGCTCTTGCAGGTGCGGCGTAACCTTAGCGTGCCACGCTTCAGGCAACTCGCTCAGTAACTTCTCGTATGCCGGGTGAACCTTGGTGTCTGCTTCGACTGCTGGAGTCTCTGCTACATCAGGCGTCTCGTTGAATGATAGGTCAGGAACCTCTAGTCCCTGCGTCTCTTCTGCCATTGTTTTCCTTACTGTAGTTGTTCAGCACCCATGTCGCCTTGTGAGGCAGCGCCCATTGGCGCTCCCTGCATAGGCTGCATTGGCTGCTGTAGAGCCATTTGCTCCATTGCCTGCTGTTGCAGAGCGTTCTTGTGGGTCGAGATGTGCTTCTCGAATTCGGCCTTGACTGCATCTGGCAGTAGGTCGAACGACTGTGACTTGCGAAATCGGTTGTGGATTTCGATGTGGACAGCGTGGTTGTCGTAATCGTGAACCTGCACAACTGATGGTGGGGCAAGCGGGATAGGCTGGCCGTTTGCATCGACCTGACCCGGAACGGTTTTGTCTGGGTCGCCATTCTGCGCACCCATCTCCCACTGCTGCTGGAACTGCTGAATCTGCTCTTCGGTAAGGCGCTTCATTAGCAGGTTCTCGCGCTGGGCTTGGTTTTCGTCAATCTTTATCTGGTTGTAGAACTGGCGAATCATGCCCATGTCAAGGACACGCATACCCTCTTCTGGCTTGATGAAGCCCATCTTCATCCAGTCAGTAATCAGGGCTTGGCGAGCAGCCTTGCTGGTTGGCAGAGCCGAGCCAGATTCGATGCGGATGTCGGTGCCGGTTGCAATGTCCGAGCCAGCCAGCATCTGTGCGTCAAACGAGCCGTCATCGCCAGTAATCTTCACAATGCGTGGCACTGAGACGTACTGGACAAACAGGCTAAGCGACTGGCGGGCAACCTTGGTGATTGCAGCCTCGATTGACGAGAATACGGTGGTCAAGTATGAGTCGTCACGCTCTGCTAGGTAGCTCAGAGCGGTTGCGGCAGTGACGCCGCCTGACTCGCCACGCGAAACTTGGTGCTGACCCGATAGGTCCTCGAAGTCTGACTGCAACTGCTGGACCTCATTGATGACGTAGTTAGGCAGTGGCTGAATGGGCACAGGCTGAGGGAATGGGAAGCCCGGACGCACTGGGATGTAGAGGCCAGCGCGCGAAGTAATCTTGCGCGGGTCGAGCGAACCCTCTTGATACATCATCTGAGGCTTAGCCATCAGGTTCTTGGCGTGGATAATCTGTGAGCGCAGGCGGTTGTATTCGCGCTGAATAGGAATCAGGCTCTTGATAGTGCTGCGACGGTAGAATTTTCCAGTCGGGATGCCATAGGTGTGCGCAAATGGATACTGCTTGTGGGTGTATGGGATGCCATTGTCAGCCATCTGGACGATTTCATTGTCCACAATGGTGATGAGGCCACCATTTGGCAGGTACTTGCAACCTCCCGGCTTGGCCCACATCTCAATTACGAGCACAGCGTCAGGCTTTGCGGTGTCAACCGAGCGCAGGTCCATGAGTGCGGCGTCAATAATCTCTGACGACGAGACCTTGCTTGGGGTGAAGTCTTCTGGTAGGACGTTCTTGAAAGTCTGCTTGACCCATTCTTCACTCTTGGTGTAGACGTTGAAGATGTAAGGCTGCGCCTCTAGGTCCTCTTCGCTTAGGTCTGGTACGAATAGGTGGAATGGCGAAACAACTTGGTGCTCAACGTCGCCACGCGCGATAACCTGCTGCTGGACAGTGGTCTGCCCAGTAAATGGGTCCTGAGTTGGGATGTCTGCAACCTCGACTTTTGACGCATCCCAGAAAGTCTTGATAAATGCGTTGCCGGTAGTTGCGCGCCAGAACTCTGCCTTTTGGAGAACGGCAGTCTGGAAGTTTACCTTGTCGTAAATTGACTGCCAAACCTGCTCAGCGGCCTGAGCTGCGAGCAAGTCCTGCTCGTCATTTGACGCTGGCATTACGACAGCGGTTGGCTTACCCGAAGTGGTCTTAGCAATCTCGGTACGAATGATTGGCTCGATGCGGTTCACAGTCACGCGAGGCATGTTCTGCGGGTTTGGCTCTTCGCTTAGGACGGTGTTCTTGCCGAGCGACTTCCATGAGTGATACTGGTAGCCGTTGTAGAACGACAGTTGCAGATACCATTCCTGCTCTTCAGTTTTGCGGGCGGTCTTGCACTTTTCGTACTCGGCCTTGACCCATGCGACAAGGTTCTTTGCCTGCTTCTGCTTCTTGTACTGGTTGAGAACGGTGTCGTTCTTCATCTCGCCAAGGGGAGACGTAGTAGGCGCGGCGTAGTTATCCATTGTCGCTGTCCAAATCCTCTGCTACTAGTTTCCAGAGTCTGTCTTGCGCGGCTTGTTCCTGCTCGAGCAGCTCTAGTTCGTCTCCGGGTAGATATGGTCCAGTATAGCGCGCTTCTTCGCTAGATACGACTGTTGAAACTTGCTGGAACGCTAGAGGGTCTTTAGTGGCTAGCAGATTTGCTAGGTGCCTTACGGTTGCCTGCTGCTGGTTTGATATCGTCTGCAACGGCTTCAGTGCTGTCGACAGTGCCTTGAACAGGTACACTGCCGCTGTCGTCACTGCCGCCAGATACAGCAAGGACAAAATCAGCAACGCTACTACGAACTCCATTGATGAGCTCCTCTACTTGGTTCGGGATACGGTTGATTGTTTCACGTGAAACTGCGAGTTGCTCGGTGAGGCGAGCGTTCTCTTCAGTTAGTTCGGCTGGGTCAACCCACTTGATTGCCTGAGCCAGCGTCGCGATGCACTTAGTGCAGAGCAGGGCCGCTCCGTCGAAGACGTCAACGCCAAGGTCGAATAGGTTGCGGTAGTCGCCGCATTTCATGCAGGTTGCCGGTAGTGGTGCGCCTGTTTCGTAGAAGTGGTACATTAGCCCTCCAACTCGCTGACGGAACTTACTCCTCGCCAACTGGAACCCCAGCTAGCTTGGTCGTCAATGTCAGAGAACTTATGGGTTACGCCGAAAGTTTCCTGCATGGCGGTGTGGAATCCGTCTCGTTTTATTTGCACCTCTGAGGTTTCAGGGGTGAGGTCGCTCATAAACGTCATAGCGTACTTAAGAGCATCATAGCAGTGATTGTCTTTATCGCGGATGTCTTCGAGCTTGTTCTTTTGCTCGGCGACTTTAGGCGATGCGTGCTTCTTCCACTTTAGGCGTGGGAGTTCTGCTATGAGATTTGGGCAGTCATCCGTAATCATCAGATAGGGCTTGCCTGTCTTGGGGTTGATTTTGGTGTACTGCTGAAGTTTCTCGAGGCCTACGCGGCGGTCGGTAGGGATAGCGTCGACGGCAATGTAGATGCCATGCTTTGCATACTCTTGCTGAATCGAGGTGCCGGTGTGCTCTTTGGTTTGCTTGATTGCCGGGTCGCCTGTGGTTAGGTAGAGCTCTGCGCCCGATTGCGCGAGGATTTCTTTCGTCCATTGGTTGACGACGCTGGCGTGCTCGGCAACATTGAGCTTCGCTTTATACCATTCTTTGAAGACGACAATAGTTCCATCTTGGTCAACTGCCATCCAGAGCCAGACTGTGGGGTTGGTGTATCCCGAATCCATTGTTCGAATAATGCGATGTCTCGAAGTGGGTCGGAACTGTCCTTTAGGTATGCAGTGTGTAACAGGTGAGAATTCTGGAAAGACTGAACCGCCAAGATGGACGTATTGTCCGAGTTTACGGATTGCTTGCTCTTCCGGGCTAAGCGACTCCATGTAGCGTTCAATGGCTGCTTTAGAAAGCGATGGGTTGTCCTCCATGCTTGCTTCAACCACGCCAATGTCTTTTGTTCCTTCTTTTGCTGGGATGTAAACATCCTCGTAAATCCACTCCATGCCCTCGACTGGGGTTTGTGACATCCACCAGTCGCCGTCTGTATCAACCAAACGTGCTAGACATTCTTGCCAGATTGTCTTCGGGCACTCCTCGTCGAAGTGAATGAAGTGACGAGATGAACCAGCGAACTTGTCAAGGTCTTGGTCCTGCGACATGAACTCGACAAACGAGCCATTGTTCAAAGTCAGCAGGTGACGCTCGCGGCTGTAGGAATCTTCCCACGAGCCATTGATTAGATAACGCTTCGGTAGCCACTGCTTCCACAGCGGCAGAATAATTTTGTCGACACCATTCAGGAAGTCAACTGCGACAACACGCCCACGCACCGGACCATCTGGCAACTTTCTCCAAGGGTGCGTTTTGGTCACATACCAGATGCCTTCAATTGTCGAGCCGAGCGACTTACCCGAACGGTTACCACCGATGTAGAGCCTTGCTTTGTTTTGCATCTTATGGAAACGCTCTTGCTTCTCTGACGGCTTGTAGTCGTAGAGATTCGGCGACCATGATGCGTCTTGGATGCTCTCGCCCAGTTGGAGCAGAACATCCGAGAGGTCGAATTTGTCTTTAGCCATGTATTAGACGCGTGAGCTCAGCCAAAGTAAGGCGAACAAGACTGCTGTCAGTGACACGTAGCCCAGTCCGTAAAGCAATGAGGTCCCCGAGATTTGCGTAAGCCCACCACTCGCCAGCCCTAGGATAACCCACACCGGCACGTTGAGTGACAAGGAAGCCAAAGCTACCACTAGCATTTCTGCGCTCAGTCTCGGCTTCTTCGTACCATTTTTGAATCTGCCCATAAGATGCCTCTTTCGCGGCCTTGCCGCCTTTTACTTCGAAGACGATTAGTCCGTGATTCTCTTCTCGCAGCCAGACATCGCCTTCGTCGTCTGAACCTTTGAGGACATTGCGGTGCGCAGCCAGTTCGCTGTAGCCCACAGAAAGTAGATAATTACGCACTGCCGTTTCGGCGCGCGTTCCAATGTTTTTGCTCTTGCTCAAGGCCGTCTCTCCTGTCGTTGCGATACAATGTTAGCATGACTACTATACCTAGCGCACAAGAGGTGAATACTTTTCACCTCAACAGCGACAAGGATAGTAGTGCTCAGGCTTTACACCATACTCTGGGTCTTGGCGCTACGCAAGCAAGTCCGGGTAATCACAGTCACAATGGCAAAGACTCTGTTCGCATCAAGTTCAGTGACATCGAGGGTGGCTGGATGAACATTGACGGTGGACTGCCTAGCACGATTTATACACCTATTCCCCACATGGACGGCGGAGGTATCTAGTGGCTGTTATTATCCAGCTTCGGCGCGGAACTGCGTCTGAATGGACTGCCGCTAACCCTGTCTTGGCGCAAGGTGAGATGGGTGTCGAGACTGACACTCTCAAGGTAAAGATTGGCAACGGCAGCTCAAATTGGGCTTCACTTCCGTATTTTACGCAAGGAGCCGCAGGACAGTCTGCCTATCAGATTGCCGTTGCCAATGGCTTCGTGGGCACTCAGGCAGAGTGGCTCGCTTCACTTGAGGGTGCGACTGGACCTGCTGGTCCGTCAAACACGCTTTCGATTGGTTCGGTAACTAGCGGCGCAACTGCTGCGGTTAGCATCACTGGTGCGTCACCAACTCAGACCCTAAACTTTGTGCTACCTAAGGGTGACAAGGGTGACACCGGTAACACTGGTCCTGCGGGTGCTACTGGCGCTACTGGTCCTGCTGGACCTACTGGCGCAACTGGTCCCGCTGGACCTGCCAATACGCTCACTGTCGGCTCAGTGTTCACTGGTGCCGAGGGTTCGTCGGCGACTGTCGACATCACTGGCACTGCCCCTAACCAGACTATAAACTTCAGCATCCCTCGCGGTAACACTGGCGCTACTGGCGCTACTGGCCCTGTCGGCCCTACTGGCCCTCAAGGCCCTAAGGGTGACACTGGCGAGACTGGTCCTGTTGGCCCCGTTGGCCCTCAGGGTATTCAGGGTATTCAGGGCGTCAAGGGTGACACTGGTGAAACTGGTCCTGTTGGTCCTCAGGGTCCGCAGGGTATTCAGGGTCCTGTTGGCCCACAAGGTCCTAAGGGTGACACTGGTGACACTGGTCCGCAGGGTCCGCAAGGTGTCAGCATCACGCTCAAAGGCACTGTCGCTGACGTAATCTCTCTGCCGTCAACTGGCAATGCTGTCAATGATGCCTACATTGTGACGGCTGATGGCGACCTTTACATTTGGAATGGCACTGCTTGGTATTCGGCTGGTCAGATTGTTGGTCCTCAAGGTCCTGTTGGTCCTCAGGGTCCGCAGGGCGAAACTGGTGCTACCGGCCCTCAGGGTCCGCAGGGTATTCAGGGCCCTAAGGGTGACACTGGCGATACTGGTGCTACTGGCCCTCAGGGTCCGCAGGGTATTCAGGGTATTCAGGGCGAGACCGGTCCGCAGGGTCCTGCTGGACCTACCGGCCCACAAGGCCCACAGGGTATTCAGGGTGAAACTGGTGCTACTGGTGCAACTGGCCCTGCTGGTCCGGGTGTAGCTGCTGGTGGAACCGCTGGACAGATTCTTGCCAAGGTTGACGGCGTTGACTACAACACGACTTGGATTGACAACTATACGCCGCAGGTGAAGCATCTGGCGATGAACCAGACTGGCTCCACCATTCTCAAGGGTTCGGTTGTTTACATCTCTGGCTCTAACGGCACCAACATGCTGCTAGCGCTTGCTGACGCTGATACTGAAGCCACTTCATCAAAGACTATCGGCTTGGTGCAGGCGGACATCCCTAACGGCTCAGAGGGCTTCGTTATTACAGAGGGTCTACTTGCTGGGCTCAACACTTCTGCCGCTACCGCTGGGCAATCTGTTTGGCTATCCAGCACCGCTGGCGGTGTCGTCTATGGCGCGCCACCTGCTAAACCAGCCCACTCGGTTTATCTAGGTGTTGTCACCCGCGTCCAATCGGTGAACGGTGAAATCTTCGTCAAGGTTCAGAATGGCTACGAAATTGACGAGCTGCATGATGTGCAGATAACTTCCCCGGTTGTGGGGCAAACATTGACTTACAATGGGTCAATGTGGGTAAACTCAGCAGCCGCTGAATCTGGTTTCAATCCATTCCTATTGATGGGAGCATAATGCCTACCGCATACAAGTCACTAGCGGCATACCAGTCGCCGAATAGCCCGGTGTGGGTTGACCTATACACTGTGCCGGCAGTCACGACCACAGTGGTATCAAGCATTGTCGTATCGAACCCTATTTCTGTTGGGGCAAAGTTTGGCATCCGCTTAGTCAAAGCGAGCAATGCAACCACTGTCACGCTGGTGCCGCTTCCTGCGTCAACAAACAATTTGGCCGCCGAAACGCGTGTTGCCTTTACTGAGGGTTGGACCTTGAGCGCTGGCGACAAGATTCAAATTCAAGGAACTACTGGCTCTGGCGGAATCGACTGGTCGCTATTCGGAAGTGAGATTAGCTAATGAGCCAAACAGTATTCCCGGTTCAAGTTGCCAGCAGTCGCCAGCCTTATGAACAACTTTTTACCTCGTCAGGTACTTGGACAAAGCCAGCGAATGTAACTCAGGTTGAGGTTGAGATGATTGGCGGCTCAGGTTCATCGAACGGTAACGCTTCTGGTGCTGGCGGGTACTACAAGGGCATCGTGCCAGTTTCTGGCGACGTGACTGTAACTATTGGCGCTGGTGGGGCTGCTGGAAGCAAAGGCGGCGACACCTTTTTTGGTGGCCTAAAGTGCACTGGTAGCAACAATGCCGGTGTCGACCCTCACTCTGGGCAATTTGTAAACACGAATGTGCCACAATTCTCGCCCAGCTCGGTGTTTGACGTTTCAACAAATGCTTTTGGGACACTAGGCTTTCAGGTTTATCAGCACCTTCAGTTCCACAATGGCTTCTATTACACCTACGGCAATAACGGCTGGGGTTATTGGGGGTTTGGATACCAAGCGCCATTCAACTGGAACGGAAACTCTCAGTACTATTCATTCAAGTTGCAAGCCATGTTTATGAACGGCAACATGACGCTTACCATGGCCCCAATCAACCACGCCAACACGCAATACTATGGCGGGTCGATTGCCGTGAGCACTAACTTTGGGCAGAGCTGGACTTGGCGAGACTGCGGTGCTGCCTACATTGCGGGTTACACCATTACCAACGATGGCACTATGTGGGTTTCGCAGGTGAATAATAACGTCCTAAAAAAGAGCACAAACTCCGGCGCTTCTTGGACTGATGTGACGACAAACCTAAGCAACACCGCATGGACCCTTGTCTCTGTGGGTAACCGCCTATATGCCTTGGGGCCAACTGGCAGCACTACCAACAGCGTATGGACCAGCACTGACGGTGTTACTTGGACGGCTATTACCGTCTCGTTCGCGCCATCCACTAACCAGTATCAGGGCATCGAGCGCCAGTATTACGTGGATGGCACATCGCTCTACTACCACGGCTGGGGTAGTTCAAACGGAATCGTAAAAATTACTGGCACTTCAGCCTCACTGATGGCAAACAGTCGCGCATACATCCCTAATGTTGCTGTATGGACACTAAATTCACGCTACATTAGCAGCGGGCAAGACCTCTATGACATGACAACCGGAAATCTGGTTTTCCCCGGATTTCACAACACTTACTCTTATGTAATTGGCTATCACAGTACTGGGTTCTACAGTGGCAACAATGGAAGTCAGTCATACTCCCCCACTGCGTACTCGGGCTATCTAGGTTTGCCAATAAACAGAGGCAATACAAGTTACAGCGGCGGCGCAACTAGCCCAGCCAAATACACAGGCAACAACTGGATAAGCGGCTCTGGAACCCCACTAGGCTGGGGTCAAGGTGCTGACACTGGCGGTCTGGACAATAAGCAGTTTGGTTCTGGCGTGACATCATCGCGAATAGGAAACCAAGGCGCAGTAATTGTTAGGTGGTGGGCGTAATGCCTAAATATGGCGTACTAAATGGCGCAATAATCGCAAACATTATCATCGCAGACGACTGGGAATCCGCCGATGCCCTAACCGAGGACACCTACATTGAGGTGCCTGACGATGCAGTTATTGGCGACTTCTGGCTAGAAGAAGAGCGGCGCATTGTGAAGCCAGAGGAGTACAACGAGATTATGGCTGAGGTTTGGGGAGACCCAGTTCCGCCGCCGGTAGAAGAACCGACTGAGGAAGAGGTAGAAAACTCTTCTGAAACTGTTGTAGAAAACTCTGAACCTGTGGTATAGACTCTGAACTAGCAGTATAAGGAGACGAAATGCTAGAAGGCCTAACGCCACCAGAAAAAGAACAGCTCTGCATCCTCATGCGCAAAGCTGCCGACCTCGACCCAGCAGACACCAAAATCCTGATTGACGCAGTAGCCGACCCACGCTGGAACGGCGCTGCGCTACACCGCGCCCTAGACCAGCGCGGCTTCAAGGTGCATAAAGACGCAATCAACAAACACAGAAACAAGGTGTGCGGCTGTGCTTGGTGACCTAACCCCGAAAGCCGCATGGGATACAGTGACCCCGGCAAAGCCTGTTGTAATCAACAACCCTAAAGAGCCAAAGAAGCTCAAAACCAAACACAAAGTCAACGTCATCCTCCCCGACCCGCAAATCGGTGGACGCTGGTTCCATGGCGAAAAGTGGGACAACTTCCACGACGAAAAAGCAATGGACGTTGCACTACAAATCACAAACTGGCTTTACCACCACGACCGAGTAGATGCTGTCATCAACCTCGGCGACTTCCTAGACCTACCTGCTCAGGGCAAGTACGAGCAGGAGCCAGCGTTTGCTGGCACAACGCAATACGCAATCGACCGTGGGCACAAGTTCCTGCAAGAGCAACGCGCAGCAGCAGGCCCACAGGCTCACATCGTCCTAATCGAAGGCAACCACGACCGCCGCATGGAGAAGTTCATCCAAGTCAACGCGGCGAGCGCATGGGGTTTGAAGCGTGCAAACGTAGACGAGATGCCGGTAATGAGCCTCCCCTACTTACTTCGCCTAGACGAGATTGGTGTTGAGTACATTGAGGCGTACCCAGCAGGTGCTTACTGGATTACTAAGAACCTTAGAGCCATACATGGCTACAAAGTCAGGTCGAACGGTTCGACCGCAGCAGCATACACAAACGACACCCCACACATCTCCACTGTCTTTGGTCATATTCACCGACAAGAAGTGCAGTCGAGAACAGTCTATGACCGTGAGGGTTCAATCAGAAGCCAAGCCATCAGCCCCGGCTGCCTATGCCGAGTTGACGGTGCGGTTCCATCAGTAAACGGCAGCACAAAAATAAACGGCAAGCCCGCGCAGCTCTTCGAGAACTGGCAGCAGGGCATAGCGGTTATTACTGTCGATGAGGACGAGAACTTCTTTACCGAGTTAGTTCAAATCGTTGACGGTGTTGCTTGGTTCCGTGGCAACAAGTTTATTGCTCGGCGAGGCGCTTAGCTTCAGCCGCTAAAATCTGGTCCATAGAGGCCTTAGTTTCGGCGTCATGGTCAAACCAGTGCACACCCTTCGTTCCAGTCGGAATGAACGGCATAGTGTGTACAGGGCGCTCGCCGTAGTGTGGGTCGTTTACAGCGTGCCAAGTGTTGTGGCAGAAGTCACAGATGCGATGCAGGTTGCCTTTCGCATTGTTCATCGTGTTCTTGTCTGGGCCGTGGTGTCGGTCTGAAGCAGGGCGTCCAACGCAGCCCACAATTGGGACGACTCCGCCTCCAGCTCGGGCGAGCCCAGCCCATTCGCAGACCATGCCGGGCTCAATGGGGTACATCTCTGCCGCGCGTTTTCTTCCAGTGCTAATAGGGTCTTTGTAATCTGCAAGCGATTTGGATGACTCGTAACCATCGTCAATGTATCCATTATCAATCTCCTTATCTTGAACAGTGGTTTCGTCTTTACCTGAGGTTTTGACGTTGCCGTTGGCATCGAACTTGACCTCACCGCCGCACTCGCAAGCGTCAGCGGGGAGGACAGCCCACCAGATTATGTCGCAGTCGTCATGGAAGCCAAGCCTGCATTGCAGGCAAGGCTCCTCAGGGGTGCAGACTACTGGTTCCACCATTCGGATTTCTCCTGTTCGCCAAGGATGTCCTTGATTGAAGTTGTGTTGTTGCTTGCACCAATCTGCATCAGGTCGATACCGACCAGCATCTTGAAGCCAGCAGACTCGCTCTCGGTCACGCCCAAGCGGGTCTTGACTTCACGAGTGAGTGCGTTCTGAGTAATCGGCTTCTCGCCGTTGTCGACACACCAGTCGCGGTATGCGTTGAACAGTGAAGTCTTGGTGACGCTCGCAGTGTCGGCGAGGATGGTGCGCTCGTCCAAGAACTTGGCGATGTGGTCTTCTTCGTGGCGGTAATTCTGGGTTGCCATCTTGACCGACTCTGGCTCGTTGAAGCCTTGGTGGGTGACCCGGACTGCTCCGTCAATCATCCACTGGAGGATGCCAGCACCCTCTTCTTGAATCAACAGCTGCGCGAAGTTCTCTTTACGCTTCTCTGCCGGAATCGTTTTACGGAAGTCAATCTTTCGCAGACGACGCCAAAAACCCTCGCCACCACTCTTAACCTCTGGCAGGTGGTTGACCGCCATGAAGAGAGTGTGGGTTGGTTTGAAGTCGAAGAAGTTTTGCCCCATGAATCGGGCCGAGAGGGTGTCGCCACCTGTAAGCATCTTGACTCGCGACTCGTTGAACTTGCCGTCTGGGCGCGTCTCTGAAGCAACAGCAAGTCGTACACCGCGGAGGCGTGCAATGTCCGTAGGGTGAGCGTTCCCGGTTGTGTCAAGGAGGAAGTTCTCAGGCATTGTTGCAGAGTAATCGCCGAGGATACCCGAGATGACATCGAGGATGGTTGACTTACCATTTGCACCAGTTCCTACAAATACAGGCAGGACGTGGAAACGTGAGTCGCCAAACAGTGCCGCTCCGAAGAGTTCTTGCAGATAGGCGATGCGGTCCTCATCTTCGATGATGTCCTTGAGGAATTTACTCCACAACGGAGTTTCCATAGTTCTCGGTGCGACGGTTGTCTGCCGAGTGTTGAAGTCAATCCCCTTGCGTGCCGGACGTAGTTCGCCTGTACGGAGGTTGACAATCCCATCAGGAGTGCATAAATCGTTAGCTTCCGCGTCCAACTCAATTGCGTGAACGAGGACTTCAGCATCAGTGCCAGCAATGGTAATGGCATTTAGCAACCTATCCTTGTTTGCGGATGCCTGCGCCCACTTCAACTGCTCCGGGTTCAGGTCTGTGTTCTCTGAGAACTCTACGGCCTCAATAGCAGTCTGAATGATTGACTTCTCTTTGTCAAGGACATAGCGTGAGCCATCCCACTTGTGCCAGCCGACATCAGTGACGTGCTTGAAGTCGTTGCGCATGAAGTGGATGAGGCGGTAAGCGTTCGCTGCATCGGTGCGACCAAAAGCCGAGTATGAGTCCTGATAAATCTGCGACAGCTCAGAAACGTCATAGTCGTTCTTTACAGGCGAGTTACCTAGTGCAGCTTCAGGGTCGCCTGCGAATAAATCCTTGTGCTCGTGACCTTTGAGTTCTTCCTTGAGTTTCTCTGGGGTCATCGATTCGACACGAGCGATAGCCCAGCGGTTCGCTGAGCCAATCTCGTTGTGGTTCATTTCGCGGGCTGGAGCCTGCTTCAGGAACTCGGTGAAGCGTTGCGCTAGTTGCTCGACCAGTAGTTGCGCTGAAGATTCGGTGAGGCATCCGTTGCGGTGCGCCGCATTGATGCGGATGAGGTTTTGTAGTAGCCAACCATGTCTGGATTTAGGTGCGGCGACAGCTGGTCGGACGGAGTTGAAGAGGTTTGCGACCCAGTGACAATCGTGGGCGGCATACTCCCACTCTTTCGAGGCTGATACGGTCTCGTAACTTTCGAGAGAAGTCGTGACTGTAGCAAATCCATGAGTGATAAGGACATCTGAAATCTCTTCAATCGTGAGTGGTCGCCACGAGTCAGGGAACTCCACAGAGGTCGCGACAGGGTGATTCGCGTCCTTGAAGTTGACTGAGCCGGGTGCCCTGAAGATGCGGGGGAGGTCAAAAACAGAGTCGAGTTGCCCACCTTGCGAGGCTGCAAGCCAACGCACGAAACTGCCCCATCGCTGTAGGAGATTGCTTGCAGTCTCCGAATCGAAATCTTCGGCAGGGTCAATGGCCCAGTACGGCTGTAGACCATGACCAGAGTGGACCACCGCGGTAGGTGTGACACCGAGCAGGTCAGAGATGATGTCGACGAGTTGGTGGGCATTTTCTGGGGATTGAATCCCAGTCTCTTTGTAATCGATGTCAACCCAAACAGCGGCAAGTCGAGTAACGTCATTGGCTTTTGAACGGAGAACAGTTGTCGAAGGGTTGATTTCATACCAGATGTTCGCTTTCAGGTCGGTGAGGGTTTCGACAACAGTGTCGGCAAGTTGAAGTTTGGTGGCTTTTACTTTGAAGCCCTGAGTGGCGCTCTGGTAGCAGACCTTTACAGTGTCGTCCGCTTCGTAGCCGAGGCGCTCAAGTAGTTCTTGGAATGGCTTGGTTAGTGCCATGAAAGTTCCTTTCTCGATAAGAAAAGGGGTGGGCAAGGGGGATGCCCACCCCTAATCAATTTCGGTGGCTAGAAGGTCTCTAGCGCAGTGACGACAGCGTACTTGTTGACGCCCAGAGCCTCAGCGATTTCCTCAGTTGAGAAACCGGCGGCCTCGAGCTTCTTCGCCTTAGCAGTCTGCTCGTCACTTAGTTTATCACCAGCGGACTCGGTTGCGCCTGCCGACAGTAGAGCGTCCACCGCAGGGTTCGACGAACCCTTCTCGATGGCGATGCTGTAGAGCTTGACGTCGTTGAATCCCTTGGTCTTGGCAGGCTTGGTGCCCGACAAGGTGATGGTGAACTTCGAGCCGAGCTCGAACTTCTGCATGCCCGAAGTCTTCAGGGCCTCACGAGCAGCCGACAACTTCTGACCGAAGAGGTAGACGCGGCGCTCGCCGTTGTCGTCCTCGATAGATGGGTCGCGGAGGTCAGTTGCAAGGGTGACCTGAATCTGGAGCTGAGGCTTGCCATCGTCCCAGAACTTTGGGTCGCCAGTCGCGAAGTCGCGAACCTGAACGGTCTGAAGGTCGGTGATGGTGCCGGTGAACGAGGTGCCAACCTTGGCATCCTTGAACGAGATGGATGGAACGGTGACGCTGCCTAGCAGGTCGTTTGGGTCTGGGAGATTGATATCTACCATCGGGTATCTTTCCTAACTGTTTTTACTGTTTCTTATTTTTAGATGAGCGAACTAACGTCGCCCACTTCTTTCTGTTCGAACTTTTTACAGTCCCAACAGAACGAAGCCTTTGGTTGCTTCTCGATGACGGCATCCCAGCCGACAACTTCAGCAGCGTCAATCATAGTGACAAGAGCATCGAGTGCATCCTGCGCTACCTGACGGTCGTAACGCAACATTACTACCTGAGCCTCAGTCAAGTCAAGGTCTCTCGGTAGAAACGTTAGCGAAACGTGACTTACCTTTTTGCCAAGCTGCTCCCAGCCGAAGCCGTAGAGCATCGCTTGGATGCGGTATTGGTCAGAAACCTTGCCTTTAGCGGCTTCCTTGATTTTCTTCTCACCAACAACTTTCCAATCGTTGACCACGAAGTGTTCGCCATCGACACTGTATGCACCCATGTCGCACGACCCGGCGAGCTTCAGCGACTTGTATTCGAACACGCTGAGCTTCTGCTCCAACACATAGTCGTCAGGCCAGCGCTCGAAGCCGTCCTCGAGGGCGGCATGAACAGCGGTGCCCAAGAAAGGGAACCAAGAACCTTCCGGTGTCTTCGGCTTGCCAGCGAGTTTGCGGGCAACACACTTGCGGCAGTCCGAACCGACCTCGCTAATACCGATAGCGGTCTGATAGGAACGCTCAGTCAGGAACAAGTCCCGGATGCGTAGCAGCCAACGCTCAGCAGTATCTACCGCTGCCTTGTCGACTGGGTTGTGCTCATCTACTTTGAGAATCTGGATTGGCATTGTTTCGCCTCTCGATTTGTTTGTAAAGCCTATTGCGGTCGATGGGGCTAAGTCCGCCCCACACGCCGTATGGTTCTTTGAACTTTAGCGCATGGGTCCGACATTGAATAACGATTTCACACGTATTACAAAGCGCTTTAGCTGCCGAATAATCTGCCTGCGATGGGATGGCGTCTCGACCATTCTCTTGAGAATTTCCGGCATCGAACCATAAGTCCGGCGCGTTAGAGCAGGGTGGTTGACCGCCAGCCTCTTCGGCTGCCGCTTTGGCGAGGCGGAGTGCCGAGGCAAACTGTGAATCCTTCTCATGATGCAGCACTTTCTTTCCTAATCTTTTCGAGACGCTGAATTTCGTCGTTTATATACCAGATGGCTTTGCGCAAGTCTTGGACATCATCATTGCCATCCTTTAGCCCTGCTCTCCAAAGATACTTGAAAGCGTTGCCGATGTTGAAGTTGCGGTGGCGTGTAATGTCTATGCACTCGATGCCGCTCGGGTCACTCGTATAGTGCGGTGGGTGCGAAACGATGTCACTCACTTGTCAATCCTTTCTAGCATTTTGCGGGCGAAGTCCACGCCGCGCGAGCCGTCCAGCAGCTTCCGGGTGAGCCGGAATCGCTTGCTGACCTTTTCGGCCACAGCGTGGTCAATGGTGTTCACTGCGATGAGGTTCCAGATGGTGACGCTGTGGTTGCTTGATGCGCGGTGCACTCGGTCTTCAATCTGCTCGATGCGGTCTGGGTCGTATGGTAAGTCCAGCATAATCAGGTCGTCGGCTTTGTCAAGGTTTATTCCAACACCCATGTTCCCGGACAGGAGAACAATGCGTAGGTCACCTTGCTGGAACTGCGCCTGAATCCAATCGCGCTTGGTCTGAGCGGTATCGCCCGATAGCACTTCGCTAGTAACGCCGCGCGATAATAGTTCCTTTTGGAGCCAATACAGCACCTTGGTGAACTGGCTAACAATGACCACCTTGGCTTGGTTGTCGGCCATCTGGTCATACTCGATGAAGCCACGCTCATCAAGCCACTCAAGTAGCCAATCAAGTTTCGCCGAGTGGCCACCCACGATTGGCTCGTAGTCCTCTGTCCACTGGCAGATTGCTTGCTGGCGCGAACGGAGCGCGAAAACCATTGCGTCAGCGTTTGGCTCGTCCTCTTCGTTGTCGTAGAGCTTCTGTTCGTATTTGACCTGCTCCCACTGGTAGGAGATGCGCTGTTGCGCGTCGAGTTCGATTTCGACATCCACATAACGCTTTGGTGGAAGTTGCGGTAGAACCTCGGCCTTGGTGCGGCGCACCATGAAAAGTCGGTCACGCTCAAGCCAATCGCGCTGATTCTTGATTCCAGCCGTGGCCTTGATGCTACGGCTACGCGAAACCTGCTTTTCGGTAATCCAGAAGTGTTCTTCGAGCCACTGCCAGCGACCGCCAACATAGCCGGAGCCGAGCAAGAAGCGCCACGTGCCGTAACGATTCTCCAACTTGCCCCGGTCAGGCGTGCCAGATACCGCAATCTTGAGCGGGGTCTGCGTCATCTTGACCGCTTGTAGTCCTTTCCAGAAGTTGGTAAGTTTGCGGTCGTTCTGAATTGGCAACACCATGTGACTCTCGTCAATGATGACCGCATCGAATGGGATGGTCGTGAGTTCAGGCACTCGCACACCAGACTTCGTAGCATCGAGCGCGTTATGGTTGGCGATGACGAATACTGGGACGTCGCTGAACACTTGCTTGAATTGAGCCGACTTCTTGGCGGCTGAGCCTTTGCTTGCGTCAATGACGCCGACATCGTAGCGTGGCCGCACGAAACGCTCGATACTGTCGAGCCATGTGGTCTGCGCGTTGATAATCGGGGTCAGGATAAGAATGTTGCTCGGGCGCGACAGTAGGCCATCAAGTTCGAGCGCGCCTAGGACTTCGAGAGTTTTGCCTAGGCCGGGCTGGTCGGCCAGAAGAATCCGGCGCGCTTCCTGAATCCGTTTAGCGGCCTCGATTTGGTAGTCGAACAGGACTTCATCAACGAGAGTCATAATTCAACCCCATCCAGTAGGATGCGAAGAGCCATCTCGGCCTGCTGTGGGACAACTCCGTTTCCGCAGGCCTTCAGCGCATGGGCGCGCGAGATGCCTGAACCCGAGATGGAGCCAATCGGCATCCCCATCATCCATTCGGTGAATTCGGCCGCAAGTCTAGGCGCGCCATCCTTGCCGTCTGGATTGGTCGGCGATGGTGCTGGCTGGCCAGTAATCTGCTCCCAGCGACGAATCGCTGGCTCATACTTGCCCCAAGTTGCTGGCAAGTGGACTTCGACCTCAAGTCGACTCTTCGGGTTGCCCTCGGCGATTTCTTTGGAGGTCGGGCCATTGGCCATGCTGACCCGAGTGGTCGGCAGGAGAACCTCGCCGCCGTTGATGATTGCTCGGGCCACAGTGTCGGTCTGAACCTTGCCGTCGCGAACTCGAGCTGCGTCGCCATCCTTGTGGTCACGCGTTGCTGGAGTTGGCAGTAGGTTCATGCGAACGGCCACGCCTAGGCTCGCCCCGGGCATACCCTTGGTTTTGCCGTCTAGGTAATCCTGACGACGCTGTAGGTAGCCGTCGATGTCCTCGTCGTGGTTACGAACGTGCGCTACCGCTGGGGTGGGCAACAATGAAGACTCGGAATCGCTGGTGTGGCGCTCCGGCGTCGGAAGCTCGAAGACCTGTCCATCGCGCATCATACCCGAGGTCGGCCAAGTCCCCAAGAACGGCTCCCATTGCCCTAATAGGTGGCTCTCCGTTGAGAATTGCCAAATCTTCTTCTGAGTATTCCATTCCATTGTTCGCTTTAGCACTTAGTAAGCCCCTAACATTTTCGATTACAACTAGTTTTGGTTTGATTTCTTCGATGGCCCGAGCGAATTCGCTCCACAGGCCTGAGCGCGAACCTTCGAGTCCTGCGCGTTTTCCAGCCAGCGACAAGTCTTGGCATGGGAAGCCGCCTGTGATGATGTCCACAGGCTCGACCTTGGTGAAGTCCACCTTGGTGACGTCGCCATAGTTCGGCACGCCGGGGTAGAGATGCTCAAGGATTTTGGATGGCGCTTTGTCGAACTCGCAGTGCCAAGCCACTGTTGCGCCAGTGACCTTGGATACTGCGCGGTCGAGGCCGCCATATCCAGAGAACAAGCTGCCGATTTTCATTTGATTCCTAACTCGTATTTCACGAACTCCCAGATGTCATCTGGAATTGGTCGGTTATCCCGCTCATGGCGGGTGGTGTAGATTTCCTTGCTGTCGCGCGCCAAGAATTGACGCTTAGTGGCATCGCGGTGTCGGCGCATCTCGAGGAAGTGTTCTCGACAAAGCCCGGCCTCGCTCACTGGAGTTTCACAATTGAGAGTCCGGCATGGCAGAACCTTGCCGTAAACCATCTCAGAGTTGTGACGCTTCATCCACATGTAGTGCTTCGCGCAGTAACCTTTGGTTTTCTTAGGCTCGAGGCAATCGTCGAGCAGACACAGCTTAGCGGTAGTCACGTTCATACTCGTATGGCTCGTCGCAAGCGCATGGCAGGTAGCCACAGTAGTTACAAGGCTCTATGACTTCTTCGTCTTCGTCGAGCTCTTCTTCTGGCTCGGGGCTGCCTTGGTCGTAGAACCAGTCTTCGTTGGTGATTCCCATTTTGGATACTCCTTATTCTTTGGTGGTTGTGGTGGTGGTGGGGTTAGTTCGTAAGCGTTGCTCCAGCAATCGGCCGCACGACATCCGCTGACATAGTTGCCGCACTTGTCGCACCGGTTCAGATAGATGTCGTTTACGTAGCGACGAGTCCCGGTCGTAGTATCGAGCCAGACATACGTCATTACTTCTTCACATCCAGACGCGACTTGTCCGAACGAATGAACATCTCTGGGTAATCGGCGGGCTTGAAGTTCTCCTTGATGAACTCGGTGTTCAAGTCGGTCTGTCGCCAGCGGACGATAGAAGCCACAACCGCACCATGGACAGTGAGAGTGTCGTTGTTGCCGATTGCGTCCTTGATGATGGCGTCAATGGCTTTCTTGCGGGCTTCGAGTGACTTCATTGCGTCCACGATAGCCTGACGTTCGGCTAGTAGCTCGTTCGCGATGATTGCGTCGGCCGCTTCGACGGCCTTTTCGGTGACCTTGGTGGCCTTGGGCTTCGCGACCAGTGCTTGCTTTGCGCGGTCGATGATGTTGGTTTCTGGTGCGGTGTTGGTTTCCATTGTTTCTCCTTATGGTTTGGTTGCGTAGCGGATTACTTTGTCTAGTTCGTCCACTGAAATCATTTTAGACACAGTGTCCGACGTTTTTGTGTATTGGATTATGAAGTGTTCGCTCGACTTGCGAGCTGGTTCGATGATTAGTTGAACTCCATCACGCACCCACCCATAGTCCGGGTCAAAAGCCCAACCATAGTATTCCAGTCGCTGCGTTAGGTAGTTCGGTAGTTTCATCGGGGGAGCACCATCAAAAGAATCAGAGTAATCATTAGGGTCGCCAAGTAGGCGTTCTCAATCCTATCTCTGATTGCTTGCTTTTTGCGCGTGTCTAGGTTGCGGTAGATGGCAACGATGTGCTTAAGTTGAGTTGTTGGGAGTGGTTTCCTGACGCTCATCGAGTATCTCCTTTCTCGGTTGGTTGGTGGAAGAAGCGGGCTGATTACAGCCCGCTTCTTTTTTTAGATGGGGTTGTCATCTTCATCCACTTCGGTCACGCCATCTTCGTCGATGACAAACCGGCGGACTTCAATGTCGTCTGGTAGGTCGCGCAGCTTCTCAACGAAGTCCTTGAAGTCGCGCTCGAGTTTGGCCGTCCTGCGCATCGCCCACTCGAATCGCTTGCCGCTTGGCAGCTCATCAAAGGACTTCCAATCAGCGTCGCCCCATAGTCGGGTGTCGATTAGCCATCCTTGGGTGTGGTAGTCCCCGGTCTGAGCGATGAATAGGCGTTCGGTGAACTCGTATGGTTCAGGCATTTGCTTCTTCTTTCTGCGACTCGCACTCGTTGTTCTGGCACTCCCAGCACTCGCCTTGGCGCGCCATGCGCTCTTCGTGGTTCTCTGGGATGTCCCATGAATCGGTCATGTTGAATAGGCCGTCCACGCTCTCGTATTCTGCGCCCCATCCTTGCTCTTCGATTGAGCGGAAGTGGATTGAAAGTTCTGGGAATAATTCGGCCATGCGAGCGAAGATTGGTTCTGGCGCATCCCAAGCGGTCGTAAACCAAATGTTCATGACGTTGCCACGACGCTCGACGGCGGTTTCGTAGGCGTCCCACTTGGTTCCCCAATTTCCTACGTTCCATCCATACCACTGCTTCTCGTATTCGGCCGGGGTCATTGGTGGAACAAGTAGGGCTAGGAATGAGAATCCGGCGTCGCGATTGCGCTCGTTGATTTCGAACTTACTGTTCTCAATCTCGCGGCGTAGGTATTTCTCGAAAAAGTCTAGGTCGCTAGACTTCTGAGCTTTGATGGTGATGGTGTTATAAACGTGGTTAGGCATTTTCTGATTGCTCGATTCTTAGGTGGTTGTGGTTGTAGGTGGTTCCTTTGTAAGTGTAGTGGCCATTGTCGGCATCCACATACACAATTGGGTTGTCTAGCCATGCTTCGCAAAAAATCTGGGTGTCTAGTCCGAAGCTTAGGTTGCCATCGTAGCCGCCCAACACGACCGCGAACTCGTAGAAGAGTTGCGCGGATAGGTAGTTGGCGTCGCCGATTCGGTCGGTCCGGGTCAGGACGTTCTTGACCGCGATTAGGTTATCTTCGCCCGACCAGTGGCCGTAGATGCTGATTGGGTATGGCAGTGACGCTGAGCTGATTTGGATTACTGACCGGTTGCCCATTAGTTGCTCTCCTGTTCGATTGAATACAAGATGTCATCCGCTTCGGCAATCCAAGAAGCAAACAACTCTGCGGTGTCGTCGGCAAATTGCTCGTTGGTGTCCAGATACTCGCTAATCTCTGCGAAGTTCTCGCGGGTGCTGGTGACGTAGCCAAACACGATTGGGTCGTCCGGGTCGAGTTTGCTTAGTTGGTCAATCAACTCTCGAATGGTCATTAGTTGCTCTCTCTCTCGTGGTTGCGCTTCACGTGGTCGTAGGTGGAGTTTTTGAGTTCAATAATTGCTTCGCTCAATGCGTCGCTGGCAGTGTAGATTGCGCTCTTGTCATTGGCCAAGTGGGCGGCGATTAGCTCGTTGATTACGTCGCGTAGGTCATCTTCGGTTTCATCGCACAAGCAAACGTCGGTGTTGATGTGGTATGTCATTAGTTGCTCTCCTTTTGCTCGACAAAGTAGTATCCGCCGTTTCTATCCGCGGATGCGGCCAAAGTCATCTCGAAGAACTCGAGCTCGTCGCGGCAGTAGAAGAACACGCGCGGGTCATACTCGAAATCATCCCAAGAGAACTCGTCATCGTGGTAGCCGTCGATGATAGCCACAACGGCGTCCGGGATGTCGTCGATGAGTTCATGCGTGTAAACGACAGTGACGTCCTTGTAAATAAGGTTTGGGGTGGTGGTGGTCATTTGGTGCCTTTCTTGGTTGGTTGGTGCTACTTGGTTTCTTTGAGTGGTGGAATGTCGCCGACCGGTAGGGCTACGATTTCGGCATCGGTGATGTCCCAACCTTGCGTATCTGCCCATAGGCGACGATGGGCTAAAGTCGAGCCAACGTAATACTGCTCAAGGTTCTTGGCCATCTGGCCGCGCGTAACATGCTCGAGAGCTGCCGCTTCTTCTGGCGAGATACCTTTCCACATGCCATACAAGCGGCGCGAGTGTTCGCGGATGCCGTTGCCGTAACGCTCTTGAAGAATGTCGCCCAAGGTCGAGCCCCATCGGAAGAATTGGTTGGCCGTTGTGATTGACGCGAGCATTACCAAACGCTTCTGGCGTTCGACGTCCTTTTCGAGAACATCGCTAACCGGGAACTCGTGGTCAAGTCCCGCGGGGATGAACTTGACGTTGTTGCCGCCATTCCTTTCCATCCACGCCTGAACAACAACTTGGCGATAGTAGGGACTTGCGCCAATCTGAACGAAACCGAATGGTGCTTTCGCTTGTCGAGCTGGGACTCGCCAATTTCTGAGCTGATTCATGGTCAAACCGGTGTCGGCCGACACTTCTCGCGGGGTCATGAGAACCCCATAGGTTGGGTGAAACGTGGTCATTTCTTGCCTTTCTTGAGTTGAATAGTAGGGAATAGGGCTATTCGCTACTACGCTACTCACATTTTAGTGGGTTTGGATTCAAGTTGCCAAATCCGGGGTGAAAAAGTGTTGAATTTTAGGGTTTTTTGCGATTTCTAAATCGGTTCTTAAGAAAAAATCAGGTTCATTCTTATGCTACTCAATTTTGAATTTTTGAATCAAATACGAATGAACGTGATTTTTTCATGGGGTGCGACTCAGGAAAGTTATCCACAGAGTTATCCACAGGCTAGTATGGCTCGTCCGTTACGTCGTCGAGATACCAGATTTCCGGCGTCGCAACCATCTCTTCAAGAATCGTTTGCGCTTCCACGTCATCGAGTTCGGCCGGGTTGGTCGAACGGATTGTGATGGTCATGATGGCGTTATTCGACGTGTTGAAGAATTGGTAATTGCGGATTCGCATCTCACTCTCTTCCGTTTCGATGGGGCGCGGGATTCCATCCGCGAACGCGGTCAGAATCTGATTGAACATAGGGTTAAGCGTGGTCATGGTTTTTCCTTACGCAATCTCTAGGATGTCGGCCAGCTCGCGGATGCGGGCGGGTTTGTTGTCGTATCGAATTTCGCGGATAATGGCACCTTTGCCATTGCGGGCGATGATTTCCCAAGCGTTGCGAGCGCGGAATGGGTGAACCCGGTCGCCGACGTTGTAGCGGGCGCGGTCACGTTCGCGCCAGATTTCGGCGCGCGCTTCGCGATAGTCGTCGTCGATTTTTAGGCAAGCGTCACGCCATGCTCTACGCTCGTCAAGATACGCTTCGATTTCGTCGCGATGGGCGGCGTAGAATTCGGCCAGCTCTTCGGCTAGGGCTAGCCGGTCGTAAATCCGTCGAATCTGCTCGTCGGCACACTGGCGCATTAGGTCAAGTCGCTCTGAATCGGTCGCTGTGTAGCCGTCGTCGCCGTCGATTGACCAAGAGCGTTCTCGCTCTGCCGTTCCGATGTAATTCGGGTCGGGCACATCTGGCGTTTTGTAATCGCGCTTAGGCAACGGAATCAGATAGTCGAGCTGCCCAAGGTTGGCATTATAGGAAGAACGCAACTTTTGCCACGTCGCCACGTTAGGCGACGCAACCGGTTCGGCCGGGTATGGTGCGCGGATTGGTTCGGTCATGATGTGGGTTTCCTGTTCTCTAGTTGTTGCTAGTTGGTTTCGTGGTCGTGGTCGTTTAGTTCACAAGCACATTCCCATCCCGCGCACTTGTAGCCACATGAACACATGGCTAGGGTGCCAGATGGCGAGATGGTGATTTCGGGCATGAGTTCGGTTTCACAAACGTGCTCATCCTGAATCTCTGCCCAAGCGGTTTCGGCGGCGTCGCGATAGTAGAGCCAAAGGTCAATGCGCATCAGGTCGAAAATCGTTGAATCCGGGGCCGCGCCTATCTCTTGCCACCGGTCTGAGTCATCCATCGGCAGCTCACGCCATGACTCGAGAATGTCTGAGTTGTAAATCGGGGTTAGGTTGTCGGCCATCTCTGAAACGGCGCGGTCTGAGTCGCTCTCGAAATAGGCGCGCTCATTGCGCACATCTTCGAGAATGGTGTTCTTGCTGATTAGTGGCATGGGCCGGGTTTCCTGTTCTCTTGCGGTTGGTGTGTGGCCATCTGGTCACATTGAATAACTTAGCAGGTGATTCGCTGAGTAGTCAAGTCGATACAAGCATTTTTTTATAACAAATTGGTAACGGAATTTTTCGGGCGATGTAATAAAAGGAACGCGCGCGCGCGAGTATCAAAAGCGGGCGAATCTGTCAAGCATTTGAAGATAACAATTTGGTAACGGCATGAGCTGCCGACGCCATAGCAGAAGCGGGCGAGATAGTCAAGGATTTTTTGATAACAATTCGATAACGCGGTTCGGCCGGGTTTCGCTAGCCAAACCGGCCCCGATGCGCGCAAAATTTTCGCATTGTATCGCGAGCTGGGATGTCTAGCAGCATGGCAAGCAAATCGTTACCAAATCGTGATAAAGCGCGGCCGGGCGAAACAGGGCATAGCACACGCGGCGAGCGCGGCGCACATTCCATTCGTCCCCTAGGGGCCCCATGGCGCGAAAAAACCCCGCCGGCAAGGTGATGACCTTACCAGCGGGGCTCGGGGCGCTAGCGGGCGGCTAGCGGGCGGTTCGCTTGGCCTGAATCAGTGCTCGGTAACCCGGTGCCGCGAAACGGACAGGCTCGAGCTCGCCGATGAACGACACGCGCCAGTCGCTCGGCAGCTTGGCCAAACCGGCGATTCGGGTGAGGTCGATAGCCACGCTCGAGCCCGCCTCAGGCATCGCGAACTTGGCGTTCAGAATCTCGGTGAACTTGGCGACAGTCGATTCGAGGCGCTCAGCATCGAACTCGAACTCGGTGTAAGCGTCGCTTGAGCGGGTCGTGACACGGTTTGCGTCATCGACGCGAATGGTGATGGACTCGCGGGTTTTGAGCGATTTGAGCGCCTTAGCCTGAGCCGGCGATAGCGCGAACTTGCGCTGAGCGTCGCCAGTGAACTTGATGTTACTGAACGCGGCCTCAATCATCGTGAATCGGTCGCTCGCGGTCACAATTAGCGCGCCGTCAATGAGCTCGACGAATAGGCAGTCGAATGGCAGGCCGCGAACGGCCTTAGCCTCGAGCGCATCGTAAACGGTGCCGATGCGCTTAGCCGCGTGTGCATCGAGAGTGAACTCCAACATGGTAATGCTCCTTAGGTTGCGCCCGCGCGAACGGCGCGGACCGGGTGGATGCCGCCTAACTGGCGACAAAACAAGCATGGCACACATCGCGCGGCGCAGCGCACATTCCATTCGTCCCCTAGGGGCCCCATGGGCCGAGCATGACAAAGCCCCACCAGCTTGGGGATGCTGGTGGGGCTTTGGTTCCTAGGAGCAACTAGGCTTTGTTGGCCCACAGGAGCGCGGAGACTCCGAAGGCGAAGAGGAATCCTGAGATGAATCCGCCGAATACCATGCCGTCGTAATCGGTTGCTCTCATGGCCGAGGCGGTTGCGATGAAGGCCACAGCCGAAGCTGCGATGAGGGTGAAGCCTAGGGTGAGTCTGCGAATTTCGTGGTCGTTCATTTGTCTGCTCTTTCCGGCCGGGTCGGCCTTAGTGGTTTGTGGGGTGAGCAGTTTAGGGCCATGCTCAGGGCCTTGGTGCTAGTAGCCAGTGACTCGCCAATCGGTGACGTCGATGACCTCGGCCTCGCTGGTCTCGCTCTCGACCGCGACGCTAAAGTCTCCGCTATCGAAATAGGTCTGCGAGCGCTTGACCTTGGCCGTGAAGGTGACCTTCATCGTGAACTCGCGCTCCTCGGTGAACTCGAAGTCAATGGCCTCGGCGAGCGCCTCGGTCTCTCGCATGAAACCCTCTGGGTCGGTCGTGCCCTCGATGCCGTCCTTCAGGTAGGTCTCGATGACTTCGCGAAGCCTCGAGGCCTCGGCTCGGTTGTTGTTGTTGGCCGTCACGAGGTTCTCGTAAGCCTGCTTCAAGTTGGTGAGGTTGCCCAAGCGGTTGTTGTATTCCCAAGAGGTCACGACCTCGAACTCGGCAGGGTTTGGGGTCGTGTCCAGCACTGCCTCGGCCTCAGCCAGTGACTCAGTGCCGTCTCGGCCTGCCGTCTCGATGATGCCTGCCTCGGTCTGTCCGCCACCAAAGTGGAAGATAGCGAGGGTCTCGCGGTTGATAATCATGTATGCCATGAGTTGCTCCTTTGTGTTTTCACTCCCCTGTATTTCAGGGCTCTGAGTGGTCGCTCTTTCGGCGACAAGAAAAGTCTGACACGCTAAAACATCTTGTGAGGAATTCCAGTCGTCCCCTTATTTACTAGCAACCCCCCTCCAAAAATTGCATTTGCAATGCCTGTCTATTATGCTTATAAGTATGGCTCGCATACCTGACCACCCACTTCGCTTAGCCCGCATCCAAGCCGGGCTCTCACAGCAGGCTCTGGCTGATAAGGCTGGTGTCCAACGCTCCGCTGTTTCCGCTATCGAGGATGGCCGAACCAAGCGCCCTACTGACAAACTCCTAGCCGTTTTGGGCCCAGCCTTGGGTGTCGATGCGGCGATTATCCGAGAGGACATCGACAAGTGGCTCGACAAGCCCCAGACCCCACCCCTCAAGCCAGCAGCTCAGAACCTGCTAAGCATCCCCCCTTACGTCCTAGGCCAGTATTACCAGTCGTTCGCCCAGTGGCGCAAGGAAATTGCACCGACTCAAACTGCGTTTGCAAGTATGCTCAGGATGAACCCCGCAATTGTAAGGAATTACGAGAACGGAACGTTGGCAACGCTGCCGGATGGTCTAGCCTCAAAAATGCTAAAGACGTTCGGCCCTTTCGGCTTCTCGGCTGAGTATTTGCTGGCCCTTGAGCAATTGGAGCGCGCATGAGTGCCATGTGTTGTGATGATTGCTTTACAGGTAAGGGCGGTGACCCTAGGCCCGAGGACTATAGCAAGGGTTTTGAGGACGGCATCAGGTATGCGCAGGAGAAGGTGACTGCGATGCTTGGGACTAAGACTTTTGAGGACCGCGAGAATTCGTTGGTTTACGCGGCTGTCGCCGCGGACGTAGTGAGGTTGTTGCGTGGTTGATTTTGATGCTGAGAAGTTGAGCCTGAAGCCTAGCCGTAAGGGGACCAAGGAGCAGCGGCTTTATGAGGCTGTTTTGGCTGCTGCGATTGCTGCTGACCGGCAGGGCTTGTTTCTTGAGGTGCAGACGATTCTGGACCAAGACCCGGCTTTGACTAAGGAGCAGGTCGAGCTTATCTTCCCATCTGAGCGTTTTCAAAACGCTTTGGAGAAGCGCGGTATCAAGACTACGAAGAATCCGAATTTGACGCTGCGGCAGGAAACGTTTTTGCAGGCGTATTTGAATCCGATGAATTTGTTGACGCCGCAGGTGTTGGCTAAGCGGATGAAGATTAGTTTGACTGAGTTGGATGGCTGGTTTAGGCAGAAAGAGTTTGCTGCGGCTATGTCGGCTAAGGCTGAGGATAATCTGCGTAAGTATATTCCGATTGCCGACCAAGCGTTGGGGCAGTTGGTTCAGTCTGGCGATATGAAGGCTATTACGTTCTTGAACCAGTTGACTGGGCGTTTTGACCCTAATGCTAAGGGCAATTTGGATGTGCCTGCGTTGTTGATGCAGGTGCAGGACATTATTCTTAGGCATGTGTTGGACCCTGCTGTGAAGCGTAATATTGCTCGCGAGTTGATTGCGCTTGCTTCTGGGCAATCTCATCTTTCGGCCCTGCCTGAGCCTACTCCGACTACGGATGCTGATACAATAACTGTTGAGGCGGAGTAATCTATACCCTAAGGATTTGACATGGCTTACACCACTACTACTCGCCTGCTGCTGAAGAAAGCCACGCCGGGTACGAATCAGCCTTTTGAGACTGCTGAAATCAATGCTAACTGGGACAAGGTTGATGCTGAGGCTGTAGCGGTTGATGCTCGCCTTGATGCTGTTGAGTCGGCTACTAGCGGTATTCCTAGCTTGACTAGCCGTGTGACTGCGGTTGAGGGTGTGAACACTACGCAGGATGGTCGTTTGACTACTGCTGAGGGTAACATCACCACTATCAATACTCGTTTGAACACTGGCGTGGTGAATAACGCTACTAAGTGGGGTGGCCGCACTTTGTATGTGCAGGGCTCGGCTCCGACCACTGGCATGGTTACTGGCGACATCTGGATTCAGGCGTAATCTAAAATGGCTTGGTCTGGCGGTAGCATAAGTTTTTCGGGCGCTGTTCCGTCAAACACTTATGGCGCTACTTACACCCCGCCTACTTACAGTAACCCTCCTGCTGGCTACTATGTTTCTGCTGGCCCCTACATCAAGTCCGGTGGCGCTAGCACTGTTTCGTGCAACACTACCGCTTCGGTTACTTGGGAGGTCGAACTTCAGCGCGATTCGCCGCTTGATTTGATTTACCAGTCGACCACTATCTCAGCGACTGCTCCTGCGTGCCCTGTGGCTCCTCCTGACACTTCTGGCCGCATGAACGTGTATAACGGTTCTTCTTGGGTGAAAGGCCCTGTAGCGGTCTTCAACGGCTCTTCTTGGGTTACTGGCACCGTGTATGTTTATAACGGAAGCAGTTGGGTGAAGAGTGTCTGATGAAACTACGCCGCACGTCAAGGTTACGTTGCAAACAATTTACGATAAGCAGCTTGATAATGAGCGTTTGCTTGTTCGCACTCTTGAGCGTCTTGATGGTCTTGCTGATGTGCCTGACCGTCTTCGTGCGGTGGAGTTGGAGCAGGCTCGTACGCGCTGGGTTGAGCGCGTCGCGTATACTGCGCTTTCCGGTGCTATAATGGGGCTTGGGACGGCACTATTCACACTTATATCTAAAGGATAAAAATGTCTGACTGGGTTCTACCGTTTCCTGACAACTGCATCACCTGCGCGCATGGCGTAGTTGACGACCTGCACCCTAACGGTCACCGCGGCACCGACTACGGTAAGCGTGAGGCGAAGCTGGGTGCCCCAGTCAAGGCGATTGCTTTGGGTCGTGTTGTTTTGTCTGAATACCACCACAACCTCGGCAACGTTGTTGTTGTGAAGCACGCTACCGGCAAGTTCTCTTACTACTGCCACCTCAAGGATGCTGGCCCGGCTGTAGGCACTTACCTGCGCGCTGCTGGCGAGGTTATCGGCAAGGTTGGTAACACTGGTCAGTATTCGTTCGGTGCTCACCTGCACTGTGGTGTTTCAGACGAGCGCACTGGTGTTTACGCTGGCAAGGTTTATGACATCGTGAAGTATGTCAAGGAGCAGCAGGCTTTGGCTAAGAAGGCTGCACCTAAGGCTGCTGCGGCTCCTGCTCCTGCGGCTGAGCCTGCGAAGAAGCCTGCTACCCCTAAGGCTAAGGCTGAATAATGAAGAACCCAATCCCTCGTAAAGTCCAGAAGCGCATCCTGCGCGTTCTGGCTTTCGGTGTTGCTGCGGGTATTCTTGCTCCGGGTGCCGGTAACTGGATTGGCATTGACGCTATTACTTCAGCAATTTTTGGCTCTGTTATGGTTCTTTTGAGCCTTGTAGCCGCTATTCTCCTTACTTATGCGGGTAAGGGTGAGGTCAGCGACGCTGACTTCGATTCACACATCAACGAGCAGATTGAGTCGTTGAAGTCGAAAGGTAAGGAAAAGTAATGCCTCTAAAGAACGAGGATAAGGGTTACGACCTAGGCGGAATGGACCGCACCTACGGCCGCGCTGTAGCCAAGGGAAACAAGGGTGTCGCAAAAGACACCACCGTTGCCAAGAAAAAGGCTGTAGAGGCAATGCGCAAGGCATCAGCCTCGGCAAAAAACAAGGCAAAGGTCGATGCAGCCTACGAGAAGCAGGTTGTCAACAAGATGGAGACTGCTGAGACCCCGGGACAGAAGATGTCAGCAACTATGGCTGACTGGAAGTTCCGCGGAAAGAACAAGTAATGGCTAAGGTCGAAATCGAGATTGAGTCGGAGTCTGAAAGCGACTCGTGCGACTGCTGCGACAAGTGCACCATGGGTGGCGCTGCAAAGCCTGAGCAGACTCGCGACCAGATGCTGGCCGAGTTGAAGACTCTGCTAAACGACAGCCGCGCTAACGGCATGGCTGAGCGCATGGCTCGCATTGACGAGCTTATGTCCACCCTATCGGAGGACTAATGGCATCCGCTGCGTGGCAAAGGAAAGAGGGCAAAAACCCTGCTGGTGGCTTGAATGAGGCTGGGCGTCGCTCGTATGAGCGGGAGAACCCGGGCTCAGACCTCAAGGCTCCGGTAAAAGCTGGGAACAACCCGCGCCGAGCTTCTTTCCTTGCCCGCATGGGCAACATGCCCGGTCCTGAGCGTGAAGCGAATGGTGAACCCACTCGCCTACTCAAGTCGCTTCAGGCTTGGGGTGCATCATCTAAGGCTGATGCTAAGCGCAAAGCAATCGCAATTTCGAGAGCAAATAAGGGGAAATAATGCCTTACAAGTTCACCGCCAAGCAGGCTTACCACATGAAAGATGGCAAGCGAGACTACCTGCCTAAAAAGCAGGCTATTGCTATTGAGTTGGCGAAGTTGCGTAAAGAAGGCAAAATACCGCCTCGCAAGGCATAAGAGAAAACCCCCGCTATTCGGCGGGGGTTTCTTCTTCGGAGCTTTCGGGGGCTACCACGAAGTATTCTAACAAAATCTCCATGGTCGGGCAAGGGTAATACACGCCTTTTCCTTCGCCAACCATCTCAGAGCAGAGCAAGCAGACCTCAATAACCTTGCCATCCTCAGTCTCCATCTCACCCAGTTCGTGGGCCTTGTGGACGCTATTGAGGGCGCTGTACAGCATCAGGGAGCCGTTGCGCAGGGCGTCGAGCTCCTGCTTAGTGATTTGTTCTACCGTCTCGCTCACTTCTTATTCCTTTGCTCAATCATGTCTTTGATGCGGCGCTTTTGTTCCGCAACATCCATCTTAGCCCAATACTCTGCCGCCGGGTCAAGAACGTCGTCAACTTTCATGCCGAAGAAGTAGTTGAGGCGCTTGATTTCCTGCTCGCGCGGGGTAATTGGGTACTTGGAATCTGGCTGCTTATTCGATGGCGTCCACAAGCCAAGACCCTGAGCCAACTGCGCCGGACCAACGTCGCTCATGAAGCGGTCGCCCAGTGTAGCAAAGTCCTTGACGGTCGACTCGCGGCCAGTCTTGAGGTTGACGTTGCCAATCCATTCAATGAATGGCTGGAACAGCAGGTTGGTCGAGGAACCCAGAGTGCGGCCCACAGCCTTGGCATTTGCGACAATGTTCTCGTCGGCCGCCATAGTTGGGTCATAGCCAAACGCCCAAGTATCCATTACATCCATTGGGGCAACCGATGGCTTGTAAAGCATTGGGCCATTTGTGCTCATCTGAGTTGGACCGTAGACGCTGCGGTCTAGGTAGCTTGGATACTTGGTCTTGTCGCCCCATAGGTTTCCAATGCTGGCTGGCTCCATGTCGTTGCCCTCAGCAGTGTTGAAGAACACCTTGTTAGGCACCAGCATTGCGCCAGTGTGATTCAGCAGCATCTCTAGCGTTAGAGTGTGTGCGCCACGTAGCCACGTGTAGTAGGTGAAGTACTGGCGGACGTTGCGACGCTCAAAGGTCGAGATGGACTGAACTGTTGGGTGCCATAGGTTCACCATGCTGTTCAATTCGGTCGCCATCTCGGAGATGCCTGACCATGAACGCGATTCAAGCGTCTTGAGCGCGTGAGCAGCGCGGATACCGTTGCCTAGGTAAGCGGTAATGTCGCCGAATGGCTTGATGAACTTAGCCCAGCCGCGCGCAACGGTCGCACCGAGCGTCTGTCCGCTAACCATTCTGACCGCCATGTTGCGCATCTTGGCAGTCTCAGCGCCACCGACCATACCCTCAAGGATGTGCTGGAAGTTAGCGTTGTCGTTGACTAGGTTGTCCTTGACGTAGATGTTGGTGTCCTCAAGCAAGCGAGCAAAGTCGGCTTCAGGTAGGGCAATCACCTTGTCGCCACTAACGAACTTGTAGACCTTGCCACCGCCCTCGACTGCATCCTCAATCTTGAGCCCCTTGATTTCGTCCAGTGATTCGCCAACGTCTCGGATTGACTCAAGGCCCCGCTCTAGCGAGCGCTGGATGCCTAGGCTACCGCGAGCATAGTCGGCAGTTACCTGCTTGCCAGCAAACTTGGCCGCCAGCTTGAAGCCCTCGATAAAGTGGCGCGGGTTTGTGCCGTCAATCATTGCGCTAATGGAGTCACCGACAGTGTTGGCAATCCAGTGTCCGGGGCGGATAACAGTTTGCAGACCCTTGAACACCGACAGGACGCCCATCATCTTGCGCACAACTGCTGGCGATGGCTTGTCAAACAGTCCGTTCCATGCGCGGACAGTTGCGGCGAACTGCTTAGCGATTGTTGGGTGCAGGACCAACTCGACACCCTCAGGCATCAGCACATCGAGCTGGAACGCCTTGCCGCCAATCTGCTTAGGTGTTACCCAGCCTGCGCGCTTAGCGGCTGCTGGGCTAGCAAATCCCGCTGCCTTCCAACCAAAGCGAGCGCTCAGGTCGTAAATCATGTTTGAGGCACCGGCAGTAAACTGCACAGCGTCGATGACGCGCACGAGCAGCTGGAACTCGTCAAGACCGCTCTTGGTCTTCTTCTGCTGGTCAAACATCTTGCGGCTTGCATCCCAGAGTGCAGCAGCCTCTTCATCCGCTGGTCGGACACCGATAGGCAACTTGTCAAACAGCGCCTCAGCCAGTTCTGAGATGGTGTAGTTGTCAACGTCTTCAAGACCCATGCCATCTAGGCCGCGGTTCCTAAACGCAGCCTTGAGGCTGGCTGGAGTTGCCTTGGACTTGGCGAGCAGGTTTCTAGTTTCGTCAAGAATTCGACCAAGTTCAGCAGACGCCTTGGCTACCAGCGGGTTTGCAATCTCTTCGCGTGTTACCTTACCAATTGCGTTTGACACAATCTCAGAGAATTCCTGAGTGGTGAAGTTCTTGCTGTACTTGGTAATCATTTTGTCCATGAAAGCCGAGGTGTCGCTCACGCCTTTCATAATCTTGGATTCCCAAACGTTAGCCAGCGAGCCAACTTCTCCACGCTGCGAGGTTGCGCTTGCTGCTTCTGCGGCGCGCTCCAGCAAGGTCTGGCGCTCTACGCCCGGAGCGGTTCCCTGAGCCATGCGCTTAGCCTGCTGAGTGGTGCCTCCAAAAACGAACTCGTCAACGAATGAGTCGTCAAAGATAGCGTCGATGCGACCTTGAGTTAGCGGCTCGGTAAAGTGGGTCTGGAGCACCCAGTAGAGTTGCTCAGTCTTGTCACCGGGGAAATAGCGCTCAGCGACAGCAAAGTTGTCGATAGCGTTCTCTGAGGCCTGTTCAACCTGCGCCAGCGCCTTTTCTTCGTTGTGCTTGGCTAGGTTTTCTAGGTATTCCTTACGAAGCTTCTTAGCCTGTGCGGGGGTCAACTTCTTTGGCTTTGGTAGCGAGTCTTTTGGCAGTGCGTTCTTGTCGCCCTTGTTCGCCTGAAGAATCGCGCCGCCCCACGGCGAGTCCTCGATAGCCTTAGCAACCGCGGCTGCGTCGTAGGAGCCAGCGGGCACCCAAGGCGAGCCATCAATGCCGCGAGGGTCGTAGTGGCGAGTAGGAACACCAATTTCGATAGCCCTAGCGCGGATAGCGTCTAGGTCCTTCTGGAGTCTAGTGTAGGTCCTCTCCCATGCCTTGTAAGCCTTGGCATCGTTGGCAATGTCCGGGAACATGCGCATGTGGGCAGCGTAGGCCTCTTCAGCCTTGGCTAGGTTTGACTCCACAGTCTTGACAACGCGGCGCGGAGCAATAGCCAGCAACTCAGCGTTCGGGTCACGCCAGTCAAAGTAGGTGTTGATTGCACGCTTCAGATTCTCGTAGTGAGACAGCATCGCAGGGTTCTGGCGGGAGAAGTCAACTAGCGAGATGGCCTTGAGCTGCTCGGCAACTTCTACAGAGTCGCCCAAGATGCCCTGTCGAGCCATCGTAATAACCTTGTCCATGTCAGTCAGTTTCATGAACAGGGTCGCGGTGTGGCGCATTACAGCCTCAGCCACAGCACCGTTCGACTGGTTGAACAGGTCGGCGGCAATGGCAAACTTGTTCATTAGGTCCAGTGCTTGGCGCTGGTAGGTTGCGGTGGTTAGCGTGCCTCGCTTGGTCGAGAGTTCTACAGCCTGAAGCAGAGTGTTTAGAATCTCGTATGAGTAAATTTGAGTAGGAGTGCGCAGGTCTTCAACTTCTGCAATTACTCGGCCAGCGTGAGCCTTTTCAAAATACTCAATGTTGTCTTCAATGACCTTGGCAATCTGCGGCGCAATCTCGTCAACAATCTTGTTGTAGCCAGCGGTGCGTGGAGTCTGGGTCTTTGCCATACTCTTGATGTCGGCCACTACATCCTCAATCTTGTAGGCACCGCCGAGTTGGCGAGCCTCCATAATGCGGGTAATCGCCTTACCAATGCCAATTGGTGATAGCCAGTCACCCTTGCGGGTGATGTTGTCGACCATTCCGTATGGGTAGAAAGCCTTGTTGAACAGGTCTGAGTTGCCAGTGTCACGCAGAACCTTGGCGAAGTCGCCGGTGTTGACGTATGCCCAGAAAGGCTTTTCGCCCTTTTGCAGGCGCGAAACAGCCTTAGCGTGCGAGATACGGACGTGCGCAGTGGCCAGCATTGCGCTTTCCATCATGTCGTAGCGCTCGATAAAGTCAGTCAGTAGTTCTGGACCAGCCTCGACCTTGTTGCCAGACTTGATGGTGCGGTCTACAGCGCGAGCGTTCTTGGCACCAGTGCGCTGGAATAGCGCGCCTAGGAAGTTGACCTCGAAGTTTGCAGTGGCATCCTGAACCAGAATTGCCTTGTCGCCACGCTTGAGAACTGCCTGACCCAAAGCGCTCTGCTTAGCAACAACCTCAGCCTCGTCGGCAACATCGAAAATGAAGCCAAACCGGCCCTTGAGGCCCGATGAGACCTGCTCCATAACTCCTTGCAGGCGACCGCGCTTCGCAGGGTCTGCGTCCCATTTAGCGAGCTTTTCAGCAGCCTCCTGAGCGGTCTGGACAGTAGTGCCCTCCATTGTGTAGTGCGAGCCAGTGGTGAGGTTGTCAATCTGGCCAGCAAGCACATCTGGCATTGCCACGTTAGTTGCCTGAGCAAAGGTGTCGGCGTCAAGCAGCATCAGGCGGCGCTCTACGCTCTTCATGGTCAAGCGAACTTCGCTGCTTGCCAGAATCGACTGTAGAATCTTGATACTCTCTGGGTCCTCGAGGTTCTTGCTAATTGTTTTCCAGTCGGCAGCGTCAGGAGACAGGGCCTTGGCAATCTTCATGAGCGCGGTAGGCGCAATCGAGGTGTTGCCGTACATGACGTGCTGGATTAGTTCAGCAGCGTTCTCGAACTTGACTTCACCAGCAGCGCCCTCGAGTTTGGCTAGGATTGCGTTTAGCGCACCCTCATCAGTTGCCCTTTCAAAGTTTAGCGCACCAGTAGCCTTGATTTGCGAAGCAATGTCTTGACCAACGCCGGGGATGTCGCTGAGCTTGGCAAAGATTGCTTTTTCAATCTCAGCAGCAGTCCTGCCGGTAATCATTATCTGAATGACCTTTTCGATTGCTACCTGCACACTCGCTGGCAGTTGCTCAAAAATCGCGTTCTTACCCTGAGGAGTACGGAACAGGGTCTGAATTTCTACAAGCTCGTCGCCAACCTTGACCTTTGCGCGCAAGATTGTTTCTGCCACTTTCTTGGCAACAGGCTTATTGCTATTGAAGAGGATTCGTAGCGCTTGAAATGAGTCCATGCCGTCTAGGCGTGAAAGCCCATCTCGGAGCATGTTGCCGATAAATGGGTCGCTCGCAACATCAGCCTTGAACTGCATTGCGCGGCTGACGCTGTTAGGGTCGATGATTGCTCGAATTTCATCAGCAAGCGCGGAGCCGCCGATGCGAGTTCCAGTGGTCTTGCGAGCAATGTCGTTTGCAGCCTCAACGCTCTTTGCGGCTTGCTCGGCAGTTCCGGGGTGAATCGCTTTCATTACGGCTTCAGTGGTGCCAACAGCGATTAGCGATGGTGCGGTGTCCACCATTGGCTTGCCAGTGAACTTGACAGCATCTGCAA
>JACCDL010678756.1_pt1 | contig 40528 bp, 39 predicted proteins | sample 7441931 | NCBI WGS metagenome assembly JACCDL01 (sample SAMN15323437, study PRJNA562643) | freshwater metagenome | isolation source: river surface water | place: USA:Blue River Watershed | collected 2017-08-16
CCCTGATCGACTACGACGCCAACCTCAAACCCGCCCTGTCGGCGGCCGGTTACGTCACCCGTGACGCCCGTGAGGTCGAGCGTAAGAAGGTCGGCCTGCACTCCGCTCGCCGCCGCAAGCAGTTCAGCAAGCGTTAATCGACTGCTGCACCGCACCACAAAGCCGCGCCGGCTCTGCCCGCGCGGCTTTGTTTTTGTCACCCAATGCCCTTACTCCCGTGTGCGGGAAACCCCTACTTCGCTTGTCACAGGCCTGAATGCCCTAAGATAGTGGAGTCTTTCACAAGGATATTCCCATGAGCGCAGTCGCCAACGACATCCAGACCGACATGCCCGCGCCCCTGCTGTTCACCGACAGCGCGGCGGCCAAGGTGGCGGACCTGATCGCCGAAGAAGGCAATCCCGATCTCAAGCTGCGCGTTTTCGTGCAAGGCGGCGGCTGCTCCGGGTTCCAGTACGGCTTCACCTTCGATGAGATCACCAACGAAGACGATACCGTCATGACCAAGAACGGTGTGTCGCTGCTGATCGACGCCATGAGCTACCAGTACCTGGTCGGCGCCGAGATCGACTACAAGGAAGACCTGCAGGGCGCCCAGTTCGTGATCAAGAACCCCAACGCCACCACCACCTGCGGCTGCGGCTCGAGCTTCTCGGTCTAAGCGGGGTACACCCCACCCAACACACGGGCGCCTCGGGCGCCCGTGGTGCTTTTGAGGTCCAGCGGCTCGCGCAGGACCGCCTTGCGGGCCAGCCAGGCGAAGGCGGCCGCTTCGACCTGTAATGGCGGCAGGCCCGCCGCGTCGCTGGCCATGACCTGCATGCCGGGCATCAGGGCGGCCAGGCGTTGCATCAGGTGGGTGTTGAGGGCGCCGCCGCCGCACACGATCAGGCGGCTCACACCTTCGGCATGTCGCTGCAGGTCGTCGGCGCAGGTGCGGGCGGTGAGTTCAGCCAGTGTGGCCTGGACATCGGCTGGGGCCAGCGGCGCGCCGGCGGCCGCTGCGTGTGCTGCGAGCCGTGATTCCAGCCAGGCCAGGTGAAAGAGGTCACGCCCTGTGCTTTTGGGTGGTGGGCCCGAGAAGTAGGGTTCGGCCAGCAACTGGGACAACAGTGACCTCGACACCGTGCCGCTGGCAGCCCAGGCGCCCCGGTCGTCATAGGGGGTGCCGCGATGGCGCTGGCACCAGCCGTCCATCAGTGCATTACCCGGCCCGCAGTCGAAGCCCAGCTGTGTACCGTCCGTGCGCAGCACCGTGAGGTTGGAGATGCCTCCGACATTGAGCAGGCCCAGCGCCTGCCCGGGCTGGCCAAACCACGCCCGGTGGAAGAACGGTGCGAGGGGGGCGCCCTGTCCGCCTGCCGCGACATCCCGGCTGCGAAAGTCGGCCACCACCTCGATGCCGGTCAGCTCCGCCAGCAGGGCGGGCTGGCACAGCTGGATCGTGTAGCCCGTGCCATCAAAGGCCTGCGGCTGGTGGCGCACCGTCTGGCCGTGCGCGCCGATCGCCCGCACCGCCTGCGCCGGCACGCCGCAGCGATCTCGCAGCGACTGCACCACCTGGGCATAGACCCGCATCAGGGCATTGGCAGCCAGGGCTGCGCGATGCAGTTCGTCCGGGCCACGGGAGTTCAGTGCCAGGAGTTCGGCCCGCAAATCAGGGGGGAAAGGGGTGCTGGCGTGGCCCAGGATGCGCGGGGGCTGGGCGTCAAAGTCGGCCATCACGCCATCCACGCCGTCCAGCGAGGTACCGGACATCAGGCCGATGTACAGGCCGGACACGCGGGAGGGCTTATTCGACGCGAGCGACCGTGGCCACGCTGGCGGCGGCGTCCAGGGTCAGGCGCGCGGCGCTGGCCAGGCGGTTGAAGGCGGGCCGGGCTTCCGCGCTGAGGGGCAGGCCCTCGCTGCGGCGGGCCACGGTGAGCGGATCCTGGTGGCGGCCGTTCACGCGGAACTCGAAGTGCAGGTGGGGTCCGGTGGCCCAGCCGGTGGCGCCTACCGCGCCCACGCGCTGGCCTTGGGTCACGGACTGACCCCTGCGCACGTCGATGCGACTGAGGTGGGCATAGACGGTGGTGTCGCTGCCGTTGTGGCGGACGATGACGACGTTACCGAAGCCACCCTGCACGCCGGCGAAATCGACCACACCGTCACCCACCGTGCGCACCGGCGTGCCCACGGGCGCGCCATAGTCCACGCCCAGGTGGGCGCGCCAGGTTTGGTGGATCGGGTGAAAGCGCATGGCGAAGCCGCTGGTCACGCGCGAGAACTGCATGGGCGAGGCCAGGTAGGTGCTTTGCAGGCTCTTGCCATCGAGGCTGTAATAGCCCCCCTTCTTGCCCGGCTCTTGGAACCAGACCGCGGTGTGCGACTTGCCGTTGTTGACGAACTCCACCGACATCACGCGCCCGGCGCGCATGGGTTCGCCATCGGCTTCCAGGGTTTCGTAGACGACGTGGAAGCGGTCGCCCTTGCGCAGCCCGCGGTGGAAGTCGATGCGGCCGCCCAGGATGTCGGCCACCTGCATGGCGACCTCGTCGGAGATGCGGGCGTCGTCCACGGCTGCGAACAGCGAGCTGCGGATGGTGCCGCTGCCCAGGCGGGTGGAGGTGGTCAACGGCGCGCGTTCGATGCGGGTGGCGAGCCGGCCGTCCGCCCCGCGCTGGACCACCAGCCGGCGGAACTCGCCTTCGTTGTCGGGGGCCCAGCGTGCGGTGAGGCGCTCCAGGCCATGCTGGGCGTTGGTCTCGACGCTGACCATGCGGCCGGCGCGGCCCATGATCTGGGTGCGGAAATCGCGGTCGTTGCGCACATAAGCGGCGGCTGGCGCGTCGCTCAGGCCCAGTCGCGCAAAGAGGGATTCGACGGTGTCGGTCGGACGAATGGTGTCGGAGCGAAACAGGCGCAGGGCGCGGGCGTCCAGGGCCTCGATCTGCGCGGCCAGCGAAACGGGTTCGACGGCTTCCACCACGTCGCGCACGGTCACCTCGGAAATATCGGGCCCCAGGGACGCCACAGCCAAGGCGCCGCCGCCACCGCCCAGCATCACCGCCGCCAAGAAGGCGGTGATGCGCTTGGGGTGGCGCTGGATCAGTTGGAGGGCCTGCATGGCCAGGGGCTTGCAGGCCGCCAAGAGGCGGTGGTTCAAGGGTGATGTCCGTGACAGTGGCGACCAAGGCCGCCGTTGGCGCTGGAAAGCCAAGACCGCGCCGGCAAGACCCTGGGGGTGCCGGAACTAGAATCGCCCTTCCGAGAAGCTGGACAAGTATAACCGCGGGCCCGTCGGGCCAACGTAAAAAAAGCCTTATGAATCAAGCCAGTGAACCCAAAAGCACTCCTGTTTCGGATGGGGTGCGGGCAGCCATGGCCGTGTCCTTGCGCGGCTGTGAGGAGCTGCTGCCGCAGGCCGAGTGGGAGCGCAAGCTGGCCCGGTCCGAAGCCACCGGGGTGCCGCTGCGCATCAAGCTGGGCCTGGACCCGACAGCGCCGGACATCCACGTCGGCCACACGGTGGTGCTGAATAAGATGCGCCAGCTTCAGGATCTGGGGCACACCGTCATCTTCCTGATTGGCGATTTCACCTCCCTCATTGGCGACCCCTCCGGGCGCAACGCCACCCGACCCCCGCTGACCCCCGAGCAGATCAAGGTCAACGCCGAGACCTACTACCGCCAGGCCAGCCTGGTGCTGGACCCGGCCAAGACCGAGATTCGCTACAACAGCGAATGGTCCGACCCGCTGGGCGCGCGCGGCATGATCCAGCTGGCGGCTCGCTACACGGTGGCCCGCATGATGGAACGCGACGACTTTCACAAGCGCTTCACGCAGGGCCAGAGCATCTCGGTGCACGAGTTCCTCTACCCGCTGATGCAGGGCTACGACTCGGTGGCTCTGAAATCCGACCTGGAGCTGGGCGGCACCGACCAGAAGTTCAACCTGCTGATGGGGCGGCACCTGCAGCAGGAATACGGCCAGGAGCCCCAGTGCATCCTGACCATGCCGCTGCTCGAAGGCCTGGACGGCGTCGAGAAGATGTCCAAGAGCAAGAACAATTACATCGGCATCAGCGAAGACCCCAACACCATGTTCGCCAAGGTGATGTCCATCTCGGACACCCTGATGTGGCGCTGGTACACGCTGTTAAGTTTCCGCTCCGAGGCCGACATCGCCGCTCTGCGCCGCGAGGTCGAGGGCGGGGCCAACCCGCGCGATGCCAAGGTAGCCCTGGCGCAGGAGATCACCGCGCGCTTTCACAGCGCGCAGGCGGCCGATGCGGCCTTGCAGGACTTCGTCAATCGCAGCAAGGGCGGTGTGCCCGACGAGATTCCCGAGGTGGCGTTATCCGGCGCGCCCCTGGGCATCGGCGCCCTGCTCAAACAGGCGGGGCTCGCGCCCTCGACCTCCGAGGCGAACCGACTGATCGACGGTGGCGGCGTGCGCGTCGATTCGTCCGTGGTGTCCGACAAGGGCCTCAAGCTCGCCGCGGGCACCTACGTGATCCAGGTGGGCAAGCGCAAGTTTGCTCGCGTGAACCTGGGCTGATTCCTCAAGGGCGCCGATGCGCGACCTGCTTGCCTCGTTCACGCCCCGGCGCCTGCTCATGGCGTCGGTGGTCGTTGCGGTGCTGACCATCACGCTCAAGACCGGGGCCTGGTGGATCACCGGTTCGGTGGGCCTGCTGTCGGATGCGATGGAGTCCTTCGTGAACCTGGCCAGCGCCATCTTCGCGCTGGTGATGGTCACGGTCGCCGCGCAGCCGCCGGATGAAGCCCACCCCTACGGCCACCACAAGGCGGAATACTTCTCATCGGGCTTTGAGGGAATCCTGATCATCGGCGCGGCGGTCGGGATCATCTGGGCGGCCAGTGGGCGCCTCTTCGAGCCGCAGCCACTCGAGCAACTCGATTGGGGTCTGGGCTTGTCGCTGGCGAGTTCGGCGCTCAACGGGCTCCTGGCGTGGGTGATGCACCGCGCCGCCACCGCGCATCGCTCCATCGCGCTGGAGGCCGATGCGCGCCACCTCGTCACCGACGTCTGGACCTCGGCGGGTGTGGTGGTCGGCCTGGGGCTGGCCTGGGCCACGGGCTGGCTCTGGCTGGATGCGGTGGTGGCGATCGGCGTGGCGCTGAATATCCTGCGCGAGGGCTTCTCCTTGATCAAGCGGTCCTCGCAGGGGCTGATGGACGAGGCGCTGGAGCCACAGGTGCTGGCAGAGATCCACAAGGTCCTCGCCGGCTTCGAACACCACACGATTCGCTTTGACCATGTGACCACGCGCCAGGCGGGTCAGCGACGTTTCGTGGACCTGCACATGCACATGCCGGCGGGTTGGACGCTCGGGCGCGCCGCGGCCTTGCGTACTTCGGTGGAACAGGCCCTCATGAGCGCGGTGCCGGGCCTGCGGGCCACCATTCAGCTGCTGCCCAGTGATGTCGAAGCGCACTTCGACGATCCGCGCGACCTGATCTGAGCGCGCTCAGTAGGGGTTGGGATAGCCCAGCGCCTGCACCAGCAGCACTTCCAGGGCCTCCATTTCGAGCGCATCGCGCTCGTTCGTCTCGTGGTCATAGCCCTGCGCATGCAGGGTGCCGTGCACCACCATGTGGGCGTAGTAGGCCTCCAGCGTCCGGTCCATCATCCAGGCCTCGCGGGCGACCACGGGGCCGCACAGCACGAGGTCGGCCTGGACCACGGGCGCCTGCTGGTAATCAAAGGTCAGGACGTTGGTGGGGTAGTCCTTGCCGCGGTACTGGAGGTTCAGGAATTGGGCTTCTTCCTTGCCGACGATGCGCACCGTGATTTCGGCGGGCAGGCGCAGCGCCATCTGCATCCAGCGCCGCACGCGTGGTTTACGCAGGACGGCGCGATGCGCAGCGAGCTCCGCAAACTCGCCAAACTGCAGATCCAGTTCGAGCGAAGGCGCGTTGGGGGGGCTCATTGCTTTCTCGCGGCGTCGTAGGCGTCGACGATGCGGGCGACGAGCGGGTGGCGCACCACGTCGGCGCTGGTGAAGCGGGTGTGGGCGATGCCCTTGACCCGACGAAGTATGTGTTCGGCCTCGATCAATCCCGACATCTGTCCCTTGGGCAGGTCGACCTGGCTCACGTCGCCCGTTACCACGCACTTGCTGCCAAAGCCGATGCGCGTGAGGAACATCTTCATCTGCTCGGGGGTGGTGTTCTGCGCTTCGTCCAGGATCACGAAGGCGTTGTTCAGGGTGCGACCGCGCATGAAGGCCAGCGGCGCGATCTCCAGCGCGTTGCGCTCGAAGGCCTTGGTCACGCGGTCGAACCCCATGAGGTCGTAGAGCGCGTCATACAGCGGGCGCAGGTAGGGGTCGACCTTTTGCGCCAGATCGCCCGGCAGAAAACCGAGTTTCTCGCCGGCCTCGACCGCCGGTCGCGTGAGCACGATACGCTGCACGCTGCTTCGCTCCAGGGCGTCGACCGCGCAGGCCACCGCCAGGTAGGTCTTGCCGGTGCCGGCCGGGCCGATGCCGAAGGTGATGTCGTGGCCGGCGATGTTGTCCAGATAGACGCTCTGGTTGGGAGTGCGCGCGCGCAGGTCGCTGCGGCGGGTGTGAAGCAACTGAGCGCCCTGCGGGTCTTCGTCCAGGTCGCTGTCGCTGGCCAGCATCAGCTGCAGCTTGTCGGCGGCAATGGGGCGAGCGGCCATCTCGTACAGCGCTTGCAGCACCTCCAGCGCACGTTGCGCCTTCGCCTTGGGGCCATCAATCTTGAACTGTTCGTGGCGGTGCGCGATCGAGACCTGCAGGGCCGCTTCGACGGTACGCAGGTGTTCATCGGTCGGTCCGCACAGATTGGCCAGGCGGGCGTTGCTAGGCGGGGAAAAGGTATGGCGCAGGATCAAGCTGATAATTCCGCAAGAGGGGCACAAGGATCCGCATGATAGGCAAACTCACAGGAACGCTCGCCGACAAGAACCCGCCGCAGGTGCTGGTGGACTGCCATGGCGTGGGCTACGAGGTCGATGTGCCCATGAGCACCTTCTACAACCTGCCCGGTGTGGGCGAGCCCGTTTCGCTGCTCACGCACTTCGTGGTGCGCGAAGACGCCCAGATTCTGTACGGCTTTGCCACCCCTGGCGAGCGTGAGGCGTTTCGCCAGTTGATCCGAATTTCTGGCGTGGGTCCGCGCACCGCGCTGTCGGTGCTCTCGGGCATGAGTGTGGCCGAAATCGCACAGGCTGTGACCGCGCAGGACGCCGGCCGCCTGGTCAAGGTGCCGGGTATCGGCAAGAAGACCGCCGAACGCCTGCTGCTCGAACTCAAAGGCAAGCTCGGTGCGGACCTCGGGCCGCAGGCTGGCGGGCCCCACAGTGACGCCCAGGGTGACATCCTGCAAGCCTTGCTGGCACTCGGTTACAGCGACCGCGAGGCCAGCGCCGCGCTCAAAGTGTTGCCGCCCGACATCGGAGTGAGCGAGGGCATCAAGGCGGCCCTCAAATCCCTCGCCAAATAAGTCCGCACGGTTTCAATCCGGCACAACTTGGACAAAAGCGCGTGCAGACAATGCACAGCTTGTGACCTCGAGTTCAGGAAGTGCGATGCGAGGGTGGATGCAGTGGGGCCAGGTGTGGGCAGCGCGGCTCGGAGCGGCGTGGCTGGCGGCCTTGGCCTTGGCCTCCTGCGGCGGGGGCGGAGGCGATCCGCCGGTCTCAGCGCCCGCGCAGCCCCTGCAGGCCAGCCCCGGGCCTGCGCGCATCGAACCCTACGAGCGCGTGACCCCCCTGGCTGCGTCCCGATCCGCACCGGCGCAGGCCTTCTCCAGCCTGCTGCCATCGGTCGTGGTCCAGCTCGGGCCGGCGCCGCCGGAATTCGTGCAGGCCAAGGCCACCGCCATGGAGCGCCCGGCGCAGGCGGCGATCGCCCGCCAGATCGGCGCGGCGCGGGCGGTGGGTGCGCTGGCCACACCTGCAGAAACCGCGCGCGTACTCGCCTGGCAGGCCACAGCCTCTGGCGGGGTGGCCGCCGCCGCCAGCTTTCGCTCCGAAGGTGCGACCGGCCTGCGCCTGGGGCTGGAGGTGGCGCGTCTGCCACCTTCCGCGCAGGTGCGCGTGCGGCCTGCGGGCTCCACGTCGGTCGAGACGGTCCGCGGCGACGAGATCCTGGCGACGCTGGCCCGTAACTGGGCGGCGGGTGACGACAGCCGCGCCGGGCGCACCTACTGGCTGCCTGCTGTGGCCGGCGATGCGCTCACCCTGGAGATTGAGCTGCCGCCGGGCGTGGATGCGACGCAGGTCGAGGTCGCCATCCCCCGGCTGTTCCACCTGTGGTGGACCCATGAAGCTGTGGCCCGCGCGGACGACCTGAAGATCGGCGAGTCCGGCTCCTGCAACCTGGATATCACCTGCTCGCCCGAATACGCCTTCGAGTCGCGCGCCATCGCCCGCATGGAATATGTCCGCGATGGCGGCGCCTTTATCTGCACCGGTACGCTGATGGCGGACACCGCCGCCAGCGGCACGCCGTATTTCCTCGGGGCCAACCACTGCGTGGGCGACCAGACCACGGCCTCGACCCTGTCCACTTACTGGTTTTACCGGTCGGCGACCTGTAACAGCACCACGCTGGACCCCGCAGCCACCCGCGTTGCGGGGGGCGCTACCTTGCTGTACGCCTCCGCAGTCACCGACACGTCCTTCATGCTGCTGCGCGGCTCTCCGCCCGCGGGGGCCGTCCATGCCGGATCTCTGCTCTCGCCGCCTGACCTGGGAACGGCGCTGGCCGGTCTGCATCACCCGGCCGGCGACCTGCTCAAACTCAGTCTGGGCGCCAACGCCGCCTATGCCCGCTGCGAGGGCACCCGATGCACGGGCGATGGGGTGGACGCCAGCAACTTTCTGGTCCTGCGCTGGACCCGCGGCACCACCGAGAGCGGCAGCAGTGGCTCTCCGGTGTTTGCCAGCGTCGGGGCGCGCCGCTATGTGGTGGGCCAGCTTTTTGCGGGGTCGGCCAGCTGCACTCGGCCAGATGCCAGCGACTATTACGGGCGCTTTGACCAGGCGTATCCCTCGTTGCGCACCTGGCTGGGAACGCCCACGGGTGACTGAGGTCCCGTCCCGTGCTCGGGCCAGGACCGGCGTAACATAGCCGACGCTCATGACGATCCATACCGACGATTTCGCCCCGTCCCCGGCCGCGCGCACGGTCTCGGCCGCGCCCGCTTCACCCGCAGAAGAAGCCATCGAGCGGGCCCTGCGCCCCAAGCTGCTCAAGGAGTACGTGGGTCAGGCCAAGACGCGCGAGCAGCTGGAGATCTTCATCGGCGCGGCCGCTCGCCGAGGCGAGGCCCTCGACCATGTCCTGCTGTTCGGCCCGCCGGGCCTGGGCAAGACCACGCTCTCGCACATCATTGCCCACGAGTTGGGCGTGAACTTGCGCCAGACCTCGGGGCCGGTCCTCGAAAAACCCAAGGACCTCGCGGCGCTCCTGACCAACCTCGAGAAGAACGACGTCCTGTTCATCGACGAGATCCACCGCCTGTCGCCGGTGGTCGAGGAGATCCTCTATCCCGCGCTGGAGGACTACCAGATCGACATCATGATCGGCGAGGGCCCCGCAGCCCGATCGATCAAGCTGGACCTGCAGCCCTTCACCCTGGTGGGTGCCACCACCCGCGCTGGCATGCTGACCAATCCGCTGCGTGACCGCTTCGGCATCGTGGCGCGACTGGAGTTCTACACCGCCGACGAACTCGCGCGTATCGTCCACCGCAGCGCGGGCCTCATGAACGCCCCCATCGACGAGGCGGGCGCCACCGAGATCGCACGGCGCTCGCGCGGCACGCCCCGCATCGCCAACCGTCTCTTGCGCCGCGTGCGCGATTACGCGGAGGTCAAGGCCGATGGCCGTATCAATCAGGCCATCGCGCAGAAGGCGCTGGCCATGCTCGACGTCGATCCGCAGGGCTTTGATGTGATGGACCGCAAGCTACTGGAGGCGGTGATCCACCGCTTTGACGGTGGCCCAGTGGGCCTGGACAACATCGCCGCCAGCATCGGCGAAGAGGCTGGCACGATCGAGGACGTGATCGAGCCCTATCTGATCCAGCAGGGGTACCTGCAACGCACGCCACGCGGGCGTATCGCCACGCTGGCGGCCTTCCGGCACCTGGGCGTGGCACCGCCTGCAGCGGCCGGCGGCTTGTTTGGTGATGCCGGCTGAGGACCCCCTCCCAGACCCTGCGCGCCGACGCGTGCGCGCCCGATGGATCGTTGCTGCGCTGGTCCTCGTCGCCGGAGGGTTGATCGGCGGGCTGTCCCTGCGTCCGGCCGAAGTGCCGGTGATCGTCGTCCAGCCTTCGACCCTGGTGCGCACCCTGCAGTTTTCTGCCCGTGTGGCCACGGTCTCGCGTGTCGAGGTGGGCGCCACTGTGACAGGGCGGGTCCAGCGTGTCTTGATCCAGGAGGGCGCGCAGGTGCGGGCTGGACAGCTGCTGATCGAACTGGAAGAAGACGAGCTGCGCGCCGCGTGGCGCCAGGCGCAAGCCAGCGAGGTGCAGATGGCGGCGACGCTGCGTAACGCGCGTGAGGAGCTGCAACGAGTGCAGGCCCTGGTGGCACAGGGGTTCGTGACGGCCTCGCGTGCCGATGACGCGCGCCGTGCCGTGGACGTGGCCCAGGCCCAGCGAGACGCTAACCGCGCCGCCACGGAGGTTGCGCGTGCCCGTCTGGCGCAGGCCCGCATTGCTGCGCCGACGGCGGCCCGAGTACTGGCACGGCATGTGGAGCCGGGCCAGATCGTGCAGGCCGGCAAGCCCCTGCTATCCCTGGCCTTGGCCAGTCCGACGCAGCTCGTGGCCGCGGTCGATGAGCGCTTTCTCGAGCAGCTCCAGTTTGGGCAGCGCGCCGACGCGGTGGCCGACGCCTTCCCCCTGCGCCGGTTCGAGGCGCGCGTCGCGTCGCTGGCGCCCGCAGTCGACCCCCAGCGCGGTGCCGTCGAGGTCAAGCTCGATCTCGCCGGCGAATCCCCCACTTTCCTGCGCGAGGACCTGACCGTCTCCGTCGAGGTGGAGACGGGTCGGCGTGAACAGGCCCTGGTCCTGCCCTTGTCCGCTTTGCGTGAAGGCGATGCGGCCTGGGTGGTGCAGGGTGACCGCCTGCAGGTGCGTCCGCTGCGTCTGGGCCTGCGTACCTTGCAGGCCGTCGAGGTGGTGCAGGGCCTGGTGCCTGGCGAGCGGGTCGCTGTGGGCGATGCGGCGCTTCCAGGCCAGCGGGTGCGGCTGCGCCCGGGACCTTAGGGCACCCATGGCCTGGAATCTGGGCTTCGAGTGGCGGGTGGCCTGGCGCTTTCTGCGCGAGGGTCGCCAGCAGACGGTCCTGATCGTGGTGGGTGTAGCGGCCGGTGTGGCGGTGTATGCCTACATCTCGGCCCTGGTTTCCGGCCTGCAAGGCAACACGCTGACCAAGACCCTGGGTGCGCAACCCCACATCACGGTGCGCGTACCCGATGACGTCGTCCTGCCGGCTGCCCGCCCCGCGTCGGGTGAGACGCCCATGACACAGACCCAGGCGCGAGCCCGCTATCTGCGCTCGCTGGCGAACTGGCAGGTCCTGCTGTCCGTGCTGGAGCAGGACCCGGCGGTGGCTACCGTCTCGCCGCAGGTGTCGGGCAGCGGCCTGGCGCTACGTGGCGAGGCTTCGCAGGCCGTGGCCCTCACCGGGATCGACCTGGACCGTCACGACCGGGTGGTGGGCCTGCGTGCCAAGGTGGTGGCGGGTCAGGCACGGCTCGAGCCGGGCGAGGCCATCCTGGGCCGCGAGCTGGCGCAGGACCTGGGCCTTCAGGTGGGGGACCGCTTGATGCTACAGACCGCTACGGCCAGTGACGCCGTGCGCATCTCCGCTTTGGTGGACCTGGGCATGCGGGATGTGAATCGGCGCACGGTGTTCGTACCGCTGCGAAGCGCGCAGAGCCTGATGGCGCTGCCCGGGGGTGTCTCCGGCCTGGACCTGTCGCTCCACGATCCCTGGCAGGCGCAGGTGCTGGCGCAGTCGATGCGCCAGCGCTATCCGTACAGGATCGAGGGTTGGCAGGAGGCCAATGCCCAACTCGTCTCGGCGCTGCACGCGCAGTCCATCAGCACCTTGCTGATACGCGGCGTCGTGCTGGTGGTGGTGGTCCTGGGCGTTGCCAGCGTGCTGGTGGTGTCCGTCGTGCAGAAGCGGCGCGAGATCGGCATCCTGCGTGCCATGGGTGCCACGCGCGCGCAGGTGCTCAGGGTCTTTCTGCTGCAAGGAGGATTGGTGGGCGCCCTGGGCTCCGTGGTCGGCCTGGCCTTGGCCGTCGGCATGATTCAGGCCTTCATGTATTTCGTGCGCGGTCTGGACGGCTTGCCCCTGTTCGTCATCGACTTGCCTGCGATGCTGGCCTTGCAGGTCGCCGGCATTGCCACCGCCTGCGGCATCCTGGCCGCCGTGATGCCGGCGCGCCGGGCCGCCTTGCTGGATCCAGCGCAGGCTATACGTCTTTAGGTACCCGCATGGTTCCGCCCGTGATCGAGCTGACCGGTATCTGCAAGACCTACAACCTGGGCGAGGCCAGCGAGGTCGAGGTTCTGCATGGCATTGACCTGTGCCTGCAGGCGGGCGAGTTCGCCGCCCTGGTGGGGCCCTCCGGCTCGGGCAAGAGCACGCTGCTCAATATCCTGGGCCTGCTCGAGCGTCCGACCGCAGGCAGCTACCGGTTGCAAGGTCAGGAAGTGGGCGACCTCGATGACGAGCGACTCACCTTGCTACGGCGCCGTACCCTGGGCTTCGTGTTCCAGTTTCACCATCTGCTGCCCGCCTTCACCGCCCTGGAGAACGTGACGCTGCCCGCGCTGATGGCGCAAGGCCGCGTCGGCGAGGCTCAATTGGCGCGTGCCCGCGAGTTGCTGGTCGCGGTGGGTCTGGAGCGTGCGATGGACCGGCGACCATCGCAGTTGTCCGGCGGAATGCTCCAGCGCGTGGCGATCGCCCGCGCCCTGATGCCCCAGCCGGCCGTGGTGCTGGCCGACGAACCCACCGGCAACCTGGATACCGCGTCCTCCGACGAGGTGTTCGCGTTGATGCGGCGCGTCCATGCGCAGCACGGGACCTGCTTTCTGATCGTCACCCACGACTCCCGTCTGTCCGATCGCTGCGACCGCCGCATCGTGCTCGTGGACGGACGTATTGAACAGGACACCTGCAAGCCTGTGTCGCCGTCAGGTGCTGAGGTCTTCTCTTGATCCTTCGCGCAGGTGCTGGGTGTCGGACCAGCCCACCAGGGTCAGGCCCTCGGGCGTCCACAGCAGGCGATTGATCGCGCAATTGGGCAGCTCCCAGGTGCGCGGCGCATCGACCTCCTGGCCTGTGGCCACCCGGTACAGCGCGTCGAGCACGCCACCATGGGCCACCACGACCACGAGCTCGCCCACGTGGCGCTCGGCGATGGCATGCACGGTCTTGCGTACCCGTTCACGCAGGGCGAGCAGGGATTCGCCGCCTTCTGGCGGCACCCACCCGGGGACACGCTTGCGCCAGTGGTGCGCATGGTCGGGCCAGCTGGCTTCGATCTCCTTGAAGGTCTTGCCTTCGAACAGGCCAAAGCGCCGCTCGCGCAGCCCGGGCTCGGCGTGGATCGGTGCACCGGTCGATTCGACGATGTGCTGCGCGGTGTGCCAGGCGCGCTGCAGGTCGCTGGCGTAGATGGCGTCCACCGGTTCCTGCGCCAGCGCATGGCCGACCTGACGCGCTTGCCAGCGGCCGTTGTCATTGAGCGCGATATCCAGTTGGCCCTGGATGCGGGTGTCGACGTTCCAGGCGGTTTCACCGTGGCGGACGGCGACGAGACGGGTGACCTTCATGCGCAGATTCTAGGCAGCGCCCCGCCGGTGGGGTCGGTTAGCGGGTGAGCGTGACATCCACCCGGCGCACGCCGGCAGGCGGTTGTGGAAAGCCCTGGAGGGCGGCATCGAGCATGGCGGGCCAGGCGCGGGCCGGGTCGATCCAGTAGCCCTCGTGAAAGGCGTGGGTCTCGTAGACCACCCGACCCCTGGCGACCTCGCGCAGGATCAGGCCGACCTCGCGCTGGTACCAGGGGCTGTCGATACCGCCGATGGGAAAACCGATGCCCATGCCCAGGCCCACGCCCTGGTGCGACCCCAGGCCCACCCCGCCCCATCCACTGAAGCCGCCCCATCGGGGCTGCGCCCATGGCGACACTGCGTATTGCATGCGGGTCCAGACCTGCACGCTGTAGGCGGGCGCGGCATCGTCGCGGCGCAGACCGACCCGCGCCAGTGCGGCGTCGGCGAGAGCCTCGAGCCGAGGCTGTGCCGGATCGCTGACCTGCGACGGCAGGCGCTCGTAGCGGTAGCCCGCTGGCGCTGGCACTTGCGCCAACGAGGAGAAGGACTGGACGGTGTTGTCCATGCGGTAGACGCTGGCGCAGCCAGTCAGCAGGGCCGCCGCCACCAGCGCCAGAACGGCGAGGCCACGCGCCAGGGCCGAATTCAGAGACAGGGGGCAGGGGGTCATGGCTGGGACTCCGTGGTGGACAGGCGCCGCCACGGCAGGCGCGGGCGGTCTGCGTCAGAGACGCACGACCTGCAGGCCCGGCAGGGACGCGGCGGGCGCGTCAAACGATTCGGAGTCGAACGCCTTGTCGCCGTCCTCGCTGGGCACGCCAGTGACCTGCAGGCCCTTGAAGTCGTAGTGTGTGCCATCGGCCAGGTGCGAAGGCACGACATTTTGTAAAGCCGAGAACATGTTCTCCAGCCGGCCGGGGTGCTTTTTCTCCCATTCCTGCAGCATGGCCGACACCTGCTTGCGTTGCAGGTTCTCCTGACTGCCGCACAGGGTGCAGGGAATGATGGGAAAGGCGCGGTGCGTGGCCCAACGCACGATGTCTTTTTCGGCCGCATAGGCCAGCGGGCGGATCACGATATGGCGGCCGTCGTCGCTCACGAGTTTGGGTGGCATGGCCTTGAGCTTGCCGCCGAAGAACATGTTGAGGAACAGCGTCTGCAGGATGTCGTCGCGGTGGTGGCCCAGTGCGATGCGCGTCGCGCCCAGTTCGTCGGCCACGCGGTACAGGATGCCCCGGCGCAGCCGCGAGCACAGGCTGCACATGGTCTTGCCCTCGGGGATCTTGTCCTTGACGATGGAGTAGGTGTCCTGGTTCTCGATGTGGAAGGGAATGCCCAGCTTCGAGAGGTAGGCGGGCAGCACCTCGGCGGGAAAGCCCGGCTGCTTCTGGTCCAGGTTGACCGCCACGATGTCAAAGCGCACCGGCGCGCGCTGCTGCATCTTGATCAGGATGTCCAGCAGCGTGTAGCTGTCCTTGCCGCCGGACAGGCACACCATGACCTTGTCGCCCTCGCCGATCATGTCGTAGTCGGTGATGGCCTGGCCCACCTGGCGGCACAGGCGCTTTTCCAGCTTGTGGGTCTCGCGCTCGATCTTGGCGGTGCGCGCGGCCCCGCCCTCACCAACAGGCGCAGGGGTGACGGTATCGGGTTCGATCCAGGCGGAACTCATGGATGCAATTGTCTCACTGCCCCGCGAGGCGAACCTATGATGGGCCGATGGACCCCGCGCCTGTCCCGCCGCTTGCCGCCAGGGGCCTGAGCACCGCAGAGGCTCGTGCGCGCCAGGTCCGTTTCGGCCCCAACCTCCTGACCCAGAGCGAACGCCGCGGCCTGCGCCAGACGGTGGTTGCGGTGTTGGGCGAGCCGATGTTCCTGCTCCTGCTGGTGGCGGCGGGTCTGTACCTGGCGTTGGGTGATCTCGGCGAAGGTCTTTTGCTCTCGGCCTTCGCCGTCCTCTCCGTGACCCTGGTGGTCTGGCAGGAGCAGCGCAGCGCCCGCGCCCTGGACGCCTTGCGCGAGCTGGCTGCGCCGCAGGTGCGGGTCTGGCGTGATGGCCAGCCCGTCGTGATCCCGGCACGTGACCTGGTGCCCGGCGACTTCATCGCGGTCGGCGAGGGCGAGCGGGTGACCGCCGACGCGGTGCTGCGCGAGTCGGGCGCCCTGTCGGTGGACGAGTCCCTGCTGACCGGGGAATCCGCGCCCGTGCACAAGCGACCTGCGTCGGGTGCAGACGCCGCCGGCGCGGACGCGTCGCGCCTGCACGCGGGCACCCTCGTGGTGGCGGGGGCGGGCGTGGCCGAGGTTCTTGCCATCGGGGCCGACACCGCGATGGGTCGCATCGGTGCCTCGCTGGCCGATATCGACCTGGCCCCCACGCCCCTGCAGCGCCACCTGCGCGAGCTGGTGCGCTGGCTGGCGCTCGGTGCGCTTGCCGTCAGCAGCCTGCTGGTGCTGTGGTACGGCCTGCGCGCCGGCGATTGGGTGCAGGGCCTGCTGGCAGGGATCGCCCTGGCCATGGCTTTGCTCCCCGAGGAATTTCCGATGGCCCTGGCGGTGTTCCTCGCCCTGGGCGCATGGCGGCTGGCCCGGGTGCAGGTGTTGGCCCGGCGGCCGGCGGTGGTCGAGGCGCTGGGTGCTGCAACCGTGTTGTGTGTGGACAAGACCGGCACGCTCACCGAAAACCGCATGCAGGTGCGCACCCTCGTGGCGATGGGTGCGGACGCCAGCGCTGCACAGGCCGCTACCCTGCCTCTACCCGTGGGCCAGGCGCTGCCCGAGACGGCGCAAGACCTGCTGGCGCATGCGCTGCTGGCTTCGCAGCGAGGCGGCGCCGAGCCCATGGATACCGCCCTGCACGTTCAGGGCGACGCGAGCCTGGCGGGAACCCGTCATCTGCATCCGCGCTGGCGCCTGGTGCGATCCCTCGGCATCACGCCCGAGCTGCTGGCGGTCACCCAGGACTGGGTGGACGAGGACGGCCAGCATCGGGTGGTCGCCAAGGGTGCGCCCGAGGCCATCGCCGACCTGTGCCACCTCGTACCGCCTGCGCGCGAGGCGCTGCGCGTGCAAGCGCAGGCCCTGGCCACGCAGGGCTTGCGCGTGTTGGCCGTGGCCCGCGGGCGCGGCCTGGCACATCCCGCCCGCCACCCGCACGATCACGATTTCACCTTGCTGGGGCTGGTGGCCTTCGAAGACCCCTTGCGTGCGAGCGTGCCCGCAGCCGTGGACCAGGCGCGCCGGGCCGGTATCGCGGTGGTGATGATCACTGGCGATCATCCGGACACCGCGCGGGCCATCGCGGTCCAGGCGGGCATCGACGCGCAGGCCGGTGTCCTGACCGGCAGCCAACTGCGGGCGCTGGACGATGCGGGGCTGGCCCGGGCGGTGCGGCAGGTGCGCATCTACGCCCGCGTCGCGCCAGAAGACAAGCTGCGGCTGGTGCGCGCGCTCGATCGCAATGGCGAGGTGGTGGCCATGACCGGCGATGGCGTGAACGACGCGCCGGCGCTGAAGGCGGCGCACATCGGCATCGCCATGGGCGTGCGCGGGACCGATGTGGCGCGCGAGGCGGCCAGCGTGGTACTTCTGGACGAGGACTTCGGCCGCATCGTGGAGGGTGTGCGCCTGGGACGGCGTATCGACGACAACCTGCGCAAGGTGATGACCTACATCATCGCGATCCACGTGCCCATCGCCGGCCTTGCCCTGCTGCCGCTGCTGATGGGGCTGCCGCCGCTGATGTTGCCGGTGCATGTGGTGGTGACCGAGATGATCATCGACCCGGTGTGCTCGCTGGCCTTCGAGAACGCACCGCCCGCGCGCGGGCTGATGGAGCGTCCGCCACGATCGGCCAGCGCGCCGCTGGTGGACCGGTCGTTGGCGATACGGGCCGCTGCACAGGGGGTGGGTCTGCTGGGCGTGGCGCTGCTCGCTTATGCGCTGGCCCTGGGGGCCGAGTTGCCTGTCAACGAGGCGCGGGCCTTGTCTTTCGTTGCACTCACGGCGGGCAATCTGTCGTTGGTGGCGGTCAATGCCGGCGTGGGCCTGACGGCACGCGACTTGTTCACCGGGGCATTTCGTTCGTTTTGGTGGGTGGCTGCTGTGGCCGCCGCGCTGGTGGCGATCGCTCTCTCCGTGCCGGCGGTGCAGGCCTTGATGAAGCTCGCGCCGCCTGCACCCGGCGCGCTGGTCGGGGTGCTGGCCGCTGTGGGTGGGTTTACCGTGCTGGCCTGGCGACTGCGGTCTTGAGGCTGGGCCGCTCGGGTCAAGATCGAAATAAGCGCGTCGTTAAAATCAAATCTTGAAACAACTCATGATTCCGTGGTGGTCTCGGCTCCTCACCCTGGGGTGTGTAGCCCTGGCATTGGCTGTGACGTCCCTCGGCGTTGACGCACAGCCACGCGAACCCGCGTCCAGCGCCGGGTCCACGCAAGCTTCCCTGTCTGCGGTACAGGCCTATCAGCAAGGGGCTCGGCTTGCGGACGTGCGCAGCGCCACGCGTGACGATGTCGAGGCAGTTCGGCTTTTTCGCTGGGCGGCCGACCGGGGAAACGCCGATGCACAGCTCTATCTCGGCTGGATGTACGAAAACGGCCGAGGCATCCCCAAAGATCATGTCGAGGCGGTGCGCTACTACCGGCTGGCGGCCCGTCAAGGTTTGTCGGTGGCCCAGACCAATCTGGGGTTCATGTACGAAACCGGTCGCGGGTTGGCCAACAATGACGGGGAGGCAGTCCGGCTTTACCGACTGGCGGTGAAGCAGGGAGATGCGCGTGCCCAGTCCCATCTCGGTTGGATGTACGCCAATGGCCGTGGCGTCCCCCGAGACGACGTTCGGGCCGTCCGGCTGTATCGGCTGGCGGCGAATCGGGGGCATGCGGACGCCCAGAACCGACTCGCCTTCATGCATGCGGAAGGTCGCGGCGTCCCGCGAGATGATGTCGAGGCGATCCGGCTGTACCGGTTGGCGGCCGATCAGGGGAATGCGCCCGCCCAATTCAACCTCGCGCTGCGACACCTGAGCGGGCAAGGTGTGATCCAGGATGACGCGCAGGCGGCCCGGCTCCTGCGGCTGGCCGCCGACCAGGGGCTTGCAAAGGCCCAGCGCAATCTCGGCGTGCTGCACCTGGAAGGCCGAGGCGTTTCGAAGGACGATGTCGAGGCGGTCCGGCTCTTCGGGCTGGCCGCCGACCAAGGGCTGGCGGCGGCACACGACAACCTCGGCTGGATGTACGAAAACGGCCGCGGCGTTGCGAAAGATCACCTCGAGGCCCTCAGGCTGTTCCGGCTTGCCGCGAGCCAGGGCGATGCCAGCGGGCAATACAAGGTGGGTTATTTTTTTGAACAGGGACTAGGCGGTCTGAACCCGGACCTGTCCGCCGCGAAGGACTGGTACCAATTGGCTGCGAGGCAGGGCCACGATGACGCCCAGGCGGCGCTCAAACGGCTCGGAGCCACCTGGTAGCTTCGCGCCCGCTTAGCCCCTCACCACTGACCCGTCTCGACCCGAATCGCCACTTCGCAGTCGTCGAAGATCTCCAGCTTGGCGATCGACACGCGCACGCCGATCACCCCGGGCAGCTGCATCAGGCGCGCAGCGAGTTTGCCGATCAGACTCTCCAGCAGGTTCACGTGTTCGGCGGTGCACTCGTCGATGATGATGGTGCGCACCTTGCGGTAATCGAGCACGTGCAGGATGTCGTCGTCGTGCGGCAGCAGGGGTTGGGTGCCTAAATTGAGCTCGGCGTCCACCCGTATCGGCTGTGGCGCCGTCTTCTCGTGGTCCAGGATGCCCAGGTTGGCATCAAAGCGCAGCCCGGTGAGGGTGAGGATCTGGGTGCCGGCCTTGGTCATGTCGTGCGCGTGTCGAGGCGTTACATCAGCGAGAAGTCGCGGTCGAACTTCATCAGGTGCTGGCCGCCGTCGACCAGCAGGGTGGTGCCGGTGATGGACTGGTTCTCCAGTGCGAAGCGCACCGCGCCCACCACGTCGGCAGCGGTGGACGAACGGCCCAGGGGCGACAGGCGATGCAGCTGCTGGAACTTGTCGTCCGACAGCATGTGGCTGGTCAGGGTCAGGCCCGGTGCGACACCCACCACGCGCAGCTGCGGCGCCAGGGCCAGGGCCAGCATGGTGGTGGCGGCTTCCAGAGCCGCCTTGGACAGTGTGTAGCTGAAAAAGTCGGGGTTCTGGTTCCAGAGTTTCTGGTCCAGCATGTTCACGACGACGCCGCTTGCTCCGCGCGCCGCCACGTGCGCGTGCAGGGCTTGCGCCAACAGCACCGGTGCGCCGGTGTTGGCGGCCAAATGGGCGTGCATCGCGCCATAGCTGAAGGTGGCGGGTGCGTCGTGCTCGAAGAGGGACGCGCTGTTCACGACCGCATCCACCGCCCCGAAGTGGGAGAGCACTTGGGGCAAGAGCGCGCGGGTGGCGGCCTCGTCGGACAGGTCGGCCCGGAAGGCTGCAAAGCGCGCGCCGGGGCGGCCCGCCTGGATGCAATCGGCCACGGTGGCCTGAGCCTCGTCGGCCGAGCCGCGGTAATGCACGGCCACCTGCCAGCCCGCGGCCGCCAGGGCCAGGGCCATTTCCCGGCCGAGGCGGCGGGCGGCGCCAGTCACGAGAACGGTGGGCAGGGAGGGAGGGCTCATTGCAACGACAATCGCGGGGTGACTGCTTCCAAGATGGATACCGGGTCGGCTTCCAATGCGGCCAGTGTAACGAGCGCCCTGCAGGCCCTGCTGCGTGGGGCCATCGCGCGTGCCGGCGGCTGGCTGCCTTTTGACCGCTACATGGCGCTGGCGCTGTATGCGCCCGGCCTGGGCTATTACGCCCATGGCTCACGCAAGTTCGGCCACCTGCCGCAAAGCGGCAGCGACTTCGTCACCGCGCCAGAGATGACGCCCCTGTTCGGCCAGGCGCTGGCGGTGGCTTTAGGGGACGCTCTCGCGGCCACGCAGTGCGATGAGGTCTGGGAATTCGGCGCAGGCACCGGCGCCTTGGCCTCGCAGCTGCTGCAGGCGCTGGGCGATCGGGTGCAGCGCTACACCATCGTGGATCTGTCGGGCGCGCTGCGCGCGCGCCAGCAGGAGGCCTTGGCGGCCTACGGCGACCGCGTGCAATGGGCCAGCGAACTGCCCGAGACCCTGCGCGGCGTGGTGGTGGGTAACGAAGTGCTGGACGCCATGCCGGTGAAGCTGCTGGCACGTATCGGCGGCACCTGGCACGAGCGCGGCGTGGTGTGGCAGGACGACCACCTGGTCTGGTCGGACCGGCCGACGGAACTTCGCCCCCCGGTGGAGATCGTCGGCACGCACGATTACCTCACCGAGATCCACCCGCAGGCCGAGGCGTTCATGCGCACCCTGGCCGACCGCCTCACGCAGGGTGCGGCCTTCTTCCTGGACTACGGTTTTCCCGAGAGCGAATACTTCCACCCGCAACGCCATATGGGTACGCTCATGTGCCACCAGGGCCACCGCGCCGACCCCGACCCGCTGGTCGATGTGGGACTCAAGGACATCACCGCCCATGTCAATTTCACGGGCGCCGCGCTGGCGGCGCAGGACGCGGGCCTGCCCACGCTGGGCTACACCAGCCAGGGGCGCTTTCTGCTCAATTGCGGCCTGGCCCAGGCCCTGGCCGAGGCGCCGCTCGACCAGCGCGTGGCTGGACAGCGTCTGATCGCCGAGCACGAGATGGGGGAGTTGTTCAAGGTCATTGCCTTTCACAGGGGACCGGCCTGGGATGCAATCGGTTTCACCCAGGGTGACCGCACCGCGAGGCTCTGAGCCATGATCCGCTGGTTTCTCGTGATCTTTCTCGCGCTGGTGCTTATCAGCTGGTTCTCCCCCCTGCTGCAGAAGCTGGGGTTCGGCAAGCTGCCCGGCGACCTGCGCTTTCGGTTGTTCGGTCGCGAGTGGTTCATCCCGCTCACCACCACCGTGCTCCTGAGCCTGCTGGCGGGGCTGATCGCGAAGCTGGTCTGAATCACCCACACCCAAGGAGCGCGCCATGCGGGCCTGCGTTGACGTCGGCGGCACCAAGGTCTCGGTGAGCTTGAATGCGGGTGGCGGTGATCGCGTCTTGCTTGCCACGCGCGTTGAGCCCACCGTCATCTCCGGCCCGTCCGAGGCGCTCGCTGGCCAGGTGGTGCGCATGGTCGATGCGGCTTGCGCGCAGCTCGGGATCGCGCCGCGAGAGGTACAGGCTGCAGGTGTGTGCGCGCCGGGGCCCTTTGTGCGCGAGGACGGTGGCCTGGCGCTTGTTTCTCCCAATCTCTGTGGTGGCCTGTCGGCGGCGGGTACCGACCTGCCCAATCACTGGCGCAGCGTCCCCCTGGAGGCGCCGCTGCGTCAGCGCTTTTCGCACCTGCGGATCGAGAACGACGCAGTCGCCGCACTGGAGGCCGAGCGCCGATGGGGTGCGCTGCAGGGCGTCGATGATTGCGCTTACGTCACCTGGAGCACCGGTGTGGGGGGTGGCTTGTGCGTGGGCGGACGGGTGTTGCGTGGCAAGCAGGGCAACGCCGGCCACATCGGCCACATCTTCGTGTCCGACAACGACAGGGCCCAGTGCGGGTGCGGCAACCTGGGGGACGTGGAGTCGCTGGCCGGCGGCCACGCCCTGCAGCGGCGCCTCGGGGTGTCGGCGCCTGAACTTCTGGCGGCCGCTCAGACGGGCGATCCGGGCGCCTGCGCCGAGGTCGACGCGATGTGCCGCGTGATGGGCCGTGCGCTGTACGACCTGATCGCTTTGCTGGACCTGCAACGCATCAGCCTGGGCGGTAGCGTGTTCTTCCACCACCAGCCGCTGCTCTTGCCGCGGTTGATCGCGCAGGTGCGCGGTCGGCTGGCGAGTGTCACCGACGGCTGCGAGCTCGTGCCCGCCGGCCTGGGCGCGCATGTGGGGGATTACGCAGCGCTGGCCTTGCTGGATTAGGCGCTGCGCCGAGTCAGGACCCGAGGGCGGCTGCCTCGACCGCCGCAACCCGCGCCGCGTAGATCCAATCGCCGATACGGCGCCCCTCGGCGCCGGCGTCACGAGCCTGTTGCGACACCACGGCGGTGTCCACCGACTGCGCCGCGGCCAGGGCGGCCAGCAGACGCGGGCGCTGCGGGTATGGGTCTTCGGATTTTCCCAAGCGTCCGCGCGCGTCGCACTCGCAGGCCAGCAGGATGTCGGCCAGGCGTGCCGGCTTGCGCAAGGCGTCGCAGCGTTCCAGCAGGCGCACCAAGGCGGACGCGCCGAAGTCGCCGCTGCGGTGGATGTTGCCGTGCTCGCGCGCCACCACATCGGCCAGCTCGCGGCATTCGGTGGGCACGCGCAGGCGTTCGGCAATGTCTTGGAGCAGCCGCGCGCTGCGTTCTTCATGGCCGATGTGGCGGGGCAGAACCTCGGCGGGTGTGGTGCCCTTGCCCAGGTCGTGGGCCAGGCAGGCAAAGCGCACGGGCAGCGGTGCCTGCAGGCGCGCGCTCATGTCCAGCACCATCATCAGGTGTACGCCGGTGTCCACCTCGGGGTGGTGCTCGGGGCGTTGCGGCACACCCCAGAGGCGATCGACCTCGGGCAGCAGCCGTGCCAGCGCGCCGCAGGCACGCAGCACCTCGAACATGCGCGAGGGTCGATCCTCGCTCAGGCCCCGCGCGAGCTCCTGCCAGACGCGTTCGGCCACCAAGGCATCGACCTCGCCCTCAGCCACCATCTGACGCATCAGCGCCATCGTCTCGGGCGCGACGCTGAACTCGGGAAAGCGCGCAGCAAAACGCGCCAGTCGCAGGATGCGGACCGGGTCCTCGCGGAAGGCGTCGGTGACGTGTCGCAGCACGCGGGCCGACAGGTCCTGCCGGCCGCCGTAGGGATCGACCAGCGAGCCATCCGCGGCGCGAGCGATGGCGTTGATGGTGAGGTCGCGCCGCGCCAGGTCTTCCTCGAGGGTGACGCCGGGACTGGCCTGGACGCTGAAGCCGCGGTAGCCCGGCGCGGTCTTGCGCTCGGTGCGCGCCAGCGCGTATTCCTCGCGGGTCTGCGGATGCAGGAAAACCGGGAAGTCCTTGCCCACCGGCAGGTAGCCCGCTTCGATCAGGGCCTGAGGCGTGGCACCGACCACGACCCAGTCGCGGTCTTGCACGGGGCGACCCAGCAGGGCATCGCGCACCGCACCACCCACCTCATACACCTGCATCAGCGTGCCTTCCGGTACGGCTCTTCGAAGTCCAGGAAGTCGCGCTCGACCAGCGCGCCCTCAATCCAGGCCTGCACGCCGGGCAGAGCACGCACGCGCTGTGCGTAGGCTGCGACGGCGGGTGCCACCGGCAGCGCGTAAGTGGCCAGGCGCATGCACACCGGTGCGTAGTAGGCATCGGCGATGGAGAAGCCGCCGAACAGGAAGCCGCCCTGCGGGTGTTGCGCGAGCAGGCCCGTCCACATCGCGGTCAGGCGCTCGACGTCGGCGCGTACGCCGGCCTGTTCGCGCCAGATGCGCTCACCCACTTCGGGCAGCGAGGCCTCGATGTTCATCGGGCAGTGGCTGCGAAGCGCGCCAAAGCCGGCGTGCATCTCGGCGCAGACGCTGCGAGCCTGCGCGCGTGCGTGGGCATCGGCAGGCCATAGCGCGCGTTCCGGGAAGCGTTCGGCCAGGTATTCAGCGATCGCCAGCGTGTCCCAGACGACCCGGTCGCCATCGACCAGCACCGGTACCTTGCCAGTGGGCGTCACGCCCGCCAGTGTGGTCTTGAAGGCGGAGCCCGGCTCAAAGGAGTCGAAGCGCACCATCACTTCGTCAAAGTGGATGCCTGCCTGCCGCATCAGCACCCAGGGGCGCATGGACCACGAGGAGTAGTTCTTGTTGCCGATATAGAGCTTGAGCATGGGGACTGGCCTTCAGGGGATGTCGCGATTGGGCTCCGCCTGTGCGGGGTCGCGCGGGCCCACGCTCCCCAGGCGGGCGCGCAGGGACTGCGGCTGCCCGGTGAGGATGGCCGCATAGACCGTGGTATTGGCCAGTACCTTCTTCACGTAGTCGCGCGTCTCGTGAAAGGGCACGTTCTCGGCCCAGGCCGCGCCTTCGATCACCGGGCCGTTGCGCCAGGCGCGTGGTCGGCTGGGGCCAGCGTTGTAGGCGGCCGCGGCCAGGGGCATCGAGCCGGTGAAGTCGTCCAGAACCAGCTTGAGGTAGCCGGTGCCGATGGCGATGTTGGTCTCGCGATCGTTGATCTGGTTGGGGGTGAAGTGGGTGAGGCCTATGCGCCGCGCCGTCCAGCGCGCGGTGGCCGGCATGACCTGCATCAGGCCCGAGGCACCCACGTGCGAGCGCGCGTCCATGATGAACCGGCTTTCCTGGCGGATCAGGCCGTAGACGTACGCAGGATCCAGGCTGATTTCGCTGCTGCGGCGGACCACCGACTCGCGAAAGGGCATCGGAAAGCGCTGCTCGCTGTCGAACTCGCCGCGCGTGCGCTCGCTGGTGTTGATGCAACGGTCCCAGACCTCGCGCTCGCAGGCCAGGCCAGCCGCCGCCAGCAGCTCGCGGTCGGCCATGCCGCCCGGGCGTGCCAGGTTGGTGGTGTAGTTCCATTCGCGCACGCCGTCGGCGCGCAGTCCGATGGCGATCGCGTGCAGCGCCCGCGTCAGCCCCGGGTTGCGGCGTGCCGCTTCGCGCTCCTCGGCGGTGAGCGGCGCGGGGCGGGCGGGCAAGGTGATCTTCTGGCCCAGTTCCTCCAATGCCAGCTGCTCGTAGAAGCCGCGCGGTGAGGCCAGGCCCGCCAACTGCCGGCGTGCCTCGGCCTTGTCGGCCTCACCACCGGTGGCCAGCTGGCCGCGGGCACGCCAGTAGGTCCAGGCCGGGTCCTGCTGGCTCGCGGGGGCCATGGCGTTGATCGCTCCGATGATGGCCCGCCAATCGGGTTGGGTGCCGGCGCGTAAGGCGGCGCGGACTTTCCAGGCCAGCATCTCGTCGTTCAGGTCGGTATCTCGGGTTACCTTGGCGAAATGCGCGAGAGCCCCGGGCTGCAGGCGTTGTGCAGCCTGCCGGCCGATCGTGCCCCAGACCCAGTTGCGTTCCTCAGGCGTGAGGTGCAGCTCCCATTTGCGGTTCATGGTCGCCGCTGCCACTTCGGGGTCGTTGGCCGCCATGCGCACCAAGGCCAGGGTGGCCAGCTCCTTGCGCGCGCGCGACATGGCCACTACGCGGTTGCCCAGGTAGCGCGCCGGGTTGCCCAGGGCCTCGCCGGCCTGCGCGCTCAGGTCCGGGGCGGCGATCTCCACGGCGGCCAGTGCGGCGCGGGTGCGATTGTGTTCGGCGGCATGGCGCGCCTTGCGCCAGATGTCCAGGGGCGCCAGGCGCGGGCCGGTGCCCGGGCCTGCGAGGTTGCGGGCGGCGGTGGTGCAGCCGTCCTCGGCTTCGCGTTGCGCCACCCACAGCCGGCGCACCTCGTCGACCAGCGCCGGCGTAGCGCCCTCGCGCAGTTGCTGCACCAGCAGGGCGTAGCAGCGCACCTGCGGGTCGTCATTCATGCGAAAGCGGGGGTGTTCCTCGGCGAAGGCGGTCCAGTCGCGGCGCTGCCCCAGCAGGAGCAGCCAGTCGTTGCGCAGGCGGTCTTCCTGGTAGGTGCCGGCGTAGCGGGTGAAGAATTCCTGCACCTCCTGGGGGTTGGCGGTGTCCAGGCGGGCGCGCAGCTCCCAGTAGGCGGCCCAGGGTTCGAGCAGGTGGCCCCGCGCCTGCGGCAGGAGCTGGGCGAGGCGGGCTTTCTGGCCCTGGCGGAAGGCCTGTGCCATCTCAGTCAGGGCCTGGTCGCCCGCGGCGTCGGTCCGCCCCTGGGCCTGCACCGCGCAGGCCAGGAGGGGAGCCGCGATCAGTGTCAGAATCTTTCGGAACTTCATTGGTGGATTATGGACAAGTCAGACGAAAAAAAGGCCCTGCGCCAGCAGCTGTTGCAAGCGCGCCTGGAGATGCCCGATCGCCTGGCGCGCGCCGACCTGCTACAGCGGGTGATGCGCATCTGGCTGGTGGGCCGTCCTGACCTCGTGATCGGCGCTTACTGGCCGATCAAGGGCGAGTTTGACCCCCTGCCCGCCCTGCATCGCTGGAAGGAAGACGGCGAACTCCTGGACCAGCCCCAGCGCCGGCGCATCGGCCTGCCCGTGGTGGACAAGGTCCATAAGACCCTGCAATTCCATGCCTGGTTCCCTGGCTGCCCGATGGAAGAAGACGCCTACGGCATCCCCAAGCCCAAGGACACCGAGGTGATCGCGCCCACCTTGCTGTTCGTGCCCTGCGTGGGCTATGGGCCTGGCGGCTACCGCCTGGGGTATGGCGGTGGTTTCTATGACCGCACACTGGCCAGCCTTCAACCTCGGCCCTTTACCGTGGGCTTGGGCTACACCCTCGGTTTCCTGCCCGACTTCGAGCCGCAGCCCCATGACGTACCGCTGGACGCCATCCTCAATGACAACGGGGTGGTCTGGCCGGTGCGTTGAGCGTGGTCACCTTCTTGCCTCGCTAAGATTGCCGCCCAGAGGAGTACCCCACGATGTCCAAAGCCTTTGCCAGCCAGGCCGACCTGTCCGACAAGAAAATCACCTTCGAACCACTGAGCCCCCATTGCTGGGCCTACACCGCCGAGGGGGATCCCAATTCGGGTGTGATCATCGGTGACAAGTTCATCATGGTGAGCGACGCCACCGCCACGCCCGCGATGGCGCGCGACCTGATCGCCCGCATCCGCACGGTGAGCGACAAGCCGATCAAGTACGTCCTGCTCACGCACTACCACGCGGTGCGCGTGCTTGGCGCCAGCGCCTTTGTGGCCGAGGGCGCGACCGAGGTCATCGCCAGCCAGGGCACGCTCGATCTGATCATCGAGCGGGGCAAGGAGGACATGAAGTCCGAGATGGAGCGCTTTCCCCGCCTGTTTCGCAACGCGGAGAGCGTGCCGGGCCTGACCTGGCCCACCCTGGTGGTCGGCGGCGGTAACCCCGCGAAGGGCGAAGCGCCGGGCAAGCTCACCATCGACCTGGGCGGCGTGAAGGTGCAGATCTGGCACCCGGGCCCCGGCCACACGCGCGGCGACACCATCGCCTGGGTCGAGGAAGAAAAAGTGCTGTTCTCCGGCGATCTGGTCGAATACGAAGCCGGCGTCTACACCGGCGACGCCCAGCTCGAGGAGTGGCCCGCGACCCTGGAGGCTCTGCGCGCCCTGAAGGCCGAGTCCATTGTCCCGGGTCGCGGCGAGGCCATGAAGGGTAATGCCAATGTGAACAAGGCCCTGGACTACACCCAGCGCTGGGTCGAGACGCTGTATCGCTGCGGGCGCGAAGCCGCCGCAGCCAACATGGACCTGAAGGCCGCCATGGCCCACACCCGCAAGTCCATGGATCCAGTCTTCGGCCACGTGTTCATCTACGAGCACTGCCTGCCCTTTGATGTCAGTCGCGCCTACGACGAGGCACGCGGCATCAAGACGCCCCGCATCTGGACCGCCGAGCGCGATCAGGAGATGTGGGCCGCGCTGCAGGCCTGAAGCCGTCGCGCCCCAGCAGGTTCAACGCGCCGCCACCAGGTCGGCCAAGTCCCGCTGGTAGGCCCGCAAGCGCCGGGCGGCACTCTGGCGTTGTGCCGGTGTCGTCGCGTTGTGCACCGCCGCCACCAGCGCGCAGTTGTCCTCGGTGACCGCCTCGCGGTAGCGGCGCGCGCCGGCATCGGGTGGAAACTGGCCCCGATCCACCAGGGCCTTCACCTGCAGGCGCGCCTCCGGGCCGGAGCCACCGCCACGCAGCTGGCGCAGCACCTGCAGCGTGTCCGCTTGGCGCCGGCGCATTTCCGAAAGCACTTGCGCCGGGTCGAAGCGCGAAGCCTCGATGCGCTGGCGCAGCACCGAACGCTGGGCGTCGTCCAGGCGCCCATAGGCGTCCTCCATGCGTTCGAGAAATTGCTTGTATTGCTTGTCGCGGCGTTCGGTGAGGGGCAGGTCCACCCAGTCCTTTCGAAAGTCCTGGTCGTTGCGCTCGTAGCGCTGGGTCAGGTGCCGCAATTGCTCGTTCGTGAGCGTGGGCGCGATCGTGGCGATGGCCGCCTCGGACTGCGCCGCCAGGGCCAGAAAGCGCACGCGCCCCTCCTCGGCGAGCTTGCAGACCTGCTCGGACGTGACGTCGGCAGCGGCCATCCGCTCGACCCGGGCCAGCAACTCGGCATAGCGAGGCAGCTCGTTCGTCCGGTGCCATTGGTGCAGCCGGCTCAGTTCGTCCTTCACCGGCGCACGCTGCGCGTCGTTGAAATCCATGTAGCCATCAAGCCACCACCAGGCCAGCTCGGGCAGGTTGTTGTACCCCAGCTTGATGGCGCTGCAGCCGGCCAGGGCCGCCAGCAGGGCCAGCGCCCCGATAATCCGCAGGAGCTTCGATGCAAGAGTGGTCATGAACGACAAAGGAAACGCGATGGCGTCAGTGGATGTGGTGGTCATGGCGGCCGGCAAGGGCACGCGCATGAAAAGCGGCCTGCCCAAAGTGTTGCACCGTTTGGGGGGGCGCGCTTTGCTCGCCCATGTGATCGACTCAGCTGCGGGGTTGAAGCCTCGCCGCCTCATCGTGGTCACGGGCCATGGCGCGGACCGGGTCCAGGCCGCAGCCCGGGACGATGCGCAGGCTGCGGGCCTGGCCGCTTGCGACACCGTGCTGCAAGAGCCGCAGCTGGGGACGGGCCACGCCGTGCAGCAGGCCCTGCCGCTGCTGCCGCAAGACGGCATCTGCCTGGTTCTGAACGGCGATGTGCCCCTGATCGAGACCGCCACCCTGCAGGCCCTGGTACAGGCCTGCGCGGGTGAACGCCTGGCCCTGCTCACCGTGGACATGCCCGATCCCACCGGCTATGGCCGCATCGTGCGAGAAGGTGACGCTGTGCGCGCGATCGTGGAGCACAAGGACGCCAGCGAGGCGCAACGCCGCATCACCGAGGTCTACACCGGTTTCATGGCTGCACCCAACCGGCTGCTGCGCGATTGGCTCTCGCGCCTCTCCAACGAAAACGCTCAGGGCGAGTACTACCTCACCGACGTGGTCACGTTCGCCGTTCAGGACGGCGTCGCCGTCACCGCCCTGCGCACGCCGGACCGCGTGCAGGCCGATGGCGTGAACAGTCCCCTGCAACTGGCCGAACTCGAGCGCGCTTACCAGCGGCGGCGCGCCCGCGCCCTCATGGAACAGGGCGTGCGCCTGGCCGACCCGGCCCGCTTCGACGTACGCGGCACGCTGACCTGCGGCGCGGATGTCGAGATCGACGTCAACTGCGTCTTCGAGGGCGAGGTCGCCCTGGGGGATGGCGTTCGCATCGGCGCGAACTGCGTGATCGCCAATGCGCGGATCGCCGCGGGCGCGGTGATCCACCCCTTCACCCACATCGATGGCGAGAAGGCTGGCGTGCAGGTCGGCGAGGGCGCGCGGGTCGGTCCCTATGCACGTCTGCGCCCTGGTGCAGTGCTGGGGGCCGAGGTCCATATCGGCAACTTCGTCGAAGTGAAAAACTCCACGCTGGCAACGGGCGCCAAGGCCAACCACCTGGCTTATCTGGGCGATGCCACGGTGGGCGAGCGTGTGAACTACGGCGCGGGGTCCATCACCGCCAACTACGACGGCGCGAACAAGCACCGCACCGTGATCGAAGCCGACGTGCACGTGGGCAGTAACTGTGTGCTGGTCGCGCCCGTGACCCTGGGCGCGGGCGGCACGGTCGGTGGTGGCTCCACCATCACCAAGGACACGCCGCCCGGTGCGCTGTCGGTGGCGCGAGGCAAGCAGGTCTCCATCGCCAACTGGAAGCGGCCCACCAAGGGCGGGCGCTAGGGCGCCACCGACGCGCGTACCAACGGCAGGCGCGGTGCGAACTTCGCCCGCTTGACGCTGAAGAAGGCTTTCACGTTGCGTACGTTGGCGTCGGCGGTGAAAAGGCGCTGCTGCAAGGCCAGATAGGCCGGCATGTCGCTGGCGCGCACGTGCAGGATGAAATCCGGTCCTGGTGACACGCGGTAGCACTGTTGCACGGCCTCGTCGGCGATGACGCGCGACTCGAAAGCGCCGAGATGCTCCGCGCCCTGGCGCTCGAGCGTCACCTCCACGATGGCCTCGAGTCCATGCCCCAGCACCGGCGCGAGTTGGTCTGCATTGAGGATCGCCACCTGTCGCTCGATCAGGCCCGCCGCCTGCAGCCGCTTGACGCGCCGCAGACAGGTGGGCGGCGAGACGTGCAGGCGTTGCGCCAGCGCCAGGTTGCTCAGAGAGGCATCCTGCTGCAACAGGTCCAGCAGCTGCAGGTCAGTGGCGTCGAGAAATGATTGTTCAATTGACTTCATTTCATGAAATTTTATTGAGATTTATGAGTTTTAAGAAATAAAAAACCAATTAAATCAATAACTAGATAATTTATTGCATGGCGTGGCGCCTAAAGTCGCTTCACTTCAGGAGTGACCCCATGTGTGGCATCGTCGCCGCGGTCTCCGACCGCAACATCGTTCCCATCCTCGTTCAAGGGCTGCAGCGGCTCGAATACCGCGGTTATGACTCCTGCGGCGTCGCGGTGCATGCGGGTGGGCTCCAGCGCGCGCGCAGCACGGCGCGCGTCGCTGAATTGATGCAGCAGGTGGCCGCCGAAGGCCTCGTGGGCACCACCGGCATCGCGCACACGCGCTGGGCCACTCACGGCGCGCCCGCCGTCCACAATGCCCACCCCCATTTCAGCCATGGCCCGGGCGCCACGCCCACGGACCGTGCGGGGCGCATCGCCCTGGTTCATAACGGCATCATCGAAAACCACGACGAGTTGCGCGCAAGCCTGCAGGCCCGGGGCTATGTGTTCGCCAGCCAGACCGACACCGAAGTCATCGCGCACCTGGTGGACAGCCTCTACGAAGGCGACCTCTTCGGGGCGGTGCAAGCCGCCATCGCGAGGTTGCATGGCGCGTATGCCATCGCGGTGTTCTGCAAGGACGAACCGCATCGCGTGGTGGGTGCGCGCGCAGGCTCGCCCATGGTGCTCGGTGTGGGGGAGGGCAGCCGCGAGCATTTCCTGGCCAGCGATGCGATGGCCCTGGCCGGTGTGACCGACCAGATCGTCTACCTGGACGAGGGCGATCTGGTCGACCTGCAGCTGGGACGCTACTGGGTGGTGGACAAGTCCGGTCGGCCCGCCGAACGTCCCGTGCGCACGGTCCAGGCGCACAGCGGTGCGGCTGAACTCGGGCCCTATCGCCACTACATGCAAAAGGAGATCTTCGAGCAGCCGCGTGCGATCGCCGACACGCTCGAGGGCCTGGAGGCCATCGTGCCCGAGCTGTTCGAGGGCGCGGGCCAGCCGGCGCCAGGCCAGGGGGCGCACCGCGTCTTCCAGCAGGTCGATTCGGTCTTGATCCTGGCCTGCGGCACCAGCTACTACAGCGGCTGCACCGCCAAGTACTGGCTCGAGAGCATCGCCAAGATCCCCACGCAGGTGGAGATCGCCAGCGAATACCGCTATCGCGAGTCCGTGCCGAACCCGAACACCCTGGTCGTGACCATCAGCCAGTCCGGCGAGACCGCCGACACGCTGGCCGCCCTGCGCCATGCGCAGTCATTGGGCATGCGGCACACCCTCACCGTCTGCAACGTCGCCACCTCGGCGATGGTGCGTGAGTGCCAGCTGGCCTATCTCACGCGCGCGGGCGTGGAGGTCGGCGTCGCCTCGACCAAGGCCTTCACCACGCAGCTGGCGGGCCTGTTCCTGCTCACTCTGGCACTTGCGCAGGCCAAAGGGCGCTTGACCGAGTCGCAGGAGGCGGCGCACCTGAAGGCCATGCGCCATCTGCCGGCGGCCTTGTCCGCCGTACTGGCTCTGGAGCCGCAGATCATCAGCTGGGCCGAGGACTTTGCGGGCAAGCACAACGCGCTCTTTCTCGGGCGCGGTCTGCACTACCCGATCGCGCAGGAAGGGGCTCTGAAGCTCAAGGAGATCACCTACATCCACGCCGAGGCCTATGCGGCGGGCGAGTTGAAGCACGGGCCGCTGGCCCTGGTGACGCACGAGATGCCGGTGGTGACCGTGGCGCCCAACGACGCCCTGCTGGAGAAGCTGAAAAGCAATATGCAGGAAGTACGCGCGCGTGGTGGCGTGCTGTATGTGCTGGCCGATGCGGACACGCGTATCGCCAGCGAAGAGGGCCTGCACGTGATCCGCATGCCTGAACACTACGGACCGCTCAGCCCCCTGCTGCACGTGGTGCCGCTGCAGCTTCTCGCGTACCACACCGCCGTGGCGCGCGGGACGGACGTGGACAAGCCAAGGAACCTGGCCAAGAGCGTGACGGTGGAGTGAGGCTCGCCGGCACCCTTGGGGTATGCCCCGAGTCTTTGGGCCACGGCCAGCCAAGGTGGGTGGCGGGTCAGTGGTGTAATGGTCAAATTGAACTCAAAAAAGATTCGGCCATGCAGTCAACCCTCCGACGTCTCCTGGGGATCGCCGCCATGCTGTGCGCCGGCCTGACCCACGCCCAGAGCGGTCAATGCAGCTTCATCCAGGATCCCAACCTGCAGGCGCAGTGCCGCGCGGGTTCGGGTGGCGGATCCGGTCAGTGCAGCTTCATTCGCGATGGCGACATGCAGGCCTATTGCCGTGCCACGACAGGCAGCGGCAGCGGGCAATGCAGCTTCATCCGAAACGGCGACACCCAATCCCTGTGTCGCGCCGTAACGGACCGCAGCTCCGGCCAGTGCAGCTTTATTCGGGATAACGACACCCAGGCCTATTGCCGCGCGATCACCGGCAGCGGCGGCGGCCAATGCAGCTTCATCCGAAACGGCGACCTGCAGGCCCTGTGCCGCGCGTCCACGGGGGGCGGCTCGGGCCAGTGCAGTTTCATCCGTGACTCGGACATGCAGGCAGCGTGCCGGGCGCGTTTCGGTTAGAGCACGGGGCGGCGCGGCCTTCTTGGCAGATGTTCAGCGCGCTACCACCGCGAACCGAGGGACCAGACCTTCGGGCGTGGTGACCAGGTCGCTGAATTCCGCCAGCGGCCGCATCCAGACCACGTCTTCATCCCCCTGACAGGCTTGGTACAAGACGCCGGTCTTGAGCGTGGCCTTGATTCGGCACAGGCCGACCACGCGGTACACGCCCCCCTTGTAGTGGCGCAGGGTGACGCCGGGCTGGATGGCGGCGGGCGGGGTGACCGGTGACGTCATGGCAAGCACCTCAGGCCGCTGAGGCCGTACGCGGTGTCCCGCGCAGTACACGGAAAAACAGGAATCCGGAAATCGACAGATTGAGCAGGTTCCAGGCAATGCCATTGAGGAAAGCCGCGTGATAGCTGCCGGTGAGGTCATAGACCCAACCCGACATCCAGCCGCCCAGCGCCATCCCGATCAGGGTGGCCATCACCACCGATCCCACGCGTGCCCCCGCCTCCTGCGGGGGAAAATACTCGCGGATGATGATGGCGTAAGACGGCACGATGCCACCCTGGAACAATCCGAACAGCGCCGACACCACGTACAACGGAACCAGGCCGTCAAAGGGCAGAAACAGCAGCAGCGCGATGCCTTGCAGTGCCGACCCCAGAAGCAGGGTGCGGATGCCCCCGATGCGGTCGCAGATCAAACCCGACACCAGTCGGCTCACGATGCCGCAGGCCAGCATCAGTGACAGCATCTCGGCGCCGCGCGCCGCGCCAAAGCCCAGGTCCAAGCAATAGGCCACGATGTGTACCTGCGGCATCGACATCGCCACGCAGCAAGCCACGCCAGCGATGAACAGCAGCCCTTGTGCGTGCGCCAGCGGCAAGCCGAAGGGGCGGCGCGTATCCGGCGCGGCGGTCTGAGACAGGCCGGGCGCCGGCGCTGGCTCCGTGCGCGGCGGCCGCAGCCGCAGGCGCAAGGACAGCAGGGCGATACCCGCGCCGCACGCCAGGCCCATCACCATGTAGGTGGGACGCCAGCCGAAGTGCTCGACGCCCCATTGCACGATGGGCGGCCACACCGTGCCCGCCAAGTAGTTGCCGCTGGCGCAGATCGCCACCGCGATGCCGCGGCGCTTGTTCCACCACAGCGCGGTGTCGGCGATCAGGGGGGCGAAGGTGGCCGAGCTCCCCAGCATGCCAAGCAGCAGTCCGTGCGCCAGGCCGAAGGTCCAGATGTTGTCTGAGAGCGCGGCCAGCATATAGCCCGCCGTGACGGCCGCCGCGCCGATACCCAGCACCGGGGCGATGCCATGCCGGTCGGCCATGCGGCCCGTCCACAAGCCGCCCAGACCCAGGCAGACCATCATCAAGGTGTAGGGCAGCGAGGCGTCCGCACGTCCGACTCCGAACTCGGCCTGCACCGTGGGTAGCACCACCGCCACCACATACATGCTGCCGTTGCCCAGGGTGACGAGGGCCAGGGTGGCCAGGAGCCGTCCCGCCGCATAACGCGAGTCGACGAGGGCGGGGTCGGCGTAGGCGGGCGACATCATCTGAGCTTACTTCAGCCTGCTTCACCCCTCCCTCGCCTGTGTCACGTACGCGCTCGAGGCCGGGAGTGACCTAGCCAGTGATGCGCCGCACCAGCCGGTGTTCGACCTTCTTTTGCGATGTGATCACGAAGAACTGTTCCTCCACCCCGTCGCATTCGCCCACGCGTTCTACCCCGTAGCGTTCCGTCAGATCGTCCTCGACGAGCGTGGCGGCAGGGAAGACGCCCATGCCACTGGCGCCAAAGGTCTTGAGCAGTGCGCTGTCCTCGAATTCGCCAGCGACCGGCGGGTGGCAGGCATGGCGCTCGAACCACTGGTCCAGGCGCGCGCGCAGCACGCCATGGCCTGTGGGTAGCAGCACGGGCAGTTGCGCGTGCGCCAGCCCCGGCGCGAACCCGCCTGCGCGTCGTGCCGCGGTGCGCAGGCGCCGCGCCAACACCGGCGTGGCGTACCACGCGATGGGCGAGGTGCCCACAGGGTGGCTGTAAAAGCGCAGGCCCGGGCTGGACGCCGCGGTGCGGTCGGAGATCACCATGTCCAGCTTGTGTAGTGCCAGCTCCCCGAGCAGGTCGGCGAATTCACCGTCGTGGCATAACAGGCGCAGTTGCGGCTCCTTCATCACCGGCTCTAGCAAATGCCTCACGGCCAGCTTGGGGATGCCGTCAGAGATGCCGACCGCCAGCCGCACGCGGGGTGTTTCCACCGCGGCGCGCACCATCTCGGGCAGGGCCTCACCGAGCTGGAAGATCTGGTCCGCCTGCCGCAGGGCCGCCAGGCCCGCTTCGGTCAGGGTCAGGCCCCGGCCCGCTGGCTTGAGCAGGTGGCAGCCCAGGGCCTGCTCGAGCTCGCGCACCTGGGTGCTGACCGTCTGTACCGCCATCCCCAGGCGGTCGGCGGCCCGGGACATGCCGCCTTCCTTGCCGACGACCCAGAAGTAATACAGGTGGCGGTAGCTGAAGGAGATGCTCACAATATTTCTGTTTTTTAGAAATTAAGTTCAGCGATTATGCTGTTTTTAAGGAAATGAAGAACCCGTACCGTACGGACTTTCCTCACTCAGACAAAGACCCCCCATGGACACCATCGCCCCCGGCTGGTTATGGGCCACGTTTGTGGCCATCGTGCTGGTTTCGCTGTTCGTCGACTTCGTCGTCCTGAAGAAGCAGGGCGCGCACGAGATCGGCGTGAAGGAGGCCCTCAATTGGTCGATCATCTGGATCGCCCTGAGCTTCGTGTTCAACGGGCTGCTCTGGTGGGCCGTCAAGGACACCACCGGTTCCACCGAGGTCGCTAACGAGAAGTCGTTGGAGTTCCTTACCGGCTACCTGATCGAGAAGTCGCTGGCCGTCGACAACATCTTCGTCTTCCTTCTGATCTTCACCTACTTCGCGGTGCCGCCGGCCTTTCAGAAGCGGGTGCTGATGATCGGCATCATCGGAGCCATCGTGCTGCGCACGATCATGATCCTGGTGGGGGGCTGGCTGCTGGCCAATTTCCACTGGGTGCTTTATGTGTTCGGCGCGTTCCTGATCCTGACCGGCGTCAAGATGTGGTGGGCCGCAGGCAAGGAGAGCGACCTGGAAGGTAATCCCGCGCTGAAGCTGCTGCGCCGGGTCATGCCTGTGAGCCAAAACTTCGACGGCGAAAAGTTCTTCACGCTCGAAAACGGCAAGCGCATCGCCACGCCCTTGTTCATGGTGATCTGCCTGGTGGCGCTGACCGACGTGATCTTCGCGGTCGACTCCATCCCGGCGATCTTCGCCATCACGTCCGACCCCTTCATCGTGCTCACGAGCAACGTGTTCGCGATCCTGGGTCTGCGGGCGATGTACTTCCTGCTCGCGGCTGTGGCCAGCAAGTTCCACCTGCTTAATTACGGCCTGGCAGTGATCCTGGTCTTCATCGGCACCAAGATGTGTTTGATCGATGTCTACAAGATCCCCGCACTGGTCTCCCTGGCGGTGGTGGTCGCGATCCTGGTGGTGACCATGGTCTTGAGCGTGCGCACCTCGGGGGGTGCGGGCGGTGGCGGCTCCGCGGCCCTGCGCGAGGAGCGCACGGGTGGCGGGTCCTGACGGTTCCTGCGCAACTGACTTCACGCACAAGGGGCCAGGCATGACGCCTGGCCCCTTGTTCATGTACTTCTCGGCAGCGGGCAGGTGGGGTCAGTGATGGCGGGGCGTGAAGGTGGGGCCTGCGGCATACATCGGCGCGGTAAAGACCGATTGCCAAGCCTGGAACAGCGGCGCCGCTGCGCTGGCGCTGCTGCTGACGGCCTGTTGCTGTTGCTCCGCGGGGCGCATGAACTCGTTCTGGGCCTTCAGCGACGCGAGCAGCATTTCCTGCGCGTACTGGGCCAGTTCACTGAAGCTGGAAAGTAGCACCGTCGAATTGATCGCCATCAGCTCGGCGGCGCTACTGGCTCCCCGCAGACGGTCGGCGGTCTGCTCCTGCAACAGGGCGGCGCGTTGGATCATGTGCTGCTGCGTTTGCTGAAAAGTGTCCATCGCGCGCAGCATCGCGCAGGCCGTTGTCGCCGTGCTCGCCATTTGTTGGCGGGTGATGTCTGCGACGGCATTGGTGCCGGCGCTCAGACCCGCGTTGAGGTCGCTGTCGTGGGCTGTCGAGGTGTCGCGTGAGTTGGTCTTGCTGGCCATGGTGTTCTCTCCTGGGGTGATGGGATCCTGGAAACGTGTGTCCGGGTAGGGCGGCGCGTCCGTGTGCCGTGGGCACCACGGACGATTGCGTTCAGGCGAAGGGCAGGGGCGGACCGGATGCACGCCCGGCCCGTGCTCAACGCGCTGCACCGAACTGGTTGCGCAGCATCTGGATCTGGTCGTGATGGCGCTGGACCCCCTGCAGCTGGCGCTCCACCAAGGTGCGGATGGCGTCCGGCAGGGGCTTTTGCAGGGCCTGGCGGTAGCGGGCCAGGGCCGTGTCTTCGCCGCGTTCAGCTTCGGTCAGCAGGGCCTCGTCGTCGTGGTTGGACAAGGCGGACTTCACCGAGACCCAGCCGCGGTGCACCGCACCGAGCACGCTCCCGCTGTCCTTGACATCGCCACCCAGGCGGCGGATCTGGTCCTGCAGCGCCTGCGCGCCGCGCTGGCAGTCCTGCATGCGCTGCGTGAAAACCGCTTTGAGATCCTCTCGCCGGGTGTTCTCGGCGCAGGACTGGAAGCCGTACTCGCCGTCCTTGCAGCATTCCACCAAGTCCTGGAGCACGTGCAGCACGTCCTCCCGGCGGCCCGAGGTGTCGCCGGTAGACCGGGCCTCGCCCATGGCCTGACTGGTGTCCGGGTAGGTGCTCGTACGCAGGGTATCCACGCGTTCCCAGGCGGCGCGGCTCGCGGGTTGTGCCTGCTGCCAACTGAGGGAGGAGCCGGCGCGTGCGTCCTCCCAGCCTGTTTCCAGTCGGGACGCCGCAGTGTCCCAATCGTCCTCGTAGTGCCCGCGCGATTGCACGCCATAGCGGTACGCCGGGCCGTAGTCGTCGAAGTTGCGGCCTTGCTCGTAGTACGACTCCTGCTGAAAGCGCGCGCGCCAGTGCGCTTCTTCCGCCTTGGGGTTGATGGCTTCGGCTGCGGCCCGGCCGGCCAAGCCGCCTACCACCGCGCCCACCACGCCGCCTGCCGCGATGCCCAGCGGTCCACCCGCCATGCCGGCCGCCGCGCCGGCCACAGCACCCCCAGCCGCACCGACGCCGGTGCCGACCGGGTGGGACCCGAACTCGTCGCTCAAAGGATCCCGGTGGGGATCACGTTCTTCTGCCATGGTGTCGCTCCTCGGCCCTAGGGGTCGTGAGCGTCCGGGGGACGCTACGGACTAGGAAGCAGACCATCCTCGCGAAGGACGGAGCGCCTGGCCGTCAGCCAAGCGAAGGAGCGCCTGTAGGACGCGCGCCTTGTGCGCCGCGCGCCAGCGGACCTTATTTCAGGCCCGCCGCTGCACGCAGCGCTTGCGCCACTGTCTTTTGGTGGTCACCCCCATCGCTGCGCGATATGAGTGCCCCCCGAAGACCGACAAGCTCGCTGTCGCTCGGGGCTTACAGCCCCGCCGCTGCGCGCAGCGCAGCAGCCTTGTCGGTCTTCTCCCAAGTGAACTCGGGTTCGTTGCGGCCGAAGTGGCCGTAAGCCGCGGTCTTCTGGTAGATCGGACGCAGCAGATCCAGCATCTGGATGATGCCTTTCGGACGCAGGTCGAAGACCTCGTTGACGATGGCCGCGATCTTCTCGTCGGAGATCACGCCCGTGCCTTCGGTGTACACGGTCACGTTCATGGGCCGTGCCACGCCGATCGCGTAGGCCACCTGCACCTGGCACTGCTTGGCCAGGCCGGCCGCCACCACGTTCTTGGCGACATAGCGCGCCGCATAGGCGGCCGAGCGGTCCACCTTGGACGGGTCCTTGCCCGAGAACGCGCCACCGCCGTGCGGGCAGGCGCCGCCGTAGGTGTCGACGATGATCTTGCGACCGGTCAGACCGCAATCGCCCTGCGGGCCGCCAATCACGAAGCGGCCGGTGGGGTTGATCAGGTAGCGGGTGTCCTTGAGCCACTCCTTGGGCAGCACCGGCTTGATGATCTCCTCGATCACCGCCTCAACGAAGGAGGCCTTCATCTTGTTGCCGTCGCTCTGCTCGGGGCTGTGCTGCGTGGACAGCACCACGGTGTCGATGCTGTGCGGCTTGCCATCGACATAGCGCATGGTCACCTGGCTCTTGGCGTCGGGACGCAGGAAAGGCAGACGGCCGTCCTTGCGCAGTTGCGCCTGGCGCTCCACCAGGCGGTGCGCGTAGTGGATCGGCGCAGGCATCAGCTCGGGGGTCTCGTCGCAGGCATAGCCGAACATCAGGCCCTGGTCGCCAGCGCCGGTGTTCAGGTGGTCGTCGGACGCGTGGTCCACGCCCTGGGCGATGTCATTGGACTGCTTGTCGTAGCAGACCATGACCGCGCAGCCCTTGTAATCGATACCGTAGTCGGTGTTGTCGTAGCCGATGCGCTTGATGGTGTCGCGCGCGACCTGGATGTAGTCGACATGCGCGTTGGTGGTGATCTCGCCAGCCAACACCACGAGGCCGGTGTTGGTCAGGGTCTCGGCGGCCACGCGCGAGCGCGGGTCCTGCTGGAAGATCGCATCCAGGATCGCGTCCGAGATCTGGTCGGCGACCTTGTCGGGGTGGCCTTCCGAGACGGATTCAGAGGTAAAGAG
>JACCDL010566792.1_pt1 | contig 40464 bp, 19 predicted proteins | sample 7441931 | NCBI WGS metagenome assembly JACCDL01 (sample SAMN15323437, study PRJNA562643) | freshwater metagenome | isolation source: river surface water | place: USA:Blue River Watershed | collected 2017-08-16
TCCTAACATGGAATGTTTGGCTGGAATGATTAAATTAAAAGGTACTTTATTGCTTGAGCAATTCATTCAAAAACTTCCTGTTCAATCTGAAGCTGAGTTTATTTCTTTAAACCAAATTTTATTGACTCAATCTGATGAACTTAAGAAAAAATTATTCAACAAGGTTAAAAAATTAAGATACAATTTAGTTACAACGGCGGGATACTCTTATCTAAAAACGGTTGTGCAATCGGTACTTTCATTTAAGGATAGTGCAGTTGGGCAAGAATTATTCAAAAATATTGTTGAAATACAAGTGGATGAGCGAAGCACTATAACATTAGATGATGTTGTTAATTGTTATGCAGATACTATTTACTTTGGACCTAAAAATGAATATAGTGTTGTATTAAGTGAAATATTTGTCAATGGAGAACTGAACAATCTAAATTACATCAATTCTATTATTGATAAATTAATTACTGATAGCGTTGCAAGTAAATCTAAATTATTAGAAGTATTTAATTTAAAAGAACAGGATACTAAAAAAGATGTATTCACTAAATTAAACTACCATTTAAATAAAACTAATACCGCTCCAAGTGGTGCACAATTAGCCTTTATTTTATTGTACAAACAATATAGTTAATTCTTAAAATCTAGTATATGGCTGAAGGTCACGTTGACGTCAAAAGATACCAGATCATAAGTCTTTTGTACATTGTTTTTATTTGTTTTTCTGTAATCAATATTAAAATATCGGTATTGGACTCTAATATCTATACTATTAAGTCACTTCAATCTATCGAGAAAGAAGAACTTAAGAAAGTAGATATAAGTAATAAGATTATCGCAGATAATTTAGTTCAGATCAATAAAAGTCCTAAGGCGGCAAGCTATTTAAAAATTCGCACTAGACTTACACAAAGTTATAGCGTAATCAATAATGTGTTAAAGCATGTTGACGATGAATTTGTAAGAGAAAAGACTACCATTTTAAAACAATTTAATAGCAGAAACTTAATTGAAGAGATTTTAAAGTCCGAAAAAGGAGTAAAGGTTTTAGAACAAGATTTATTTGATCTATCTAATTTTATTAAGAAATCACCCTATAGACTACAAGCTTCCTTAGATGATGTTATTCCTTTACAAAAAACGGTAACTACCATCAAGGGTAAAGAAGAAAATTGGTCATATTATTTATTCTATCATAAGCCAACTTCTATTAGTTATATGCAGCTTGAGCGTATTAAATTGTTGATCACAAAAACACAATTATTATATCAAGAAGCGGCATTATCAGAAATCGGATATCAGCCAACCTATTTTTCTCAGTTTAATTCTAAATTATACGTATTAAAGTCTTCTGTAAAAGAATATAAAGAAGAAGAAATTATTAAACCAGGTCAGAAAGTAGTGAACATTAACGATGAGGTGTTTGATGATTTATTTAAGAAAATATTATATTCTCTTCATGCCGAAAATATTTTTGTTGGCTTGAATAACACATTGTTGAATGATTTTGACTTTATGATGGGGAGAGATTTTGATGTGGACATTACGCCTAGGGTAAATTTGGTTAAATCAGATAAGAATTATAGAGTCATTTTTACTAAAACAGGGGATTATATTTTGCGATTTTATGATTTAAGAAAAGAGCCTAAAAAAGTACTTTTTGAAAAGAAAATCCATGTAAATCCTATCCCAGACCCTGTAGTAAAAGTTAAAGGAGATAATTTAGGAAATTACTCAATAAGCGTTAAAGATTTATTAAGTGCAGAAAGATTAGAAGCAAAATTGGAAATTAACAATTTAAATTATTTCCCTGGTCGTATCAATAGTTTTAAAGTAGTTAGAATTCACAATGGTAAAGAAGAAGAGTCTGTGAATAATTATGGTGAATTATTTCAATCTCCTACTCAGAAGGTTTTAGGAGCACTTAAAAAGAATGACTTATTGATTTTTGATAACGTGAATATGTCTTTGGTAGATGGATCGACTAGATCAGCTGCCCCTATTATTTATAAAATAATCGATTAATTAATGTTAAGATTGAAGAATATCATATTTGTATCTGTTTTATTGAGTGTTTGTTTTATACAAGAATCAAAAGCTCAAGACACGCTTTCTGGTAATTATACTAGTTTGAAAATTGCAAGTGGCGTTCATATAATTAAAAATGTGGTAACTGTAAAAGGAGAACTTAGTGCAGAACCTGGTGCTAAAATTGAATTTATTGAACCAGGGGTATTGGTATGTGAAGGCGCGGTGAATATTAAGGGCGCAAATAAAAATATTGAATTTTATGGTAAATCTAAAATGGAAGGCGTAGGCTTGATTATTAAAAATATTGATTCAAGCAAAATTGATATTCAAAATGTGATTTTTAGAAATCTTCAATTGCCCATATTCTTTGATTTTGCATGGAAACGTGACGCAGTGAATATTAGTGAAAACCACTTTATTAATAATATTGGTAAAGTATCTGTAATTCAAGTATTGAATACACCCTTTAATTTTAACATGGACTCTTCTTTTTTGAATTTTAAACTTAATTCAAATTTGTTTTCAGGTAACAACGCAGCGATATACTTTGAGGATTTAAAAAGTGACCATATTAATTATGAAATTATTAATAATGCTTTTGTTAATAATAGTGTGTATGGTTTTAAGAATTATAATATATCTACCAATGTAGTTTATGGTAGAGCAGATCAATTATTTTCAAGATTTACAGCAAAAATTGAAGGGAATAGCTTTGTTTCTAATTATTTAATTGATAATATCACAGATACGGTTGTTCATGCAGCTAATTTTGGTATTTACGGTACTGATAAATCCTTCCCCCTCAAGAAAAACTTTTTAGGTACTACCTCTGTAGATAAGATTAGAAAATCATTGTATGACCAAACCTTGAATTACAATGCGCCTAAAATTGAGTTTGAGCCATTCTTAAATCAACCAATTGGAGCTAATCCGTCACATGTTTATAATGTTTTAAATATTGATGAAACAGAATTGCCTGACTCAATCAAGATCAAAGATCCTTTGAAAGGATTTGTATTAGTCTCTAATAATATATTAGATTTTTCTAAAGCTACATTGTCATATAGTTTTTTTAAAGATGATAGCACTTTAAAAAGAACTGATACTTTGCTTACATTTGATAAACAACCTAATGGTAATGATGTTAAATTAACTATTACTAAACAAGTTAATGCATCCAAAAAATTAGGCTTCTACAATTTGTCTAATATTGTTGATAATAGAGGTAATTATGTTCCAGAAATAAAAGTGGGTTATATCAGTTACTTGAATGATTTAAGAAGAAGAAAACTAATTGCTGATTTAATTAAAGAAAAGAAATCAGAAGATAGTTTAAAAGCACCTGCAAGAGCAATGGATTCAATTAAAAATACCTTCCAAAAAATTGAAGCCCCTCTTAAAAGCAGATTTGAACTTGGCGTACAAACCGGTGGTGCCATCTTTACTGGAACTATTAGTAATCAAAATATATTCAAGAATGATATGAATATGTTTAATGCATTGCATGTTAACTATACCATTTACTCCAATCTTAGTGCAGGTTTAACGATTGCTTCTTTCAAACTTAGTAATTCTGATTATGCCTCTGATAATAATGAGCAAATTGCGAGAGGTATGAAATTTAGTACTACTATGATGAGTATATCGCCATCTATTCAGTTTGATTTTGTGGATAATAGATTATACACCAAAGCAAGAAGATTTAGACCAAGTATTGGAGTTGGATTTGATGCCGCTAGTTTTTCTCCTACAGGTATTTATAAAGGAAAGACGTATAATTTACAAACATTAGGAACAGGAGGTCAATTAATTGATAGTGCGAAAAAACCTTATTCTTTAATGGCTTTAGGTTATTTCGTAACAATTAAATTAAAGTATCAAATTAATAGATTCAATAGTGTGGGTGCTCATTTCTCTTTTCACAAGAGCATGTCTGATTATTTAGATGATGTTGGCTCTGATGTATATCCTAATCCATTGACATTGTTAGAAAAATCTAAAACAGATGGCGCTGCTGCTGTATATTTTTCTAATCCAACTTCAAGGCCTACTAGTATTGGTCAATTAAGAAATAGCCCTAATAAAGCATCTGATAGCTTTATTCAATTAGGAATTTTTTATTCACGTAGATTGTTTAAATAAAATATAATGTATCTTAAAAAAGTATATTCAAAACAAAAAACGCTTGTAGTTTTATTATTCATAACAGCCATTGTGAGTTTTCTATCTTGTAGTAAAGAAGTACCTGTTGATGACATAGACTTTCAACGACATTTAGTTGCGGGCACTGGCACTTATGAGAATACCAAAAAGATTTGGAAATTAGATTCTTTAGCAATTGATGGAAAACCTTATGTTTTAAGTACTAATCAAAAAAAGTATACAAAAACTTTTAATCACAATGGGGCCTATATGGATAGTGATGGGTTTGCAGGGGTCTGGGAAATAGCCAAATTAGATGAGCTAACTCACACATCTACCTCAACTACTGGTACCAAAGTGACAAATGTTTATAAAATCTTGGAAGTGAATTCAGCTCAATTGAATATTCAGCTTTTAGGAACCACCTCCAAATATGAATACTTCTTTATTATATCAAATTAGAAAAATCTATATGTATAGACTTTTATCTATTTGTTGTAATTTTATAGTATTCTAAATAGCAGCCGGACAGTAAATTTATTAATAATAGAAATGGATTTAATTAAAAATTTTTACTTCTCAATCTTTTTATTTGCAATCATTGTATTATTTGATTTGCTAATAAAATTTAAACGCCCATTATTATTAAAATTTTATTTATCACTTTTTGTTACTGTTATTGGTGCTGCGGCTTTTTTTAGATTTATTGAAAATGAGACATCGTTTTTTGTATTTTATTATGCGGTCTTTAGGGCAACTTCAGTTGTTTGTATTTTGAATATTTTTGCAATTCTTTATTTTCCAAAAACTGCAAAGTGGGTTTATTTATTAACCATTGTTTCTTTTTTAACCATAGTTTATTTTCTTTACTTAAGTCATATTTTACCGAAGGAATTTGAAATTTTAAACAAAAGATCACTTTTTATAATTAGAGATCATGATTTAAAAATACCTTTTGGTTTTAAGGTTTTAAGGTTTTTCATTGTATACAGTTTTGTGGGTTTAATGTTCTACTATTGCTATAACATCATCAAACGCTATCGTTATGACAATATATATTATGATAAGATTAGAAAATGGACCATTTATTTTTTGATTTTGTGTATGATGATTGCTGTTTTTTATGTTCCATTGAATATTTATAATAGCTATCAATTGTTGCCTTATTATTTAAATATTTTCACCTATTCTTATGTGCTTCTTTTATTATATTATCGTCCCAATTTCTTAAATAGATCAGCACTTAAAATTTCATTTGGTGATAATTTCAAAAGAGATACAGAATATGCAATAAGTGAATTAGAGTTTATCAATGAATTTTATACGAAGTTATATTTTACAAAAAACGATGCTTCATTAGAGAATTTGGCTAAATTATTGAATATCAGTTCTAACGATCTTTATAAGTTTATTTATTATAAATACTCCATGACTTTCAATGATTTAGTGAATAAAAATAGAGTGGATTATTTTATTGATATCATCCATAATCCCAAATATTTAAATTATACCATTGACGCTTTGGCTAAGGAAGCTGGATTCTCTTCCCGTCAACATTTGTATAAGCCTTTCAAAAAGTTCCATGGTGGCAATCCGTCAGATATAGTAGATGCAATTGCTGTATAAAAATGACAAGATTTGATAAAAAAGGGTAGCTAAAATTACCCTTTTTTTTGTAGTATAATTTAAAATGTATAATATATAAAAATATGATAATCAGTGTTTCATATAAATTATCTTCAATAATTCTACTGTTTCTGTCTGAATTTGTTTCTTCTTAATTATTAGCCAATCTTGCTGTACTATTTTGTACATAAGCATGCGCATTATGAATTTTTTTTATAGAATTAATTATTTCTTCATTAAGAAGTTTGGGAGCAAGGCTATAAGAAATAAGGTAATTTTTGAACATCACTTTTTTGTGAATAGATATTATCTAAATAAACAAGCTAGTCTCAAAAGTATTATACAAATTCTTAATATAAGCGAATCTGAGTTTGAGCATTTGCTTTTAAAGCATTACAATTTGAATTTTAATACTTTATGTGAAATGCATCGATTTAGACATTTCTGGGAAGAATTTACAAATCCCTTAAATGCTGATTTATCTGTACAATCCATCATTGAATTATGCGGTTTTAGCTCAAATGCCGAATTCAACCAATTATTATCTGGCCATAAAGAAGCAAGTAAGTCCATATTGAAAAGAAATTTTAGTTAATCAATTCCCTTCTAATTAATTCATTATTATGTTCAAGATTTCGAAAATATATTTATCTCTATTTTTAGTTTTTAATTCAATGGTTGCTTTTGCACAAGTAACACCTGACGGTATTTTATTTCAGGCTGTTGCCAGAGATGCTAATGGAAATGCCGCCGCAGGTAGAAATATTTATGCAAAAGTGAATATCCTGAAAGAAAGCGCAACGGGCACTTCAGTATATGCTGAGTCTTTCAAAGTGATGTCAACAGACGATGGTATTTTTACCATTGTTATTGGAAAGGGTACAAGAACATCGGGTGCTGCCGGTTTGGCTTTTATAAAATGGAGTGAAGCATATCACTTTGTTAATATTAAAATTGCCATTGAACCTACAGTCCCAACTCCAGGTTGGAATCCTACAACGGAATATGTTGATATGGGTACTTCACAATTATGGTCTGTTCCATATGCGCTTTTTGCATCACGTTCAACCATTGCAGATTCTGCTGTATCTATTAGTTCAATAGTTACAAGTGCGAAAGGGGGTACTGGCGTGAATAATGGATCTAATACAATTACTACCAATAAGAATTTATATTTTAAGGGGGTAGGTGACTTAACAATAACCACTACAGGTGCAAGCGATTTGATTTTTCCAACTACAGGTACCTTAGCAACAACACAATATGTTTCCAATAGAATCGCAACTGATACTGTTTCTTTGTCTGATAGAATTAATCATAAATTAGATTCTGCTCAAATTCCTGGAATTATTGCACCATACTTACAAACAATTTCTGGTGTTAAATATTCCGATACTGCTAATATGCTTTCTCCATATGCATTGAAATCGGGATTAACTTCTAGTACGAATACAAAAGTGAATATTGCGGATACAGCAACGATGTTGTCAAGTTATTACAATAAGACAGCAGCAGATGCTAGATTAAATTTGAAAATGAATATTTCGGATACTGCTTCTATGCTTTCAACATATGCAATTAAATCAAACACGGAAGCTTCCATCAACGCTAAAATAAATATTGCGGATACAGCAACGATGTTGTCAAATTATTACAATAAGATCGCGTCTGATGCAAAGTCAGATCTAAAAGTAAATATTGCAGATACTGCAACGATGCTTTCTCCTTATGCTATTTTGTCCAATACGGAAGCATCTATTAATGCAAGGGTGAATATTGCAGATACGGCAACGATGTTGTCAAAATATTATAATAAGACTGCATCAGATGCAAAATTAAATTTAAAAGTAAATTATAAGGATACGGCAACGATGTTGTCAAAATATTATAATACGACCGCGTCTGATGCCAAATTAAATTTAAAAGTAAATTTTACAGATACTGCAACGATGTTATCTCCTTATGCGATATTGTCAAATACGGAAGCATCTATTAATACTAAGGTGAATATTACAGATACTGCAACGATGTTATCTCCTTATGCCATTTTATCTAACACAGAAGCATCTATTAATACTAAAGTAAATATTGCAGATACGGCAACAATGTTGTCTAAATATTATAATAAGACTGCATCGGATGCTAGATTCAATTTGAAAGTGAATTATTCTGATACAGCAACAATGCTTTCTCCCTATGCTATTTTATCTAATACAGAAGCCTCTATTAATACTAAAGTAAATATTTTAGATACAGCAACTATGTTGTCAAAATATTATAATAAGACTGCATCAGATGCTAAATTGGCTTTAAAAGTAAATATTATTGACACGGCTGCTATGTTGTCTCCATATGCTTTAGCAGCAAATTTTTCTAGCACTGCGGGACTTAAATTAAATGTTTCAGACACAGCATCTATGTTGTCAAATTATTACAATAAGACAGCAACTGATGCTAGATTAGATTTGAAAGTAAAATATGCAGATACTGCAACGATGCTTTCTCCCTATGCTATTTTGTCCAATACGGAAGCGTCTATTAATACTAAAGTAAATATTTTAGATACTGCAACTATGTTGTCTAAATATTACAATAAGACCGCAGCTGATGATCGATTGGCTTTAAAAGTAAACATAAATGACACGGCTGCTATGTTGTCTCCATATGCTTTAGCGGCAAATGTTTCTAGCACTGCGGGACTTAAATTAAATGTTTCAGACACTGCTTCTATGTTGTCCAATTATTACAATAAGACTGCATCAGATGCTCGATTGGATTTAAAAGTAAATTATGCAGATACGGCAACGATGTTGTCAAAATATTATAATAAGACCGCATCAGATGCTAGGTTAGATTTGAAAGTAAATTATGCAGATACAGCAACGATGTTGTCAAAATATTATAATAAGACTGCATCAGATGCGCAATTAGATCTGAAAGCACCTTTAGTGTCGCCGGTATTTACGGGTACACCTTCAGCGCCTACAGCAACAACTGGAGATGCTTCTACTCAAATCGCAACGACTGCTTTTGTAGCTGCCAGTATTACAAATAACACAACTCCTGACGCTACTGTAAGTACAAAAGGTAAATTGAAATTAGCCAATGACTTAGGCGGAACTGCGGATGCTCCAATAGTGAATAGTGTTGGTGGTTCTAGTTCTACGACTATTCACACTGCAGAATTATTAGCTAATGCAGCTACTTCAAATAATACAAATGGCACCATTGTTAAAAGAGATGCTAGTGGTGACTTTACAGCAGGAACAATTACGGCTAATCTTTTAGGAACATCAACCAATGTAACAGGAATTGTTTTGGGTGCGAATGGTGGAACTGGAATTAATAATACAGGTAAAACAATTACACTTGGTGGAAATATTAATACGGGTGGTGCTCTAACAACAACTGGTACAACTGGTTCAAATGCATCTGACATTACATTAAAAACTACAGGTACAACTGATCTTATTTTACCTACAAGTGGCACTTTAGCTACTTTAACGGGTAATGAACAATTGAGTAATAAAACGATTAATGGATTAACACCATCTTCTCTAGCAATTGGATTTTCGATTGCTGGAGGAACATCTTCTAAAACCTTAACTGTAAACAATAATGCTACAGTTAGTGGAACGAATACAGGCGATCAAACAATTAATTTAACGGGAGATGTAATAGGAACTGGAACTGGTAGTTTTTCTACAACACTTTCTAATAGTGGTGTAACTGCTGGAACTTACGGTTCTGCAACACAGGTTCCTTCAATTACTGTTGATGCAAAAGGTAGGGTAACTAATGTATCCAATACAACTATTACAGGTGTATCTCCTGTTGGATCTGCGATGTCAAGTGGTAAAATAATTGTGGGGGATGCAAGTAATATTGCTTCTATTGTGGATATGACTGGTGATGTAACGATTGACAATACTGGAAATACAACAATTGGATTAGATAAAGTAACTACCAGTAAAATTTTGAGTGGAAATGTGACCTATTCAAAAATTCAAAATGTAACAACAGGAAAAATATTAGGTAGAGTTTCTGTAGGAAATGGAATTGTAGAAGAAGTTGCAACAACTGGAACTGGAGATGTAGTAAGGGCAATTAGTCCCACATTTACAGGAGCACCTAAAGCGCCTACAGCTATTGTAAGTTCAAATGATGAGACCATTGCAAATACGGAGTTTGTAACTAGAGCAATCGGCAATATTTCTGCAAGTTCAGTTTCTGGTGTGTTGCCAGGTGCAAATGGTGGAACAGGAGTAAACAATACTGGTAAAACAATTACGCTTGGAGGTAATTTAACGACTAGTGGAGCAAATAATTTAGTTTTTACAACAACAGGTGCAACCAATGTAACCCTTCCAACCAGCGGAACACTTGCTACATTAAGCGATATTTCTGGTGGTTCAATTACCTCTGGTCAAATTTCTGGAATCATTGCTCCAGCAAATGGTGGTACAGGTGTTGCCAATAGCAATACCATTACATTAGGAGGCAATGTTTCAACTGGTGCTGCGTTTACAACAACTGGAACTACAGGTTTAAATGCTTCTTCAATTACTTTAAAAACAACAGCAGCCTCAACACTCATTTTGCCTACTACCGGCACATTGGCAACTTTAGATGGCACTGAAATTTTAACCAATAAAACAATTAGTGCATCAGCAAATAGTATTTCAGGATTAACAAATAGTAATTTATCTGGAACAGCAGGTATTACCGATGGCAATTTAGCTACGATCTCCAGTGCAGGTAAAGTACTTAATACAGCTACAACTGCAACTTTTAGTAATACAGCGAATGCAATTGTTGCACGAGATGCAAGTGGTAATTTTGCTGCTGGAACAATTACAGCAAGCTTGGCAGGTAATGCGTCAACTGCAACTAAATTAGCGACTGCAAGATCTATTTATGGTAACAATTTTGATGGAACTGTAAATTTAGATCAAGCGATTGGTGCAGCTTATGGCGGAACAGGAAATAAATTTACCAAATTCACTGGTCCAACAAGTACAGAGAAAGTGTTCACTTTGCCAGATGCGAGTGCAACGATTTTAACAACAGATGCTCTCGTGACACCCTCACAAGGTGGAACAGGTGTTGCGACTGCTGCAGCTAATACTGTTTTTGCAGGCCCAGTTTCCGGAGTGGATGCTGCACCAACATTTAGAGCTTTAACTGGAGCTGACTTGCCTGCTGGAAGTGGCTTATATATTGCGAATACTCAAACTCAACAAGCCAATTCAAATTTTAATATCAGTGGTGCTGGTGTTGTTGGGACAAGTTTAACTGCTGGCTCTATTGTAAGACAAGGAGGAAATTCTTCTCAATTTTTAAAAGCAGATGGATCTGTAGATTCAAGAAGCTTTGCTACTTTAACTGGAACAGAATCTTTAACGAATAAATCAGTAAATGGTGTTACGCCTACTGCAGTAACAACTGGATTTACTATTGCGGGAGGATTAACTAATAACAAAACATTGACAGTTGCATCTGATGCAAATGTGGCTGGCACCAATACGGGAGATGTTGCTTTAAGTGGACAAGATTATCTTTCAATTAGCAATCAAACCATTACAGCTTCACCTGTTAATTTATCGGGTGCAAATGTAACGGGTATTCTAGCAGCTGCAAGATTCCCGGCAATGACTGGTGATATTACTAATACAGCTGGTGCTGTTGCTACAACAATTAGTGCCAATGCAGTAACGAATACAAAAATCGCAGACAATGCAGTGACCACAACTAAAATTGCAGACAATGCGATTAGTTCAGCAAAGATTGCAACTTCTGCAGTAACCTTAGATAAAATTGCATCTATATCTGTTCAAAAATTATTGGGAAATAAATCTTCATCTGCAGCAGGTGCTCCCGGTGAAATTTCTATTGGATCAGGCTTGTCTTTGAATGCAACTACCGGTGAATTATCCGCTACAGGAAGCGGTGGAACCGTAACTGGTACGGGAACTGCAGGGCAGATGCCATATTGGTTAACGGCTACAGGATTGGGAAGTACACCAAATTTTGTTTGGGACAATACCAATAAAATTATGAAAATAGGAGAAGGTGTAACTCAATCTGGAGTTGATAGTGATATTCCATCAGGAACATTGACCCCAATTGTTGCCATTGTTGGAAGGACAAACGATGCAACTGAACAAACCATGTTGAGTTTAAAACGTCCATTATATTATGGAAATTCTGTTCCTGGCTTTGTGGATTTCGTTACCAGAGGTGGAAACAATTCAACAAAATTTGATATCAGAATGAATTCTTTTGTGGGCAATCCTACAACCATGGTAAATATTATGACAATGTTAAGTCCAAATGGCTATGTGGGTATTAATAATACAGCTCCAACAGAAAAACTAGATGTGACTGGTAATATTCGATTTAGTGGTGCATTAAAACCTAATAATTTGCCTGGTACTGCTGGTCAATTTTTAACTAGTCAGGGTGGATCTAATGCGCCAACTTGGACTACTATTTCAAATGCTTCTGCATCTTCATCTGGACTGTTAACCAATACAGATTGGTCAACATTTAACAGCAAATTCACTTTACCATCATTGACTAATGGATCAATTTTATTTTCTAATGGAACAACAATTGCTCAGAAAAATAGCAATTTATTTTGGGACAATACGAACAATAGATTGGGTATTAATACTTCAGCTCCTCAAAATACATTTCAAATTGGGGATGAGACAGCAGAAAATTTGAAATATGGTTTAATGGATACATATTACAACACCTTAAAATTAGGATATCGTCAAACTGGTTGGTTGATAAGAGCATCAAATAATTCTGGCGTAGCAACCGACTTGCTTTTTACCTTTGATAATGGAACGACTAAAGCTAATCGTTTAACTATTGGTTCATTAGGTGGAATAAGTATTCCAGAAACCTTAAATGTAACAGGTACATCTACATTTTCCTCTGTAAATACGACGAATATTGCAGTGAATTCAGATAAAATATATTATAATACTGCTAGCGATAAACTAGGCTTTTTTACAAGTGCGCCAACTTCTATGTTTCAAATTGGAGGTGATGGAGGTTTTGATAATCCTTTAAAATATGATTATGGTGGAGAAGTTGGTACATTGAAATTTGGTTATAGAAGTAAAGAATTTAGAATTGCAACTAATACAAGTAGTGGTGTTCTAACAAGATTGGTTTATTCTTATTATGATGGTACAAACAATACAGAGTCAATGAGCATTGATAATAGTGGTTTAACTTCTATATCTAAATTATCGACTCCTTCTTTTAAATTTACTGGAGGCACACCTGCGCTTGGAAAAGTTTTAACTTCTGATGCAAGTGGAAATGCAAGTTGGTCAATCTTAAATGCTGTTTCATCTGTTGGTACAATTGGAGGTACTTCTAATGCAAATGGGGCAACGATTACTTCTGGTGTATTAAATTTGACTCCTGCAGATGAAACCAACGGAGGTGTTATGACTACTGGTGCTCAATTATTTAATGGTAACAAAAGATTTTTGGGCTTGTTGACAGTTAATGATAAAATACAAGTAAATTTTTCTGGTGCAGCGGGTGGAGGTATTGATTTTACTGGCGATGGTGACATAGTAGATAATAATGATGGTTATGCTACTGTTAGATTCTCGAATGGTTTAAAAGTAAACAATGGAAAAAGTACCGCAGGAACAACTTCAGTAATTACAATGACAGCTGCCGGAAATATTAGTGCGACTGGTACTATTGAAGCAGCAGGTTTGAAATTGACTGGTGGCACACCAGGTGCAGGTAAAGTTTTGGTATCAGATGCTAATGGTGTTGGTTCATGGGCAAGTAATTCACCTGCTTCATTAAGTGGCGGAGTTGCTGGCGCTATAGTATATCAATCTGCTACAGGTACAACATCATTTACAGCAGCAGGCACTTCTGGTCAATTATTAACATCAAATGGTGCTAGTGCGCCAACTTGGACTAGTGTCTTGTCAATAGCTCAAGGCGGTACTGGTACTTCTACTCAAAACTTTGTGGATTTATCAACTGCACAAACTATTGCTGGAACAAAAACTTTTTCAAATGATATCTTAATTGGATCAGCTAGATTTGGAATAGGTGGTGGTGCTGGCGGAACAAATGGAAGAAACATTGCAATGGGATTAAATGCTTTAGCAGCTAATACAACTGGACAATGGAATGTTGGTTTAGGTGCTTATGCATTACAAGCAAGCTCGACTTCTTCTAATAACGTGGCAGTTGGTAATGAAGTGATGGGAGTGAGTGCACCTGGCAATGATAACACAGGTGTTGGTAATAGAGCTTTATATTCTAATACAGGATCTAATAATACCGCAATTGGTAGTAATACTTTAAATGCTAATACATCTGGAGCTGGCAATACGGCTTTAGGACAGGGTGCAGGCGCAATTATTACAACAGGAACAAATAACACATTTATTGGTAAGAGTGCTAATGCTGATAATGCAGCAAGAACCAATGCCACAGCAATTGGTAATGGTGCAACTGTGACTGCTGATAATACTATTCAGCTTGGTAATACAAGTGTAACTGCTGTGAATACAAGTGGTGCAATAAATGCACCAATTTATTCTAGCACGCCAGTAGCATTGACAGCTGGTGCTACAATTAGTTGGACGCCATTGTCTGGTTTAAATACGAGTGTGACATTAAATCAAAATAGTACTTTATCATTTAGTGCAACACCTCCTGCTGGTTCCAGTGGAACATTGATTGTAACTCAGCCAGCTACTGGTGGACCATTCACTTTGACATTGCCTACTGTTTCAGGAAAGACTAATAAAGTGTTAGGTTCTTCATCTGGTATAACTTTATCTACTGCAAATAATGCAAGAGACATTGTGAGCTTTTATTATGATGGTACCGATTTTTATTGGAATGTTGGGAATGGATATGGATTAAATCAATCTTTAACAGCAACTAATTTATCAGGTGGAACTGCAGGAGCCATTCCATATCAAACTGCAAGTGGTGCAACAGGATACACTACAGCTGGAACTTCTGGACAAATTTTAACATCTACTGGCACTACTGCACCAGCTTGGATAACAACATTACCTGTTGCTAATGGTGGTACAGGATCAAATACAAAGAATTTTGTTGATCTAACGAACGCGCAATCAATTGATGGAACAAAAACATTTACTGCATCGGGTAATTCCGTTGTTGCTAATAATAATTTATATGTAAATGCAGCTGGACTTACAGGTCAAGGCCTAGTTTTATCTGATGATGGTGATATCGTAGATAATAATGATGGAGCAGCATCCTTTAGATTTACTAATGGATTAATTGTTAAAAATGGTAAAACTACAGCAGGTACAACAACTGCAATTCAATTAAATAGTTCAGGTAGCATTAGTGCAACAGGTAATATTTCAGCAAATGGAAATTTAATTGCTGGAACTGTCACTTATCCAAATACACATGGAACTGCGAATCAAGTTTTAACTACAAATGGTTCAGGAGCTTTAACTTGGACCACACCTTCGGGTGGAGTAACCGCATCTGGTGGTGTTGCCAATACCCTTCCTAAATTTACTGGTGCATCAACCATCGGAGCAAGTAGTATTACCGATAATGGTACTTCCATTTCTTTTAGTGATAAAACAGTTGCTGGAGGAAGTGCAGCAGTTAATAGTGCTTCAGTTGCTGCAGCAACTACTGCTTATACTTTACAACAATCAGATAATGGCAAAGTAATAAACTGTGCAAACACAGGTGCGTTAACTATTACCATTCCTTCTGGTTTAACTGCAGGATTTAACTGTATGATTGTTCAAATGGCAGCAGGGTCTGTAACAATCGCCGGTTCTGGGGTGACAATATATAATAGATCTAATTATACAAAGACAGGTGGACAGTATGCTATTGCAACCATTGTTTCACCTAGTTCAAATGTGTATATTACTGGAGGCGATATGCAATAAAAAATGAAGAAGCTATTATTTCTGAATGGATTATTGATTTTTTGTTTGTTTGATTTGCAAGCGCAAATGATTGCGCCTAGCTTTCATCCTGTTAATTTTAAAGACAGCTATAACAAAACAATTTCTTCTATTGAAATTCTTGTTGTTGGCGCTGGCGGTGGAGGTGGTGGAGCAGATCAGGCAAACTATGCTGGCGGCGGCGGCGGGGGTGCAGCAGTCATTGCAACAATCAATGCAAGAAAATTAAACTCAACTAATTTTACTATTAGCGTTGGTGGCGGTGGCGGTGGTGGTAGTGAATGTGTAACTGGTACTGGTGGTGGTGCTGCAGGTTCAAATGGTGGCGGTAAAGGTGGTAATGCTGGTACTGGTGGTTGTTCTGGCGGCGGCGGAGGAGGAGGAGGATGGTCAGGTGTATCAACTGGTTCAAATTATATTGTAGTTGCAGGTGGTGGAGCAGGCGGAGGTGGTGCTTATGAAGGTCTTGCAAATGATCGTGTTGCACCTGGTGGTGGAACACAAACAGGTGGCGCAAATGGTACAAGTATGAATGGAGGAGACGGTGTACAATTTGCAACAGATGGCGGTGGTGGTGGAGGAGGTGGTGGTGGTTACTATGGTGGTGCTGGTCAAAATCCGAATTCAAGTACTTATGACTACACTGGAAGTGGTGGTGGGAACTATGTCAATTCAAATGTTGTATCAAGCTCCACTATTTATATAGGAAATAATAGTTCAGGTAATCCAGCAAATGGAAATGGAGGAAGCGCTTTATCCATTTCTAACGCAAGTAATTTTGATTATTACAACGATAAAGGGGCAGGTGGTAAAGGTGGTTTAATTAATTCAACAGCTGCAGGTAGTGGAGGTAATGGTATTGTTATTATTAGATATAAAGGACCTCAAATAGCCCAAGGAGGTGATGTGTCTTTTATCAATGGATATACGATTCATACTTTTAGAAGTTCAGCAAGTTTTACTTTTTCTATACTACCAGTGAGTGGTCCCATTGCACATTACATGGCTAGTCAATTTGCTGAAAATACTACGCCAAGTCAGTGGACTGATCAATCTGGAAATGGAAATCATGCAACAATGAGTGGTATTACAGTGGTCAATAACACTACTTTAAAAAATTTAGTACTTCAAGGGACGACCTCCTCATCTATTATTTTCCCAACATTTAATAATTGGACATATAATTCTAAGTATACTTTATTTGTAGTCGAACGTTATACCAATGGAATAAACATAAAAAGAATCCTTACAGATAATACTGACAACAATTGGCTGACCGGACACTGGCAAGGTTATGTAGGCGTTGCACATCATAATAATTGGATTACCTCAGTTCCAAATGGCATGGAAAATTTAGGAACACTTGATTGGATAATGATGACTGATCAAACGGACAAAGCAAGGTGCAATACATATGATATAACTAGTGGTAGTCCCGGCCCTTCACCAGGTTTTAATCAATTGGCTATTAATGGCGGAACGGGAAGGTGGTCTGCCGAATTATCAAACTTTGAAATTGCAGAATTGATTGTTTATCCCAAAGTGTTGAATAATAGAGAAATCAATTTGGTAGAAAATTATTTATCAAATAAATACGGAGTAGGAACTACCATCAATGGTTTGATGCTTAATCTAGATGCTTCTAGTCAGGCATCTTATGATGGTAATGGAACCACCTGGACAGATTTGGCTTCTGGAAATGAAATTCAGTGGTCAACAAATGCTGCCCCCACTTTTAAAGTTGTAGATGGAATTAGTTGTTTTTCTACAACAAATGCAATTTCAGTAACGAGATCAATTCTTTCAACCGGTTACACTAATTTAAGAGAAGGAAGTGGGGCTTATTCTGTTATGGCAATTTTTAAGCCCAATGCCATTACAAATTCGAAGATGCTGGTGAGCTTTGGACCGGCAAATAATTCTTGTGATGGTTCCATTATCCATCCAATTGGTATTGGAACTGGCGGTAAATTTGCTGGAGGTGCATGTGGAAGTTTAGGAACTTGGTCTTCAAATATAGGAATAACACCAACAACAAATAAATTTTGGTGTGTTACAACCACATTTTCAGGAGGAGCTAGTGGTACTGAAAATGTTTATGTAGATGGCCAATTAGATAAGTCAGCGACAATGACTTCTACTACTCCAATTAGTACGAATAATAAATTCGCAATTGGATGGTTACGTGATAATGAAGCAAGTTATAATATGGATGCAAATGTAGCTGTTGTACTTTATTTCAATAGAGCGCTTTCGGCCACAGAAGTTTCATCTTTATATAATAAGTATAAATTAAAACTAGGATTACCATAATGACTATAAAGTTGAAATATCATTTTATATTAATTTGTACAATCTTACATTTTGTTTCGCTTCATGCACAAAGAAATCTCTTCAGTATAAATAATTTTACGCCCATCAATAGAGATAAATTAGATGGATTGACGGCTAATACAGCATCTTCAAGCGCGTATCAAATAAAAAAAGATTTTCCCAATGCGCAAGATGGTTTATACTGGATTAAAAATGACAATATCAATGGCGGCGCTGCATTTCAAATTTATGCAGATATGACTACTGATGGTGGCGGATGGACTTTATTGTTAACAAATGTTGGATACAACGGATGGACCTATGATAATGCAGTTCTTAGAAATAGTAATACTCCATCATTGACTACAAATTATTCAATTGTTCAATGGGCGGATTATATTAAAAAATCTGCAAGTGGATTTCAATATATGATGGAGGCAAATGCTCGAAATCGTTGGGGAGGGATTTGGACAGCAAATCAGGCATATTCTTTTGTCGCTACAGTCAATACACAAACCGATATTACTAGAAATTTTGTTTGGGATGTATATGATTATGATTTGAGTATGACAAATTCGATTCAACCTAGGATGCCATGGAGGACTATGGCTAACAATGGATTTTTAACTACCGATGATGGTGCAGGTAATTGGTGGGGCACTTTAGTTACAAGTCAGTCTGCTTGGTCAACTTCTCCTTGGGTGGAAGGATCGATGCCAACACCAACTAAAATTTATTATTGGGTAAGATAACTAATCAATAAGTAACTAATTAATGAAAAAAACTTTTTTTACAGTATTATTTATTCTAACAACCTTAAATATAAATGCACAATTAGTTGCACCTTCTTTTCATGGTGCAAATTTTCTCTCCAAGAATTTAAACAATGCATTGGATTTCGATGGCATTAATGATTGTGTCATTACCACTTTAGATGTGAATACTTCTGTCATGCCAATCACAACATGGGAAGCTTGGGTATATCCTACTGCAAATGATGCCACATGGAGAACTATTTTTGGCATTGAAGATTTGGGGTGGGATAGAAATGTTTTTATTAATGGAGGTCGTTTTGTTGCAGGATATGGCTGTGCTGATTGGAATATTACAGATATTGATTTAAATCAATGGCAACATATCGCTATAGTGTATGACGAAGCCAATGGAAGGATGGTATTTTATAAAAACGGGGTTCAATTTAATTATTCGTTTAGTCCAACTTGCTCCCATACTTCGGCAGTTAAATTTGCCATTGGCGCTTCTCAACAAACAGGACCAAATCAATTTTTTAAAGGAAAAATTGCTGATGTAAGAGTTTGGAATAGAGAGAGAACACAAGCTGAAATACAAGCCAACATGAAAGTTGAATTATTGGGTAATGAGACTGGCCTGGTTAGTTACTTCCCATTCAAACAAGGTGTTGCAAATGATGTGAATACGCTTACAACATTGTATGATGAAGCAGGATCTTATAATGGAACGATTACAAATTTTACATTAAGTGGACTAACTAGTAATTATTGTGTTGGTGTAATTGAGTCTAGAATTCCTAGAAACAATTTAGTGATGCATATTAATCCATCTATGAAAAGATCTTATGCTGGATCAGGAACTGTAATGAACGATTTGTCATTTAATAACAATAATATCAATTTAATAGGTAGTCCAAGTTTTTCAAATAATTATGGGGGAGTATTTTATTTAAATGGCTCCACTAATTCTTTGCAAACTGTAAATGTTGCCCCCATTTCTGGAACTGACAAAAGAACAGTAGCTATGTGGTTTTTCCCCACATATGTAGTTAGTTCAAATAGTACTAATATTATTAATACAGGAGGAACAACATATAATTCTGGAAAATTCGCGGTATATGCTGGTAGCACTAATTTATTGAGTTTTTGGGGCCATAATAGTGATTTTAACACTAGTCTTGCTTTAAAATTAAATGAATGGAATTTTTTAGCCGTTTCTTATGATGGCGTTGGTCAAATAAAATTACATCTAAATGGAACAACTGCTGCAGCTGCAAGGACTTTAAATACTATATCCAATAACATGATTTTATTTGGTAATGTTTCAAATTATTTTGGCGAAATGATGACCTATAATAGAGATTTATCTCATAGTGATTTGTCTTATTTATATACAAGATCCAAAATAAAATATACTGCTAAAGATGGATTGAGTGCTGCGACAGCAGCAATTAGTGCTCAAGCAATTAAGGCTGCCTATCCTGATGCAACTGATGGTGTATATTGGATAAATTTACCTACAATTGGACCAAAGCAAGTATACTGCTTGATGGACAGTAAATATGATGGAGGAGGATGGATGATGGCTATGAAATCTTCCACATATAGTACCACATTTAGTTATAGTGCAAATTATTGGTATACTGCAAATACATTAAATGAAACAGATTTAACAAGAAATGATGCAGATGCGAAATATGATGTTATGAATTATTTTCCTGCTAAAGACATTTTTGCTATTTGGCCTGATATACCAGTTACAACAGCAGAAAGTGGAAGTATTGATAACCTTTCCACCTGGACTTGGTTACAAAATAATTTTCATAGTAGTGGTCAGTCAACTACCCTTATTTCTAAATTTGCAGCCACCCCCACTCAGTCAGCCATTTATACATCTACAAATGGTACAATGACTTTTAGTGGTTTTGGTTCTTCATTTAGTAATCAAGTAGGTTATACATTTTATGGCTTTAATTACACTGGAAATTCGGGTGCTAAAGTTAGATGGGGCTTTGCTTGGAATAATGAAGCAGACCAAAATTCCAATGATGTAAGTGGTGGTATTGGTATGCAATATGGCTCTTATTCGGCTGGAGATTATATTGGATGTTGTCAAAGTCAATATGGAATGAATAGAAAAGCTAGAGTTGAGCTTTACATTCGATAATTTTCTGGTGTAAAGTTTCTATTGCACTTATACATATGTAATTATACTTATATGTATAAGTAAATGAAATAAAGTGTTTCATATTTGTTTTCTTCAATTTTTCTCTGTTTTCTATAAGATTTTGTTTATAGGATTAATATGACGAATCTTTAATTCTATTTCAAGATTCATCAATGTCAAAAGAAACCAAATACATTAAAAATATATCCTATCTGAAGGAATTCTTCATAGTTTTATTTTTTTGCATATGTTCTTCCGTTTCTGCACAAATTAAAATCAGTTATTCAGTTGGTGCTATTGGGGGAAATATGAAAACGACTACTTACAGTAACCCCCTTTTGATTACTGGACAAAACTGTTTTAACGTATCAAATACCATTTCAAAGTTTTGGGTGAGTAATAAAGGAGAGTTTTTTACCAGTTGTCTTGTTGACATGGACTATATCAATTTTAGTATTAGTGTTAACCCTAACCCTGTAAATGACTTTGCAGTAGTCAAATTTTTACAAAAGCTTCAAAATGAGTCTCAATTTAGGCTTACTGTTTTTTCAAGTATCGGTCAACCAGTTATTGCTAAAGATGTCATTCAGGCTGATCTTTTAGTAGGCTATAGATTGGATATGGCCAATTTGCCTACTGGTTATTATTATGTGCAGGTTGCATCACCAAGAATACTTAAGACATATAAAATTTTTAAAAATTAGCAACCTAATTTATGCTTAATAGATTTAAATATCTAGTTATAATAATATTGCTGACTTTTGTTACAAAAGGTTTTGCACAAATAATGCCTGATGGTATATTATTTCAGGCAGTTGCTAGAGATGCAAATGGCAATGCCGCTTCTGGAAGGAATGTGTATGCTAAAATAGCGCTATTGTCAGGTTCGGCAACAGGTTCAAGTGTCTATGAAGAGTCTTTTAAAGTGGTATCTACAGATGATGGTATTTTTACAATTGTAATTGGTAAAGGAACAAGAACATCTGGTGTTTCTGGATTATCTGCTATTGATTGGGGTGCGTCAATTTATTTTGTAAATATAAAAATTGCTATAGAGCCAACAATTCCTGTTCCGGGATGGAGTCCTAATTCAGAATATGTTGATATGGGTACTTCTCAACTATGGTCCGTTCCATATGCACTATATACTTCAAAAGCTACTTTTGCAGATTCTACTGGCGCAATTAGTACCATTGTGCCAGGAAATAAAGGGGGAACAGGTATTGATAATGGAACGAGAACAATAACAATTGCAAACAATTTTAGACAAGCTGGGGTTGGTAATTTGACAGTACGAACTACAGGACTTACTGATATAACATTTCCAACATCAGGTTTATTAGCAAATCAACAATATGTTTCAGATCGTATAGGTAAAGACACTATTTCTTTGTCTGATCGAATCAATAATAAATTAGATTCAGCTCAAATACCTGGCATTATTGCCCCTTATTTACAAACTGTTACAGGAGTTAAATATTCAGACACTGCCTTGATGTTGTCAAATTATTATAACAAAACTTCATCAGATGCAAAATTGAATTTAAAAGTAAATATTGCAGATACTGCAACGATGTTGTTAAAATATTACAATAAAACCGCATCAGATGCAAAATTGAATTTAAAAGTAAATATTGCAGATACTGCAACGATGCTGTCTAATTATTACAATAAGACTGCAACAGATGCGAAAACGAATTTAAAAGTAAATATTGCAGATACTGCAACGATGCTGTCTAAGTATTACAATAAGACTGCCGCAGATGCTAGATCAAATTTGAAAGTGAATATAGCTGACACGGCTGCAATGCTATCGAAATATTATAATAAAACTGAAGCAGATGCTAAATTAGATTTAAAAGTAAATGTCACAGATACAGCAACAATGCTATCTCCATATGCGATTTTATCCAATACGGAAGCTTCCATCAATACTAAAGTAAGTTTTACGGATACTGCAACGATGTTGTCAAAATATTACAATAAGACTGCATCAGATGCAAAATTAAATTTAAAGGTAAATTTTACAGATACTACAACGATGTTGTCTAAATATTATAATAAGACAGCATCAGATGCTAGATTAAATTTAAAGGTTAATTATACGGATACTGCAACGATGCTTTCAGCTTATGCAATTAAATCCAACACAGAAGCTTCGATCAATACGAAAGTTAATGTTGCAGATACAGCAGCCATGTTGTCTAAATATTACAATAAGACAGCATCAGATGCTAGATTAAATTTAAAAGTAAATCTTGCTGACACTGCTTCAATGTTGTCTAATAGATTTGCAAGAGATACGGTTTCATTATCTAATAGGATTAATGCATTAAGCGCAAGTTCTGGAGGAGATTTGGCTGCTGAAATTACTAGGGCTACAAATGCAGAAAATACAATTGCTTCAAATTTGAATGCTGAGATTGTAAGAGCAAAAAATAAATCAACAGTTGATTCAACTGCGGTATTCCAAAAAATCCATGCGGATTCAACCACATTAATGACTAAAATCATTAATGACTCTACATTATTAAGAGGGTTAATTAATACGAATGCTACTAATATTGCAACCAATACTACTCAAATTTCTAGTAATGCAAATAACATTAGTATCAACGCGTCTAATATTGCAATTAATACAGCTGCAATCAACCAGCGAGTTCAATATAGTGATGTAGCTGGTATTGTTGCACCTTATTTATTGAAAACAGATACAGCCTCACTTTCCAGTAGAATTGACTTAAAAGCACCAATTGCTTCACCTATTTTTACAGGGGTCGTAACTATTCCTTCTCCATTTAAAATTGGAGCTACAAATGTTACTTCAACAGCAACTCAATTAAACTATTTAGCAAATGCATCTGGAGTAACAGGAACCGGTAATGTTGTTCTTTCAAATTCACCAATTTTTAATGCTCCTGATTTAGGCATTCCTTCTGCTGGTGTAGCAACAAATATTACAGGTCTTCCTTTGACTTCAGGTGTGGTAGGTGTTTTACCTATTGCCAATGGTGGTACCGGTTCTAATACAAAAAACTTTGTAGACTTAACGAGTGATCAAACTATTGCTGGAATAAAAACATTTAATAATAACCTTATTGTAGGTGGCAACTTAATGGCTACTGGTGCTGCTACCTTAAGTGATAATCTATCTGTTAGTGGCGTAGCAAATTTTGCCAATAATGCAATTGTAGCAGGTACTTTGAGTGTTACAGGTGTTACCACTTTTGGTGCTCAACCTATCGTATCTAGTTTAACAGCTTCTAAGCCGGTGTTTACCGATGCAAATAATGGCTTGACCAGTTCTGGTGTTTTGGGTATCGACCAAGGAGGTACTGGAGCTACATCTGTAAACAATGCGAAAGTAAATCTGGGATTAGAAAATGTTAATAATACATCAGATGCTTCAAAGCCTATTAGTACAGCAGCACAAATAGCGCTTGACCTTAAAGAGGATCTAAGTAATAAAAGTACCAATATTAATTCTGATGCCACTTCTAATACAAAATATCCAACAGTAAAATCAGTGAAAGATTATGTTGATGGTACAGTGAGTACTGCAACCCCTGATGCAACTACTTTAGTGAAAGGTAAAGTACAATTAGCTGGAGATTTAGCAGGAACTGCAACTGCACCTTCTGTTGCAAGTGTTGGTGGCTCTACAGCATCTGCAATTAATGCTGCTACTTTGTTAGCAAATGCTGCAACAGAAAACAACAATATTAATACCATTGTGAAAAGAGATGCAAATGGAAATTTTTCAGCGGGCACGATCACTGCTGAATTATCAGGTAATGCTACAAATGTTACAGGTGTCGTAGCTGGTATTAATGGTGGTACTGGTATAGCAAATAATGGCAAAACAATCACATTGGGTGGAAATATCAATACTGGTGCAGCATTTACTACTACAGGTACTACAGGATCGAATGCAAGTGCAATCATATTAAAAACGACTGCACCTACTACCTTAATATTGCCCACTTCTGGTACCATTGCTAGTTTAACTGGACTGGAGAATTTTACCAACAAAACCATTAATGGTTTAACTCCCACATCTTTAACTACTGGTTTTAGCATTCAAGGTGGAACCAATAGTAAAACGATGACAGTAGAAGATAATGCAACAGTTAGTGGTATTAATACAGGTGATCAAACCATCAATTTAATAGGAGATGTTACAGGTACAGGTACAGGTACTTTTTCAACCACATTAGCTAGTTCTGGAGTTACTGCTGGTAACTATGGTACAACAACTGAAGTGCCTAGTTTTACAGTTGATTCAAAAGGAAGAATAACTAATGTGTCAAATTTAACAATTTCAGGTGTTTCTTCTATTGGATCTGCATTAGATGCCGGTAAAATAATTGTAGGTGATGTAAATAATTTAGCTGCAAAAGTTAGCATGGCTGGTGATGTAACAATTAACAATACAGGAATCACAAGTATTGGAACAAATAAAATTACCACTGCTAAAATTTTAAATTCTAATGTCACTTACGATAAGATTCAAAATGTAAGTGCAACTAATAAAATTTTAGGTAGAGTTAGTGCTGGCGCTGGCATCATTGAAGAAATTGCAACAACTGGTACAGGAGATGTTGTACGTGCAATTAGTCCTAGTTTTACAGGTGCTCCACAAGTACCTACTCCCATTGTCAGTTCAAATGATGGTACCATTGCCAATACAGAATATGTAACTAGGGCAATTGGAAATATTTCAGCATCTTCCGTATTTGGCATTTTACCAGGTTCCAGTGGAGGTACGGGTGTTGATAATACAGGTAAAACAATAACGCTAGGAGGAAATTTAGTAACCTCAGGAGCAAATAGTATAACTTTCACATCGAATGGCGCGACAAATGTGACGTTGCCAACTTCAGGAACCTTAGCTACAGTTGCACAATTAAATGCCATTGCAGGTGGTACATTTTCTGGTGGTCAAATTACGGGAATTGTTAATCCAGAAAATGGAGGTACAGGTATTGATAATACAGGTAAAACAATCACATTAGGTGGAAATATTTCTACAGGAGCAGCATTTACTACTACAGGAACTACTGGATCAAATGCAAGTGCAATTACTTTAAAAACAACCGCAGCTTCTGTATTGACTTTACCCACTAGCGGTACTATTGCTACTTTAGCTGGTACAGAATCACTAACCAATAAAACAATTAGTGCTACAGATAATACAATCACTGGTTTAACCAATGCTAATTTATCAGGAAATGCAGGTATCACTGATGCAAATTTAGCAGCTATCACTACTGCAGGTAAAGTTGCTAATAGTGCAACAACCGCTACAGAACAAAATATTGGAAGTCAAATTGTTGCTCGTGATGCAAATGGTGATTTTAGTGCAGGCACAATTACTGCAAATTTAGCTGGTAATGCAGCTTCTACTACAAAACTAGCAACTGCAAGATCTATTTATGGAAATAGTTTTGATGGCACTGCAAATCTTGCTCAAGTGATTACATCAACTTATGGCGGGACTGGAAATGCTTATACAAAATTCACAGGAGCAACTAGTTCAGAGAAAGTATACACATTACCCGATGCTAACACAACTATACTTACAACAAATGCATTGGTCACTCCGGCACAAGGGGGTACTGGTGTAGCTACTGCTGCAGCTAATTTGGTTTTTGCAGGTCCTGTTTCTGGATCTGCTGCGGCACCAAGCTTTAGAGCTTTAACGGCAGCAGATGTTCCGGCAGGAAGTGGTTCTTATATTGCAAATGGAAGCACCATACAAAACAATGCCAGTTTCAATATTAGTGGAAATGGAACCGTTGGAGGTACTTTTATTGCTAATACTATCAAAACACCTTCGGGTGCAAATACGGAGTTTTTAAAAGCAGATGGTTCTGTAGATGCTACTAGTTACGCTACAGCTGGAGCGAATTCAAATATTACTTCTTTAACTGGCTTATCAACTGCGTTATCTTCTGCACAAGGAGGCACTGGTGTAAACAATGGAACTAAAACCATTACATTAGGTGGAGATTTTGTTACTTCTGGTAATAAATTAACATTAACCTCAACATCTGCTTCTACAAATGTTACGTTACCAACATCTGGTACGCTTGCAACCTTATCAGGTACTGAATCGATGACCAATAAGACCATTAATGGTCTTACACTAGCTGCGCAAGCCACTGGATTTACAATGAGTGGTGGTACAACTAATAAAGTACTTACAGTATCCAACAATGCGGATGTAAGTGGCACCAATACGGGTGATGTGACAATTACAGGTGAAAATTATGTTTCAATTAGTGGACAGTCAATCACAACTAATGCAGTAAATCTATCTGGTTCAAATGTTACAGGAACGCTATCTGCTGCTCGCTTTCCTGCACTTACGGGAGATATTTCTAATACAGCTGGAAGTCTTGCTACAACAATTGGTAATAATGCAGTGACAACTTCAAAAATTGCTGATGCCAATATTACCCTTGCAAAAATTCAGCAAATTGGTGCAAAAAAAATCATTGGAAATAAGGGTGCATCAACTGGAGCAGTTGGTGAAATTGAAATTGGGTCTGGTTTAAATTTAGATCCAACAACGGGTATCTTGACTTCGGTAAGTTCAGGATTAAGTAGTTTAAATACTTTGACTGGATCTACTCAAACATTTGCAACTGGAACTGCTGCTGGCACGGGTAATGGATTTAATATAGTTAGTAGTGGTTCAACTCATACTTTTAATTTACCTGATGCTAGTGCCACAGTAAAAGGCGTAGTGAATACTTCAGCCCAATCTTTTGCAGGTACCAAAACTTTTGATGCTGTTACGGTGGCTAATGGTTTGTCTGCTAATTCAAGTTCAGCAACTATTGCTGGTTTTAATGCCGCTATTGCTAATGTATCAAGTACTTTAACAATCAATGGGACGAATGCACTTACTTATAATGGTAAAGTGATTGTATGTACAAGTGGTCCAACAATTACATTTGATGGTAGTACATTACCCATTGGATTTACTTGTATGATTTTGCAGTCTGATAATTCTGTTGTGAACTTTTCAGGTACTGTGAATAGATATAATTACTCCTCTACTTCTGGTATTTACTCTATTGCAACGGCATTATGTTATACAAGTGGAACAGTATTGTTAACAGGAGATATTCAATAATTAATGAAGAAGTTTGTAATAATATTTATTTTGTTTTTTACTTCTACTGCATTGTGGGCTCAAATTACTTTGCCTCAATTGCAACCATTACAATATAAAACCACCAGCTTTGGTAATGCGTTAAATTTCAATGGAACCAATACTTATGGAATAGGTCAAGTGTATGTTCAAGATTCAATTACAGATTTTACAATTGAATTTTGGATTAAGAACACCGGAACGGATGACAATAATGATCGAATATTATGCTCTTACAATAATAATGCATTACATATTGCTAAAAGTAGTACAGATTTAAAAATTTTATGTACAGATTTAGGTGGTGATGCATCATGGCAGACACCTTGCTCTATGGAATCAAACACTTGGATTCATTATGCGCTTGTTAAAAATGCAGCAGCATTAACCATATATAAAAATGCAACTTCAATAGGGGTGTACACGGTGACAGCTACATCTAATTTGCCTACCATGTTTAGATTAGGATCTAATGTAGATGGTACAGGAGAAAATGGCAATTTCACTATTGATGAATTGCGTATTTGGAATGTAGTGAGGACTAAAGCAGATATTCAAAAATACATGTATTCAACCCTTGACCCTAACTTGTTTAGCTCATTAAAATTATATTATCGTTTTGATCAAGGTGAGGCAGGCGGAACAAATACGAATGAAAGAGGATTGTATAATTCAGCAATTAATTAAACCAAAATGAAAAAAATATTTTATTTATTCTTTTTAATGTTGTTTTTGACCAAATTGGTTCAAGCTAACAATTTGGTAATTGGAACACCTACTTATAATTCAGCCAATAATCAATTAAGTTTTACGATTAAGTGGGACAATAGTTGGAGGGTAAATTCCGGCCCAAGTAATTGGGATGCAGTTTGGATTTTTGTAAAAAGACAACCTTGTGGTATTAATGGCATTTGGTCACATGCTTTATTAAGCGCTACATCTAGTGATCATTCAGTAACTGGCTCCTACGGTTTAGTAGCGGATGCAGTATCTGATGGCATGGGAGTATTTGTACACAGACAAAGTTCTGCAAATAATGCAATAGGATCTTTAGCTACTACTAGTACCATTACATTGAAGTTATCTGGCACCTACAATCCTGCTTTAATTGGTTCAAGTACAAACTCTGATAATTTTAAAGTAATTGGTATTGAAATGGTTTATGTACCGCAGGGATCCTTTTATTTAGGAGATGGAAGAACTTTCAATTCAAGCAACTTTTCAAATGGAAACACCAATTCCCCATTATTAATTTCATCTACAACTCAAACAAATGGCTTAGGAGTATATAGTAATTATGTGAGTGCACCTAGTTATGGAAATGTTGTAGCACTACCTAATACTTTCCCTTTAGGATATGATGGCTTTTACTGTATGAAATATGAAATTAGTCAGCAGCAAATGGTAGATTATTTAAATACCCTAAGCTATGATCAGCAAAAAGCTAGACTTGGTGTATGGTCCGGTCGAGTGCCTAGTGCAAATGGAACCTACTTTAGTAATGCAGCAAATAATTACAGACAAGAAATAAAAGTAGTTACTGCTGGAACGGATAATACCTTGCCTGCAGTTTTTGGTTTGACTAATACTTACAATGCATATTTGCCTGCAGGATATTTAAATTGGCAAGATTTAACCTCTTACTTAGATTGGTCAGGTTTGAGACCAATGACAGAATTCGAATATGAAAAAGCATGCAGAGGTAGTATTGCCCCTGTTGCTTATGAGTATCCTTGGGGTACTAAAATAATTAATACAAGTTCTGGTGGGATGAGTAATGCCAATACCGCAAGTGAACAAATGAATATGGTGAATGATGGATTGTGCCATTACAATTGGGATGGCGGTCCTATGCGTTCAGGCTTTGCAGCTACTGCACTTTCAAATCGAGTACAAGCTGGTGCAAGTTATTATGGTATTATGGAATTAGCAGGTAATGTTTTTGAACAATGTGTAGGAGGCGGAAGTGGATATAACTATGCAACTTTTACTACTGCGAATGGTGATGGAGCTTTGACTAGCAGTGGCTTAGCAAATATTGCAGGTTGGCCAATTAATGGTGGTGCAAGTTCAGGTACAATTTATAAAGGAGGTGCTTTTTATAACAACAATAATCAACTAGCTTATTTTCAAGTATCTGATAGGTCATTTTATCTTGGTCAAGCAGCCAACGCTAATAATACTAGGGATAGGGCGACAGGCGGAAGAGGTGTTAGATCTTTTTAATATTCAATTTATAAAATAACAATATGAAAAATTTTAGTTTTTTAGTAGTTTGTCTATTGTGTTTTGCTTTTTCATCAAAAGCAAACAATTTAACAATTGGTACTACGACATACTCTTCGTCTAATCAAACATTGACCTTTACGGTTGCTTGGGATAATAGCTGGTCAATTAGTGCTGGTCCAAGTAATTGGGATGCTGTTTGGATTTTTGTGAAAAGACAAAATTGTTCCGGGAATAACAACTGGGTTCATCAATTAGTTAGCACCACTTCCTCTGATCATTTAGCACAAACAGGTGGATCTACATCAAGTGTTGTAGCGGTAAATGCTGTATCTGATGGAATGGGGGTATTTGTTAGAAGAATTGGTACCAATGTTGTAGGTAGTGTAGCTGCACAAACTATTACATTAAAGTTAGCAAGTACAAATCCTTCCATTACAACAAGTAATAGTGATAATTTTGAAGTGATTGGTGTTGAGATGGTATATGTACCACAAGGACAATTTTATCTAGGTGATGGAAGACCTACTAATACGAATAATTTTTCAGCTGCATCAACTAATCAGCCATTATTAGTTAATGCTACGGTACAAGCAAATGGCTTAGGTACTTATAGTAACTATGTTTCCAACCCAGCCTATGGTTGTTCTGTTCCATTACCTAGTACTTTCCCTACTGGATATAATGGATATTATTGCATGAAATATGAAATTCAACAAGGATTAGTAGTTGAATTTTTAAATACTATAAGCTATGATCAACAAGCAAGAGTATTAGCACCTTGGGGTAGACTTCCAAATGTGGTGAACTCTTATATTGATGAAAATTGGTACTATGTTAATACAAGAGTAATTACTGCAGGTACATATAATACTGTACCAGCAGTATTTTATTGCGCATATCCATTTATACCACAAACACACTTAAACTGGACAGATCTAACCGCCATTTTAGATTGGGCAGGATTAAGACCAATGACGGAGTTTGAATATGAAAAAGCTTGTCGTGGTCCTTTAAATCCAGTGGCTTATGAATATCCATGGGGAAGTACCACAATTAACTATATGAATAATGGTAATAACTCTGCAACTGCAGCTTATGCAGTGGCAGATGGGTATTGTCATGGTGGTGGGTGGAATGGAGGCCCTATTCGCTCTGGTTTTGCGGCGGGTGCTGCTACCAATAGATCTCAGGCGGGTGCTACTTATTATGGCATTTTAGACATGGCTGGTCAAGTGTATGAACAATGTATAGGTGGTGGTAATGGGTATAATTATTCTACATTCACCACTGTAAATGGTGATGGAGTTTTAACTGCCTATGGTGCTGCCAATGTTGCTAATTGGCCCTCAGAAGGAGGAGTTAATTCAGGAACTATCCTTAAAGGTGGCTTCTTTAATACTGGTGCTGGTAACTATACGCAATTTCAAATTTCGGATAGACAATTTCTTGGTGGAAATAATGCAAATAGATCTGATTATAAAGATAGATCTATGGGTGGTAGAGGCGTTCGCTCATTTTAATTTAAAATCATTGTTATGAAAAAATATATAATAATAGTATTTGCCATTTTATGTACTACAAAAGTGTGGTCTAATAATTTAGTAATGTCTACACCTGTGTATGACAACGCTAGTAAGACAATTAGTTTTACTATTGCATGGGATAATAGCTGGAAAGTTACAACAGGTCCAAGTAATTGGGATGGTGTTTGGGTATTTGTTAAAAGACAAGCTTGCTCAAATACAAATATTTGGGCTTCCGCTTTACTAAGTACAACATCCAGTGATCATACTACTTCTGCTTCAGGTACTAATTTATTGACTGTTGACGCGGTTGCTGATGGTATGGGCGTATTTATTAGAAGATCAGCTGCAGGCATTGGAAGTGTTGGAACACATACGATTACTTTAGCTTTGAATACATCATTAACCACTAAACCAGCAATCACAACATCTGCTACAGATAATTTCAAAGTATTTGGAACTGAAATGGTATATGTACCACAAGGCGGCTTTTATTTAGGTGATGGACGAGCTAACAATACTAGTAATTTTTCTGGGGGGAATAATGCTTCAACAGCATTATATATTGATGCTGCTACTCAAAGCAATGGATTGGGTTCTGCATCTAACTATACTTCTAATCCGATTTACGGTTGTCCAGGCAATCTTCCTTCTACTTTTCCTTTAGGTTATAATGGTTTTTGGTGTATGAAGTATGAGTTAAGTATGGTTGCGTACACAGAATTTCTTAACTGTTTAACATACGATCAACAAGCTGCAAGATTAGAAAAATGGGGTGGACGTTATCCAAATGTGTTAGGATCAAATTTTTGTAATGCAGTCAACAAAGGTGCATTAACAGTTACCACAGCTGGAACATACAATACGGTGCCTGCAGTTTTTAGTTATAACACAACTTACGCCAATTATTCACCTGTGTCTTATCTAGGGTGGAAAGACTTAACTGCCTATTTAGATTGGTCAGGATTAAGGCCTATGACTGAATTCGAATATGAAAAAGCTTGTAGAGGAACATTGAATCCTGTAGCAAATGAGTATCCATGGGGCAACACGACTATCACGCAAGCATTCAATAACAATACCGCAGGTAGTATTTCAGAAAAACCTGCTCAGTCTGGCGAAGGCTTATGTTTATACAATTGGGACGATGCAAATTGGGCGCCTTATCGTTCGGGTTATGCAACAACTACTAATTCAACAAGAACTTTAGCATCAGCTACTTATTATGGAATTTTAGATATGGGTGGAAATGTATTTGAACAAGTAGTTGGTGGCGCTGGATATGATTATTCAAATTTTACAACACTTAATGGAGATGGTATCCTTGGTTCAAATGGACATGCCAATACTACAGGTTGGCCCATGTTTAGCGGTGCTAATTCTGGAAATTATGTAAAAGGAGGTTCTTTTGGAAACTATGGCGCTACTGTTATTCAGACTTCAGATAGAACATATTATGCAGGAACAACAATTAATGATGGAACTGTAGCGCATTCAGGAGGAAGAGGAGTAAGAACTTTCTAATGATCAATTTGAATTGAAACATTTTTTCATCATATTGTTATGCGTATTAGGTATAGTGTCTCCTTCCTGGAGTCAATATACTGGTGGAAATGCAGCGGGTACATCTAATCTGCTCATTAGTGCAACTGCATGTCCTTTATTTATTGATAATAGTGTATTAATTTATAAAGGAGGGAATGCGGGTGGTACTGCAAAATTATCTATTGCTAATACTGCTTGTACATATACTTTAGATGAATCAGTATTAATTTATAAAGGAGGGAATGCGGGTGGTACTGGTATTTTAGGAATTGCTAACTCGGCTTGTCCTATGCCAGATGTGATGAATATATTTTTAGGAGGAAACTCCTCAAGTAATGCAGGAAGCGATCTTTTAGCTACCACTAGCGCTAATACTACTGGACCATTTATTGCTACCATTGGTGATACTACTATAGTCAATGGAAATTGTATTACATTGAATACAACAGGCACAGGAGCAACAACCTATAGTTGGAGTCCAAGTACAGGCTTAAGTAATGCTTCTGTACGAAATCCAATTGCTTCCCCAAGTGCAACTACTACTTATGTTGTAACTGCACAAGGTACTAATACAGGATGTAGAGATGTTGCAAGTGTTAAGATAACTGTGCTCGGAAATAATAGTACGACCACTTTAACATATCCCACTAAGGTTTGTAATACCAATACGACATTACAAGAGCCCATCATTACTGGTATAACAAGTGGAACTTTTAGTGCTAGCTCTACCGGATTAAAAATAAATACAAGTAGCGGATTAATTAATCCTAGCACAAGTACAGTTGGGACTTATGTTGTAACCTATACTTATGGAACTTGTAATAATACTATAACTGCTACTATTGAAATCACCAATGATTGTAGCACAAATAGTGGCGCTTTGGATTATCAAAATATTTTCAAGGGTGGTGTAGAGTCTGGGTATAATCCAAAATCCTTTTTAACACAATTAGCTTGTATTGCAAATTATGATTATACTCAATTAATTTATGCAGGCGGATCTGAATCAATTAATAGCCCCAAATCTATTTTAATACAAGCTGCTTGTACTCCCAATTATGATTTTACACAACTAATTTATGCTGGTGGAAATGGATCTACACTTGCGCCAAGGTCTTTATTAACACAAGCTGCATGTACTCCTAATTTAGATTACACAAAATTGATTTATACAGGAGGTATCAGTGAGTCAAATTCACCTAAATCCATTTTATTACAAGCAGTATGTAGTGTGCCAGTTGGAAATAATTTTTATATTGGAGGAGACGGTGCAGGTTATGGCAACGGAAGTTTAACACCCTCTACTAGTGTAGTAACAGGTACAGCAGTAGTGGCGAGTGCAGATATTACTATTTGCCCAGGAACACCTACAACTTTAGGTGCAACAGGAGCTACAAATTATACTTGGACGCCTGCTACTGGGTTAAACAATACTTTAATTGCTAATCCTATTGCTTCTCCTTCTACCACTACAACATATACAGTAGTTGGAACCGGTTCTGGAGTAGGTTGTATCAATACAGCTAAAGTGACGGTGAATGTTATTCAAGATGCTTTTACTACTGTTTCTTATGGTGCTTTTAATTTTGATGAATCAGACATGAATCTGAAAAAAGTAAATTATATCAATGGTCCATTAAATGGAAGTTTTTCTTTCACGCCGACAGGTTTATCTTTTAACAGCGCAGATGGTTCCTTTGCTCCGGGTTTGAGTACTAGTCAACCCTACACTATTAATTATAATTATACCAAGGGTATTTGTAGTTACACCTATGCAGTTAATATTAATATTACAAAATTACCTCCAGCTATAACCTATACTAATCCCGCTACTTTTTATATTAACTATAGTAATATTATATTGGTTCCAACAAATTCAGGTGGCGCAGCTGATGTATATGAGGCATTAGACCCACTACCTACCGGTTTAAGCCTTAGTACAACTACTGGTCAAATTACAGGAACACCAACCCAATTAATCGATAATGCCTCTGTTAGAATTAGAGCTGCTAACTATAAAAGAGATGGTTCCATCAACTGGAGTGAAGTCACAACACTAGTAGTTTCTGTTAAAAAACCAACCATTACATTAGGAGTATCTACCATTCCAAGCCTAAATACTACTTATGGATCAGCCTCAATAAATACCAACTTTGTAGTTCAGGGTAATGATATCATTGATTATATATTAGTTACTGCACCGGCTGGATTTGAAACTTCTGTAAATTCGGGTTCAGGATTTGCAGATACTACAAAAATGTATCCTACAGCTAGTCACTATATAAATCAACCTTTATATGTTAGAATTAAAAAGACAGCAGCCGTTGGTAATTTAAATGGTAATATTGTTTTAACCTCTACAAGTGCAGATAATGCGGCAGTGACTGCCTCTACCAGTTATGTTGCACCTGCAACTTTAACAATTACAGCTAGATATTTTCAGAAGTTTTATGGTTCTTCGATTCGTTTAGGAACGGGTAGTAAATATTTCACCGCTACTGGTTTAATGAATAATGAAACTGTGGGGTCTGTTTCATTAGCATCCTCAGGCGGTACGGGGATCAATGATGCTGTTGGTTATTATACAATTACGCCATCTTCTGCTACAGGAGGTACTTTCTCTAGTTCGAACTATAACATTAATTATGTTGCTGGACAATTTCAAGTAGTGTATAGTTTGTATAATTTTGCTCTCACCGGTAATGCCTCAAATTGGGTTGGAGGAAAAATACCAGTACCTCTTATTCAAGAGTTAAAAGCAGTTGGTAATAGTTTCACCACTGCCACTATATCTGGAAAGATTCCAACAAGTTTTGTGAACATAGATGAATATGGAGTTTGTTATGGAACAAGTATCAACCCTACTACATCAAATTCAAAAGTAGTAAGTAATACTATTGTGCCTGATGCATTTAGTTTTTCTTTAACTGGATTAACAGGTGCTACAAAATATTTTGCCAGAGCATATGTCATTATTGGGAATAAAACTTTTTACAGTCAAAATGTTAGATTTAAAACATTGGGTTTGGGAGATGCATATCAAGGGGGTTATATTGCTCATATTTTTACATCGGGCCAAGCTGGTTATGTAGCAGGAGAGATACATGGATTTATAATTCAAAAGAATAATATCACTAATGCAGTGCAATGGTACAATGGAGTTGCTGTATTAACTAGTGCAACTAATCAAGGTATTGGCAATGCAACTGCAAATACAAATACAATTGTTTCAGTTCAAGGCTCAGGAACTTATGCAGCTAAACTGTGTTATGATTTAGTAGAAGAAGGTTATAGTGATTGGGTATTACCAACAAAGCAAGAATTAGAAAAAATTGGCACCAACAGAGATTATTTCCCAAGCTTTCCAAATTATGAATATTGGTCTTCTTCTGAAGTTGATCTTAATAGAGCATATAAGTATAATTGGGGCGGAAGATCGAGCTGGGGGGATGATGGTAAATTTAGACCCTGTGCTGTAAGGGCAATTCGTTATTTCTAAAATTTGTACAGCAACTTATGTTTAAAATCTTATCTTTTATTTTGGTTTTATTTTTCGGCATGTATAGTCAATCTATTAGCGCCCAAATTACTTTACCTCCTTTACATGCAGCCAATCATGTATTTAAATTTGCCAATGCATTACATTTTGATGGTGTGAATGACTATGTCGATATTCTAAATCCTATTTTTGACGATTTCACAATTGAATATTGGATTAAAACAACACAAACAGGAACAAGTGGTGGAAATTGGTATAATGGAATTGGCATTGTTGATGCAGAGGTAGGGGGAAGTACCAATGATTTTGGCACTTCGTTATGCGGTTCCAAATTGGCATTTGGAACAGGCAACACAGATTATACTATTTTTAGTAATGCGAGTATTAATGATGGAACCTGGAAGCATATTGCAGTGACAAGAACAAAATCTACTGGCGCACTAGCTATTTATATCAACGGTGTTTTAGATCAAACTGGTACAAGCTCTAATCGATTGTCATTAGATGCGTCTAGCATTTTGCGTTTTGGGGGTATGCAAACCGGCGTCAATTATTTTAATGGAGCATTAGATGATATAAGGATTTGGTTTACAGTAAGAACACAGACACAAATCGCGGCAAGTATGAATCAAGAATTATATGGGGATGAAGCAAATTTAGTTGCTTATTATAAATGTAATCAAGGTTTTGCTGGTAAATCAAATACAGGTATTACTACACTATGGGATGAAAGAGCTATAATAGAAGGAACAATGTATAATTTTGGTTTGACCTCATCTACAAGTAATTTTATTCAGGGGAAATTAAATACTACTATTGCTACTGATGGATTATTGATGTATCTCGATCCAGCAGTTAATAGATCCTACAGTGGTGGTTCAACTTTAAAAGATTTAAGTTTGAACAACAACAATGGCACATTTTCTTCTCCTGCACCAGTTTATTATACTACACCTAGGCGGTTCAATTTTAATGGGACAGGTAGTCAATATATAAGTATCAATTCTGCTAAATTAAATACGCCTTATTCCGGTAAAACTATAATGGTAGCTGCAAGAATGGATGCCAGTTTTGGGACTAGTTTATTTAGAGGTTTATTTGGTTCGGCCGGTGAAAGAAATTTTAACTTTTATGTATATCATGATGGAGTCGGATATCAAATGCATTTTTCTGCAGGCAGTTACGGCACATTTAGCAATTATTTGCCTATCACTACAGGTCAATGGGTTGTGCTCGCAGCAACTCAAAATGAAACAACCACCACCTATTATTTGAACGGTGTAAATGTAGGATCAGCTGCAATGCCACTTGCTCAATATATTACTACAACAGCTGAGTCAATTGGCAAAACGGATAATTATTGGTGGGGAGATATTGGCGCTGTGATGATTTATAAACGTTGCTTATCAGAAAACGAAATTATACAGAATTACAATACAATTAAGAGAAAATTACCATAAGATGAGAAATCAAATTAAACTATTCAGCTTCTTCTTGCTATTTGGTTGTTTTTATTTTGATGCGAATGCGCAGGTCAATAAATTCTTTAATTCCAATAATTATACACCGCTTGACAATATTTCAAAATTTCCTGATGGATCTTCCATTGCAAGAGCTGCTAGTAGTGCAAAGGCCATTAAAGATGCTTATCCGAATGTGACAGATGGTGTATACTATATCAATTTACCAACGATTGGTGTGAAGCCTGTGTATTGTTTAATGAATAGTAAATATGATGGGGGTGGATGGATGATGGCGATGAAAACTACAAGGGGTACCAATCCTACTTTTAATTCAACCACTTTTAATTTTGATGCAAATTATTGGTATACTGCAAATACCTTGAATCCTGATGATGTGACTAGAAATGATGCTGATGCTAAATTTGATGTCATGAATTACTATCCTGCCCAAGATATCATGGCTTTATGGCCAGATATTCCAAATAGTTCTACAGAGAGTGGTAGCATTGATAATTTAAACAATTGGAGTTGGTTACAAAACAGTTTTAATGGTGGCACAAGAACAACTTTAATTAATTTCTTTACTCAAACGCCCACTGCAACTACTTATCAAACTAAAACCGGTACTAATTCTAATGTAGGGATCAATTTTAGTGGGTTTAGTAATACCGTATTCAGTACGGAGTGGGGATTTATGTTTTATGGGCTTAATTATACTGCCAATACAGGTCATAAAGTGAGATGGGGTTTTTCTTTCAATAATGAGCAAGATCAAATTTCGAATGATGCAAGTAGTGGTATTGGACTTTCTAATAGTTATTCTTCAGGAGATGTTTACACATTTTGTTGTGCGGGAGTTACACAAGGAATCAATAGAAGTGCAAGAGTGGAAATGTATATTCGATAAATGAAACCTTTGCTAGTCATTTAACTAATAATAATATTCACGCAAAAAAATTCCATAAAATGAGAAAACAGCTACTCACATATTACTTCATTTTATTATGGTGTTGTTTTGTGAATCATCTTAATGCACAAGTGAATCGAAATTTTCATAACAATAATTATACACCTATTGATCAATCAATTTTTAATGTCATTGTATCTGGTTCAATTTTGCATTTAGATGCTGCGAAAACAAATAGTTATAGTGGATCAGGAACTGCTTGGAATGACATTAGCGGTAACGCAAACAATGTAACGCTTCCTTCGGTTTTGGCCAATACATTTGCGAATACCAATGGTGGCTCCTTTTTATTTAGTCAGTCAAGTACTAATACAATCACAAAAAGCCCCTTGAGTAATTTTACTTTTACGCCCAGTAGCGGGATTACAGTAGAAGTATGGTATAAAAGAGTTGTAACGAATGATTTTCAGTTTTGGGTCTCAGATAATGCAGCAAATTATAGGTTTGGTACGACTAGTACAGGTACATTTTTCTGGAATATGGGGACGAGAAATGATAGAAGCCCGGGAGGATATGCGTTACCGGATGGTGTATGGAAACATATTGTATTTACAGGTGCTACTGAAGGATCTACTATAATGACAAGAGTTTATGTGGATGGCGTTCAGCAGTTGACTCAAAACGAAGGGTATAATACTATTGCAGCATTTAATAATTTATTAATTGGTTCTGGAGAAGGTGTTGGTCTTTATTTATTAAAAGGGAATTTGGCTGTTTGTAGAATTTATAAAAAAGCATTAACGAGTAACGAAATCGTTCAAAATTTTAATGTTGATAAAGCCAGATTTGGATTATAATTTAACTAGCAATTACATACACTCCCCAACTCATTAAATAAGCCAATCCTGTCATCATAAAAAATTGTACAACCGGCCATTTCCATGTGCCGGTTTCTCTTTTTACAATAGCGAGTGTACTCATACATTGCATTGCCAACACATAAAATATCATCAGTGATAATGCTGCTGCCAAACTATATACTTTTCTTCCATCAGGCCAAACAGCTGCATTTAATTTTTCTCTTAAACTTGTATTGTCATCTTCTTCCACACTATACAATGTGGCCATGGTTCCCACAAA
>JACCDL010591657.1_pt1 | contig 40429 bp, 29 predicted proteins | sample 7441931 | NCBI WGS metagenome assembly JACCDL01 (sample SAMN15323437, study PRJNA562643) | freshwater metagenome | isolation source: river surface water | place: USA:Blue River Watershed | collected 2017-08-16
CCAACTAAGTATAAATCATTTTCTAAGATTTCAATGTGATCAAAACTTGGGCTATTGATATCGGTGGAGATGAGGCTGAAATCAACTTCATTATTCTCTAAACTATGAAATACTTTTTCTCGATTTGTTACATCTATACTGATTTCGACCCCCGGATTATTTTTCAAAAAACCTGTTAAAAAATACGGCATCACATACTTTCCTGTGGACACAATCGATATTTTAAGGCGCCCCAAAAGTTGGTCTTTAAAGGCCATCGTTTTGTAGTTGATGGCATATACCTGATCAATAATTCCTTCTGCTGATTTAGCAATTTCATGACCAAAATCTGTGACATATATTTTTTTACCAATGATTTCAATCAACGGGATTTCAAATTGAGCCTGAAAGTTTTTTATCTGGATAGATACGGCCGGTTGTGTCAAGTTGAGCTCCTCAGAAGCCTTTGTGATACTCATAGTTTGTACCACCTTCAGGTAGATTTGTAATTGGTTCAGCGTATAATTCATAAGTGGGCCTAATGTATTTCATTATAAACTTAAATAAAAATTATCTAAATGCCCCGCGTTACTTTGTAAAAAAATTTAAATCGCTTGAAAACAGCCATTCGTAGTTTTATCGTTTCGCTTCATTTTGTCGGCATATTCGCTGGCCTATTTCTCGCCATTACTACGCACGATACAGGTACAGAAAAGCTACTTGTCAGCATGTTAATTTTACTCGTTTTGAATTTACTCCGCTTATTTCAGTCTCCGCATTAATACGCACGCATGTCTAATTTTGAGCTGTTAATTTTTAATCTTAAGAATCCCACCCTCTTATTTTTTTTGTTAGGTGTAGTCGCCAAATTAGTCAAGAGCGATCTTGAAATTCCTTCCGCATCGAAGAGTTTTATTGCACTCTATTTGCTCTTTGCAATTGGGTTCAATGGGGGTTCTGAGCTGGCTGTAACCGGAATCACCTTAGAGGTTATGCTGCATTTATGCTTTGGATTTATATTAGCCACCCTAATTCCGATTTATACTTTTTTTATCCTAAAGATTAAATTGAATTCCTACGATGCGGGAGCAATTGCCTCATCCTATGGATCCGTGAGCGCCGTTACGTTTGTAACTGCCATTGCCTTTTTAGAAATGAATCAAATGAAAGTGGGCGGCGAGATGGTTGCGGTGATGGCCTCCATGGAATTTCCGGCGATCATTATGGGGGTTATATTAATGAATTTATTTCCTGTTTCGCAAGAAGTACCCGTTCAGAAAGCGCCTTGGCGGTCAGCACTCAAACATTCATTAACTAACGGAAGTGTTTTGATGATTTTTGGTAGCCTGTTAATTGGTTTCATATCAGATTCAAATCAGTCCGTTGGCATCAAGCATTTTACCTCAGATATCTTCAAAGGATTTCTTGCTATCTATTTGTTGGACATGGGTATGGTCGCCGCCAGCCGCTTCGCTGCCTTCAAAAAGCAAGGAGCTTTTTTAATAGGTTTTGCCATTTTAATTCCTCTCGTGAATGGCGTGCTAACTGCTTACTTTAGCCTACTTATTACTTCAAATGAAGCAAATCGGCTAATTTTTGCAGTCCTCGCTGCTAGCGCGTCGTACATTGCTGTCCCTGCCGCGATGCGTTTGGTGGCACCCAAAGCCGACCCCGGACTTTTTATTCCCATGGCGCTAGGGGTAACTTTTCCATTTAATATAACTATCGGGATGCCTTTGTTTCTTCAGATTATTCATGGATAACGTCAACCATTTTCAGGGAAGAAAGATCGTGATCGCTACTAAGCACGGCAAAGAACAGGTGATCGGTCCACAGTTAACGCGGGAGCTGGGTTTGTATTGTTTTGTTACAGACCAACTAGACACCGATCTCCTCGGAACATTTTCTGGCGAGGTAGACCGCGAGGGAAGTCCACTCGAAACCGCTCGACGGAAGTGTCAAATGGCTATGGAGCTAACATCAGTAGATCTAGCTATTGCCACTGAAGGGTCTTTTGGGCCGCATCCTAACATCCCATTTATTCCTGCGCATGAAGAATTTTTGCTCTTAGTCGATGCTAAAAATAAGTGGGAATTTATGGTGCGTAAACTGGAGACAGAAACAAATTACCGGCAAATTACCCTTCATTCGATCGATGCGCTTGCCGACTTTACAGCACAAACCAAATTTCCTTCCCATGCACTTATTGTCAAAAAACGACCAGAGGATGCCTCGGATTGTGTGAAAGGTATTCATGATTTACAGGTCCTCCACCAAACGGTCGAATTCTTTGTAAAGCGCTATGGACAATGCACGATTGAAACCGACATGCGCGCCATGCACAATGCAACACGTATGCGCGTTATCGATCACATGACCGCATCGCTGATTCAGCAAGTTAAAACGTGCTGCCCGTCTTGCCAGACGCCCGGCTTTCGGCTCCACGAAAAAGTGCGGGGATTACCTTGTGGAGTTTGTGGCAAACCTACCCGAAGTGTCAAAGCGGAATTATTCAGCTGTCAATCGTGTTCTTACACCGAATTGCGATCTCCGGGCCACGGGATGCTCAAAGAAGACCCCATGTATTGTGATGCTTGTAACCCTTAATGCATATGATTACTACTGATATATCCCTTATTCGCGAGCGACTCAACGAAGGAAAGCTCATCGGCTTACCCACCGAAACGGTGTATGGCCTTGCCGCCAACGTATTCAATTCAAAGGCTGTGGCTTCCATTTTTTCGACAAAAAAACGACCCACGACCAATCCGCTCATCGTGCATGTCGCGTCCATTAGCCAAGCGCGTGCATTGGTGAAGCGCTTCCCAGAAAAAGCGAACCTGCTCGCCAAACGATTTTGGCCAGGACCCTTAACTATGATTTTACCCAAAAATCAAACAGTCAGTCACGCCGTTACAGCGAACCAGGAAAATGTCGCTATTCGCATTCCGAACCACCCGGCTGCCCTAAGTTTATTAAATCAATTAGACTTTCCGCTCGTAGCCCCAAGCGCAAATCCGTTTAACCGCATTAGCCCCACTACCGCGGAACACGTGGATACCTATTTCCCCTCCATTTACACGCTAGATGGTGGCGCATGTCAGTCGGGCGTGGAATCCACCATTGTAGGATTTGAAGGCAATGAAGTGGTTTTACTTCGGCATGGCGCCATTTCTATTGAAAATATCGAGGACTGTGTAGGTCGAATTTTGAATCGTACCGCCGCTACAGCACATGCGTCCCTTCCAGGCCAGCATAAAAAACATTATGCCCCATCCTGTGAGTTGATCGTTACCTATGAGCCTCTGTTTATGCTCAGTGCCGTCAAAGACAAGAAAGTGGGTATACTTTGGTATAAATCCGTGCAAATTGAAAGCATTCATGTAGATGTAAATCTCGTCTTGTCACCGACAGGAGATCTGGCGGATGCCGCAAAAAATCTGTTTGCATCACTTCATTCGATGGACCAAATGGGACTCGATTTAATTATCGTCGAAAGACTCCCCGCCTATGGATTAGGCATTACCATAAATGATCGTTTAGATCGCGCCGCAACCAAATGAAATACCTACTCACCAATGCCCTCGTTGTGAATGAGGGCCAACAAACACACACGGATGTCCTGGTTAATGGAGAACGCATTGAGCGCATATCACCTTGGATTTCGGATGCACATGCCCAGATCATAGATCTCCAAGGGAATTACCTTATTCCAGGTATGATCGACGATCAAGTCCATTTTCGGGATCCCGGCTTAACCTACAAAGCCGATATCCACACTGAATCCAAGGCAGCCGTTGCCGGAGGCATTACGTCCTTCATGGACATGCCAAACACCATTCCCAATACGCTAACGCGGGAATTATTGGAAGAGAAATACCAGCTTGCAGCCCAACACTCCTTGGCCAATTACTCCTTTTTTATGGGTGTCACCGCTGCAAACCTGGAAGAGGCACTTCGCGTAGACAATGAGACCGTTTGTGGAATTACCGATGACGGGCTCTACTTAGAGAAACAAGAGATTTTGGCCAACAACCCCGCTTACCTGGAGAAATTATTTTCCCGTGCCGAGACGTTGGTCGCCTTACATAGTGAAGACGATTCCATTATTCGTAGGAATTTGAGTCATTACCAACAAACCTATGGTGATGATATTCCAGTTGAGTACCACCCAGCCATTCGGTCTTCCGAAGCATGTGAGGTTGCCACCAAGCGAGTACTTGAAATCCAACAACGCCACAATAACCGCTTGCATTTTTTTCACATTTCAACCGGCGCTGAAGCCAAATTATTTAGCCCAGGGCCCATCTTGGAAAAACGCGTAACCGCAGAAGCCTGCATTCACCATCTGTGTTTTTCAGATGCCGACTACCCTGCGCTCGGAAGTAAAATCATGTGGAACCCTTCTGTTAAGTCGGAAGCGGACCGACTCGAATTACTGAAAGCCCTCGAAGACGGGCGCATAGATCTCATTGCCACAGATCACGCGCCACATAGCTTAGCAGAAAAAACAGGGAATTACCTGCAAATAAAGTCGGGCGCTCCCATGGTCCAGCATGCGTTGTTGATGCTTTTTGAGCTTTATGGCCGCGGCGAATTAGCTCTGACCACATTGGTTGAGAAAACCAGCCACCGTGTAGCAGATTGTTACCGCATGGTTGATCGCGGGTACATACGCGAAGGTTATTTTGCGGACCTCGTTGAGGTAGCCCCATCCGCCCCTTGGACCGCTACCACGGATTCCTTGTACTATAAATGTGGATGGGCACCTGTCGTGGGACGATCGTTTGAACATCAAGTTAAGCGCACCTTCGTAAGTGGCACCCTCGCATACGAGGCAGGAAAATTTAACGTCGCACAATCCGGCAAACGCTTACATTTTGCCAAAATAAGATAAGTATGAAGCAACTTTTTGTAACCGGAATCAGTACGGAAGTAGGCAAAACAGTAGTCTCCTCCATCCTAACAGAATACCTACAAGCGGATTATTGGAAACCAATTCAATCCGGAGATTTACATTTTTCAGATACCATGAAGGTGCAATCACTTGTATCAAATTCAAAATCAGTATTTCATCCTGAACGGTATCGCTTGCAGTCACCGTTATCACCACATGCCTCCGCAGAAATCGATGGCATTCAAATTTCATTAAACGACTTTGAGCTTCCTCAAACAGAGAATAATTTGATTGTAGAAGGTGCAGGTGGCTTATTTGTCCCATTGAACGAGAAAGATACAGTCATTGATTTAATTGAGCGCCTCAAGCTACCCGTGGTGCTGGTCTCCCGAAATTACTTGGGGAGTATTAACCATACGATGTTGTCCATTGAAGCCCTCAAGGTAAGAGGGATAAAGATCGAAGGCATTGTTTTTAATGGAGAAGCTACCCCTGCGACAGAGCGATTTATTGAGGAAAATTCGCATATCCCTGTCTTATTCCGATTGAATGAACTGACTGAGCTTACCAAAAGCACAATCAAATCAACCGCGGAAGCCAGTCAGATCCAATTCAAGTAAGTGCTAAGTATTGTAATTTATAGTTGTTTCCTGTACTATTGCACCTTCAAAATTTTTGCGTGCCTTTGAAAAATACTTTCTTTTTTTGGGGAATCATGTGTTCATGTTTGATAGGATTTGGACAAACAGATACGCTTCAATTTAAGGCAGATGTATTTGCGGAGACGTATTTTTGGCGGGGGCAATCATCGGGTAAATCACCTATATTTTACAACCATACCACAGGGGATCAAGTCGCATTAAATCTCGGTATACTTGCCTTAACTTGGCAGCGAAAAAACTGGACCTTGCAAACGGATTTCATGACAGGAACCTATTCGCAGCGGAATTTAGCGGCTGAGCCTGGCATGTTAAAAAATCTATATCAGGCGAATCTATCTTATCAAATTAATTCACGTCATACCTTAGTGGCAGGAATTTTACCTTCACACATTGGCTTAGAATCTGCGAAAAATTGGGATAATCCTAGTTTTTCGCGCAGTTACATTGCTGAAAATTCTCCCTATTATGAATCAGGGATTTCTTGGAACTTTATGCCCAAGCCGCACATTACGCTGCGCCTATTAGCCTTGACAGGCTGGCAACATATTTCCCGTTTTCGTCCAGCGGTGGGTGCCCAATTTACATATGATACGAAAGGGTTGCGCGTAAATTCAAGTTCGTTTCTCGGCAATGAGGGGAAGGGAATGCGCATGTTTTTCAGTAATTACCTAACAGTTCCATTAGCCGATACATGGCAATGGACCTTATGTTCAGATTGGGGTTTAGAATCGAATGCCGCATGGCATGGAGGGGCGATGTTTATTGCGTGGCAGCCCACCAAAAAAATTCACCTAGCCGGGCGTTTGGAATATTATTCAGATAAACAGGCGCGCATCATGTCTGATGCATTTACGGATACGGCAGCTTCAATAAACTTGGATTATCACCTGCTAACAGGTATCCAATTTCGTTCGGAGTGGAAGCGTTCACAGACCTTTGGCAACGAATGGATGGTGGGTATTTTAACGAATCTACAGTTAAAAAAATAGAAGCCTTGCGGTGATCTTTTTCCATAACCCGTACGTAAATTAACGTAGCATCTAAGCAATAATTAATTGAATTTAGGTAAGTTTGGGAAAACGGAATCTTTATTGAAAAGATTTTGTCCTCGAACCTATTGACCATTCATGAAACAATTACAAACACTCGATTACATCGTTTTTCTCCTCTATTTTGTCTCGGTAACTAGCTACGGCTATTGGGTTTATCAGCGCAAAAAGAAAGCAGAGATCTCTACCAAAGACTTTTTTCTTGCCGAAGGTTCACTCACCTGGTGGGCCATTGGGGCCTCCTTATTAGCATCAAATATTTCAGCCGAACATTTTATCGGCATGTCAGGATCCGGCTTTGCCATCGGACTAGCCATCTCCTCCTACGAATGGATGTCGGCCGCCGCACTCGTCATCGTTGCTATTTTCTTTGTTCCGATTTTCCTCAAAAACAAAATATACACCATGCCGCAGTTTTTGTCGCAGCGCTACAACAATACTGTCGCGACGATTATGGCTGTTTTTTGGTTGTTGTTGTATGTATTTGTCAACTTAACTTCGATTCTTTATTTGGGCGCTTTAGCCATAGAGAGCATCACGTCGATCCCTTTTTTATATGCGATGGGCGGCCTAGCGCTCTTCGCTATTTTTATCACGCTCGGCGGGATGAAGGTAATCGGGTATACCGACTTCATTCAGGTGATTGTCTTGATTGTTGGCGGATTAGTTGTGACCTATTTATCACTTGACATGGTATCTGATCGCTTTAATAGCGGAGGCGTTTTTGGTGGATTGGTGGAGTTGCGGACGCAGGCCGACGACCATTTTCACATGATTTTTTCAGAGGGAGATAAGTACTACGATGCGCTTCCGGGCTTTGCGATTCTGTTTGGCGGGATGTGGATAAATAACCTCAACTACTGGGGGTGCAATCAATACATTGTCCAGCGGACGCTGGGAGCGGATCTTCCGACAGCCCGGTCCGGTATTTTGTTTGCTGCTTTTTTGAAGTTATTGATGCCCCTAATTTGCGTCATTCCTGGTATTGCGATGTATGTGTTATACCAAAATGGAGCATTTCAAAGTGAAATGACTATTGCCGGCATCGTGAAACCGGATCATTCCTATCCGACGCTCATGAATCTTTTGCCTGCCGGATTAAAAGGACTTTCCTTTGCCGCCTTGACCGCAGCGATTGTTGCATCTCTCGCTGGAAAAAGCAATAGCATCTCGACTATCTTTAGTTTAGATATCTATAAGAAATCGCTAAATCCAAATGCCTCAGAGGCCCAAACCGTGTGGGTTGGCCGCATCGCTATTTGGGTTTCTTTTGGAATAGCTTTATTGATCGCACCCCAATTGCGCCAGCTTGAGCAAGCCTATCAATTCATTCAAGAATATTCGAATTACCTGACGCCAGGCGCATTCGCCTTGTTCTCTTTGGGACTGTTTTGGAAGCGGACTACCTCCTCAGCCGCTATCGTTGCTGCCGTTGCCTCGATTCCCTTAGTCGTCCTGTTTAAGAACATGCACACATTTATCGGCGGAAATCCAATTCCATTTTTGCACGTGACCTCATGGGTCTATGTGATTTTGGTGGCCTTGATGGTCTTGATTTCGTTGGCAGACCGCAGCTCAATTAATAATCCAAAGGGGCTGGAGGTGGAGCGTGCCGACTTCCTTGTGTCGAAGCAATTTGCCATTATTTCAATTCTCGTGATGGGAATTGTCGCGGCATTGTATACCGTATTTTATTAAAAAAAGAAGGGGATTTTACATCCCCTTCTTGATTACAACACGTTGTTTGTGTCCGTCGTAAATAGCCGTGTGCTGACCGTGTAAGTTCCCCCGTTCGGGTCTTTGTATTTAAGGTCCATGTAAAAAGCTTGGTATCCTTTTTTCACAAATGGTATGGTATATTTGACCGTCGAACCTTCATATTTTACCCGGCGAGTCTGCCATAAATTATTTCGGAAATCGCGATCTGCTGAGGTCGTAGCCCAAATCGCCGCCTCCACTAAATCAGTCGGATTAGCCTGAACAGCTAATTCAAAACCTTCGGCTACTTTATTTACTGCCCATGTACTCACCGGATATTCTTTATTCTGCAAGGTTAAGCCAAAGAATGCACTTAATCCCTCCAAGGCTTGTTTTCCGCCCGCCAAATCATGGCCCGCATTCGGTACGTAGTGGATTAAATTTTTACCAGGTATTTGATCGAAATAATGTTTAATGGCATCTGCCGTCCAGTAAGGGTCATTTGTGCCTACGAATATCATCTTTGGAACGGTTAGTTTTTCCTTATATGAATAAGGGTCAACCATCGCCGTGATCGCTTTTCCGTCTGGGCTGGACGTGCTTTGTGGGATGCCTATGTTAACATAATCTTGTATCTGATCACTGTACTCGCCATAGGTTTCAAACTGGTAACTCAATGTTTTAGGCATGTTTAACATATCGATCACCATGGGGCCAATGGCCTTCACGCGCTTGTCATCAATGGCACTCGAGAGCCATGTTGTCCATCCGCGTTTTGACGCACCTGCAATTACAAAATTGGCTACTTTGTATTTAGTTTTTTGTGCGATTACCTCCTGAACGGCATCCATGCCGCGCACCGCAGATTTCACCATCGGGAACAAGAGTGGCCACGTATAATCTTTATCTTTTCGGAATTCATTCAGGGTATGCGTAATTAATTCATCCTCTGTTTTGCCATCATACAGCGGTTGATTCGGGACCTGCTTGATGAGAGCTACCACTGCTTTATTTTTTGAGGCGATGGCATTTAGAATGGGCCATAATTTATCTTCTTTACTCCAGTTCGGTTGCTCATCTTTGTTGCTTCCGCCCGTAATGAAAAGCAAGGCCCCATCATATTGAACAGTTGACGGAACAATAAGTGTAAGCTGATGTCTCCACATAATACCTCGCCATTGTTGCGAGGTTAATAGCACCTGATAGGCTTTCGCACTACCTATGTTGGCCGAATCTTTTATCTCCCACGAATAGTGGGTATCGCCATTCGACAAGTAACTTTTTAAGGCATTTTCAGGCTTGATTTTGGATTGCGAAAATCCAAGAAATGAGATCAATGCTAGACTGATAGCAGCAACTAGATTTTTCATAGGAAGGGTAGGTTTGAGCGGGTAAATATAAAAATTTAATGAAATTAAATGAGAATTCTTAGGGCTTTTGCCCTGATTTGTGTCGAGTCAGTATGTAATTACAGCCGTTGAAGGGCATAATTATTACCTACTTTTTGTACATTTAAATCAGAGAATGCTTATTCCCAGCGCAGATTTACATGAAACGATTTATACAGTACACACTTGCTATTAGTTTGTTTATAGGTTTAGGTAGCGCCGGATATCGCGCGCTATATTTTACCGAACCAGCTCATGTAGATGGAGTGAATCCAAAAGAAGAAAAAATTCGGCTCCAGCCGGGGTTTAAGTTGGAGCACCTATTAAGCCCTTCTGACGCACAAATGGGGTCTTGGGTGTCCATGACCTTTGATGACCGAGGCCGATTAATCTGTTCAGATCAATATGGAGGCCTTTTTCGGGTGACCGTACCTCCCCTGGGATCCACAACCAAACCGCAAGTAGAAAAATTGAAAGTTGGCAAAGGAGCTGACACCTTAGGCATTGGGAATGCGCATGGCTTGCTTTATGCATTTCGTAGCCTATATGTGATGGTGAACGCCCGCGTTAAACCTAATTCAGGCTTACGCGGGAGTGGTCTTTACCGCTTACAAGATCTGGACGGTGACGACCAATTCGATAAAATTACCTTATTAAAAGAATTCAAAGGGGATGGCGAGCATGGCCCGCACAGTATAATTTTGTCACCAGATAAACAATCTATTTTTTTAATCGCGGGTAATCATACCGATGTTCCCCCCATGGACGCGTATCGATTGCCCAACAACTGGCAGGAAGACAATATTTTTCCATTGATTAAAGATCCGCGAGGCCATGCCAATGACCGCTATGCGCCAGGTGGCTGGATCGCCAACATTGATCCCGAAGGCAAGAAATGGACACTTGTCAGTGCGGGATATCGCAATGCATTTGACATAGCTTTTAATGAAACAGGAGATTTGTTTGTGTATGATGCGGATATGGAATGGGACTTTGGCCTACCGTGGTATCGGCCCACCCGTATTTGCCATGCGACTAGCGCCAGCGAGTTTGGCTGGCGAACAGGAAACAGTAAGTGGTCGCCTACTTACCCAGATAATTTACCACCTGTGTTGAACATTGGACAAGGGTCACCTACGAACCTTGTATCGTTGCAAGATTCGAAATTTCCTGCCAAATACCGCCAATCACTTCTCGCTTTCGACTGGACTTTTGGTATCGCACACGTCATTAAATTAAAACCTGCTGGGTCTTCTTTTACTGCCGACCGCGAAGAATTCTTTTCAGGAATTCCACTACCATTAACCGACGGGGTTGTAGGTCCAGATGGGGCTTTGTATTTCTTGACAGGCGGACGCCGTCTCGAATCTGATTTATATCGGGTTTCGTATGTGGGTCCCGCGGAAAATACGAAATCGGTTGCCGCTACTCCCAATTCCTTAAATCTGTTGAGACGCCAAATCGAACAGTTTCACCAAGGCCCCGACCCACGTGCCGTATCTTTTGTTTGGCCATATTTGAAACACCCGGATCGATTTATTCGCTATGCGGCTCGGCTAGCCTTGGAACACCAACCGGCACAAACGTGGAAGGATAAGGCATGCCAAGAAAAGGATCCTGTAACTGCTACGCAAGCGCTGATTGGTTTGATCCGACAAAGCAAGCCTGAATTCAAAGCAGCAATCTATGGAGCGCTCTTGGGCATCAATCACCGTTCATTTTCACAGGCACAGCTGCTTGATTTATTCCGCGCGTATGAATTAGCGATGTTACGTCTGGGGATGCCTGACGACAAAATAGCAGCCCAAATTATCGCGCAGTTTGATGCCCGATTCCCTGCAAACAATATGCATCTTGACCGCGCATTGAGTCGTTTATTGATCCCTTTAGAAGCACCCAAGGTGATCGAACGGACGTTAAAAATAATGCAGGCCAAAGATACGGCAAGCGTAACGGCCTACCGGGTGGAGTCGGCGACGTCCTCTGCCGACTTGATTATGCGGAACCCGGAATATGGAACTGATATCGCGAAGATGCTGGAGAAAATGCCTCCTGCTCAGCAAACCTACATGGCGGTTATGTTGTCTTCGGCACGCAAAAATTGGACACCCGAATTGCACACACAATACTTCTCTTGGTTTAAAAAATCCTTTGAGTTTTCAGGAGGCCGGAGCTATGTTGGTTTTATCGACCGCGCACGGAAGTTGGCCCTAAAAAACGTTCCCGAATCCCAAAAGAATTATTACAATAAACTGGGCGGTGCAGATTTACTAACCGCGAATGGAAATGACGTGGCTTCGATCAGCTACCCCAAGGGTCCGGGTAAATCTTGGAAACTTGAGGAAGCCGTGGCGTTGTTAGATGCACCGTTAGAAGGCCGAGATTTTCAAAATGGGAAATCCATGTTTGCGGCTACTACCTGTGTACGCTGCCATGCGATAGGCAGTGAGGGAGGCGGAAATATTGGTCCTGATTTATCGAATGTAGGAACCCGTTTCTCGAAGAAAGATATGTTGGAAGCCATCATTAACCCCAACAAAACCGTTTCGGATCAATATGCCGCGACCCAGTTTATGTTGCGCAATGGGACATCCGTGATCGGGCGATTAACGAATCAAGATAAGGCCGCGTATTATGTTTCCCAAAATCCGTATGCTCCTGATGAAGTTGTTAAGATTTCAAAAAAGCAGGTATTATCTGCGAAGTATTCGCCTATCTCAATCATGTTGCCGGGACTTATTAATAGCTTGAATGCGGAAGAATTAAAAGATTTAATGGCTTATTTGCTGGCCAATGGCAATGCAACTAATGCCATGTTTAAAAAGAACTAATATGTATATCTCACTCACGGGCTTGAAGCCCAACGGATTCTTTGCTTACCTTCGGTTTTGGCTTTTGGCTATTCCTTCCTTTCGACAGGCCCAAACGGCGCAGGGAAATCTGCATTGTGAGGTTAAAAAAATGCATGAATATCAGTGCACAATTACGGCTTGGGAGAGTCGGGAACTCATGCTGAATTACTTACGTAGTGGTGCTCATCTTAAAGCCATGAAGGCTTTTAAGCAAATTGCAACGGGGCCAACTTATGGCTATGAATCTGACACGATTCCGAGTTGGGAGGAGGCGTATACCTTACTCACCGAAAAGGGGAAGATGCATTGATTAAAATTTAGGACACGGGAGCTTCCCTCGTTTATTCAGCATTTTCTTTAACACGTTTTCTTTGTCTTGATTAAAGAAATAGGCAAATGTTATTTCATTGGCCCCCGAGGCGAAACCTCGTAAGTTGGAAAGTAAAAAGTCGTGGGAAAACCCAATATTATAATCCGCTGTTGAATACCCAATTAATCCTACGAGCGATTCATTTCTATTTGAATTGGATACGAAAGGAACGCCCCGATACCATAAGCCAAGTTCAAACATGCGTACATTAACATAGGTCCCCACGTCCACCTGAAAATAGTTACCTTGATTTTTTATATAGACAATCGGGCTAACATTGATGGGAGTTTCATTTACCTGTGGAAGCTCGAAATTCGTACCTACTTGTAGGGAATATTTACGTTGCAACACATCGATACTGCCTATGCCAACAGATTGATTCGGTTTGTTAATGTGGTGTGTAGAAAACCCAATCCAAGTTTTTTCTCTATAATACAACAGGCCTGCGCCTAGATCAAAAAAATTGGTTGAATTAGCCATGGAGTTCGTAGATGGGTCAAATACGTTAGTTGCCATGGCCCCTGTGTTATTGGGGAAAACATAATTCCCAAAATTTAAAGATCGATGTTGCCAGCCTGCCTCAATTCCAGCACTTAAAAGTGATTTTTTATTCAGGATGATGTGATATGCATATCTAGCAGTTACATTACTCGTTATTAGATTTCTAAATTGTTCATCATAGGAAGCTGAAAGCCCGACTCCTGATTTAAATTGGGGTAAGGACATATTTAGATTAACAATTCCCAAGGTATAGTTCCCTGTCATATTTGGGAATTGATTACGGTATAATACCTGTACGTTATCTTTAAAGTTCATTCCCGTAAATGCCGGAGACAAGGAGCTAGAGACAGCAAAGGGTTGTGAAATTTGAGGATCTTGCGCGTGTATGTGGGCCGCGTTGAAAACGGTAAAGCAAATCAGCATGAAGAATTGAGTGCCAAATTTTTGCATTGTGATTCCTTACTTAATGACCATAATTGGCTGTACCCATTTTACCTCTTTCTCGTTTTCTCGGTAATAAACCTTTAAAATATATTTGCCTTCGCTTACGATTTCCCCTTGATAACGTCCATCCCATTTAAACAAAGCATCTGTCGTTTCAAAGATGCGCTCACCCCACCGATTGAAAATTTCAGCTTTAAAATCGGTTAACTGTGTTTGAAAAGGCAGGTAAAATGTATCATTAATCTGATCGTTATTGGGCGAAAACACATTCGCGATCTTTAATTCAGTAGGAGCAGCTGGTGGGGCAATGGGGTCCGCAAAAAGAAAGAATTTTTCCGTCGCGGTGCAGCCCTCTTTTGACGTAACGGTCAATGTATAGCGGATATCCTGGTTAAAGGTCTGGATTACGGAAGCGCTTGTTGATTTATCTAAATCTTGTGTTGGGTCCCACGAATAAACATAATTGCCTTTGTTTTGCGAGGTTAATGTGGTTTTATTATTTTTTGTTGATTTGATGCTTAATTCAGCATAAGTCGTAGGGGCAGGAATGATCAAACTATCTAGTGAGATTTGCAATTTTACAGGCTGCGCTTGCGGATCTGTTTTAATTTCAACAGATATTATTTTTTGATTTAAATCAACAAGCGTCAGGTTCTTGGTAGTATCGCCCGTAGACCATTTGATTAGGTAATTACTGGTAGGGAGATTGCGAAATTTTGATTCAAGCAAGCCTTTAAATCTTAAGGGTGGTTCTGCATCACACCAAAAGCCTAATCTATTGGGATTGCAGTTTTGTACAGTCGTCATGCCTGGACGCTTATCCTCCGGGTTATCTGGTTCGCCAGGGGATGCCCAAAAGGTCTCCAAAATTGGAGCTCCACTCATCCATTCAAATCCCGAAGCGGGATCGGGGGGGTCGTTAAAAAATGGGCTTTTGGGGTTTTGCTTATAGCCTATCCAATGGGCCTCTTTCATTAAATTTCCGAGGTATTCATTGACCTCTTTTGTATTGGATGTAGCTAAGTGCCCTCCGATGGATTGGCCAATCACCTCAGCGGTATCAAACAGTACAGTTTCGCATGTTGAAAAATAGTAATTATCAAACTTTGTCCCCAAGTATTGAACACAATACGATTTTTTACTGATTGGAGGTAGTTGCAGAGACAGTTTGATCTCTTTGTATTTGCATGTCGCTTTTTGCAATACAGTTATTTTTTGGCCTATACTTTCACCAAAACTGAATAGTAAACTAACTGTAAGTATGATAAGTCGAAATCGCATGAATAATCTAACTAGTAAAACAACACCTCATCTACGCGCAACCAAGCGCCTTTCCCCTTGTTTTCCACAAAATTGGGCAATTTTTTCAATCGTTCCGCTTTGATCCGGTAATATTTGGCCGAATTACCTGGAATTGGGATGTTAATGCCTCGTGGCGAATAACCACTTTTCTCTTTAGGTTGTACAGGTCTAACGCTGGCAATCATGCGTAATTTGTTTGGTGAGTCCCCACCCCAAACCTCCACCTTCACCGGAGGAAATACATCTGAATCTGTCTTCTCTAAATACGAAAGGGTTATGCCATGAACAGAAGTCGATTTTTCAAATTGTGCAACCACATCTAAATCGGTCTCTTTAAATCCTAACCACGTAAAATTAGGAACCCCTTTGACCTCCCGCGCCCCGATCACAAAATCCATTAAACTTGCCCCGCCAGCTGCCGGATACTTAGGGTCGGGCTTGGATAGTAGTTCCATGCGCGCTGGAATAAATTGCGATTTGTAGACACGAACGTCGATGGGATTGCTAGCGCGCCAACCGTCCTTTGTGGCCAAAATGCGGACCTTCGCATAATTTGAGATGGCAATCGATCCTTTTGTCGAAGGACTTTGTAAGCTATCGGGTAAGGAATCGTTCAAGGTATACCGGAAAAGCACATCACGTAATGTATGTTTAAACATAAGTTTTTCATTCGGGCGCAATATCAGATTTTCATTGACCAAAATCGGTGGATTGATTTGCAAGGTTTCTTGCTTCGGGATATAGCCTGCATCAAATGACACCTTCGGAAACTGCTTGCGTAAAGCTGTTAAATCTCCCGCCGAAAGGTTCGTATTCCACACGTGAATTTGTTTTAACGCGGGCAGTTTAGGAAGAAGTTTTACCAAGGACGACCGTCCTACTTTTGTTCCCGAAATAGCTAATTGCTGCAAGGCATTTAACCCTCCCAATTGCTCCATTCCGGCATCGTCAACGGATGTGAAGTTTAGGTTCAATTTTTCTAAGTTGGAGAACTTTGAAATAGTTCCAAGTGATTCATTGGTGATGGGCATTTTGGAGAGCTGCAAACCGACCAACTGTTCGCTAACCTGGGCTAAATCTGAAAGGGTTTTGGGATCAAATTTGGCTGCGACATAAAAATCTGCCTGCAAAGCTGGAGACTCATTGGCGATCGGATAAACCGTACAATAGGGTGTGTTCACGGAGGCAAGTGCAGACTCCGAAGCAGCAGAAAAATCGTATACTTTCGCTTCCGTGGATACCTCAGCCGGGCGAATCAGTTTTTGAAAATCAGGACTGAACTGCCCTAATTTCTTTTCGAAGGATGCTCCTTCCTTTACCCACAATGTCAAGATTGTTATTTCATCTGGCGTCAATTGAGCCTTTCCCAGTGGAGGCATATGCTCCTTAGCGTTCATCGGCAATTTGATTCGCTGGACCAAATGACTATTCAACGCATCTCCTGCTTTCCAGATAGGGCCATGTTTTCCACCTTTCATCAGGTTTGCAATGCTATTCATTTTAAGCGCGCCTTTTGTCTTCTGATCATTGTGGCAAGACTCGCATTTGGCTTTTAAAATCGGCTGTACAATGTCCTCAAAGACGACACTTTCTGAGGTAATTTCAGTGGCCTGTGTCCCGAAGCGTAAGTAGTCTTCGCCATGCGTGATACTCGCTCCTGTATGGCCGGCAAAAATTAAGCTTACGAATCCAAGTACCGCCCCCGCGAATAGATTTTTGCGTACGAGCACCCACGTAAAATAGATAAATGACACGGCGACCCCCGACCACTGATGCCAGTCGAGTGCACTTGTTTCATAACCTCCATCTTTCGCTAAAAACAAGCCAAAAATAGCTGTAAGGGTTGAAAAAATGGCGGTAACGACAAGTAAGAATTCAACTAAAACTTCGAAGGAAGCGAGGTGTTTTTTGATACCAAAAAGCCCGAGCAACAAAACTCCAAAGCCAATAGGCAAGTGCAAAATTAAGGGATGCATATGTCCGATTCCCGCGAAGGGAAGCGCAAAACTTGACTGGAAAATTAAGAGGAAAACCAGGAAGCCTTGCAGTCCCCACAATATCAAATTACCTATTTTCTCAAGCCTCCCCATTATGCGATTAATCCTGGTAAAACATTTCCTGCAATATCCGTTAAGCGGTAACGTCTACCTAGATGTTTGTACGTTAATTGTTCGTGATTAATGCCCATTAAATGTTGGACCGTCGCATGAAAATCATGTATATGCACGGGGTCTTTCACCACGTTATAGCCCAACTCATCCGTCTCGCCATAAACCGTGCCCGCCTTCACGCCGCCGCCAGCCATGAAGATACTGTAAGCGCGCGGGTGATGATCCCGGCCATAATTATCCACCGTATATTTTCCCTGGCAATAATTTGTCCGGCCAAATTCCCCACCCCAAATCACCAGTGTTTCGTCCAACAATCCCCGCTGTTTTAAATCGGTAATCAATGCCGCTGATGAGCGGTCGACATCTTCTGCTTGCAAGGCCATTTCTTTGGGTAAGTTGCCATGCGAATCCCAACCTTGGTGGTAAATCTGCACGAAACGGACGCCAGATTCGGAGAGTTTACGCGCCAATAATACGTTGGCCGCATAGGTCCCCGGAACCAAACATTCTGGCCCATACATCTTTACAATATGATCTGGCTCCTTCGATAAATCCGTTAATTCCGGCACAGCTGTTTGCATGCGGTAGGCCATTTCATATTGCTGCACTTTTGCTTCTACCTCTGGATCTTTGTTCTCCGCAAATCCTTCGTGATTTAATTCGGCGAGCTGGTCGAGCATTCTGCGCCGACCGGCCTTATCGATTCCATCCGAATCATTCAAGTATAAAATGGGATCCTCTGAACTACTGAACACCACACCTTGATGCGTCGAATCTAAAAATCCATTGGTCCACAGTTTGGAATATACACCCTGCCCATTTCCGCGTCCCCGAGAAAGCAATACGCAAAATGCCGGTAGGTTTTTATTTTCACTTCCCAAACCATAGGACATCCACGCGCCCATGCTCGGTCGGTTACCCACCTGCGCACCAGTTTGTAAAAAGGTCAATGCCGGGTCATGATTTATCGCATCCGTACTCATGGTGCGTATCACGCAAATGTCATCAGCTACCGATCCAATGTGTGGGAATAAATCACTGATGTATGTTCCCGATTTTCCGTATTGTTTGAAATTGTAAAACGAGCCGACCAACGGAAATTTGTCTTGCGACGCCGTCATCCCAGTAAGCCTTTGCGTCCCTCGAATCGAATCGGGCAGATCTTGTCCCGCCATTGAATTCAACTTTGGCTTGTAATCAAAACTTTCGTATTGCGAAGGCGCACCGTTCTGACAGAGGTAAATAACTCGCTTAGCTTTGGGGGCAAAATGTGCAACTCCTAAAGGAAGCGTTTGGCTTGAAGCATCGCCTTTGAATAGATCGGGAACTAAAAGTGACCCTAGTGCTAATCCGCCTATGCCCGCAGCCGCCTGGCCAAAGAAATGCCGGCGCGTTATATTCAATCGATTTTTAAAGAATTCGTTTTCCATATTAAACGCGCATGATGGCCTCCTCCATGTTATAAATTAGTTGGATCGTCAGCATCATTGCCGCCGTAGATCCCGTAACTGCCGCTTTGTCTTGTTTATATTCCCCAATTTTCATCAGCTTCTGAACCTTTTTAGGGTTTTGAACACAAGATGTTTGCTCCTCAGCGTAATATTTTTTCAACATGGCGAGCTCTTTTTCCTTGGGCGCCCGACAAACAATGCGTCTAAATGCACGAGTTAATTTCTCGTCTATGCTCCCTTTTTCATGTGAAAATTGGCTAGCTAATACCCGCGAACTTTCCAATACGTGCGGGTCATTCATCATCACCAATGCTTGCAAAGGGGTATTTGTTCGGCCACGCTGCACCTCGCATTGATCGCGATTACTTGCATCGAAAATCAACATCGTTGGCGGAGGAACCGTACGTTTAATGAACACATACATCCCGCGGCGATATAAATCTTGATTATGATCTTGGATGTAATTCATTAATGAACCCCGACCCGAAGTCGCCACTTCCCATAGGCCTTTCGGCTGGTATGTTTTTACGCTTGGCCCACCGATTTCTCTATTTAAAATGCCCGCAGATGCTAAAACTTGATCCCGAATCTGTTCCGCCGGAATGCGAATCCGCGACATGCGCGATAAGTAAATATTCTCTGGGTCTGTTTGCTGTGCTGCTGATGTAACCGTGGAGGCTTGCTGGTACGTTGCCGACATCACCATTTGCTTGACCAAACGCTTGATGTTCCAGCCATGACTTTGAAAGTCAACGGCTAGCCAGTCCAATAGTTCTGGGTGGGTAGGCAGTTCGCCCTGCATCCCAAAATCCCCAACTGTTTTTACGATGCCCCGACCAAAAATCTGGGCCCACATCCGATTCACAAAGACACGGGAAGTGAGAGGATTTTGAGGGTCAATTAGCCACCTAGCCAAACCGAGCCTATTTTGGCCATATTTCGAGGTTGCGTAGGGTAAAATGCTTTTGGGAATTCCAACCCCCACTTCGGGTCCAGGCATGTCGTAATTACCGCGCGATAACACGTAGGTCGGCCGGCGCTTACTTGAGTCTGCCATCACCATCACATCTACGGAAGCAGTATCTTTTTTGTGAATGAATTTCAAGATGGACTGAACATCTTTGGTTGTGATGGACATATTCGGCGGATCCGCGAAGGATGCGTCGATCGTTCCAAATAGTCCTTTTTCAGGTACCTGATTGAAGAAAGCATAGGTGCTGTAATAGTCCTTCTGTGAAATGGGATCGTACTTATGATCGTGGCAACGTGCACATTCAAACGTCAGCGCGAGGAAAGATTTCGAAAAAGTATTTGTCCGATCGTTCACATATTCTACGCGATATTCCTCGTCAATAACACCGCCCTCTTGGGTAATCTTATGATTGCGATTGAAACCAGTGGCGAGTAACATTTCTTTCGAAGGCCGCGGCAATAGGTCGCCGGCTAACTGCCAAGTGATAAATTTGGCATACGAATAATTAGAATTAAATGCGTGAATCACCCAATCCCGCCAAGGCCACATCGTGCGCAGGCCATCATCCTGATAACCGTGGGAATCTGCATAACGCGCTAAATCCAACCATTGCACCGACATCTTTTCGCCGTAATGTTTACTGCTCAGTAATTCATTTACAATCTTTTCATAGGCTTGCGGGCTGTCATCTTTTAGAAAGCGATCTTGCATTTCAAGGCTTGGCGGCAAACCGGTTAGGTCTAAGCAAACGCGTTTAAGTAATTGTTCTTTGCTGGCTTCTGGGCTAGGCTTCAGTGACTTCTCCGCCATTTTTGCATAAACGAAATAGTCGATCGGATTGCGCACCCAGTCTTCATCCGCATCGGGTAAAGTCGATTTTACGGGTTTGATAAATGCCCAGTGTGGTTTGTAAACGGCCCCCTGTTTGATCCATTTTTCGATTAGGTCAATTTCATGTTTTGAAACCGTCAAGTGGGAACTTGGCGTGGGCATGAGCATGGACGTATCTTTCGTAATTAGACGCTGAAAAGCATCGGATGATTCTGGATGGCCTGGAACGATGGCATGCATGGATGGATTATCCTTGAACGCGGCATAGGCACCTTCCGGTGTGTCTAAGCGAAGTCCGGCCTTACGCTTGTTGGCATCCGGTCCATGGCACTTAAAACAGCGATCGGAAAATATGGGACGAATGTGGTAATTATAGTCAATGACATCTGGCATCGCGGTTTCCTGAGCCTGTGTTTCCGTGCAGCGGGTGTAGGTGAAAATACCTCCAACGGCCAGCAATAGGATTAACCAAGAACGCTTCAGAATGAAAATCATGTATGGAAATTCTAATTAAGCTGTTAATATACGATTAAATTTTTTCTTTGAAAATTGCTATTTAGCCAATGATAATTTTGTGCTGTCTACCTCGAGTGGCCACCGTCCCTTGAACCCCGATTGAATAGCAAGGTCTGGCCTCATTTTTTGAAGCTGACTTACGCCCTTTTCGGTCACACGCGTCTGCCACAAATAGACACGTTTCAGTGATTTTATTTTGGCGAGATGGGCTACGCCACGATCACTGATTGGGGTTCCTACCAAATTAAGCGATTCCAAATACGCTAGATTTTTCAGGTTCTCAAGATCTGCGTCAGCAATTTTTGTGTGATTCAAGTCGAGTAAAATAAGCAGAGGCATCGCTCCGATCTCCTTCATAAAATCTCCTCCCATCCGCGTATTGCCTAATTTCAGTCGGATAATCTGCGCTTGTATGGCACGTAAATCGGCCAGTTCTTTGCTCGTTACTTGCGGGGCATTGATGGCATTTACTTCGATAAAAGCTTGGTCTGTTGCGATGGGATTGGCGAGTATTCCATGTGCACGAATGCGGGCTAGATCGGCCGCATCAGCCGCACCAACCGATTTTTTAAACACGGGAGATTCACTCGAGACCTCCCCGTTTGCATACGCAGCGAGCACAGGTTTCATCTTGTCATCTATTGGAAGCTGTGCTACTTTTTTGGTAAAATCAGCACCATGTTGTACCCACCAATGCAATAGGGCAATTTCATTATCGGTCAGCGGTGTTTTACCTTTGGGTGGCATGTGGTGTTCATCACTCGCATCTAGCAAAAGTCGTTTAATCAGTTCACTATCCAGTGGTTTTCCCGCGACAAGAATGGGGCCATCTTCCCCTCCTTGTAAGATAAATTCCGGGGTATCTAAGCGTAACTTTCCTTTCTGCTTTTGGTCGTTGTGGCATGATATGCATTTCTGCGTAAGCACCGGTTTTACGAGTTGGGTATACACAATCGCCTCAGGCAAGTTGGCAATTTTTTCAACCGCTTTATTTTCAACCTCGACTTCTTTCATCCCCAACATGTTGCGCGCTGAAGCTGGCAAACTTGAGGTCAGGTAATCAGCGCCATGCGTTAAATTTCCCCCATAGTGCCCGGTGATGGTTAAGCATGTTAGACTTAACATAAATAAGTAAGTAGTTGGTCGGCTCGCCACCCCAGCCCGCATCGCATAGGTTAATCCAGCCGACAAAATACAGGTAAGTATTCCGAGCCATTGGTGAATTTGCAAAGTATCTGAATCATATTCGCCTGATTGCGCTAGCCCCCAACCCATAGTCGCGGAGACAATTGAAAATGCGGTGCTCCAGATTAAAATGCGGACAATAGTTTCATGTAAATCAGAGGTTTGCTTGGAGAAGAAATGCAATATTCCCGCAATGAAGAACATGCCGATGGGTAAATGCACCAACATCGGATGGAAATGTCCCCAAAAAATCAGCCATGACTGGCCTGCCTCTGCGATGATCATTTAGCCAATACGTTCTAATTTGATCGGATATGTTTTTCCAGATGCCCACTGTGGCACGTAGATATTTTCATCGGAATCCGCATAGACATCATGTGGATGGATAAACACTTTGTGCTCATCATCTTTGACTTGCTTCTGCAAAACGCCATTTTTGTAGACCGGCTCAGATCCTCCTGGAGTCGAAACCACCTTCATGTTCTTGTCTAAAATCTGGATGTAACCCGAACCTACCCAGGAGGCATCCGTACTCCGGAAACAAGCGGCAAGGATGTAGTCGCCATGCAAAACAGGCCGACAAATAAACGAGCCGGGATAGTGATACCGGGTGATGAATTTTCCGTCCAAGGTGAATCTTTTTAAGCTATTATTCACGCGGTCGGTTACTAACAAAGTCCAGTTGTTAGGGTCACGTGTGTCAACTAAAACCCCATGGCAGCAATTGAATTTATTGTCGTCATAAACGGAGGTATAGCCACCAAAATGACGGATGTACTGACCTTTCGAATTGTATTGAATGATGTAATTAGCACCATATCCGTCGGCCACATAGATATCTCCGTTTTTTGGATTCACTGCTGTTTCCGTGGGAACAAATTGGTGCGGATGATCGTAAACTCCCGTTTCTTTTGGGTATTCGATTTTGAATATTTCCTTTCCTTTAAGATCGGTTTTAATTACTTGGTGGCGGGTGTTGTCACAAATCAATAAAAACTGCTCGCCCCCTTCATTTAGGATGGTTAAGCCGTGTGCGCCGGGATAAGTATGCCCCCATGCGTCTAGCAATTTGCCCGATTTATCGTAAATGAGGACGTTATTTTTAACCTCATTGGTGAGCATAAATAGGCGGCCTTTGGCATCTTCCACCATTTCGTGGCAGTCATTGACCGGGTTTTTTCCGGCGTCTAATATTCCCCAGTTAGGTACTACTTTGTATTTAAATGAGCCGTGGCCCAAGGTGATTTCCCCTGCTTTGGGTGCTATTTTTTTCATCGTGTTGGAGGTTAACATGCTTGTACCAAGAAGTATGGAACTGTTTTTCAAAAAGTCTCTACGTGAGTTCATGTCATTAAGGTTTATTCACACTTTCATCAATATTAAAAAGGGCATTTGCCACTAAGGTCTTTGCTACTAAGTTGGCCGGCTGCCGCGGCATTTCATTATCTGAACAAAGTTTTAAAAAGGCCTGTGTCTCCTTTGGGTGTGCCTGGTAGTAAGCCAATGTTTGGCTGTAAAAGGCATTCAATTTTTCAGCTTTGGCGGTAGCGATGTCTCTGCCAAACAAATCAGCATAGCCCTTTTGAATAAATTTCAGCCCATTTTCAGGGTATTTGCGCGCAAAAAATTGAGAGGCCTCCAGGAATACCGGATCATTCAATGTGTTCAGCGCTTGCATCGGGGTATTGGTCCGTATCCGTCTTGAAAGACAGATATCGCGCGTTCCAGCATCAAAAGTCACCATGGTTGGGTAAGGACTACTGCGCCGCCAATAGGTATACAACGAACGCCGCCACTGATCTTCGCCATCACTTTTTTTCCACTGCATGCCACTGTAAGGTGCGTTCCAAACACCATCGGGTTGCTCCGGCATCACACTTGGTCCGCCTAATTTTCGACTTAGTAATCCTGACCAAAGCAAGGCCTGATCGCGCAATTGCTCCGGGCTTAATCGTACCCGTGGACCACGAGTTATGTACCGGTTGTTAGGATCTTTTTCGCGGGTTGAAGCATCTACGATTGCCGACTGCTGGTAACTTGCCGACATTACCACATACTTTAAAAACTCCTTCGGACGGTAGTTAAAATCTACCTGAAATTTATAGGCCAAATGATCCAATAATGCCTGGTTTACAGGTGCGAGCCCTTGACTTCCCAAGTCTTCTAGCGTCTCCACAATTCCAATGCCGAACAACTGCTCCCAGAATCGATTCACCGCGACACGGGCAGTTAATGGGTTATCCTTACTTCCAATCCATGTAGCTAAATCGAGGCGATTTGCCATGGAAGTATTTCCAAAAAGTGCGGGTATTCCAGGACTAACTGCAGCACCTTGATTCAGCCATGATCCACGGGTAAATACACGCGTAGTACGCGTAAAGTTTCCAGGGTTTTCAAGCATTACAGGTGTTGTTATTTCCGGTTCGGTCGCAATAGCCTGCAACGCGAGCTTTTCAAATTCAGTGGACTTCAGTGTGCTCGGCACGGCCGGAAGCATCGCCCAAAATCCAATCATAGCAGTGGTTTGATCCGGCTTGGTTTTAGCATTTAGAAATTCCCAGACGAGATCTTGTTTCCCGGGTAAGGCAGGTAGGTCAACAAACGTGTAGGCCCAGCCCTTAACCCACCGACCTTTTGGTTTCGCATATTTTTCCTGCAGGGTGGTGTCGAGTTTTATGCGGGCGATAATCGGTCCCGCTTTTGTCCCTTGATGGATATTCAGATAGGTAGGCGCTGGACCCGAATTGCGGCAAGCGATCAAGAGCTTCGTTTTTCCCATCATGGGTACCGCTTTGAAACGCGCGGATCCTTTGTTGCGAATCGCTAAATATTTGTTGTCTGCTAAGGCTCCATTTTCAAATTGATCGGCCCAGTGTGGATGAATTTTAGGCTCCACAAATCGGATCATTTGCCCCCATTCTTTTTGGACGGCCAGGGGCTGTTTGACTAAGAAAGATTTTAACTGCGCAATCGTTTTTTCGTTGGCAGGCGTGTGGTGTCTATACGTAGGCGCATCGTCGGGAATGTCTTCATCCCGCGAATTATTAAAAAAGGCCATGTAGCGGTAGTAGTCTTCATGCCGGATTGGATCATAAGGATGTGAGTGGCATTGTACACAACTGAAACTCGTCCCTTGAAGTACTTCCCAGGTTGTATTGACCCGATCTAAAATCGCCGCGGTACGAAATTCTTCATCCTCAGTTCCGCCTTCGTCGTTATTGGTCGTATTTCGGTGAAAGGCTGTGGCGATGTAATCGTTTTCTTGTGGATTTGGTAGGAGGTCCCCCGCTAATTGTTCTTTGATGAACTGGTCATAAGGCTTATTCTGATTGAAGGATGCGATGACATAATCCCGGTATTTCCAGATGCTGCGCGCCTCATCTTTTTCATAGCCTTTCGTATCTGCATACCGCGCCAAGTCCATCCACATTGATGCCCATTTTTCTCCAAAATGTGGTGATTTCAAAAGTTGGTCCACCTGCTTTTCAAAGGAATCCTCGGAATCATCTTGTTCGAATGCTTGGTAATCCGCTGCGGTCGGTGGCAAGCCCGTCAAGTCTAAATAAACCCGTCTAAGCAAGTCGGCCTTTTCCGCCCGATCTGTATGTGTAAGCCCCTGATTTTTTTGTTCCGCTTGGACAAAATAGTCGATGTCATTTTGCGCCCAAGAGGCCGGGATGCCAATCCAGGTTAGCGCTTTTTCGAACCAACTTCCCGCTGGAATTTGAGGTGCTTGCAGGGGTTGGTATGCCCAATGTTCGCCCCAATTTGCGCCTTCTTTGACCCAAGTTGTTAGCAATTCAATTTCTTCTTCGGATAAGGCAGGCCGCTGATAGGGCATTTTTTCTTCCGGGTCTTTACTATGAAGTCGCTGGATAAAACTGGATTGCTCCGGATGCCCCGGGATAATAGCTGGTTTGCCAGATTCTGTTTTTCCGAGCGCCTCTTCCTGAAAGAGCAAACTAAATCCACCCTGCTTTTTTACACCCCCATGGCAGGAGATACAATTTTTATTGAGAATGGGTTTGATTTGGGTACTGTAATCAACTTTTTGTTGTTTGTTCGAAACATAATAGGCGGTGATTCCCGCGACGCATAGACCTAGAAAAATGACTACTTTTTTCATCGTTTAGGCCAAAATCGGTTTAATCACTTTTCCGAATACATCAGTCAAACGGAAATTACGTCCTTGGAAAGGATACGTAAATTCCTCGTGGTTGAAGCCTAAACAATGCAAAATAGTTGCTTGCAGGTCATAAACAGATGTTTTTCCTGAGATGGTGGAATATCCTAAATCGTCCGTTTCGCCTAGCGACATGCCGGGTTTGATACCTGCGCCAGCGAGCCACATGGTGAAAGCTTCCGTGTGGTGATCTCGTCCGTAGAAACTTTGCTTTTGCCCTTCGCGGTTTTCTTGCATCGGCGTGCGGCCAAACTCCCCACCCCAGACAACAAGGGTTTCGTCCAACAAACCTCGCTGCTCTAAATCAAGCAATAAAGCTGAAACGGCTTGGTCAGTTTCCAAGCATTTTTGATGTAAACCAAAATCCACGGACCCATCTTTACTCGTACCATGTGCATCCCAACCCCAATCAAAAAGCTGTACGAAGCGTACGCCTTTTTCGACCATTTTGCGCGCCAATAAACAATTGTTTGCAAAGGATTCTTTCCCAGGATTTGTGCCGTATAATTGGTGTATGTAAGCCGGCTCCTTACTAATATCCATAACTTCAGGCACCGAACTTTGCATTTTATATGCCATCTCATATTGCGCAATTCGTGCAACGGTTTCAGGATCCCCAAATTCCGCATAGGTTTCCTCATTCACGGCGTTGATCACATCGATGCTCGCTTTACGAATGTCCGTGTTTACGCCATCCGGATTTTTGATAAAGAGCACTGGTTCGCCGGCAGAGCGACATTGGACACCTTGGTAAACGGAAGGAAGGAAACCACTTCCCCAGGCCGATTTCCCTGCGTCGGGATTTTTGCCGCCTGAAGCGAGGACCATGAATGAAGGGAGGTTCTCATTTTCGGACCCAAGGCCATACGAAACCCAGGAACCTAAGGAAGGCCGACCGAGTCGGGCGGAACCTGTATGCATTAATAGTTGGGCCGGAGCATGATTAAACTGATCCGTATACATGCCCTTCAAAAACGTTATTTTATCTGCCTGTGTTGCTAAATGTGGCATGTGGTCGGAAATCCAATGACCCGATTGACCATGTTGCAGGAAGTTGGCTTTCGGTCCAAGTAAATTGGGAACACCACGAATGAACGCGAATTTTTTCCCTTCGAGTAATTCTTTGGGACATTCTTTGCCGTCAAATTTGGCTAATGTGGGCTTGTAGTCAAATAATTCCAATTGCGATGGCGCGCCTGCCATGTGTAAAAAAATGACTGATTTTGCTTTTCCAAAATGAGGCGGAATACGCGTAGAGGCTTGTTGGGCTTTCGTAGGCGACGAACAATTCCAAAGTGCGGAACCAAAGGCAATCGACCCGATTCCCGTACCCAGCGACTGTAAAAAATGCCGACGCGTTGCCAGGGAGGCTTCTTTTTCAATTGCTTCTTGGATCAATTTGTTCATGCCAATACGAATCAGGTTACGGGCGGATAAATCGCAGTTTCAAATATAAGACTTTGCAGAATATATAAGTTAAATTTTATAAATTCCTACTCAAATACAATTCTGATGAAAAAGCTACTCTTCTTACTTCTGTTGCCTTTTGTTTTTTATGCCAAGCCACTGCGCGTGGGTATCGCAGGTATGACACATGGTCATGTGGGTCAGGTATATACGGCGATTAAAAAGCCGCAGCAAGATGTCATTATCGTAGGCTTCGCGGAGCCAAATAAGGAATTAGCCATGTCGCTTTTAAAGAAACAAAATCTTCCCGATTCGTTGTGGTTCCCGTCCTTGGAGGCATTGATTGCAAAAACAAAGCCGGAGGCAATTGCCGCATTCAATAGTATTTATGAGCACCTCGAAGTAGTCAAAGTTTGCGCTCCCAAAGGAATTCATGTGATTGTTGAGAAACCTCTAGCGGTGAACATGGATCATTTAAACCAGATGAATGCGCTTGTTGCCAAACACCCCATACATTTACTGACCAATTTTGAAACGACTTGGTATCCATCTCATGCGAAAATGTGGCAGATGGTTAAGGAAGAAAAAGCCTTGGGGACGATTCGCAAAGTGGTCATCATGGATGGTCACCGCGGGCCGAAGGAAATCGGCTGTGCACCGGAATTTTTGAATTGGTTGACGGATCCTGTGCTGAATGGTGGCGGAGCACTGATCGATTTTGGTTGTTATGGGGCCAACATCATGACGTGGTTGATGGATGGCCGGAAGCCAATAGCGGTGACGGCGGTGACCCAACAATTAAAACCGGATGTGTATCCGAAGGTGGACGACGAGGCGAGTATCATTTTAACGTATCCGGATTGTCAAGCGATTATTCAAGCATCCTGGAACTGGCCATTTGACCGGAAGGATACGGAGGTGTATGGCACGAAAGGGATTTTGGTAGCGGATAAAACGAATCAGATGCGCTATGTAACGGGGGATCGATTTGGACAAGAAGGGATGTTGACATTAAACCCGTTGCCACATGATGTATCCAATGTTTTTCCATATTTGGCAGCTGTGGTACAAGGCCGAATCAAACCTCAAAAAGACTTGTCTTCCTTCGCGATCAATCAAGTTGTGGTAGAAATTTTAGCGGCCGCACGGGAGTCGGCAAAAACGGGTAAACAAGTTGTCTTAAAATAAATTGGGCCGGCAAAAAAGTGTAAAACCTAGTTTTAAACTATATTTGCGGAAACAAAACGAGCGTATATATGATTATTGAACCAAGAATGAGAGGGTTTATCTGTTTGACATCTCACCCAAAAGGATGCGAGCAGAGTGTTATTAACCAAGTTAACTACGTCAAGTCAAAAGGGACTATTGACGGCCCTAAAAAGGTCTTGGTGATCGGCGCATCGACGGGATTTGGGTTAGCCTCTCGCATAACAAGTGCGTTTGGTTCAAATGCAGCAACCATAGGCGTGTTTTTTGAGAAAGCACCTTCTGAAGGAAAAACAGCCTCTCCAGGCTATTACAATAGTGCAGCGTTTCAAACCCTAGCAGAGCAAGCGGGTTTGTATGCGAAAAGTATTAATGGCGATGCTTTTTCTAACGAAGTGAAAGCGCAGACGATTGATGCCATTAAAGCAGATTTAGGTCAAATCGATTTAGTAATTTATAGTTTAGCTTCACCCGTTCGTCAGCATCCTACTACGGGCGTTTTGCACCGTTCTGTGTTGAAGCCAATCGGACAAACGTTCACAGATAAAACAGTGGATTTCCATACGGGAATTGTTTCGGATGTGACGATTACGCCTTGCAGCGAGGAAGATATCGCAAATACGGTTGAAGTAATGGGCGGCGAAGATTGGGCGATGTGGATGGATGCTTTATTGAACGCAGGCGTGTTAGCTGAAGGGGCGATGACCGTTGCCTATTCATACATTGGACCGGATGTTACGGAGCCTGTTTACCGCAAGGGAACAATCGGTATGGCGAAAGAACATTTGGAGGCAACTTCAGCCAAAATCACAGCCGACTTAGCTAAGATTGGGGGAAAAGCATTTGTCTCTGTAAACAAGGCACTTGTTACTCAGGCAAGTTCTGCGATTCCTGTAATTCCATTATACATCTCGTTGTTGTATAAAATAATGAAAGCAAAAGGCACGCATGAGGGCTGCATTGAGCAAATTCAGCGCCTTTACAGCGAACGCTTATATACAAACGGAGCGATTCCGGTCGATGAAAAAGGACGTATTCGCATCGATGATTGGGAAATGGACGAGGCAGTACAAAAAGAAGTGGCTGAATTATGGAAAGGTGCTACAACAGAAAACCTACCATCAATCGGTGATTTGAACGGGTATAAATCTGATTTCTTAAACCTATTCGGGTTCGGGTTTGCGGGTGTTGATTATGCCGCGGAGGCCAATGAATTGGTAGAAATTCCCGGATTAATTACTGTAGAAAAATAAACGAAAAGCCATCCATCGGATGGCTTTTTTATTGTATAAGTCTTTCAAGTGCTAGCGCTCCTAGCAGGCCTACGACTGCTAATATGGTTTCCATAATGGTCCAGGAGCGCAACGTATTTTTGATGGAAACGCCGAAGTATTCCTTGTAAAGCCAAAACCCCGTATCATTTACATGTGACATGACCATCGATCCCGAACCGATGCTCAAGGCCAACAAATTTGGGTTAGTCCCGGATTGCGCTAACAGCGGTAAAACTAGGCCTGCCGTCGTAATTCCTGCCACCGTGGAAGAACCAGTTACGATGCGTAAGGAGGCTGCGATCCCCCAGGCAATGATTAATGGATTTACCGACGAGCCATCGACGAAATTCAGTAAGGCATCTCCCACCTGCATTGACTGCAATATTTCCTTAAATGCCCCCGCCCCGGCAAAGGTCAAGAGTAGGGGAGCTACTTCCTTGATAGATTCTACGAGCCAAACTTGCATGTCATTCCAAGTAATTCCCCTGCGAAAACCGAGCAAATAAATTGAGAAAAAGAGGGAAATTAAGAGGGCGACGGTTGGTTCGCCAATTAAATCAATAAATATAAACTGGTCTTTTAGGACCGATTTTAGGGCAATTAGCCCCACGGGCAGCAATAAAACAAGTAGACTAGTAGCCACACTTGGATTTTCGTGCGTGGATGTTTCTTCCACAAATGACATGGGTTCTGCCGGTATATTTTTGAGTGTTTTCCCAAAAAGCCAGCCCGAGGTTAGCATCGCTGGAATGGAAATTAATATGCCATATCCAAGCGTTACTCCCATGTCGGCACCAGGCAAATGTGTCACCAAATAATAAGGTGCAGGGTGCGGAGGCAAGAATCCTTGGGTAATGGAAAGTGAGGCGAGCATGGGGATGCCCAAGTAGACAGCCGGTATTTGGTAGCGCTGAGCCGTAGAAATGACTAGCGGCGCTAACAGTAAAAATGCAACGGAATAAAACAAAGGTAGGCCTACGATAAAGCCGATTAGCATAAATGCGACTGGAAGATTTTTCGGGCCGAACATGCCCACTAGAAATTCCGATATCACCCAGGTAGCTCTACTTTTCGCGACCATTTTCCCTAGCATGGCCCCGAGAATAATGATGGGGACAATGGAACCAAGCGTGCTGCCCATTCCCTTTTGCATGGCATCCATGGTCTGCGCTACGGGGAGAGATCCTGCCAATCCCAAACCTACTGAAACAAGTAAAAAAGCAATAAATGGCTGTAATTTCATGACCGAGATCAGGGTCACTAATACCAAGATGGCAATGCCGATGAGGAGCCAAATGCTCATTTGTGTGAAGTTATTGGAATTATATCCCAAGTTTCTCAAATGAATTGGTAAATCAAATAGTATGTACAAGAAAAAGCCGCTATTGGAATGCAATAGCGGCTTACTTATTTAGATGGTTTTCTTCGCCAAATAAAAGTCAATTTTTTCACACGTTGTATCGGCGATACGTGCATCCATTTCAGCTAAGGTTTTGGGTGGAGGAACGATGACTTTGTCGCCCGGTCTCCAGTTTAAAGGCATGGAAACTTTGTGTTTATCTGAAAATTGCAACGCTTGTAAGGCGCGTAGGATTTCGTCCATGTTACGGCCAACATTCAACGGATAATACATAATGAGGCGAATCTTTTTTGACGGATCAATGAAGAATACAGCCCGGACTGCTGCTGTTTCACTTTCGTTCGGCTGAAGCATGCCGTATAACTTTGCAACGTGCATGTCTAAGTCGGCGATGATCGGGAACTGAAAGTAAACCCCCGTTTTTTCCCGAACGTTGTTTACCCAAGCTAAATGCGCGTGAATGCTATCAATACTTAAACCTAAAAGTTCCGTATTCATCGCGGTAAATTCATCTTGTCTTTCAGCAAAACCACTCATTTCTGTGGTGCAGACCGGGGTGAAGTCGGCCGGATGCGAGAACATTACAATCCATTTGTCCTTTGCGAAGTCCGAAAGCTTAATTTTACCAGTGGTCGTTACTGCGGTAAAGTCAGGTGCCATATCCCCGATTCGAGGCATGGCATATACGTGTTCTGTTGTTTCCATATTCTATTTTATTTACAAGTGCAGCACAAACCTAACGTGCTCTTCGTTCATAAATTGTGATAATTATCAGTCTTGCTCGATCATTATCCTTTTATGTACGGTCAAAATATAAAATATAAATGACTAATTTCGGACAAACCATTTTAAACTGAATGAAAAAAGCTTTTACACTCATCGCCTGCCTTTGTGCAGCCTCCTTTATTGGTGTTGCGCAGTCGGCCAAAGCTCCCGCAACTCCGCCTGCTAAACCTGCAGATTCCTCCGCAGTAAGAAAGCCGGCATCCAAGTCGAAATCATATGAGCAAGTCATTACGAAAGATGCCAAATCAAAGAAAGGCTTATTCACTACGCACCAAGTAGGTGATAAATATTACTTCGAAATCCCGAAGAAGCACTTGGGGAAAGATATGTTATTGGTCAGCCAAATTGCCAAACTTCCTAGTGGTATCGGCGGTGGCTATGTCAATGCGGGAACGTCTTCGCGTGAGCAATTGATTGTATGGGAGAAATTCCAAGAAAAGATTTTGATCAAAGTTAAATCGTATGCCTCCGTGGCCGCAGATTCCTTACCGATTAGTTTGTCGGTGAAAGCGAATAATTACGAACCAACGTTGTACATGTTTGACATTGAAACCTACAGCAAAGATTCGACTCATGTAGTCATTGATGTAACCAAGTTTTACAGCAGCGACATTCCAGCGATGAGCGGATTGGATGCTTCATTACGTGAAACGCACAAAGTAAGAAACCTGGATGCGAGCCGGAGTTTTATACGCTCCATTAAATCGTTCCCGTTGAACATCGAGGTCTTGCAGGATTTTACCTTCAATGCCTCCAAGCCTTCGGTAACTCCGTATACTGAAACGCTTAGTATGCAGATGAATCAGTCTATGATTTTATTGCCAGAAAAGCCAATGAAACCGCGGTTATTTGATCAGCGTGTGGGTTATTTCACGCAAAAACAATACGATTATTCGAGCGAGGAACTTAAGTCAGATCAAAAAACCTACATTCAGCGCTGGCGCCTAGAGCCAAAAGATATGGCGGCTTACAAGCGTGGTGAATTGGTTGAGCCGATCAAGCCGATCGTTTATTACCTCGATCCAGCGACGCCCCTGAAATTGCGCAAGCACATGAAAAAGGGTGTGGAGAATTGGCAAAAAGCCTTTGAGGTAGCCGGCTTTAAAAATGCCATTATTTGCAAAGACCCGCCGACTGCCGCAGAGGATCCAGATTTTTCACCTGAGGATATTCGGTATTCCGTGATTCGCTATGTGGCAAGTACGACGCGCAATGCTACGGGCCCTAGCGTGAGCGACCCTCGTTCGGGAGAGATTATTGAAAGTGATATTATTTGGTACCACAACCATTTACGTTCGTACCGCAATCGCTTTTTATTAGAAACGGGAGCTTCTAATCCGAATGCGCGGACTTTAGATACCCGTGAGGAGGACATCGGTGCCATGATGGAAATGGTGATTTCGCACGAGGTGGGTCATGCCTTAGGTTTCCCGCATAACATGGGGGCGAGTAGTTCGTATGAAGTGGAGAATTACCGCAAGGCTGATTTCACGAATAAAGAGGGGATTTCTGCCAGCATTATGGATTATGCGCGTTTTAACTACATTGCGCAGCCAGGTGATCAGGGCGTTCGTTACATTCGCCAAATGGGGCCTTATGACGATTACGCAGTGAATTGGGGCTACCGCGTGTTACCGGATGCCGCTACGCCAGAAGCCGAAGTTCCGACCTTAGACAAGTGGATTGAAGCAAAAGCGGGTGATCCTAGATTCCGTTTTGGTAATCAAGGAACGACGTTTGACCCAAGTTCGCAGACGGAAGATATTGGAAACGATCCGATTCGCGCGAGCACCTATGCCGTGAAAAATCTGAAGTATGTGGCTAAAAACTTGGCCGACTGGACTAGTAAAAAGACAAATGATTACGAAGATTTAATCGAGTTGAATGATGAGTTATTGGGATCCTGGTCACGCTATGTAGGCCATGTGACTACAATGGTAGGTGGTGTGTATGAGCAATATGCAAAGCCAAATCAGAATATTTCATCGTATAATCCGGTACCGAAGGCGAGCCAACAATCTGCTGTTAACTGGTTGATTAGCAATGTATTCAACAATGTGGATTGGTTGATTAACAAAGATGTTGTGACGCATCACATGGCTGGATATACGGATCGCATTCGCAGTCTGCAAGTAAGTCCGTTGAACCGGATGTTAAGTTTGGAGACTTTTGCGCGTTTGGATAATAGCGGCTTAACCACTTCGAACAACTACAGGACGATTGATCTTTTTCAAGATTTACGGGGAGGGATTTGGACTGAATTAGCTACGGCAAAAAGCATCGATCGCTACCGTCGGAATTTACAGAAAGCCTACATTGAGCGCTTGAAGGCGTTAATGACTGATCAAGCACCAGCACCGGCTGCGGCTAGTTCTTTTGGGCCGCCGCGGGAAACCTATCCAGTGGCACAGTCGGATGTACGCTCGATTGTTCGTGGCGAATTAAAGGCGCTTCAAGCGAGTTTAGCTGCGGCGAAGGGTAAGTATACGGATAAGGAAGTGCGTTACCACGTAGAAGATTGCTTGGAGCGTGTTTCGTTGATTTTAAATCCTAGAAAGTAGCGTTTTCAGCGTAGCTTTTAAAGTTATCTAAAATCATTTGCCAACCGGCTTGTTGCATGTCCTCCGGGTTTTGATTTTCAGGCTCAAAATGTTCGGTTACTTTCGTTCCTACTTCGGTCGTTTCGAAAGTAACCTGCATATTGCGGCCATCCCCAATAAATATATGAAGTGATTTTTCCGGGTTAATTTCAAGAAAAGTACCCCAAAAATCAAAGCTCATCGATCCATCTTTCGCAGCCATTTCATAATGAAATTCGCCGCCAACACGTAGGTCAATTGTCGCGTTTGGGCAATGCCAATCTGGCGACGCGAAGTTCCATTTTTGAACATGTTCCGGTGAGGTCCATTTTTCCCATACGGTATTGATGGGAGCATTGATTGTTGTTTCGACAGTTATGAAAGCCATATTATTTTTCTAAAAGCGCATTGACACACCAAAGCAAGGGGCCTTGGCCATGCAAATCTCCAACAATTCTTTTACGATCCAAATAGTATTGGTGGTCATTTTTCTTATTAGTCCCCTCACAAATTTCTGTCAAATCACCTTGCTCGTTCACGTAATCTTGTAGTTTAATCCATGCTTTGCGAGCGGCTTTGCCATAGGTCGCCGTGGGTAACCAACCCTTTTTTACGCCCACTATAAAGGCATAAGTAAACATGCCAGTACACGAAGTTTCAGGCCAGGAGTTGGGGTCATTGATCAGCTGATGCCACATCCCATTTTTATCCTGGTGTTTCAGCAAAACACGCATCATATCTAAATAGCCACGCATGATCCGTGGGCGATAGGGGTTGTCTGTGGGGAGTACTTTTAGTAAATCTGCCATGCCGGCGGCCAACCAGCCATCGCCTCTTCCCCAATAATATGGAACATCTGGCGCATGGTAAAATAAGCCATCCGGGTTTTGTAACGTGTCCAAATAAGCAACCATTTCGTAGGCTGCACGGTCAATGTATTTGCGATTTTTAGTGACCTCAAATGCCTTCGCCTGAACGGCAGTAATCATATACATGTCATCCATCCAGAAGCGGGTAACCCAGCTCAGCCCGGCGGCATACCAGTTGCGAACCTCTGGTGTTAGTTTTGCATATTCCTCAGGGCTGAGGGTTTTGAATTCCTCGTCCGCATAGGCAAGCCCCATCGTTTTTAAACTAGGATCTCCATTTTGTAGATAAAAGGCTAAGGGGATTGCACCAAAAACAAAGTTATCCACATGGTTTTTCTTAGGCTGGAGATGTGCTTCTGAGGTTTGCAATAAAGCTGTTTTTTCATTCAGGCGTTTCATCAAATCTGCATCTTTCGTTTTCTGTGCAAAGCCCAATGTCCCAAGCCACGTACAGACATCGGGGTAGGTAATTTGGGTTGCCGGAGGATTGGGAAAGGTAACTCCGTAGCGAGAATGCGGAACGGCCATGAAGCGTTCAGCAGTTCGTTTGCCCACGGTGATGGGGTTCGCTTTCGTCGGCCAATTTGTGAATTCTTTTTGAGCAAATGCAGCGCTCGAAATCAGTAACAATAGCAGCAGTTTTTTCATGGTTATTTGGCCCCATCCATGGAGCTTTGTTTTGTTTTGTCGGCTTGCGGCAAACGCCCTTTTGCATTCGATATTTTAAATACGACGGCATTGGGCCACTTGTTGTTCGTGTAAAATCGCTGGCCATTAACCGCACTGATTGTTAGGCCGATCGGGCTGGCGCTGACATAGGTTTTCGCATCAAAATCTTGCTTGTATTCAACCAGTTCACCTTTATACCCTAGGATTTCAACTTGCGTTTTTTCATTTCCCAGTACGTTTGAGAGGACGAAATTTTTACGTTCACCATATTTCCAATCGTCTGGCGAGGAGCGCAGAATGACTGCATAAATATATTTTTCATCGTTGGACTGCGTATACCAAACCCCTTCCTCGCGAATAATGGGCATCGGTTTAACTGTGTAAATGGCTTCTGAATTTGCGAAGTTCCAGAGCGCTATTTCGCGTAAGATGGCTTCTTGTTCAATCTGAATTTCACCGTTTGGCTTGGGGCCTACATTTAATAAAAAGTTCCCACCTTTCGCCCGAATCTCTGCTAACATATTGATCACAGTGGTCCCAGATTTTTGTGGGTCATTGGTGGGCTTGTATTGCCAATCCGTTCCCATCGTATAACATGCTTCCCAAGGACGCGGCAAGGCGGTATTGGGCGTTGTTTGCTCAGGAGTTTTCATTGCGTCTCGTGTGATAACCAGATTGGGGTTAATGGACCAGGCATGCTCGCGTAATCCATCGCCAGGGCCATCGATGAATAAGATATCGATTGGGCCATATTGTGTTAATAATTCGCTTAGCTGTGCTTTGTCATAGTCCATCAATCCTGGATTTGTTTTTGGGTAATGGGCTGGATCTTGGGCTCTTCCGATGGGCTGTTTGTGCTGATGCAGGTAATAGAAATCATCTGGTGAGAAGTAAAGTCCCACAGCGATTCCTTCGGCGCGAAATGCTTCCACAACTTCCTTTGTAATATCCCGTTTGAATGGGGTATTCATCACATTGAAGGGTGTCGTTTTGGTTTGAAACATCGCAAATCCGGCGTGGTGCTTCGCGGTAAAAACGACGTATTTCATGCCGGCGAGCTTGGCGAGCTTGGCCCAATCTTTTGGTTTAAAATGCTCCGGATTAAAGTAGCTTGGAAGTTCTTTGATGTATTTATTTACATATTCGTCCGAGGCACCCGAAAGAGAATGGCTGATCACAGCGCCTAACGTAACATCCACATTCCAGTGGATAAACATGCCAAATCCCAAGTCTTGAAACCATTTGACACGCTCAGGTTTGTTGGTGGTTTGTTGGCCAAATGCCGGGAGGGCCAACATGCAGCATAGCAGGAACTTATACATAATTAGATAGATTTATTAAAAAAGTCGGAGCTCCTACAAATCTACCCTTATTTAGTTTTCACGCGGCTCTTTTCGGCATCTAAACCAGTCGACCGTTCACGGGCACCTTTGATAGCCATATTGCCGAAGCGGTAGGTAAAGTTTAAGCGGACAACACGCGAGTCTTGGCGAGGCCGAACGATGATATCTAAATCGCCGTATTTGATAAAGACATTCGGGTTAGAGGTATATAAAATATCTTGTGCATTTAAGCGAATGACACCGCGTTTGTTTAAAACCGTTTTTTGTACGCCCATATTTAAGGAGCCACCAGCCCCGAAAATAAATGCACTTTCTAGCCCACCTGAAAAATAACTCCCACCTAGTTCAAATCGGAAATCTTTGGGGAGCGTGAAGATGTGGTTCGAATTGAAATAGAACATATTTTGTGATGGGGAAATAGCATTCTCATCTATTCGTCCACTCAATTCTGCTCGGTTTAAATAGATATCCGTATTACTTGTCCACCACTTTTTAATTGGAATAGGCAAGGAAAAGCCAAGGCTGTAATTTTTTCGTTCGGCGATGTTGGCCGTTGTTTGATACGATTTCCTGGCTTCTGTATCTTGTTTCAAAATCTCAGTGATAACATTCGACGTTTGACTGTACCCCAATGTCGTGGAGAAAGCGCCCATGTAGGTATGACTTAATTCAAGGGAGTTTGTTAGCTGGGGTGTTAACCATGGATTACCTACTTTGAAGGTATAATTATCTAGGAAAAATACGAATGGATTTAGGTCCCCATAGCTTGGGCGGTCGATTCGGCGGGAATAGTTTAAGCCAATGCTATTGTTTTTGCTTAGTTCATATTGCAGGAAAGCGCTTGGGAATAACTGGGCATAATCGCGTTTAAATGTAATATCTTTTGCGTTCGGCGTATAGGCTTGTGAGCGACCGTCAGCCAGGGTCCATTCTGCTCGAAGTCCAAGTTGATAACTAAACTTGCCTAGAGCCCTTTCCGCATTCAGGTACGCGGCGTGAATTTGTTCAATGTATTGAAAGCGGTTGCTTTGGCCTGTTAAAAATTGGAAGTTTGCTTCCGTTTCATTTTTACCTCTAAACTGCAAATCATTGTCTGTTTTTACATAAGATGATTTTTGCCCCATCGACCATTTATGTGCTTTGTAGGAGGGAATAACATAATCCAATTTAACGGAATATTGATCTACAAAAGCGCGCGACTGATTGGCAAGAAGGGAATCTGGCCGTAGCGTTTGATTATCTCCGCGCAGGAACTGAGAGCGTAAATTAGAAGTTGAATTGTCAGCAAATCGCGCATAATCTAAGTCAATTGTTAGTTCGCGTCCGGTGCTATCGTAGCTATGTTTGAAATTGAAATTACCGGCGTAGTTGTGGCTCGGATTGGATAACTGGTTGTAGGTATTAAGTTTAAATAATGCTTCGCGGATGGCATTGTACTGAACCGTTTGATTGAGGCCGTTTCGTAGGGTATACTTATTTAGATTCCCTGAAAAAAGTAATCCGAGGGTAGTTTTTTTCGAGTATGCCCAATCGACACCGCCTTTAAATTGGGAGCTTTGATTTTCATTTTTAAAGGCAAATCCATTTTCCCAGACTTCATTTTGAGCGGCGAAATTACGGGTCAGGTTATTTCTTTCGAGGACGATGCGATTAACTACTGATGCATTGCCAAACCAGTTCCAACCATTTTTACGGTAATTAATATTCAGGCCTGCACTCTCGCGTGTATAAACGCCTTGGGCAAGTGTGGCGTTTGCGGAGCCATTTAGGCCTATGTTGGCATTCTTTTTCAGTTTAATGTTAATCAATCCTCCCGTCCCTGCAGCGTCGTATTTGGAGGAGGGGTTGGCCATAATTTCCAATTGGGAGATTTGATCTGCAGGTAAATTTTTTAAATAGTTGGCTAGATCTGCGCCGGTTAGGTATGATATTTTTCCGTCGATCATGATGTTCGCGCCTGATTTTCCACGGAGGGAAATGTTGCCGTCTTTATCTACGATCACACCGGGGGAACGCTCGAGCAATTCCATCGTGGTATTTCCGGCAGCCATGGCGGAATTCTCTACGTTGACAATTGTTTTATCTAGCTTTTTTTCGATGAACGGTTTGGTGGCGCTTACGGTCACCTCGCTCAATTCGGTGTTTAAGGGGGAAAGTGTTATCGTCCCGAGGTCTAGCTGGGTATCAATCTTAAGTTCGTCTAGTGGAATTTGGATTGACTTGAGACCGGTGGATTGAATGGTTAAGGTAAATGATCCCAATGGAAGTTTTTTGGCATGCAACACACCAAACTCATCCGTGTTCATGCCCTTTACTAGGCTAGAATCGGCTGTTTTTCGCAAAAGTACAGTTGCAAAAGGCAAGGCTTCTTGCTGGGTATCTTGTACACGAAGGTGAAGGGAATTTTGGCCAAAGGCGGAAATGGTGGTAATCAGGAGTAAAAGTAAGACGCGCATGCAAGCGATTAATTAATGAGATTGCTTTATGCAATTTCATACCAATTGGTTGCATGGCGAAGTAAAAAGTGATGAATGGCCTAGCCTA
>JACCDL010588365.1_pt1 | contig 40374 bp, 41 predicted proteins | sample 7441931 | NCBI WGS metagenome assembly JACCDL01 (sample SAMN15323437, study PRJNA562643) | freshwater metagenome | isolation source: river surface water | place: USA:Blue River Watershed | collected 2017-08-16
CACCGAAGGTCTTTCAATCAAAATCGATGAAGTCCGCGAACTACTTACACGCGTTTCCTGGGCACCATCCATGGGAGGCTGGCGTGTAGTCGTCATGGAAGATGCAGACCGCTTAACTGAATCTGCAGCAAACGCATTACTGAAAGCAATTGAAGAACCTGGCAACCGCACAGTCTGGTTACTCTGCGCACCAACTCTTCACGATGTTCTTCCAACGATTCGCAGCCGCTGTCGTCACCTGCAACTTGTCACACCATCAATACAAGCAGTTGCCCAGGTTCTACAAACCCGCGATGGCATTTCACCTAAAATGGCAGATTTTGCAGCACGCGTTTCACAAGGCCACATTGGTCGCGCCCGATACCTTGCCAACAACGAATCGGTTCGCAACACCCGCAACACAATCATGAAGTTGCCACTAACCCTTCAAGGAATCTCTTCCGCGTTTGCCGCAGCACAAACTCTGGTTGATCTTTCAACGCAACAAGCAACCGAAGCTGCCGAACTGCGAAATGAAAAAGAAACCGATGACCTCGCACTCGCATACGGCAAAGGCGCAACCGGTCGTGGAATGGCAACCGGTGGCAGCAAAGCGATTAAAGATTTAGAGAAAGAACAAAAGACTCGCCAAACCCGAATGATCCGCGATGGTTTAGATGCAGCACTTCTTGATATCGCTACTTTCTACCGCGATGTGATGATGGTTCAAGCAGGTGCAAATGACGCCCTAATTAACAAAGAGCTTGAAACCGAGATCCGCACCCTGGCCGAAAAAACCAAGCCACAATCCACCATCAAAAAGATCAACGCCATCATGGATGCCCGCACCAATCTGAGCCACAACGCAGCCCCATTGCTGACCGTTGAGGCGCTTATGTGTGTACTTGCTAGATAGCTACCCCGCTATTTTTAGGCGGGAATTTTCCATAAAAACTAAACCAAAAAGAAAATGCACGGCCAATTAAAATTGCAATGATGATGGTGCCGACACCTACCTGGCCCCCTAAAAAGAAGCCCAAAGTTAGAACGCAAATTTCAATGAGTGCTCGCACAATCGTGATGGGCAACTTAGATTTTCCTAGAAATCCCAGCATAATTCCATCACGAGGGCCAGTTCCGAGTCCACACGTTATATATAAAGCGCCTCCTGCTCCTGAAATCCAAACACCAGCAACCAATAAGAGATAAGCCACAATCTGATTACCTGGTTTAGGAATGTATTCGATACCAATTTGTAATCCAAAGGCAAAGAAAACAGTGTTTGCGATAGTTCCATATCCAGGTTTTAAAGAAAGCGGAATCCAGAGCAAAAGGACTGCAAGGCTTACCAAGAAGAATGAAAATCCTAGGGTTAATCCTGTCTGAATTGAAATACCTTGCGCTAACACCGTCCAAGGCGCATTGCCGAGACCGGATTGAACGGTAAATGAACTTCCTACACCCAATAAAACAATTCCAATTGTAAGAAAAACGACACGAATAAAGGAAAGATCCCATAAAGACTCTGCTGTCCAACGAGTTTTTGGTACATGGTGGTTAGGAATAAAGACATTAACTATGAATTTCTGGAGTTTTTGTCCATCAATTTTCATGTTTCTCCAGATATTGAAGCACTATAGATGAGTGGTCCAAATTAGAATTACCAAGCTCAGAATGTATCTTGTAAATTTCAGCAACAACTTCTGCCATTGGCAATTTCAATGAAACCTGCTGGGCTATCTCTAAGGCGATTCCCATATCCTTGAGTTGATATTGAGATTTTCCACCGCCAGAAAAATCTCCACTCACTACCTTTTCCCATTTCACATTTAAGGCGGTAGAGCCGGCTAAACCCTGCGAGATAACATCATAAAAATCATGATCTGAAATCCCATTTCTGCGGGCGAGGGACAGACCTTCGGCTAGGGCAACTAAGTGAGCTCCTACAATTATTTGATTACAAGCCTTCAAAGTTTGTGCGGCTCCAAGCGATCCAACATTTCTAATTGTCCGAGCTGTCTTTTTAAGAAACCTCTCCGCTCGGGCGCAATCACTCGGATCTCCAGAGACCATGACCGATAACTCACCTCGTTGCGCACCAATATCTCCACCACTGACAGGAGCATCAATTACTCGAGCATTTTTAGCTTTGATGCGATCAAAAATGGCATGCATGGCATCTGGTGAAATCGTGCTCAAAATAATTAGCAAATCATCAGTTTTCAGTATCTCCAGCAAACCATTTTCCAATACTTGGAAAATGGATTGCTCATCTGACAATGCCATGATGAAGGTTGCTGTGTTCAAATCACGAAGATCACTCACAAAGTGCACAGATGAATTTGAATCAGTGAGTTGAATGTGAGACCTATTCCAGCCTTGAATTCGAAATTCTTTTGAAAGATTTATGGCAACGGGCAATCCGATTGCACCTAAACCAATCACGCCCGCATCAAATTGAGACAAAGTTATGCCTTAGCCAGTCGAATTAGGTCGGACTTAATTTTTTCAGGAATCTCGTAACTAGCCGATGGAAGGCGCATTTCTCCCAAATGTATGGGGTTTAGGAGATTAGCTACAGCCTTAACTGCAGCAATGCTCTCTGCAAAACCAAACTCAGGACGCAAGAAATGAGAGGTGAAATTTAAAACTGAGTTTAAAGTTGATTCAGACTCCTCAACCTTTCCTCCAGCAAAATTTCGAAACACACTTGCCATGCGATCTGGAAAGAGGTTGGCAAATCCACAGATCCCTCCTGATGCGCCTAGCTTCAGAGCGTCAACGAATAGTCGGTCAGAACCAATTAACACTTTCACCTTATTATGTAAAAAGTCCTCAGCGGATGGAATTTCAGAGGAAGAATCCTTCACACCCCAAACTGGAGTATTTGCTGCTACATAACTGGAGATTCGAAGAGCGGTCGCGGGAATACTGTATGCAACAACAGGATGAAGACTCTTTTGACAAATAAAACGATAGAATTCAATCATCTTTTCATTACTAATGGGCCTGAAATAACTAGGCGGTGAAATCATTACTGCCTGAATGGGTAGATCGTTTGAAAACTCAATGTACTCGCAAATTTCTTCAAGACTGTTTGAGATTACAGTGGGAATAAGCGTCTTTCCGTTCGTGATGGTCAAAAGATCGCTTGTAATTCGCTTTTTCTCATTTAACGATAGCGAGCTACCTTCGCCAAAAGTCCCAAATGGGACCAATCCAGAGGCTCCATTATCGAGAATCCATGCGCCATGCTCTTTCGTAGCAACGTAGTCAACCTTCTGATTAGTATTGAAAGCTGTTAATTGTGGAACAAATAAGCCTTTCATGCCTCAACTCTCTCCTTTAGAAATTTGACCATCTCGGGGTTAAGTTCTTTGAGAGATTGAACACCTAGAAGTTTCATTGTTCTGACCATTTGGGACTCGAGAATTTCAAAGGTTCGACTTACACCTCGGCTACCCCCGGCCATAAGCCCATATAAATAGGCCCTACCAACCCATGTGAAGTTTGCACCTTTGGCAACTGCTGCAATTACATCAGCACCATTCATAATTCCAGTATCAATATGAATCTGAGTTGATTTTCCAACTGCTTTGCGAACTGACGGGATCAACTCAAAAGGAACCGGTGCTCTATCTAATTGACGCCCACCATGGTTAGAGAGCCAGACAGCATCAGCACCATGTTTAACTGCACGTTTAGCATCATCAGCATTTTGGATTCCCTTAACCAAAAGATTTCCATCCCATACCTTTCGTATCCAATCAAGATCATCAAAGGTCATTGTTGGGTCAAACATGGTATTCATTAACTCTGCGACAGTTCCGTTCCAAGATTCAAGAGAAGCAAAAACCAAAGGTTCTTTAATAAGAAAATTTAGCCACCAAGCAGGTCGCGGAAATGCATTTATAATAGTTTTTGTGCTGAGTGAAGGTGGCACCGTCAACCCATTGCGAACATCTCGCAAACGTTGTCCTGCAACTTGAGCATCAACGGTAAGGATCAAGCCGTCATACCCTGCCTGTTGTGCTCTTTTGATCAACTCAAGACTCTTGTCTCTATCTCTCCAAAGATATAGCTGAAACCAATTACTTCCGGCAGGAGCGGCTTTGGCTACATTTTCAATTGAGGTTGTTCCCATAGTTGACAAAGCAAATGGAATTGAAAGTTTTTGTGCTACTCGTGAAGCAGCAACTTCACCATCAGTGTTCATCATTCGAGTAAAACCAGTTGGTGCGATACCAACAGGCATGCGCATTTCTCTTCCCAGCAAGTCAACTGTTAAATCAACGTGTGATACATCCCGCAGAATGCGTGGCTGAAATTCAATATCCTCAAAGGCTTGCCGAGCGCGGTTAAGGCTAATTTCTCCTTCAGCAGCACCATCAGTGTAGTCAAAAGGACCAATGGGAGTTACCTTTTTAGCAATCTCTCTTAGGTCATAAATTGTATGAGCTCTTGAGAGTCGGCGATCCACATTATTAAAAATGGGTTTTCTAAACCGAAGCAGCTGTCGATAATTTTTCAGACGAGCTTTAGTTGAGTTCATATTCCCTCTTATCATTTATTGAATCGGTAAACGTCAGAATAGATTCTTGAGCATTCAAGAATGTCGCGTAATTATTGGATGAGTAACTTCGATCTTTTTGAGTTGCTGAGATTCTTTGAGGTGTGACACGCAATTTCTTAAATGATAATTCGAAATCTTGAATTATTAAATTTAAAGCAAGAATTGCTGCTCCGCGAGTCGTCGTGTCGCTGTCATGATGAGATTCCAGGTCATTTCCCAATGTCCTGACTCGAACATCCGCCCATCTTTGATCATTGCCCGCATGACCTCCGAGTGAAACAGTCGAAGGTGCATCTCCGGATAAATCTTGTGCAATCGCCAATACCTGCATTTCTGAAAAGGAGATTCCTTCCATAATGGAACGAGCTAGCGCTGATGTTGAGCAACTTTGGTCTATGTTTAAAAATCCACCGCGAACATCATTTCTCCACAATGGTGCACGTTCACCTGATATATATGGAAGAAAAATAGGCACGTCATCGCTGGTGTCATTGCCACCCAGTTCAATGAGCTGACTTTCATTCATGCCAAGCAAACGTGAACCCCAAGCAATTGCTGCACCACTTGATTGAGTTGGCCCATACACCACACTCATAGGCGCACAACTTTGTGGAATGACATATAAACTTTCGCCATCTACAACCTCATTTCGAGTGGAACAGCCGACGATCGCAGAGGTCCCAGTGATAACAAATGAGGTTGGGGCGGCCATGACACCTAAGGCGTTCATTCCAGACATTGCATCAGACCAGCCAACCGTAACAGGGACACCCGATGGAAACCCTGTTACGGTCGAGCCTGATTCAGTGACGAACCCTCGACATAGCTCGCCCTTTCTTATCTCAGGAATGACAGATTCACTCCATCCTAAGAAATCAAATAAATCAGCAGGCGCTTTTGTTGTAAGGACATTGCATAAACCTTTACTAGACCAAGGATCAGAGATTGCTTCGCCTGTTAAATGGAATCCAACAAAATCTTTAGGCTGAAGGATCCACGCCGTAGCACTTTGAACTTCTGGGAGATTGCGATGTATCCATAGCATCTTGGCAGGGCACGCACTGGATGACCAAGGTAGAGATGTACCAATGATGTCTACCGGATTCTTAAATCTTTTAGCTAATTCTGATGCCTCGTTTTGAGCCCGATTATCTTGCCAGATTAGAACTGGCATAGTGGGTTCACCTGATTTATCAATACATACCACCGATGGCGTATGACCTGAAAGTCCTATTGCCTTAACCGATGGAATTAAATCGGGATTCCTCGAACTAATTTTCTTGATTGCAATTAGATACTCAAGTGCATCTTGTTCCGCACATTCGCCATTACGAATAGTTGATAATTTTTCCTCATCTTTTCTGAAAAAGGTTCCATCCAAGGACAAAAAAAGTACTTTGATCGAAGATGTCCCTACATCGACACCAACAACTAAATCCTCAGCCAACTTTGCTCCACCTGATCATCGCGTCCTTTCGATTTCGAACTTCAGGTTTTAAAGCGGTACCTAAGCCAGGTCCGTCAGGAGCAATGAGATAGCCATCTTTTAAGATTGGCAATCTGGTTACCATCTCGGCATACCAACCGTAATAAAAGGCACGCACCATTTCTTGAAGTTCAATATTAGGAAAGCTCATTCCCAGATGAGTTCCCACAGTTAGAACTACAGGACCTGTGCAATCGTGGGGTGCCACAGGGACCCCATAAACTGACGCCAGGGCAATGACTTTTACCGACTCTGTTATTCCACCACACCAGCCTGGGTCGATCATCAAATGATCAACCGCGCCAGATGACAAAATTCGTTGGTAATCCCAGCGAGTGCCAGTTGTTTCACCAACAGTTAGTGGAGAGTTTATAGATCGGTGAAAACGCACTAGTGCGTCGGTAGCCTCATTTTTAAAAGGATCCTCGATCCAAAATGGCGCGAATTCCTCAACGGCATGGGCAATTATTGTTGCAGCTGGAACACTCCATAAAGAGTGCAGCTCCAACATGATGTCGAAGTTTTCTCCCGCAGCAGATCGAGCACGACGCATAATGTCTACACCTTCGGCGAGATCTCCAGGTGTAATTGTTTGTCCACCAGAGCGCATAGCTGCTTCATCAAAAGGCCAAATCTTCATGGCTGTGAAGCCCATTTCCTTCAAACTTGCAACAAGCTTTTCTGGTTCGTTAAGAAAAGCCAGCAAATCTTCATATGAATCTGCTTCTGGTGTTCCTATTTGAGCTTTTCGATTTCGATCAATATTAGAAGAACCTTTGGCATATCCTGAACCAGCGCAGGTGTTATATGCACGTATCTTGTCGCGAACTTTGCCACCCAAGAGTTGATATAAACTCTTACCAGTTTCCTGACCCAATAAATCCCACAGCGCAAAATCAATCGCTGATGCCGCACGAACAGCTACACCAGAACCGGCAAAACCTATAAAATCTTGATGCAGGATCTCGTGAATTCGATTTATCTCAAGTGGATCCTGACCCAACAATCGGGGAGCGACAGATTCATGAATAAAGCTCTCAACCGCTTCAACCCCAACACAGCTTTCGCCTAATCCAATCAGGCCTGTGTCAGTGTGTACTTGCACAAACAGGATGCTGGGGAACTCACCAAGTCGAATAGTTTCAATTGCGGTGACCTTCATTGAAAAACTCTCCTGACTGTATTGATTTTTGGGTAGTCCCACATTACCCTCAAGTTGTTAATTGTTAACGATTTTCAGCTCAAGGTCAAGAGGCAAAGATGGATAATCAAGTGCAGGTGTTGCAGGTACAACGCGATGAAATGGTGAGCTTGAGTTCGCAGATTTTGCTTTCACTCGGTACATCTGAAGAGGACGCATTGTCCGTAGCTGACTCACTAGTTCAGGCCCAAGAAGCAGGGCACGCCTCACATGGAATTATTCGATTAATTGAGTATTCATCTTTTGTAGAGCGTGGATGGGTAATTCCGACTGGACAACCAACCATTATTTCAGATCGTGGAGCGGTTGCTTTAATCGATGGGCAGTGGGGTTGGGGACAGGTCGCATGTAAGTATGCGGTTGATGTTGCAACAGAAAAAGCACTTGCCTTGGGAACTTCAACAATCGCGATTCGTTCTTGTAATCACATTGGTCGCCTTGGTGAGTATGTCGAGACGCTAGCACAAAGGAATTTAGTGTCGCTGATGTGGTGTAACGCAGATCCTGCCGTCGCACCTTTTGGTGGAAAAACCAGAGTATTTGGGACTAATCCATTTGCTGCTGGTGTTCCCAATTCAGACCAGGACATCATCATTGATTTTGCAACCGCAGGTAGCGCTGAAGGGAAATTACGAGTCGCTCGCGCAAATGGACAAAAGGTTCCCGAGGGTTTGATCATCACTAAGGATGGGAATCCAACTAGTGACCCCGAAGAGTTTTATTCAGGTGGTGCATTGTTGCCATTTGGTGGCCACAAAGGCTATTGCATGAGTTTACTTATTGAGATTTTAGGTGGAGCTTTATCTGGGAACCATCCTTCGATGAACTCTTCATACTCACGCGGAAATGGCGCGGTATTAACTGTAATAAACCCTGAATTCTTCACTGGTTTAAATGAGTTTGCTATGGATGTAAAGGAAGCCTCACAAATAATTAAACAATCACCAGCAGTAAATCCAAATTCGCCAGTGCTACTTCCAGGTGAAGTCGAGAATGCACAACGAGTAAAGAATAAAAACACCATAGAGATTTCAACTGCTATTTGGCAATCAATACAAAATCTTGCTACAAAGGTTGCGAAATCTTAGCTATTTGCCCCTTTTCGCCTTCACTGGTTGTTCAGCGAAGTGGGTCACAACTCGCTCAAGTCCCCTGGCTACATGCTGGTCAACGACCTCACGAGCTTCTTTTACTTTTTTCTCCTTGATTATGTCCAAAAGTTTTGCGTGATCAGGTGACCAGTGTGGTAAAAACTTTTTGTTGATACTTTCATCCTGAGACCATGTATAACTTAAAAATGTGTGGATTTGTGAACGTAGAATCTCCCACGAACGATTCAATCTCTCGTGATGCGCAGCCCTAAAGAGAGCGCTGTGAAAATCTAAATCGATTCGACTAACCTCTTTAGGTGTTCGCTGTTTATCAGTAAGAGAAGAGTACTCCTTAAGAATATCCTCCATGTCAGCAATATCTGCAGAGGTTGCATTTTTACATGCCCATTCCAATGCCAGCTCTTCAAGCGCTCCACGTAGCGAGTAAATCTCTTCAATATCCTGGCGATTCCATGATGCGATCGTTGCACCACGATGTCTTTCAATAACAACAAGTCCCTCTCGCTCTAGTCGCATTAGCGCCTCACGAACTGGACCACGCGAGACACCTAATTGCGCGGCCAGTTCATCCTCAGTTAATTTTCTGCCTGGCTCCAATTCATGAGAAACAATTGCATCTCTCAAATCATCTGTAACTTCATCTGCCAAAACACGACGTGTAGCTACACCCAGTGAAAGAGGACGTTGAGCCATAAGCACCACCAATTAGATTGTTGTTTGTATACAACAATCATACGGCTGTGAAGCCGTATGGGCGCACCACTTCAGATGGTTTTAATTAGTAGTGCCCCAAGTTTCCACCAGCGTTAAAGGCCAAATTGCCACCATCTACAGGCAGGATCGTGCCTGTAATCATGGCTGCAGCATCACTACACAAAAAGTGAACGGCATTAGCAATATCTTCAGGCTCAGCTACGCGTCCCATAGGAATTCCTTCAAGAAGGCGGGTCATGAGGATGCGAGCCTTCTCTCCTTCAGTTTCAACCCAGCGCCGCCAACCAGGTGTGTTTACTGAGCAAGGCTGAATTGCATTAACACGAATCTTTGACGTAGCCCATTCAATGGCTAACTCTCGTGTGAGTTGATTAACGCCCCCCTTTGCAACGCTGTAAACAAAGTTTCCTCGTCCAAGTCCAGAACTACCTGCGATGGAGCTAATATTCACAATCGCTCCTGGTTTCTTGGCTGCAAGAACTAAGCGAGAAAACTCCCGCGCATTGAGAAAATAACCTTTGAGAGAGGTATCCATCACGCGATTCCACTCATCAACTGTCGTGTCTTGCGGAGGAGTATGAATGCCTTGTGCTGCGTTATTTACCAGAATATCTGGAACTCCGATTGATTCATGAATCTCTTTGTAAATTCGAATCACATCAGACTCAACTGCTGCGCTTCCTAGAAATGTATGAGATTTTATACCCTTTGAATCTAATTCAGCTTTTCCAGAAGTTAAAGTGTGTACATCAATATCGACTAACGCAATTGTTGCGCCTGCGCCTCCAAGTTGACGACACACTGCCATACCTATTCCGCCGGCCGCACCAGTCACTACAGCTAGTTTTCCGGAAACATCAAAGTTTGACATTAGTACGCCACTACTTTTTTCACTGCAGCGACCATTGCATCAACTGATGGAATTGCAGCCTCTGACATTCCTGGATTTGCACTTATTGGCGCACGGACACTTCCTATTCGAACAATTGGCCCCTTAAGAGATTTAAAGTTTTCTTCAGTGGCAGTTGCTGCAATCTCTGCAGTTATTGAGCCAAACATCGGTGCTTCATCTGCAATAACAACTCGGCCAAATTTTTGAACCGCTGAATTAACTGCATCCGTATCCAATGGATAAAGTGTGCGTAAATCAATGATTTCTACATCGATTCCCTCTGTCGCCAGAGCTGCGGCTGCCTTTTGTGCGGTAACAACTGTGTAGCCATAAGTAATAATCGCGGCATCTTTACCCTCTTTGACGGTGCGAGCCTTTCCAAATGGGATCAAGGTGTTTTCATCACCAATTTCTCCACGAACACCACTTAGTTTTTTGTGCATCAAGAAAATAACTGGGTCTGGCGTCCGTAACGCTGTCTTAATCAGACCTTTGACATCCCAGGCATTTGAAGGCACCGCAACAGCTAAACCTGCAGTGTGAGCAAATAATGATTCAAGTGAGTTGCAATGATGTGCACCACCGAGCGCAGTTCCAGATGTTGCTCGGATTACAAGTGGGACCGGTTGCCCGAACATAAATCTGATCTTGGCAGCCTGATTGATAATTTCATCCATTGCACCTAATGAAAAGTCAATAAAGTTCAAATCGATGATTGGATGCAGGCCATACATTGCTGCTCCTAAACCAGCTGAAACCATGGCCGCCTCTGAGATGGGTGAGTCCTTTACATGTTTGAACCCAAACTCTTGCGCGATTCCTTTTACCTGAGCGAAGTGACCACCGCGCTCAATGAGGTCAGTTCCTAAGATAAAAATATCCTTATTGCGATATATCTCTTCACGAACTCCAGATTGAAAAGCTTCTGAATAAGTTGGGTTTTGATTTTGTGTAGAAGTAGTCACTTATTTTCCTCCCAATAATCCGGAATCGACATCCACTAAAACCGAGGTGACATCAGGCTGGGGAGACTTTTCTGCAAAATCAACTGCATCCTCAACCTCCTTCTTCACTTCATCACGTAGCGCCGCCAACTCTGAATCACTGAGTAAGCCTTCAGAGGTTGTGCGGGCGATAAACATATCGATCGGATCTCGGTTGGTCTTCCAATCCAAAATCTCATCCTGTGTGCGGTATTGACCTTTTTCTCCTACGTTGTGGCCGTAATAGCGGTAGGTAAGGGCATTAATCAATGTTGGACCTTCACCGGCGAGTGCTCTTTCGCGAGCTTTAGTCGTGTACTCATGGACTTCGACAACATCTTGTCCATTAATTGTGTAGGAAGGCAATCCAAATCCTTCTCCGCGCTTAGCGATGTCTCCACCACCAGTAACTCGATCAACAAATGTTTCAACCGCATATTGGTTGTTATCTACGATAACGATCAACGGCAATTTCCAAATAACCGCCATGTTGATTGCTTCCCAAGTGCGACCTGTATTAACACCACCATCGCCAACAAATCCCACAGATACCTTTGCATCACCTCTTTGCTGAATTCCTAGTGCCGCTCCCATTGCGATACCTACGCCTGCCCCAACGATTCCATTTCCACCAAAGTGTCCACGGTGGAAATCACCCAAGTGCATTGATCCTCCGCGACCACGAGACACTCCGGTTGACTTAGTAAAGAGCTCAGCCATTATTTCCCGAGAGGTAAACCCCTTTGCCAATGTATGGTGATGAGATCGGTGAGTCGTTGCAATTACATCTAAAGGATCGAGGGCAGAGAGAACTCCAACAGCAACCGCTTCCTGCCCTGATGAGTTGTGAATGCCTCCAGGGATTTTTCCTCGCAAAGAAAGCTTGTCAGCGGTTTCTTCAAACTCACGGATGAGCATCATCTGGCGCAAAGTTGCATGTGCCCACCCTTTATTGAGATTACTCACGATTACTCACTTTCTCCCGGTCCTAGAATTACAGCAATTGTGTTACCAGCTGGAACTTCGTCATTTACTCTATATTTATGCTGCCCCATCACTCCGGAAGTTTCTGCAGCAAGATCCATAGTTGTCTTATCTGTTTCGATAATGGCAATGACATCCCCCGCGTTTACTGAGTCACCAGGGTTCTTCAACCACTCTAAGAGAATTACATTATCCATAGCCATTCCGACTGCTGGTACGAATATTTCTTCCACTTTTTCTTCTTTCTCTTAGTTGAATGGACCTGATGCGAATTTGCCATTTAAATTATCTGAGCCTGTCAAAAATGAGTGAACATCTGTCAAACTCCAAGTGACCAGACGTCGACCAGCGCTTTGTGAATACCAAGCAATGTGCGGCGTTAAAATAATATTTTTTGCTGAACGCAAAGGCGAATCGGCTTGTAGGGGTTCTTTCTCATAAACATCCAACCCTGCTCCATCTAGGTGTCCTGAATTCAGCGCATCGCACAATGCATCTTCATCGATTAGTCCGCCACGCGATACATTCACCAAAATTGAACCTTCTTGCATTTTTGCTAACTGCTGTTTACCAATCATGTGATGAGTTGATGGCATGTAAGGTGCGTGCAAAGTAATTATCTGTGAACTTTCTAGTAACTCATCAAGAGTTGAAACCATTCGCACACCAGCGATTGGTGAAGTGATCGCTGGATCAAAGCCAATAATCTCCTTGACCATGGGCTTCATCTTTTCAATGAGTGATTGACCAATACGACCGCAACCAACTACTCCTAATATTGAATCCTGAAGAGATACCACCTTTGCAACTTTTGGAGCCGGAATCCACTCTGTGTTTTTAACACCATCGCTAGCTGTCATTAAACCGCGATGCAAAGACATGATCATTGCGATTGCATGGTTTGCAACTTCGTTGTATGCATAAGTTGGTTGGAAAATAACTGGCAACTTACTTTTCTTTGCCGCTTCAAGGTCAATATTGTCTAAACCAACTCCAAGTCGCCCGACACACTTAACTGAATCTGGAAGCGCGGCGATAACCTCTGCATTAACTTTTTGTAAGCTAACAACAAGTGCATCCATTCCGACCAGATTCTTTGCCACATCTTCCGGGGTGGCTATAGAGACAACATGAATTTCTAGGCCCAACTCTTTTGCGGCAGGTTCAGCCCAGGAAAGATCGGCAATCGCCCCCTCCGAGATTCCAATTTTCTGCATGTACTAATCCCCCGCCCGCTCAAACTTAGATTGGGTTTACTGTATACAATCTGCAAGGTCAGGGGTAGGGTTTTGCAATAAATCTTTTCCCCAATGGGGCCGTTCGAGAGATGAGGAACTGTTTGTGAGCTTGCCACTTCCTATGCCAGGCAAGGTAATTGCCGTTGGCCTTAATTACAAAGATCACGCCGCTGAGGCAAATGTTCCTCTTCCAGAGGTTCCAATTCTCTTTACTAAGTGGACCACCTCCCTCATCGCCGATGGTGAACCAATCATCATTCCTAAAGGGGTAACTCAGTGCGACTGGGAAGCTGAGTTTGCCGTTGTCATTGGGAAACGCGCCTCCCATGTAAGCCAAGAAGAAGCTTTGGATTACGTTTCCGGGTACACATGTATGAATGATGTCACGGACCGCGAGGCCCAAGGTAAAGATGGTCAATGGGTCAGAAGTAAGTCTTACGACACTTTTGGTCCAATCGGTCCTCGTATCGTCCCAGCATCTGAAATTGGCGACCCACACAATCTCAAGATCGAGGCTCGCCTTAATGGAAAGACCATGCAATCCAGTAACACGAGTAATTTGATCTTTGATATCCCGTATTTGATCAGCTACATAAGTCAGCGAATCACCCTTGAGGCGGGAGATGTCATCACAACCGGTACTCCGCACGGTGTTGGCCTTTTCTTCAAGCCGCCAATCTTTATGAAAGATGGGGATGTAATCGAGATCGAGATTGAAAAGATCGGAATCTTGAAAAATCACTGTGTAGCCGAGAGGTAGGCCATGAGTTTCAAAGACTCTACCAAGCCGCTCGCCCTCATTACTGGTGGTGCAAATGGAATTGGGTTGGCAACCGCAAGAAATCTTGCGACAAAAAACTATGACCTGGTGCTGATTGATCGAGACTTACCTAATCTTGAGTTGGCTCAAACCGAACTACAAAAACTTGGCGCAAAGGTACAAATCCATAACTTAGATCTATCTAAGAGCCACGAGATGGAAAGCCAACTGGAAACCATTGTAAATCAACTAGAAATTGATGCTTTAGTCAATAACGCTGGTGTGGGCTTTGCTCGCACTGTGGAACAAACCACACTTGATGAGTGGGAATTGACTTTCGCCGTAAATATCACCGCCTCATTTCTTCTCTGCAAAATCATTGTTCCCCAGATGATTAAAAGAGGTGGTGGCGTTATTGTTAATGTGGCTTCAGCCGCATCTTTAATTGGTTTGAAGAATCGAGTCGCATATGGTGCCTCAAAATCTGCAGTACTGGGTTTGACTCGATGCATCGCTGCAGATCATGCTGCCGACGGCATTCGCATCAATGCAATAGCTCCCGGAACTGTTGATTCGACATGGATTGCTCGAATTCTTTCAGATGATCCAGATCCAGTTGCACGTCGCAAAATGATGGAAGCACGTCAATTAGATGGAAAAATGGGAACGCCAGAAGAAGTCGCACACGGAATTGCATTTTTACTAAGTCCTGAAGCGCGATTTGTTAATGGATCCGTATTTAGTATGGATGCTGGTTTGACGGCGGTCTGATGACAAAAAATAACTCTGGAGTAGTCGCAGTTATCCGAACTGATCGCACAGATATTGCTTATACATTGGCAAAGGCTTTTGATCGCACAAATGTCTCGGCAATTGAAATTACTATGACAGTTCCAAACGCTCTTGAAGTCATAAGAAATCTACTGTCAGAGGGTATCGAAAGACTTGGTGGTGGAACTGTTAGAACTGTGCAACAAGTCGATGCTCTTGCAGCCATGGGTGCAGCATTTGTGGTTTCTCCTCATTCTGATGAAGCACTCATAAGAAGATGTGCTGAATTAAAAATTTCCTGCACACCAGGAACCCTTTCACCCAGTGAAATGGTTCAAGCGATGCAGTGGGGAGCATCCTCGCTGAAAGTTTTCCCAATCAGCTCTGTCGGCGGACTTTCCTTTGTTAATTCAGTTCTAGAACCATTGCCCGACCTCAAGTTAGTCGTTTCCGGGGGTGTTCAGCCCCATGAGGTCCGAAGCTATATAGAAGCAGGGTGTGTTGGAGTTTGCATGGGGGGTGCTTTGTGGGATCAAAAGATTGCCGAGAGTGGCGATATTGCTAAGGCGACTGAATACGCATTAGCCGCCTTAGCCAAGATGTAAGGTCTAGTTAGCCAAATATCCGCCATCGACAGGAAGTAAAACTCCACTTACGTAATCAGAGGCCGGTGAGGATAAGAACAATGTTGCCCCAGCTAAATCCGCTGGTTTACCCCAGCGTTTGGCGGGAATTCTTGCCGACAGAAATTCAAATCTTTCCTTATCCGCTCGAACTCGTAAGTTGATATCTGTCTCAATGAATCCTGGTGCAATGCCATTGACACACACTCCATCCCCGACCAACTCATTTGATAATCCACGCACTAAACCTCCAAGGGCTGATTTAGCAGCGGTGTAACTGATTACATTTTTTCCGCCCAAGAAGGTCCACATTGATGCGGTAAAAATTATTTTTCCACCGCCGCGCGCGGTCATGCCTCGCCCAATCTCGCGGGAGAGAATAAATGGCGCGGTGAGATCCAGCTCGATCGTCTCATCCCACAACTCATCTGTGTGCTCCAGGGCGATTGCCCGGTTTGCAATTCCAGCATTGTTGATCAAGATGTCGATTGGTTCATTCTTAATACCCCTGACAAACTCTGAAGTCTCAGATCGATTGCGCAGATCGACCGCAACTGATTGACAGCTGCGTCCAAAGCCGGTAACTATTGAGGCCAGCTCATCATTTTCGGTTTGCTGGGAGCTCACTGCGATTATGTTCGCGCCATACTCAGCCAGAATCGATGCCATAGCGAAGCCAATCCCCTTGCGTGCGCCTGTAACAAGCGCCGTTTTACCCTCTAGATTAAAAATCTCCGCGTAACTCACTCTTGGACCCCCTATTACAACCTTTCGGTAACGGCAGGAAAATTCTTATGATTTCCCTGTTTTTTTGTGGCGTAGCCCACTATAGTCCCTGTAAATCGTTAACCGTTCACAAAGGAGGACGTTAGATGAAGGCAAAAAGAACAGGGCGCATCCTGGCCACAATTGCCACCTTTGCATTAGCAATGGGAGCACTCGTAGGAATCCAAGCTGCGCAAGCCGCAACTGGTGCAAACTGCACCGTGCGATCAACTGTTAAAAATGCAGTGTGTGATGTCGTAACCTACGGCGCACTTCACAGAGTTCAATCTCTTGATCCGATTAACCCTGTTGGTGGATATACAGAAGGACAGATGGCTTACCTAGTACAAGGAAAGCTATATCGCTATGACTCAAGCGGAAAACCACGTCGCGATCTCGTTGATAAGGCTGTTGTTAGCAGCGATGGCAAAACAGTCACACACACACTTCGTGATGCAAAGTATTCGGATGGAACACAAATTGTTGCAGCAGATGTTGTGAATGCCTTTGAACGCTGGGTTAATTCAAAGCGTTCAGCTTCATACATTGATGCTGTATCAGGCGCGGTTGCGAAGGACTCTCGCACAGTTGTGTGGAATTTAAAGCGTCCATATCCAGATTTCAATTTTGCACTTGCACAAGAATTCTTAGGAATTCATCCTGCTAGCAAGACTGACTCTGACGCAAAGGCAAAGGAATACTTTAAGAATCCAGTCGCTGGTGGACCAATGATGATTAAGACATTTACACCTGGAACTGATTCATTTGTGCTAGTTGCAAACCCAAATTACTGGGCAAAGCCACTTGTCAAAGAACTTCGAGTTGTAACCATTCCTGATGGAAATACTCGCCTGGCGGCATTCCAGGCTGGTTCAATTGATTATGCAATGGAGCTTCCACTAAGCGCCAAGTCAATTAAGTGGGATAAGTCCAAGTACCGCGTAACTGGAGAACAAGACTCCGGAACATTCATGTTGGCATTCAACATGGGTGCGAATCAGCCAAATAAGGCGCTAAAGGATGCCCGTGTACGTCAGGCGATCTCTCTCGCTGTTGACCGCGCAGGTGTAATGCGTACAGCATTCGCAAACCTAGGAAAGCCAAACTGCGGCATGCAGTTCAACTACAACAATGACTATGTAGTGTGCTCACTTCCAAAGAGCGGAAAGCGAGATACAGCAACTGCTCGTAAGTTGCTGAGGGAAGCTGGATATCCAAATGGTTTCAAGGTCAATATGCCTGTACCAAACCGTATCTTCTGGCAAGATGCCGCACAGGTTGTTAAAGACAGCTTGAAGTTTGTGGGTATCGATGTGACTATTGAAATGATCACACCAGATACAAACATTTCAGGTGTGATTAACAAGCGTGATTGGGAAATGATGTGGTTCGGCAATAACGCTGCCACACCAATCCTTCAACTATCAAACTGGTTCAAGCCAGGTGGCGTATGGGCCGGTAACGCAAACGTTCCTGACTCACTTCTCACAGAAACAGCAAAGCTTCTTAATGAAGCTGCGGCTTCTGAAAGCTCTTCAGTGATTAAAGATAAGTTAGCAGGCGTCGAAAAGATTGCTTTTGACTTGTCTACATTCATTCCAATCGGAAATCGTTTCTACCTTTCCGGAAGCAGAATCGGTGACAACATTGTTGAAGCTCTCTTGCCAGGCCAGTTGCAGTTCGTTCTAGCAACAAACCCAGCACTTCCAACTGACTAATTGATTTAGTCAACGGTTAGCGGTTAGCCAAGAAATTCGAGGGTATCTTGGCGAATATGTCGATGACCTGGGTGTTCACCACGGTGGGCACCCAGGTAATCGATTTTCTATGTATACCGAATTTTTGAAAATACCTAACTTTTCAATGGTGAAAGGCGGACCAGAGTCCCGTGAATCGAAATGTGTTTTTACGAAAGGTATTCGGACGCTTTCTCCGGGCGATCTCTATCTCCTTCTGGGTAATGGTTATCTCCTTTTCCCTTATTCGGCTTTCACCGGGAGACCCAGCATCAGCCCGATTAGGAGCCGGAGCCGAACTAGAGGCTATCGAACAGCTGCGGGAACAATTAGGGCTCAACAAGAGCGCATTTGCTCAGTTTATTGATTACTTCAAAGGCCTATTACAGGGCGATCTTGGTGTTTCTTTAGTTAATGGCGTTGAAGTTCTAGAGACCATTAAACGGACCTTCCCATTAACACTTACCTACATCACCTTGTCAGTTTTCTTTGCCTTCTTAATTTCAATTCCGATTGGAACAATTATCGGATGGTCTAACAAGGCATCATCTGTATATTTCTTTAGAGGAATTACATCGATCATTATCGCAACCCCAAACTTCTTTATTGCAATGATCGGAATATTAATTTTCAGTGTTCAGCGAAATTGGGCTCCTGTGTTTGGTTATGTGAGTGAATTTCCGGAAAATCTCAAATATTTATGGCTACCGGTTTCCATCAATACTTTGATTCTGGTGGCAATTATTTCTAGAGTACTTCACACATCAGTTGTGGACACGAAGGCAGAAGAGTTTGTGGAGACAGGAATTATCCGTGGCGTTAGCCGCCCCCGTTTCTTCTGGTTCTATGTCCTAAAACCGTCACTTGCACCAACCGTAGTTCTTCTCTCCTACATGATGGGAACGATGTTGGGAGCAACAGTGATTCTGGAAACAATCTTCTCCTTGCCTGGCATTGGCCGAGAGTTGGTTGGTGCAGTACTTGCAAGTGATTACCCAATGGTTCAGGGGATTCTTCTATTCTTTGGAGTTATTACCGTGTTCTTAAGTTTTATTGGTGATCTTTTAGCCTATGCATTGGATCGGAGAGTAAAGCTATGAGTAGCAGTAAAGCTTTTTCCGCTAACGCAACCCGCAAAGAGCGGATCAAAGAGTGGATCTCCCGTCCCGGCGGTTTTGGAATTATCACCGGTGTCACAATGTTCTCTGCAATCACCCTAGTGGGCATTATTTACCCGCTAGTGGGACCTTACGGAGCAGATGAATTTGTTGGCGAGTCTCTTGAAGGACCATCATGGTCTCACCCAATGGGCTTAGATCAACTTGGTCGCGATGTCATGACACGTGTTTTTGCAGCGATTCCATCAGATATCGGAATCGCATTTCTAGGTGTCTCGATCCCACTAGTAATCGGAACTATCGTGGGAATTTTGCTTGGACTTGCTAAAAATAAATACTTCAAAAGCATAGTCAGTTCAATTATCGATGGCATTAACGCATTTCCACTTTTAATTATTGCTATCGCGATGGTTACTTTCTTGGGACCAGGACTTTTTAATGTCGTCATTATTTTGACCGTTATGAGTTGGGCACGTTATGCACGCATTGCTCGAACTAAGGCGGTTGTCGTGCTTCAACAAAACTACATTGAAGCAACAAAGTTGATGGGTTACTCAAAGCGACGAGTAATTTCAAAACATATCGCCCCAAATGTTTCCTCTGAGAGTCTTGCATATGCGCTCAGTGACTTCATCTTGGTAATTATCGTTGTCTCTGGACTTTCATTTTTAGGACTAGCTGCTCGTCCACCAGCTGCCGAGTGGGGAGCGATGATCGCCGATGGTCGAACCTTCCTAGGTGAGGCTTGGTGGCTAACCATTTTCCCTGGATTAGCTTTGTGTTGGTCAGCTATCTCATTGTCATTTATCGTTGAAGGTTTATCTCGTAGAGATCGGGGAAATGCATGAGTACCTCACTCGTAAGCATCGATTCGTTGTGTATCGATGTAAAGGTCACTCGCACACGCCGATTAACAATCGTTAACTCCGCAACCTTTGATATTCAACCTGGTCAATTACTGGGCTTGATCGGAGAATCTGGTTCTGGAAAGACAATGCTCTGTCGTTCTTTAGTGGGCACTTTGCAGCGCCGCGGCGCATACATTGCTTCAGGATCAATTAATTTTGATGGTGTAGATCTTGTGAAAGCAACTCCTAAGGAATGGCGCGATATTCGCGGCAAGCGGATCGGCTACATCCCACAATCTGCTTTGGCTGGCCCAAATCCAGTTATGACTATTGGTGCACAAATGGCCGAAGCCATTAAGCAGGGCGAGAAGATGGATGATAACTTCGTTCGTGCACGTGCCCTTGAACTCTTGGAGATTGTTCAAATTCGACGTCCAGAGGTTGTGCTGAAGCAGTATCCATATGAACTTTCCGGCGGAATGAAGCAACGAGTCATGATTGCATGTGCTATCGCTCGTGAACCGCAGCTTATTGTTGCTGATGAACCAACAACTGGTTTAGACGTAACCGTTCAAGCAGAGATCATGGAGTTACTTCGCCAAATCCGACGAGACTTAAATACTTCAATCATTTTGGTTTCTCACGATCTGCCACTAATCAACGAAGTCTGTGATGACATTGTGATTATGCATGCAGGTGCAACGGTAGAAAAGATTCCATCAGCCCAGATTGAAAAGACCCGCCATCCATATACCGAGGCGCTCTACAACTCTCGCATCGACTTGGTTGAGCCACGTGGCAAGCTGGTAACAATTAAAGGTCAACCTCCTACCGTTGGGGATTGGCCAACAGGATGTCGATTTGCTGGCCGTTGTGATTATGCACAAGCCAAGTGCTCGACAGATATTGAAATTCCTTTGGTATCGGTTGGCGCCAACCATGTAAGTGCTTGCATCCGCCAAGCAGAGATTTGGGGGAAGTAAATGAACCTACTTGAAGCCTTTGATGTCAGCGTCACCTTTAAGTCTTATGGTTATGAAGTCCAAGCTGTAAAAAACGTTAATTTTGTGCTGCCCCAAGGCCAAGTTGTAGGCATTGTGGGTGAGTCAGGTAGCGGTAAATCAACCTTTGCTCGCGTACTTTCTGGAATTCAGGAGCCAACAGGTGGACATGTCACCTACCTGGGTAAGCCAATTCAAGAAGGTAAAGAGATTTACAAAGGTGAGCTGCGTAAAGCGGTCCAGATGGTCTTCCAGGATCCATACAGCAGTCTTAACCCGCGCATGAGAATTGTGAATGCAGTTTCTGAAGCGGTACGTATTCACCAAAACCCTGACAAAGCAGAGTCGCAGCAGATTGCCCTGGACCTTTTGAAGCGTATGGGTATCAGTGAAATTGATGCATTTAAGTATCCAAGTTCGCTCTCTGGCGGTCAGCGTCAACGCGCATCCGTTGCTCGTGCCTTGTCTGTTCAACCTAAAATATTGATTGCGGATGAACCAACATCTGCGATTGACCAGAGCGCACAATCCCAACTGCTTGAACTCTTTAGCGAGTTAATTGTGGATGGATTGTCCATTGTTCTTGTCTCTCACGATCTAGGAGTCATCCGTTATCTCACCGACAATGTCTATGTGATGCAAAATGGAGAGTTTGTCGAATCTGGTTCCTCATCACAGATTTTCTCAAACCCAGGTAATGCATATACTCAAAAGCTAATCGCATCTATTCCATCTGCTCGAAAAAAGTAAAATGAAATCTGTTCATATTGCAATGGACAAATTTCGAGATTGCTTTACGCAAGATGAGATAAATCAACTCCTGGGTTCAATTCTAGAGCCACATTTTCAAGAGATATACACCTACCCAATTGCAGATGGCGGAGAAGGCTCTTTAGATTTTTTCCGGCAACTGGGGTGGCGCGAAATCTCTGTCCTGACCGCAGGAGCAGATTGCCAAGAGCGATCTTCGATCCTCATGCAATCGCCAGACAGCCAAACAATCGCCATTGAACTCGCCGAAATAGCCGGTAAAAAACATGCTCCAGCAACGCTTTCTGGCTGGGATGCGAGCTCATTGGGCCTTGGAATAACCCTACGAGAAGCTGCGACTTATAACCCAACCCAAATCCTTATCTGCCTTGGTGGAAGCGCAAGCAGCGATGGAGGCCTCGGTGTTTTTCAAGGCTTAGATATCGCGGTTGTTGATCAAAATTCAAATGAGGTCACTTTTGGACTAGACGGGGTCAAAAATGCTCGCCGAGTAAATACGAAGCAGTTATCAATGATTCGCGAGCTCTTTTCTGAAATCGAGATAAAGATATTGGTGGATACCAAGGCACAATTAACAGGGAATCCAAATTCAATTAGCATGTATGGAGAACAAAAAGGTCTCAACCGCTTTCAAAGGGTCAAAGCTACTTTTTACTTCAAAAATTGGGCACGAATATTAAAAGAGATTGACAACGATTTCACGCCGACCGCAGCCGGAACTGGAGCTGCCGGTGGCTGTTCAGCCACACTCCAAACAATCTTTAATGCAACCCTTATATCAGGAGCGGAGTACTTTTCTAACCTGAGCGGAATTTCAAGTCAGATTGATTCGCAATCAATTGTCATAACTGGTGAAGGAAAGGTTGACGCATCAACCCTGACCGGCAAAGCAATAATGCCTGTGATTGATGCGGCCACCAAAAATCATGCTCAACTAGTTGTTGTTGGAGGGATTATTGACTCTTCAACCAAGGCCCATATTCAGAGACTTGCACCCAAAGCATTGTTTTTCGATATTTCACACTTTGCTCCAAGTAAAGAGTATTCAATGAGCCACGCAACTGAGATAATTACAGAGTATTTCCCAAAGGAATTGGAGCTATTGAAATGACCCACCATGTCTGGTGTCAATGGAGTGATCTCGAAATTCCTGATGGATGGAGGATTACCAGCGCAGATTTAGATTCCATGTCCGAGAAGGAACTCGCTGAAATATCACTCTATGTACCTACATACATGGGGGGAGCAAAAGCTTTGTCGCACACTAAAAAAATGCCCAATTTAAAGCTTCTTCAGCTATTGATGGCTGGATATGAAGATGCTTTGGCATGCATGAGAGAAGGTCAACTTCTGGCCAACGCCCGTGGAGTTCACGATTTTTCAACTTCAGAGCTTGCGATATCAATGATGCTCGCCCACTTTAAAAACCACAAAGAGTTTGCTGCCAATCAGAAAAATTCAACATGGAATCACAAAACTGCAGGATCTTTGTATGGAAAGAAAATTGGAATTATTGGAGCGGGTTCTATTGGTTCAAAAATGGCTTCAATGCTCGCGACCTTTGAAACCTCGGTTGAGATGTATGCATCTCAAGCTCGCGGCAACATTAAGAGTATTGAAACACTTCTCTCAGATGTTCCGACCCTAGATTGCCTGGTGATTATCGTTCCCCTTACTGAAAAGACTAGGAATCTGGTCGATGCAAAAATATTAGGAGCTATGAAGGATGGATCACTATTCGTAAACGTTGCCCGTGGTCCAGTGGTAAATACCGATGATTTAATTGCAGAATTACGTAAAGAAAGGATTTTTGCAGCACTTGATGTGACTGACCCAGAGCCATTACCTACTGACCACCCACTATGGCAACTTCCCAACTGCCAAATAATTCCGCATGTCGGTGGTGACTCGGAGGCTTTTGAACCACAAGCTAGAAAATTTCTTGAACAGCAGTTCAAGGAGATCGCGGAAGGCAAACCATTAAAAAATGAGATTGATTGGAAACAGGGATGAACTTTTCAGTAATTGCTTCTTTTTCGATTGAAACTGGTAGCACCGCCGCCTTTGAGGCTGCTTTGAAGATTCTCACTGATGCCACACGGCGTGAATCCGGGTGCATTCAATATGAAATTCACACCAATACTGAAGTTGAGGGTGGCTATTTTATTATAGAAAAATATGAGTCAGAACAGGACTACCTATTCCATCGCGAGCAACAGCACATTCTAGATTTTCGTCAAATAGCCACCCCTTTGTTCAAAGAAAAACCCCTTATTTTGCGTGGCCAGTTGGCCTGGTAAGGGAAGCATTTTTAGAAAATCCTTGACTCTGCGCATCTGCACGCTCAATCTTGGTAAGCAGCACCCCCTTTCATAGGGCAAGATTTCCCCATGCGCTTAGACCATGTCTCATATGTAACCTCCCATGATCAGCTCGCCGACACCGTTCAACGCCTCGGCGCTCGCCTAGGCAGCACCTTTGTTGATGGCGGAGTCCACCCACGCTTTGGTACTCGCAACTTCACAATGCCTCTTCACAACGGCCAATACATCGAAGTTGTATGCCCATTAGATCACCCAGCAACAGAGCAAACCCCTTGGGGCAAAGCTGTTAGCAAGAAAGCACAAGAAGGTGGAGGCTGGCTAACTTGGGTCTTTGCAACTGAAGATATTTCAAAGGTTGAAGAGAAGTTTGGACGCAGCGCAATCGAAGGGCACCGAACACGTCCAGATGGTACTGATCTTAAGTGGAAGCAAATCGGAGTGAATGAGATTACCGATTCACGAGAACTGCCATTCTTTATCCAATGGTTAACAGCTGATCACCCATCACAAGATGGAAAGGCAGTAGCTACGATTGAGAAGATCACGATTGCTGACACTGATCACTTGGCTGATTCTTGGTTCAAGACCGAGATTCTTGGTGGGTTAAATGGTGCAGATGTTGAGTTTATTGATCCATCCTCAAACGATGGTGATTATGGAATTGTTGCAGTTCACTTATCGACACCTGGTGGTGTCGTAAGACTTGATTGAGAAATCTATCTTATTCCCCACCAATTGTAGTTTGATATAAATCTACAATTTTCTTGCTCTCCATAATTGAATTATTTTTATTGATAATAATTGATCTTCCTTTTTCTCCAAGCTTTGACCGCTTCAAAGAGTCTGATGCAAGATCAAGTATTAAATCTGCTAATTTAAAATGATCACCGATGGGAAACGTGTACCCTGCCGAACTGCTCTCCAGCCACATTGAATTTTCGCCAAAGTCTGTGTTTAAAACAGGAACTTCTGAAGCCATCGCCTCAGCAACGCTCGCTGCGAGACCACCGTCGCTTGTTGATGTCGATACATAGATATCGGCAGAAGCCGTAACAACAGGGAACTCTTCATTAGTTAATCTTCCTAAGAATTTAACTCTTCCCGAAATGTCTAGTTCAACAACTAGATTTTCGAGCGCTTCTCTTTGAGAACCAGAGCTAGCCACGCAAAACATTAATCTAGAATCCCTCCGAACTGCAATTGCCGCCGCCCTGATAAAAGTCTCTATGTCGTAAACAGGCTCAAGGCCTCGGTTAGAAAGAACCATCAACTCATCCTGTTTCAAACCAATGGAAGAGCGAAATGCTTCTGAATAATTTTTATTAGAAAAGAAATCTACATCGACTCCAAAATATATGATTTCAACAACTTCAGGTTTCGCACCTAATGATACAAGCCGATTTTTTAAGTGATTCGCATCGCATGAAAAACGCGTGGATTTCCGAATTACTCTTGAGACCATCACTTTACGGATTACTCTTTGACGCGTCGAGGGGGTAGTTCCCTTTAAATTCCATTGAACATCGGAGCCCCAAGGGGTGGCAACAATTTTTAATCCAGGAAGAAAAGTGGCTGCAAATGCAGCGCTATGAAAAAGCCAATGTATGTGCACCAGATCGATGTTGTAATTCTTCACAGCCTTACGTATTTCAGCTAGGTGTCTGAAGATATTTAAAATCTCAAAGATCTTGTTATTGGTAATGTACTTAAATAATTTCTTAGAACTAACAAAACTTAATGTTTCTGAGGAAACTACTTCGTTAACAAGCGTGAGATCACGATTGCTTTGTACTTGAGAAAAATCAGAGGTTGAATACAAGAATGTTTGAATACCTTGAGATTGGCATTGAAAAATCCATCGAGCGGTATGCACACTATTGCCAGGAGCGATAAAGAGAACTTTCACATCAACCCATCTCTCCAAGTTTTTCCATGAAACTCGATAAATTCTTTCCTTGCTGCACATAACTAAATTGAGATATATACTCAAAATTAGGAGATAAATTCAATATCTGACCTGGAACCAGGCTAGCAAAAAATCCAGACAACTCAAGAGAGTCTTGAATAAAAATACTCATTCCCGAGTCTTTCTGTATCACATAAGACTCGTCGTAAGAGCCCCCAAAAGACAGAATTGGCTTTAGTGAAGACAAATATTCAAACATCTTAGTCCTAAGAATTCCTTTTTGATTTACATCACTCCATTCAAGCATCAAAAGAACATCAGCAAGACTTTGCAACCTATAGGATTCTTTTCGGGAAACTGATTTAATCAAACTTATCCATCGCGGAATATCTCTTTTTTGAGACTTATAAAGCTTTGCAACGGTGATTGATGAATCGCCTAAGAATTGGACCCTAATCCTGACCAATGGGGCACCGCCTTCATTGTGCTTATGCACGGCATCAAGGAAGCGATCCAGTTCTTGATTTTGCAAATACAGACCACCTACGTACAGAATCACCAATTCATCGCCAAGAATTCTCGGTTTATAGGCATTTTTTTGGAGATATCCATTGTAAATAATTTCTATTGGACCTTTATAGATCTCGCTAAGCAAATACTTTGTTTCAGATGAAACAGTCGTAGCACCTACACAATTCTTCAAAATATCGATTTCGAAGAGTTCTTGGTCACGAGTTTGACTGTTATCTTTAATGTAATTCTTAGACCATAGATCGCGATAATCAGCTATCCAACGGATATTTAATTCACGGCTTAACTTAGAGGCTATTTTATGAGCGCTAAATGGTGAGCTACTACTAAAGATAAAATCAAAAGGAAGATTATCTTGAGATTGATTAAATAGCGGTTTAACATGAGCAAACCAAGCATGATGCTCATCGTTCCAAATTTCAGATGACAATTTCACATCTGATTTCATTTTGTAAAATTCTTGCCTTAGACTTGTGTATGAATAAAAAAACAATTCCAGAATTTTTCGAAGCACACGTGGATAACCAGGAAATCTTCGATACAACATTGGAAAGCTCTCAGTTTCGATTAGTGTCCAACTCGGCATTTCAGGGACGCCAAAGAATCTTTTTTGTCTTTTGGACATTCCTGGCGTGAAAATAGTCACGGTATGGCCCAAGTCACTCAAACAGTCTGACAGACCAATGATTCTGGGACTCGCGTGCCCTAGGTCGCAAATAATCGCAATATTCATGTACCCGTTCTCCCAGTATTGTTCATGAGTGTTTTAATTCGTTTAAAATTGAATCTAACCAGTGGAGTAAAATATTTGCCTGTGAATCAAATGAAAAAGTTTCTATATAATTCAAATTCGGATGTAAAGTCGGAAGAGAGCGATTCAACAATTTGCGCAGCACCTCTTCTAATTCCTGTTTCGATCTGCAAATGAACCCAGCTTCACTCTTTTCAATAATTGAAATAGTCTCGCTTGAAACGTTTTCGGTTACAAGCAAAATTGGTTTACCTGAGTACAAATACTCGTAAAGTTTAGTTGTTAGAGGAACCCCCTTGCCATTATCTTTCCAGTCAAAAAGTAAAAGGGCTCCAGCATTGGCCTGCAATCTCCAGGAGTCACTTCTTGAGACTTCCCTTTTTAACTTTATCCAACTTGGAATTTGTAGGGCTCTCTCATTAAAATACATTTTAATGAGATTCGAGCTTGTTCCAATCAAAATAAATTTTATCTTCTTTGAATTTTTAGTATTTATACTGCAGATTGAATCTAAAAAAAGTGATAAATTCTGTGAATTTGGATAAATCTGACCTGTGTATAAAAGATTAAGCGAGCCCTGATATTTCAATTTACGAAGGGCCTGAATCTCAAAACCATTTTTCAATACAAAAGTTGGTTTAATTGAAACTCCCTGTATTCTTTTTGCAAAACTTTCAGAAGTCGTAATAATCCCATCACAATCTTTCAGTATTCTTTTCTCTAGCGCGATCAAATTTTCATCAGCGACTTGTAAATTATGGTTGAGAGAGAATAGATCCCGATAATCAGGAAACCAGGGTATATCGTGTTTTCTTGCTAATTCACTTGCAATTAGATGGCAATCAAAAGGCGAACTCGAGCTTATTATTATGTCTTCCCTAGAAGTACGTTTAATTGATGAAATAGCCTGATCTATTTCAGTTTTCCACACATTAATCAGATCCTTGTTGGGAAATTCCAACTGATTTTCTCTAAGTCCGAACAGCTTTATTTTTGCAATTGATAATAAATAATCGAATTTGTGAGAAACCCTATTCAAATGGCTTTTCCGCTTATATGACATTTTTAAACTCTCCGACTGGTGGAGACAGATTTCTTCTTTAAGATTTACTCCAAGGAATTTCATTTGACCACGCGTCATGCTGGGCGTAAACACATGCACTTCAACAGATTGCTTGCTTAGAGCGTTTGCATATCCTACCCACCGCGGTGAAGCATGACCTAAATCTGCGATGAGAAAAATCCTTTTCACTTAGTTTTCCTTGCTAGCGAGAATCATGTACCCGTTTCCGCCGCCAGGATTCCAAAATTCTAATGGGACATGAGTTACTGAGATTTGAGTCTTAAATTGATGTCCAATTGAAGACTTTGTGATCAATAATTTGTAATTCCTAATAAAATTTGGTCCACCTTGAATGGGCACACCTAGAAATAAAGGCCAAAGGCGAAGTTTATTTGAGTGTTGTTCGATTAACATTATTTCTCGATTAGCTAATGTAATTATGTTTTTAATTACTTTCGAAATTCTAGAAGGATGTACATAAATTAGTGTTGCCCAAGTATAAATAAAGTCAAATCCATTAGGATAAAACTCAAGAAGTTGGCCGATTTTATCTGCCGGCATAGTATGAAAGTGAACATTCCTCAGACCCATCAAGTGTGCACTTTCAATTCCTAGTTCTATAGCTTTTTTATTGATGTCGACACCCACAAAAGTCACATCTGGATGTTCCGATGCTTTGGCTAAGAATCGATTTCCACAATTAGATCCTACTTCCAAAACTAAATCACCAGATTTCAAACTTACATTATTCCAAACTAGTTCATTAAGCGTCGAGTTGGATTGCGATAAGTATCCGATTTCGCTATCTTCCTTAGTTCTTCTAAGCCATATTAGGGTTGCATATTTTGGGAATAAAGCAGTCGCAAGTAGCCGCAATAATCGACCGATTTTTTGGGCGGGTTTCATAGGTATGAGAGTAACATTACGAAGTTATTTTGAAATATGACCGCTCTTTATGTCGAGCTCTTATAGACTTATTTCATCGCTTAAAGAGTTGATTGGGGAAATTTAGAGTGAGTAATAGTGGTTCAGTTTTTGTAACTGGTGCAGAAGGTTTCATTGGAAGTCATCTGGTAGAAGCATTGGTAAAAAATGGATCAAACGTAAAAGCTTTGTGTCAATATAACAGTTTTGGCGACATAGGATGGCTCAACGATTTAACGGAAGAAGTCTCTGAGAAAGTCGAGATCATATTTGGAGATATCAGAGATTCTGATCAAATGAGAAAGTTTGTTAGTGGTTGTAGTTCCATTGTCAATCTTGCGGCCTTAATAGCAATTCCGTATAGTTATACGGCGGCAAGATCGTATGCTGACGTGAATACTATTGGTACATTAAACCTCTTGGAATCAGCGCGTCATCATGGAATAAGGATGATACAAATTTCGACAAGTGAAATTTATGGAACTCCGAAGACAACTCCGATTACTGAAACACATCCAGTAAACCCTCAATCGCCCTATGCCGCTTCAAAAGCTGCGGCGGACCACTTTGTGATGTCATATTACGATTCTTTTGATATGGATTTGTTGATAGTTCGCCCATTTAACACCTTTGGCCCAAGGCAATCAATGAGAGCGGTCATCCCAACAATTTTGGGTCAGATATTGTTTGGCGCTTCATTTTTGAAAATTGGAAGCGTGTCACCAAAAAGAGATTTCACTTATGTTACCGACACGGCAGATGCAATAGTTAAGGCAGTCAACAGTAAGATTCAAGGTGATGTGATTCAACTTGGAACGGGTCACGCTATTTCAATCCTGGAGCTAATTGATTTATGTCAATTAGTTTGTGGGACAGATATAAGTATTCAAGAAGACATTCAGCGAATAAGACCATCACGAAGCGAAGTCGAGATTCTATTGTCTGCCCCTGACAAAGCAAAGAAGTTTTTGAATTGGGAAGCCAAAGTTGATTTGAGATCAGGTATAGAGTTAACAAAAAAGTGGGTTCAAGCCAATCCCAACTCATTTAAGAATTTTCAAAACTATCGAACTTAGTTCTAAGTAGGTAATTTCGATCTTGAAATCAAGTATAGTTGGGGAAATTCGCAGGTAGGAGGAAAGACCATGCCTAGAGCCGTGATCCTCGCTGGCGGTAAGGGTACAAGATTACTCCCTTATACAATCGTAGTTCCAAAACCCATGCTTCCTATTGGCGGGATACCGATTATTGAAGTTATAGCAAGGCAGTTAAAATACTTTGGATTTGATCAAGTAACAATTTCTTTAGGGCACCTATCCGGGATGGTCGAGCATTTCCTGGCTGGCATTCCCAAATCTCCTGAGTTGCCACACTTTACTTATTTCCATGAATCAAACCCACTTGGCACTACAGGTCCCATAAAGGCGATTTCACCTTCGGAGGAAAATTTCCTGGTTATAAACGGGGATATTCTCACCACACTAAATATGAAAGAGATGTATGAGAGCCATGTTTCTTCTGGGGCGTTGTTGACTATTGGAATCAGAAAGACCACCCACACACTTGCAGTAGGCTCTATAACTGTTGACCAACTAGGGAACGTAACTAAGTTCGAGGAGAAACCCGAAATTTCCCACTTAGATAACATCGGCGCGTATGTATATTCCTCTAAAGCTCTCAATTTTATAGAGGATAGTGAAAAAATTGATGTCAATACATTTACTCAACGCTTACTTGATGCAGGGCAGAAGGTATTGGGATTTCGAAGTGACGGACCCTATTACTGGGTAGATATAGGCACTCATGCCGATTATGAAAAAGCTAATTTAGAGTTTGAAGAGTTAAGAGCTAATTTCCCTTTTTTGAAAGGTCTTTAAATATCATGAAGGTACCTTTTTTCGATTACACCCAAATTTATCAGGTTGAGTATCCAATTTACGCCGAAGCATTGGAAGATGTTTTAAAGCGATCAGACTTCATTCTCAGGGAGGATCTTGAAAATTTCGAGAGAGAACTAGGTAAGTTTATCGGAGTGAATCATACAGTGGGCGTAGGAAATGGCACCGATGCAATTTGGCTTGGCTTGAAAGCAGTTGGAGTTAATCCCGGCGATGAAGTAATCATTCCATCCCATACCTATGTGGCAACCGCTGATGCGGTGATCGCGGTGGGAGCTACGCCGGTCTTAGTAGATATTGAAGAGTATGACCACTTGATTTCCCTAGAAGCTATCAAAAATGCAATCACAGAGAAAACAACTGCAGTCATTCCTGTTAATTTAAATGGCCGCGCCTGCTCATTAGATGCAATCTCAAGGCTTGCATCAGAAAATAATCTTAAAGTTGTTGAAGATAACGCTCAAGGACTCGGAGCAACTCTTGGCGGAAAACACACGGGAACATTTGGGGATTGCGGGACACTAAGTTTTTTTCCAGCCAAAATTTTGGGAGGACTTGGGGATGGTTGCGCAGTTACAACCAACGACCCAAAGATTGACGCTACTATTCGATTACTTAGGAATCATGGGCGATCACCCGAAAACGAAGTGGTCTCCTGGGGATACAATTCACGGCTTGATAATTTGCAGGCAGCAACACTGAATTCAAAGTTGAAAGTGTTAAACCAAAACATTGCTCAGCGAAGAAAAATTGCAATGAGGTATTGGGACGGTTTAAACGATCTAATAGAAATTAATCTTCCCCCGGATCCAAGAAGCGCTTTAGAATTAGATCACTTCGATTCATTTCAAAACTATGAAATATTGGCGGAGGGGCGTACTGAGCTTCGAAAGTTTCTAGAGTCTGAAGGAATAGGATCGACGCTACCTTGGGGTGGAAAGGCAATCCATGAATTCGGACTACCTGGAATAAAATCGTTAGATCTTACAAATACAGAAAAAGTCTTCGAAAAAGTTATGTTACTTCCCATGAATCAGTTTATGAACGATTCACATGCTGATTGGGTTATTCAGAGTGTGCGGCGATTTTATGGAAAGTAAGTTGATGTATAAAAGCCAAGTTTTAGCCCAGGAAAAATAGAAATGGAAAACTTAATGCTGGTGAAGTCTCACAAATCGGCTGTAGACAGTTTGATAAGAATGATGAAAATTCGTGAAAGTGAATTGATAATTGGGAAAGGGTCAAGCAAAAAACTCTTCAAGACACCAATCCACCTTGGAATAGGCCAAGAAGCAGTTGCAGTGGGAGTTGCAAATCACTTAAAAGCGGGTGATTTTGTTTTTGGCAATCATCGTTCGCACTCGCATTATTTGGCTAGTGGTGCACCTAGCAAGAACCTTTTTTTGGAAATTCTTGGTAAAGAGGAAGGCTGCTCGGGCGGACATGGAGGCTCGATGCACATTTCCGACCCAAGTTTCGGTTTTATTGGCACTATGCCAATAGTTTCGGGCACAATTCCTATCGCTGCGGGGGCAGCCTTAACCTTAAAAAGAAGGGGCAACGGGAATATTGCTGTGGCCTATTTTGGGGACGGCGCAGTGGAAGAAGGTGTTTTTCATGAAACTTTGAATTTAGCTTCAATTATGGAGCTTCCAATATTATTCGTCTGCGAAAATAATGTATTTTCCTCTCATCTTCATATTAAAGAACGTCAACCATCGAGTTTTATCTCACGTTTCGCAGAAGCAAACCTAATAGACCACTTGAGCTGTAATGGAAATAATCTAGGGGATACGGAAAGTTCCGCAGGTGAGTTAATATCTAGAATACGAAAATCGTCGAATCCGGGTTTTCTCGAAGCTAATACTTACCGGCTTTATGGTCATGTGGGCTTTGAAAAAGATGAAGAGATAGGACTTAATAGAAAACTAGAATTGCCGAAATGGGAGATGCTCGATCCAATTCTAAGTTATTCCGAATGGTTAATCTCTCAAAATATGATTTCGGGAATAGAGATTGAAAATTTACGGTATGAAATTGTTGAAACTCTCGAAAGGGAGTGGGAGTATGCAATATCAGCAAAATTTCCAAGCATTGAGTCTTTGGGAAGAAATGTGTATTTTGAGGACCAAAAGTGAAGTATGTTGCAGCGATTCGAGAAGCCATAGATCGTAGTCTGCAACAAAATGATGAATTGATTATTCTCGGGCAAGGCGTTTGGAGCCCTTTCTATGTTGGCTCTTCAATGGATGGGATCGAAAAAAAGTATGGCCGAGATAGAGTGATTGATACACCAGTATCTGAAAATAGTGTTACTGGAATGGCGCTTGGTGCAGCCATCACAGGGACACCAGCACTTGTGATTCACCCTAGAATGGATTTCCTTGTATTAGCCATGGACGCTGTTGTGAATGCAGCTGCAAAATGGAGATACTCACTTAGTTATAAACTACCAATACCATTGACAGTCAGAGCAATTATTAACCGTGGTGGCGAACAAGGGGCACAGCATTCTCAAGCTTTACATTCATGGTTTTCACACATTCCAGGATTAAGAGTAGTGATGCCAAGTAATCCACGGGACGCATATTATCTGCTGAAGCAAAGTATTGAGAGTCCGGACCCAGTTGTCTTTATTGAAGATCGATGGAGTTACGAAATCGACGAAGAGTTCTCACTTGATGATAATTACCCGTTTATACAAGAAGAAAAACCAAAGGTGGTTGTTGAAGGAAATCTGATTACAGTCGTAGGAATTGGTCACACAACAAATCTGATTACAAATTCTTTGAGCAAGATTAGAAATGATACGGTTGAGGTCATTGATTTACGTGTCCTTCAACCATTGAATATTCAACCAATCATAGAGTCTGTGAAAAAAACGGGTAGATTATTAGTAGTTGATGCAGCATGGAGCAACTGCGGATTTGCGGGAGAGATAATTAGTAGTGTTTGTGAATCTAGCGATATTTCATTTAAATCACCACCAGCAAGACTTGTGCTTCCAAGTACACCTGCACCTACATCATCTACGCTTGAATCAATATATTATTTCAACGAGGACAATGTCGCTAAAAAAATTAGTCATATGCTCGAAGAGTAAGACTATTTTTAATAAAATTGAGTCTTAATTTTTCGACTTTCAAACTATCAATTGACGAAATTGATGATCTATTTACACGAATTCCCTTCCACTCCTTTACAAATTTAGAAATTTTCGCATTAGTTAACTCCATATTTTTGTCAAAATCTATGCCCAAATTAAGAAAAGATTCTAATTCAAAGCTCAACCCGGAATCTTGATAACTTGAAATCACTGGTAGTCCACAAGCAAGGTAAAGCCTAGTTTTTAGTGGTGAACCCTGATTAATTTTATTCCTCTCAAGGGCAAGACTGCTGAAAGCAACATCCATCCCTGTAAGGAATGAGTATAAATCTTCGCCATAAATTGAAGAGTGAGTGAAAATGTTTTTGTTATTAAGTATCAAATCAGTTGCACCTACAATGTGAAAGTCGAAATTTAAATGATTTTCGGCTATCTTAATTAGTTTATCAACCCCATGCCACGTTAAGTTGGGACTCCCAACAAAAACCATTTGTGGACGAAAATTATTTACAGATTCAAGCACCGGGATTTCAGACAACCTAATTGAGTTTGGGAATGTTCCAACAACTAATTTTGGATTCTCCTTTTCAAATGTATTTGCAATCTCGTTTGTGACGGCACAGGCACATAAGCAGGCACTCAATCCGATCTTTTCAGAATAAAAATTTAGAATCTTCAAGAAAATTCCTCTGTGCTTTGCTTCTTGTCGATTCAAAGTATTTAGTTCCAAAACAGTGGGTGTCTTTCGAATTAATCTAAGTTGAGACGGAGTGAGAATTCCAAATCGCATGTAAACGAAGGAAAATTGCCTCTCCCAAATCGCCTTAACCGACTTGCCCCGGGAATTGTATCGACCAAAAATTGATGAATAACAATAAATATTAACGCCTGGGAAATTTTCTAGCCATTGTTTTTCATATTTTTTAGGTATAACCGCATAAAGCACAACTTGATGACCCAATTCTTGCCAAGTGAGAATCTGCATGCGCACTTTGGATGGAACTCCAAGCCTTGGATCAAATTTCCAGTCAAGGAAGTAGGCAATTCTCAATTGCGTCGCCCCCATCAACCTTTTGATAATTTTCATTGTAGAACCAGTACACTGTTCTAATATACCGAGAGCGGGGACTGTATTCCATGAAAATACTAAGTGTTGTGGGAACACGCCCTCAATACATAAAGCTCTCGCCAATGGTAGATATTTTTGCTGGAAGCCAAGTTGCTCATAGTTGGATAGATACCGGTCAACATTATTCCGACACCTTATCCGCCGGCATTCTAGAGGATCTTCACCTTCCAAAACCACTAGAAAATTTTAGAATTGGCTCAGGAACTCATGCGGAGCAGACAGCAAAAATGCTTCTTGCGATCGAAAAATATTTAACAGCGAATAAGTTTGATGCAGTAATAGTTTACGGAGATACAAACTCAACCCTATCTGCTGCATTGGCTACGTCTAAAATGGGGATCCCACTCATTCATATTGAATCTGGACTGCGCTCGTCAAATAGAACGATGCCCGAAGAAATCAACCGGATAATAGTTGATCACATTTCTGATTTACATTTTGCTCCAACGCAGCTTGCATCGGCAAATCTCCTTAAAGAAGGAATTAAGAATCCAATTTTTTCAGGCGATGTAATGTTTGACTCCCTTTTGAAATTCAAAGAGAGAAGTTTAACAAAGGTGGATCCAAAGGAGGAACAATTCATCTTAGCGACGATTCATCGCGTAGAAAATACAGATAGTGAATCTCGGTTGAGAAAAGTTATTGATCAGCTAGCTACTGCTCCGATGAAAGTGGAGCTAGCAGCCCACCCAAGACTTTTGAAACAAATTAAAGAATTTAAGATCGAAATTCCAGAGAATTCAATAAGAGTGATAAAACCATTGAGTTACACAGAGATGTTAAATAAGATTATGAATTCTCACTCAGTGATAACGGATTCGGGGGGCCTTCAAAAGGAAGCTTTCATGTTGAGGAAACTTTGTATTACTGTTCGAAACGAGACTGAATGGCCGGAGACTACCGTCGAAGGCTGGAACGTCCTAGATTTTGATTTGGAAAAAATTATTGAATTGATTAATCGCCCAACCCCTTTATCTCAGACTAATTTCTTTGGTGATGGCCAGGCAGCTCAGAAGATTTACGACTCTATTCTCCAATTTCTAGCTTCAGGTGTTTGAAACTTGATTTTTAAGACATAAGATAGGACAACGACACTTTAGGATGAGGCTTATGAATACTACAATACATAGCTCAGCATCGGTGTCTAGTGGAGTGAATCTTGGACATAATTGTCAGGTTTGGAATTTTTCACAAATCCGGGAGAATGCAAGTGTAGGAGAAAATTCGACTATCGGGAGTTATGTCTATATTGATGTAAATGTACAAATAGGAAAAAACTGTAAAATTCAAAACAGAGCCCTAATTTATGATTCAGCAAAAATCCACGATGGGGTGTTTATAGGACCAGGTGTTATTTTCACAAATGATAAAAATCCTCGCTCAATAACTGTTGAAGGTGAAGCAAAAAATGTTCAGGAATGGCATAAAGTCGGCGTAGAGGTTCATGAGGGTGCATCAATTGGTGCCGGAGCTATCTGTGTTGCACCAATCAAAGTTGGTAAGTGGGCAATGGTGGGCGCAGGTTCTGTCGTGATGAGAGACGTAAGAGATTTTGCGCTCGTTGTTGGAAACCCTGCACGTCAAGTCGGCTGGGTTGGCCCCGCGGGTGTTCGGTTGCAGCAAGTCACCGATGTAGATTTTGTGTGCCCAAAGACCATGACCAAATTTAGACTAGTTAACTCTGACTTACATGAAATAATCTAAAAATGAAACCAATTCCTCTCGCTAAACCGCAAGTTAAGAGATCTGAGCGCCAGGCAGTAAACCGTGTTTTAAAAAGCCTAAGCTTGGCTCAAGGACCTGAGGTCAGGAGTTTTGAATCAGAATTCTCGAAATTTGTTGGTGAGCGTGAATGCGTTGCAGTAAATTCCGGCACTTCGGCACTTCACCTTTGTTTAATAGCCTTAGGAATTGGACCCGAAGATGAAGTTATTGTTCCCTCGTTTACATTCGCTGCAACAGCAAATGTAGTTTCACTCGTCGGCGCGAAACCCGTGTTTATTGATATTGATCCAAAAACATACTGCCTTGAACCGACACAACTTGAAGGTGCAATTACTGCAAAGACAAAGGCAATCATCGCGGTGCACTTATATGGATTGCCGGCAGACATGCACAGAATTTGCCAAATCGCGAAGAAGCATTCACTGCTGGTAATTGAGGATGCCGCACAGGCGCATATTGCAGCGATCGAAACCAAAGTGGTTGGAACTTTTGGCGATGCCGCAGCCTTCTCTTTTTATCCTACAAAGAATATGACCTCAGGCGAAGGTGGAATGGCAGTTCTCAAAGAAATCGAAGATGCCCGCATGTGTCGCCTCCTCAGAAATCAGGGAATGGAAAAAAAGTATCAAAATGAGATTGTTGGGTTTAACTTAAGAATGACTGATATTCATGCAGCCATAGGAAGGGTCCAACTACGAAAACTCACTAAAATGACCGAAAAGAGAATTGAGAATGCCACTTTTCTGAGTAGGAACCTTATGACTGAATCGGTGCCGTTTGTTCCACTTGGATACAAACATGTCTTTCATCAATATACAGTCCGGATAAGTCATGGGCGGGAAGCATTCTCAGAAAAACTTGCTGATCAGGGAATTGGAAATGATGTCTATTATCCAACTCAAGTTCACAAGCTTCCCTCTTTTAATGAATCAGTAAACTTGAAAAGTACTGAACAAGCTACACAAGAAGTTTTATCGTTACCTGTGCATCCTGGCTTAAGTAAGAGAGATTTGAATAGAATTGTCTCAACATTCAATAAACTAATTGAGAATCATAGATTTAAATGAAGAATTTGCGCGTTGGACTGATCGGTTTAGGAATGATGGGAAAAAATCACCTTAGAGTGTTATCTTCGCTCGATAACGTTGAACTTGTTGGAGTTGCTGATCCGTTAAGCACAGGACAACTCTCTTCCTCAAAAGTATCTCACTTTGAGGATTACAAGAAACTATTATCCCAATATTTGGATTACTGCGTGATTGCAGCGCCTACTGGTTTTCACAAAGATATCGCTCTTGACGCTCTAGACATGGGAGTTAACTGTTTAATCGAAAAGCCTGTAGCTGTTAATTATTGTGAAGCGATTCAAATTCAAGAAGCGGCAACAAAGGCAAACCTGCTAGTGGGTGTAGGTCATATTGAAAGATACAATTCTGCAATTCGCCAACTCCGGAATCGACTTTTAGCCGGAGAGTTGGGAAACATTTACCAAATTTCAATACGTCGACAAGGCCCATTTCCAACAAGAATTGCAGATGTGGGGGTTGTAAAAGATCTGGCAACCCATGACATTGACTTAGCTATGTGGCTTTCTAACAGCAAATTTGCAAGTGTCAGCGCACAGACCGCTCACCAATCGGGTCGGAAGTACGAAGACTTAGTTTCCGTAACTGCGCAGCTTCAAAATAACGTGGTGGTTAATTTGCTTGTAAATTGGTTGAGCCCATTGAAAGAACGAGAGCTTGTTGTGACTGGCGAGAGGGGAACTTTCGCTGTAGACACATTGAATTCTGACTTAACTTTCTATGAGAATGGAATTTATGAAGTCTCACAAGAGACTTATATGCATTTTAATGGCGTAAAGCAAGGTAATGTTACGAAATTCGCTTTTGATAAGCCGGAGCCACTTTTGATTGAGAACGAACAGTTTAGAGATAAACTACTTGGTAAAGAATCTGACATAGTTACCATTGCCGAAGGTGTAGAGGTAGTTAAAGTTGCTGATGCAATACTTGAAAGTAGTCATAGTAATCTGAGAATTATATTGTGAACGTAACTGTAATTGGAATGGGGAAAATTGGTTTACCCCTCGCGGTGAATTTTGCCAGGCACGGAGCAAGAGTTTTAGGTCTAGACATTAACGAAGAAGTAGTCGCACTTATAAATAAAGGCGTTGAACCATTTCCGGGAGAATTCAATCTAGGCAGCTATTTATTGGATTGCTCCTTGGCTTCGACACTAGTTGCTTCAACAGATAAAGAGAAAAGCATTTCGAACGCAAATGTCATAGTGGTTTGCATTCCTCTCGTCGTAGATTCCGATGGAAATCCAGATTTCGAAAATTTAGATCAACTAGTTATTGATATAGGTCGACATATGACGAGAGGCACACTCATTAGTTTTGAAACGACCTTACCTGTTGGGACAACTCGGAACAGAATTTCAGTATCACTTGAAGCTACTTCTAATCTTAAAGTGGGGGAAGGTTTTTATCTTGTATTTTCTCCTGAACGAGTCCTAACAGGTAGGATCTTTGAAGACTTGAGGCGATATCCGAAGTTAGTAGGTGGCGTAACAACAGAATGCACTCAACGAGGCGTCGAGTTCTATAGGCAATTACTTGATTTTGAACCAAGACCCGATCTTTCAAGGCCGAACGGGGTTTGGGCCATGGAGAACGCAGAGACCGCCGAATTTGCAAAAATTGCTGAAACGACATACCGCGATGTAAATATCGGATTGGCCAATGAATTTGCAATTTATGCATCAGCTCATAATATCGACATCTTGGATGTAATCGATGCGTCAAACTCCCAACCCTATTCCCATATCCACTCTCCTGGAATATCCGTAGGAGGTCATTGCATACCTGTTTATCCTAGGTTTTACATGTGGGAGAATAATGATGCACAAATTGTGACTGCAGCCCGAAATAGAAATTTAGATATGCCGAATCGTGCAGTACGTCAAATTAAAGAAGCGATGCAAGATTTAAAAGATTTAAAAATTGGAATCTTAGGTATAACTTATCGAGCCGGAGTGAAAGAATCCGCCTTTTCTGGCGCATTCGATCTTCTAAAACTTCTAGAGTCAGAAGGAGCAAAAGTATACGGATTGGACCCTTTTTATACTGAGCGAGAGATAATTGATTTTGGTTTTTGTGGTGTTGCTAACTTGTCTGAACTAGATGGTGTTTTGATTCACACCGACCACAAAGAATTTAACTCGTTTGAGTTTGATCGGTTCACAAATATTAAATTTCTCTATGATGGGAGACGCACTCACATTCATAATCGAACTTCAACAACATTGAGGTACCTAACTTATTAATCAACGTGGCTTGGGCCGGGATCGAACCGGCGACCTAACGATTTTCAGTCGTTCGCTCGTACCAACTGAGCTACCAAGCCAAACAAGGTTCTGATATCGGCCTTTAAAAAGTACGACACCAAAACCTTTGCG
>JACCDL010378826.1_pt1 | contig 40367 bp, 43 predicted proteins | sample 7441931 | NCBI WGS metagenome assembly JACCDL01 (sample SAMN15323437, study PRJNA562643) | freshwater metagenome | isolation source: river surface water | place: USA:Blue River Watershed | collected 2017-08-16
GTTGGTCAGCTGCGATCCCTGCGCTTCCATCACAGCAGGCGATGCGTAGTTCTCGGAGGCGATCAGCTCGATATGGTCTTGCTGACGCTGGTTTTCTTTCTGGATGGCGGCCCACAACTCGGGGTCGATGCGCGCGACGGTATGGTCTTTCGAAAACATCAAAAATGCTCCTATCACTCAGCAATGCGAGTTCGTTCACAGAGAGCTCGGCACGGGGGACACGGGCGGCCTCGGTTGTTGCCATCGGGCTGCCCAGGCGTACGGCGGTAGAAAATCTCGCGCTTCATGGTGGTGACCCACCCCTTCGGCCATGTCAGACCTGAAGTTTCGCCAGTCACGCGAGGCAAAATGGTGAGAAATTCTAGAGGACGGGCGCTCTTTGAGCAAGAACGGCGAGCGAAGATTGGGAGTGTTTCCGCTAAAATGCAGCGGTCTCGCGTCAGCGTCCGCTTCCCACCTCAGAAAGAACACCGATGATCGTTTTAATTACCGGCGCCAGCTCCGGATTTGGTGCCGAAATGGCCCGCAAATTCGTCTCTCAGGGTCACCGTGTGATCGCTGCCGCCCGCCGCACCGACCGGCTATCGACCTTGGCGAAAGAACTGGGTGAGACCGTGCTGCCGATCGAGCTGGATGTGACCAGCAAGGCCTCGATCGATCACGCGCTCACGTCGCTGCCTGCCAGCTGGCAGAACATTGATGTGCTGATCAACAACGCCGGTCTCGCGCTAGGTCTGGAACCGGCTCATCAGGCACATCTGGATGACTGGGACACCATGATCGCCACCAACTGCCAGGGGCTGGTGACCGTCACTCGCGCAGTCCTGCCGCGAATGGTCGAGCGCGGCTCGGGGCTGGTGATCAACATCGGATCAGTGGCCGGTGCCTACCCTTACCCGGGCGGGAATGTCTACGGCGCGACCAAGGCCTTCGTGGACCAGTTCACGCTGAATTTGCGTGCCGACCTGGTTGGCACGGGCGTTCGCGCGACGAACATTGCGCCCGGCCTGGCCGGCGGCACCGAGTTCTCGAATGTACGTTTCAAAGGCGATGACGCGGCAGCGGCGAAGGTCTACCAAGGCGCAGTACCGCTGACCGCCGCTGATGTGGCCGAGGCCGCCTACTGGGTCAGCACCCTGCCCGCGCACGTGAACATCAATGGTATCGAAATGATGGCCACCTGCCAGGGCTTCGCGCCATTTACCGTCAAACGTAACAGCTGATGAGCCGACTTTTCCGCTGGCCCGTGCGGGTGTACTACGAGGACACGGACACCGGTGGCGTGGTCTACTACGCGAACTACCTGAAGTTCTTCGAGCGCGCGCGCACCGAATGGCTGCGCAGCGCAGGCATCGGCCAGCAGCTGATGAGTGAGCAAGAGAATGTAATGTTTGTAGTCAAAAGCGCGACCATCGATTACCATGCGCCAGCAAAACTTGACGACGCTCTGGAAGTCAGCGTGACTATCGAAAAAATCGGACGCGCGTCAGTGAATTTTTCGCAAGGCGCATGGCGCACTGGCGGCTCGGAATCCGAGCTTTTGTGCAGCGGCCAGATACGTGTGGGCTGCATCGATGCCGAATCCTTGCGCCCTGCGGCCATACCCGTCGCCATTCTTGAAAAAATCAAGAGGCTGTATGCAAGCAAAAACTAAGCAGCAGACTGCCCTGACCCTCTACCGATTGACTCCTTGAGTGATCCATTAGCGCCATGACAGTGACACAAGACCTCTCGTTCGTTTCGATGATCAGCAATGCCTCGTTGCTGGTGCAGCTAGTGATGGCCTTGCTGCTGCTGATCTCTGCCATGAGCTGGACCTACATCTTTCGCAAGATGTTCACCATTCGCAGCGCGATCGCACAAACCACCGAATTTGAAAATGTTTTCTGGTCCGGCGCGAACCTGAATGCCCTGTACGAAGAAGTCACCTCGTCCCGCCGCCAGCGCACCAGCCATTCCGGCGCACTGGAACGCATCTTCGAAGCAGGCATGGAGGAATACCGCAAGGCTCGTCAGACCTTCACGGGCAAGGACATCGACACCAGCGCACTGCTCGACGGTGCGCGCCGGGCAATGCGCGCCGCGTACCAGCGCGAGATGGACGCGCTCGAATCTCATCTTGCGTTTCTGGCGTCGGTGGGCTCAGTGTCTCCCTATATCGGCCTATTTGGCACGGTCTGGGGCATCATGAATTCCTTCCGCGGTCTGGCCAACGTACAGCAGGCAACGCTCGCTTCGGTCGCACCCGGCATTGCGGAAGCATTGGTCGCAACCGCAATCGGACTGTTCGCGGCGATCCCGGCGGTGGTAGCCTACAACCGCTACTCGCATGACATCGACCGGCTCGCGATTCGTTTCGAGAGCTTCATCGAGGAATTTTCCAACATACTCAACCGGCAGGCGCGCTGATGTCCAACATCTCGTCGATGCGCGGCGGGAGAAGCCGCAAGTTCAAGTCCGAGATCAACGTCGTTCCGTATATCGACGTGATGCTGGTGCTGCTGGTGATCTTCATGGTGGTGGCGCCGCTGTCCACGCCCAGCATGATCAACCTGCCCAAGGCTGGCAAATCCAATCAGCCGCCGACCGAGTATCTGGAAATTGAACTCAAGCCTGATGGCTCGGCTACGGTGGGCGTGCACGGAAAGAAGACCGTATCGACCAAAAAACGCGAAGAGCTGGGTAGCCGCCTGGAAGAGTTACATGCGAAGTACCCCGACCTGCCGCTGATGATCTCCGCCGACAAGGACATCAAATATGACGAAGTCGTGCAGACCATTTCGCAGGCCAACAAGACCGGCATTGCCCGGGTAGGCCTGTCCACCCGCTGAGCCAGCGTTGAAAGAAGCGATACGCCACTACCAGATACCAGCAGAGCCAGGCCGTCTGCGCGCGCTGGGTCTTGCGCTGCTCGTTCATTTGGTGCTGCTGGGATTGCTCTGGTTTGGCGTTTCATGGCAGAGCGACACCCCGGTCGCGGTAGAGGCCGAGATCTGGAACCCGGTGGCGCGCGAAGCGGCGCCGCCCCCGCCACCGCCACCCGAGCCGGTACCTGAACCGCCAAAGTCGGCCCCACCAGTCGAGCCCCCCAAACCCGTACCGACGGCAGAACCTGTCAAGCCTAAGCTGCCCGATCCGGAAATCGCGCTCGAAAAAGACAAGAAGCGCAAGCAAGAAAAAGAAGAGGCAGACCGTAAGAAAAAAGAGCAGCTCGCCGAGAAAAAAGCGCGCGAGGAAGAAGACAAACGCAAAAAGCTTGCGGAAGCTCAGGAAAAAGACAAAGAAAAGAAAAAATTAGCCGAGCTTGACAAGCAAAAGCAGGCAGAAGAACAAAAGCGCAAGGAGCAGCAAGCTGCCGAAGAAAAAAAGCGTCTTGCAGAGGATCAGCAGCGCAAGCAAGAAGAAGCCGCCGCCGAGCAGCGCGCAAAGAAGCGGCGCGATGAAGATCTGCGCCGACAGATGCAGCTCGCGGGCGAAGGTGGCGCGGGTGATGCAGAGAAATCGCAGGGGCCACGCAGCGACGGCGGCTACGCGCGCCGGGTGGCAGGTTTAATAAAATCGCATACAATCCTGCCGCAGAGCGACATACCGGGTAACCCTGCGGTGGAGTACACAGTCGAGTTGCTGCCGGATGGCAGCCTGCGCGGTGAACCCAAGATGACACGCTCCTCAGGCATACCGGCATTTGATCAGGCGGTACGGCGCGCCATCGACAAGACAGCACCCTTCCCGCCCGATCCCGCGACGGGCAAGGTACCATCCAGCATCAGCATTTCTCATCGACCGAAAGACAGCGACCCGCGATGAAAAGACTTTTCCTGAAGCTAATTGCACTGCTGAGCCTCTCTTCGGTTTTGCCACTTGCGCAGGCTCAGCTAAAGGTCGATATCTCCGGTGTCGGCGCGAACCAGATACCGATCAGCATCGCCGGCTTCGTCAACGAATCCGTCAGCGGGCAAACGCTGAGCGGCATCATACGCGCGGATCTCGAGCGCAGTGGCATGTTCCGGCTGATCGACACCCAGGAAGCGATTGCCGAAGACACTGCCGTTGACTTAGCCAGCTGGAAGAGCAAGGGCGCCGATGCGCTGGCCAGCGGCAGCGTGGTGAAGCTCTCTGATGGCCGCATCGAGATTCGGTACAAACTGATCGACACCGTGCGGGGCGCGACGCTCGCCGCCCAAAGCCTCATCGTTCAGCAACCATTTGCGCGACTGGGCGCGCATCGCGTTGCCGATGACATCTTCGAGAAACTAACCGGCATACGAGGTGCCTTTGCCACTCGGATCGCCTATGTCAGCCGTTCGGGGGGCGAGTACCGCCTGGAGATCGCCGATTCCGACGGCGAGAACGCCTTCATCGCGCTGCGCTCCTCAGAGCCCATCATCTCGCCCACGTGGTCGCCCGATGGCAGCAGGCTGGCCTACGTCTCCTTCGAAAGCAAGAAACCCGTGGTCTATGTGCAAGAACTTGCCAGCCGCAAGCGTGTGATCGCCGCAAATTTCAAAGGTAGCAACTCGGCACCGGCCTGGTCACCGGATGGTCGCCGGCTGGCGATTGCCCTCTCGCGCGAGGGCCTGACCCAGATCTACAGCGTCAGCGCTGATGGCAGCGACCTGCGCAAGCTGACTCACTCCAACGGCATCGATACCGAGCCCTGCTACTCGCCCGACGGCCAGAGCATCTATTTCACCAGCGACCGCAGCGGCGGACCGCAGATCTACCGGGTAAATGCCGATGGCGGCGACCTGAAACGAGTCACCTTCGGGGGAAATTACAACATCAGTCCAGCCATCTCGCCTGACGGTAAAATGCTGGCCTATATTTCGCGACGCGAGGGTAAGTTCCAGCTCTATCTGCTGGACCTGGCCTCTTCCCGGGAAATGCGGTTATCCGATGCAGCGCTCGACGAATCACCGAGCTTTGCCCCGAATAGCCGCTACATCCTGTATGCCACTGAGGCAGGCGGACGCGGAAGCCTGGCCGTCGCCTCGATCGATGGCAGCGCGAAATACACACTATCGGCGCGCGCCTCGAACCTGCGCGAGCCTGCCTGGGGACCTTTTACCAAATAAGTAAAACCCACAATAACAACCGTCGGATTTTTTTTGATCAATCAGGGGGAAACCAACATGCAAGGAAACAAACTCATCGCTGCCGCTGCGGCACTGGCGCTGCTGCTGTCGGCCTGTTCAACCGTTAAACTCGATGAATCAGCACCTGTCGAGGATCGCGCCGGCAAGAACGTTCCGCAAGTGACCGCGCCTATCACCGCCGGCGCCGTCCCCTCCTCGAGCGACAGCAGTTCCGCCACTTCGAGCGACTCTCAAAACGATCCGCTGAACGATCCGAACAGCGTGCTGGCCAAGCGCAGCATCTACTTCGACCTCGACAGCTACGTCGTCAAGGACGAATTCAAACCAGTGATCGATGCGCATGCGCAGTACCTGGTCTCACGCAAGGATCGCAAGATCATCATTCAGGGTAATACCGACGAGCGCGGTGGCAGCGAGTACAACCTGGCGCTCGGTCAGAAACGTGCTGAAGCCGTGCGTCGCTCGCTGCAAGCCCTGGGCGTACCGGACTCACAGATGGAAGCGATCTCCTTCGGCAAAGAGAAGCCCAAGGCCCAAGGCAGCAATGAGGCGTCATGGGCTGAAAACCGCCGCGCCGACATCGTTTACTGACACCCGTCATGAAACGATACCGCTCCACCACCGGCGCCGCCCTTCTGGCGGCGCTTTTGGTTGGTGTGCCATTTCAGGCGCATGCGCTGTTTGAAGATGCCGATGCGCGCCGCGAGATCATCAAGCTGCGTAAACAGATCGAGGAAATCAGCAGCAAGATCGATAGCCGCGCGCCCCTGCTGGAGCAAAAGGCTGACAAGAAAAGTCTGATCGATCTGATCGGCGACATCGAGAAACTGCGCTCCGAGATCGCCGCACTGCGCGGCCAGCTTGAGGTACTGTCAAACGAGCTGAATAACGCTCAGAAACGACAGAAAGACTTCTACAATGATCTTGACCAGCGACTGCGTAAGCTCGAGCCACAGCGCCTGTCGATCGACGGTCGGGATGTCGAAGTCGACAAGGCAGAGCAAGCCGCCTTTGACAAAGCACTGGCTGAGTTCAAAGCGGGCAATCATCAAGCGGCGAACCAGAGTTTTTCTGCCTTTTTGCAGCGGTATCCCGAGTCCGGCTATTTGCCACAGGCGTATTTCTGGCTAGGCAGCACATTTTTCGCGCAACAGGAATGCTCCAAAGCGATTCCTGCTTACCAGACAGTGACGACGCGCTTCCCGAACAGCCAGAAAGCCCCTGAAGCCTTGCTGAACATCGCCAGTTGTCAGCTTGACCTCAAGGACAAAGGCGGCGCTCGCGAGACACTTGAGCAATTGCTGAAGAAGTATCCGTCTTCCACGGCTGCAGGCATGGGTAAAGAGCGACTCGCTGAGCTAAAATAGCAACACGCGCAGTAGTCAATGCACACACAAGATGTAGTCGGTAATTTGCGTGCGTTTGACAAATATTGATTTAATTGCTTATAATTTTGTTCTTTCGGGTCGTTAGCTCAGCTGGTAGAGCAGCGGACTTTTAATCCGTTGGTCGCAAGTTCGAATCTTGCACGACCTACCAAATAAAAAAACGCCGCAGTGTTCGCACTGCGGCGTTTTTGTTTTGTACTTTGAGAATTCAGATTGATGATGTTTGCATGGCATCGGCGCCAGCAAAACAGTACGAAAAAGCCCCTTGGATTTAAAAATCAGGCAGACAAACGCTCATCAAGCACTTTTCGCAGTCCACGCAAAGTTACCGGCGCCGATTCCGGATCGAGTGCTTGCCGCAACGCTTCGTTAATCATTGTTTGATAACCACGGCCTGAGGCCTCGGCTTTGTCCCTGAATGCTTCGATGATGTCGTCATCAAGCATGATGGTAATGCGCGTCTTACCGGGGGATGCAATCACCGCACCGCGCTTACCTTCACTGAAATCATATTCTCTATCCATAATATTCCTTGTCTCGTTGGGACTTGCCTTGCGAGCAGAGATCAATCGCGTCCGCTCTCCGCGCTGAGTGTGACAAACCACAAGTATTCGCCCGATTGCATCCATGCCCAGCGTCAAAAAACGTAACTCGTCATGATGGTCCGGATCTTGGATCGTGACAGCGAACTCGTCACGCAACGCCTGCTCGGCATGAGCAACGCTGACGCCATGCTTTGCTTGATTGCTACGGGCTTTTTCGGGGTCAAATTCGATGTCCACACCCGCAGCATACATATTTTATACATATTTGCAGGTAGGGGTATTGGGTCGTACTTTTTGCAGTAGTGGCAATTTTTCTAATGAAAATTGGTAAACAGTAACATCGAAAGCCAACTACGCCGTAATTCGGCATCTACCCGAAAGTCGCAAAGTTATCCAGCGTTCGTACGATCAGCTAAACCGAGCGTTTAGGTGTTCAAGCCATCCATGAGCACGTTGTGAGATTCGATCGTCAGTCCCAAGAAACCGGCGATCTCGATAATCTGCCCGTAGAGCATGCAGAGCCCCGGGTGAACCGTAGAACCGCGCTCGCTGGCTGCCTCGAGAAGCGGCGTTTCGCGCATGACGGCCTCGCAAACCAGCATGCCTGGGTTCAGAGTCTCGGCTGGCACGGGCGAGGAGTCTCCATCTTCCAGACCAAGTGACGTGGCATTGATAACCACATCAAAGCCTGTGGCATCAGCTGGCCCTGTTTTTATGTCTACGCCAGGGAGCACCGAGGTGATGCGCTGTACGGCATCCTCCGCTCGCTGAATATTGCGGTTACTCAAAACCAGTTGTGCTGGAAGCTCTCGCCCTACTGCGTATGCAATGGCCTTGCCCGCACCACCAGCGCCCACCAGTAGCACACGCTTGCCGGTCAGAGTGTGACCTCGCTCCTTCAAACCAGCCACGAAGCCATCGCCGTCCATATTCCCGCCCACCCAGTGCGCGCGCGCGTCATCCCAGCGCAAGACATTGGCAGCCCCCACCAGACGGGCCACGGGGGTGAGCTCCCCGCAAAGGGCAGTCACAGCCTCCTTGTGCGGGATGGTGATCACGAGCCCGGAAAGGTTCTTGACGCCAGCCAGACCGGCAAGGAGCGCTCGCAGGTCTTGCGCTGCGGTGTGCAAGGGCACGCACACTGCGTTGAGCCCTTGACGGGCTGCTGCGGCATTCAGCAGTTGCGGGGTGCGAACATGTGAAACGGGATCGGCCACGATGCCGACCAATTGGGTCTTGCCATCAATCTGCATGTTCAGACGTCCATCATAGTGATGTACTGGATGTACTGGATGATCTGGTAGTTCTCAATCCCGTATTGCGTACCCTTGCGACCAACGCCCGACTGCTTGACGCCACCGAACGGTGCCAGTGACCCAAAAGTCTCTTCCTGGCCAAAACCGTGTCCTGATTCACATCGGCTAGCACGGTGGGCTCGAGGGAGGACTTTTGCAACCAATAGCGTTTACCTCACAGGCTCAGCCCGCTATGTAAAGGCCGCCGTTGACGTGAATGACTTCGCCCGTGATGAAGCTGGCAGCACTGCTGCACAGGAAGCCGATCACGTTTGCTATCTCCTCCGGTTGCCCAAACCGCTTGAGTGGCGTCTGTTCAACCGACTCCTGGCCCCGCCGGGCGATCAGATCTTGTGTCATGGGCGTTGCAATGATGCCGGGTGAAACGGCATTGACCCGGGTCTTTGGACCCAGCTCGCGCGCGAGTGAACGGGTGAGACTCAACAGTCCTCCCTTGGACGCGCTGTAGTGGGCGTTATAGAACGCCCCGCGATGACCAGCAACCGATGTCAGGTTCACGATGGCGCTGCTTTCTCGCAGCGCAGGTAGTGCGCGTCGGCACAGGTAAAAAACGCCGTCGAGATTGATGGACAAAGTCTGTCGCCACTGCTCATCGGTCATCTCGTCGATGGGCTTGGCCATGTACAAACCGGCGGCGGGCACCAGATAGTCGATGCCTCCAAAGCGGGCCTGTGCCATCTCCACTGCGTGCTGGCAATGATCGGGGCTGGCAGCATCCATGCGCAGCACTGCCACTCGCGCATTTACGTCCGTCCCAAATTCGTGGACAAATGCTCTCAGGGCCTCGTCGTTCTGATCGGTGAGCACGAGGTTGGCGCCATGAGAAAAGAAGAGTTCCACCACGGCCCGTCCAATACCACCGTTGGCGCCGGTCAGCAGCAGCGTCTTGTTTTGGAAGTTGTACATCGTTGCTCTCAAGTTCAGATATGCAGGGCTCGGCCGTAGGCAGCAAGCACCGCTTCATGCATGGTCTCCGACATAGTCGGGTGCGGGAGCACAGTGCTCATGAGCTCGGCTTCAGTGGTCTCCAAGTTTTGCGCCATCGCGAAACCCTGGATCATTTCGGTCACCTCCTCGCCAACCATGTGAGCGCCCAGCAGTTCACCAGTGCTGGCATCGAACACGACCTTGGCGAAACCGGTTGTAGCTCCCATAGCAATAGCCTTGCCATTAGCAAGGAACGGGAACTTGCCCACCTTCACGTCACGACCGGCCGTCTTGGCCTGCGCTTCGGTCCACCCAACGCTGGCCACCTGCGGGTGGCTGTAGGTGCAGGCTGGAATACGGCGAGAATCAAGCGCGTGGGGGTTCAGTCCCGCGATGTGTTCGACGCAAAGCACCCCCTCATGACTGGCCTTGTGGGCCAGCCACGGCGGTCCGGCCACGTCGCCGATGGCATAGATGCCTGGCTCCGTGGTTCGGCAAAGCGAATCCGTGATTATGTGGGTCTTCTCCACCTTGACACGAGTATTCTCCAGGCCCAGCTCTTCCACATTACCCACGATCCCTGCGGCCACCAGCACCACATCAGCCTGCACCTGAATTGCTTGGCGGCCGGTACCCTGCGGCTGCAGCGTGATCTGCCAGATACCTTTGCTGCGCGCAGCTTTTTCCAGTGCCACTTGGGTGTGTAGCCGGATGCCATCGTCCTGCAAACTCTTGGCCACTTGCGCGGAGATCTCTTCATCTTCCAGCGGAAGAATGCGAGGAGCCATCTCCACCACCGTGACCTCAACGCCCAAAGCGCGGTAGAAGCTGGCGAACTCGATGCCGATGGCCCCTGCGCCTACAATCAGGAGGCTCTTAGGAAGAGTCGGGGGTATAAGCGCCTCGCGGTAGGTCCACACGCTACTGCCATCAACCGGCAGTTGAGGCAGCTGGCGCGCACGCGCACCTGTCGCCAACACGATGTTCCGGGCCCTCAGCTTCTGACTGCTCTCACCCTCGCCCGTGACGGCCACAACACCGCCCCCCAGCAAGCGAGCATGGCCAGAGAACACGCGAACGCCGTTCTTCTTCATCAACCCAGTGACGCCTTTATTGAGCTGAGCGGCTACAGCGCGCGAACGCGCCACCATGATCGGCAGATCGGCCTCAGGCGCCTGGACCTTCACACCAAACTGGGCCACGTCACGCACTAGGCGCAGCACGTCTGCCGAACGCAGCAGCGCCTTGGTAGGGATGCAGCCCCAGTTCAGACAAACACCCCCGAGCTGGGCTTTTTCCACCAGCGCGGTCTTGATGCCTAACTGCGCGGCTCGAATAGCGGCCACATAGCCACCGGGACCGCCCCCAATCACGAGTAGATCAAAGTTCTGTTCAGACATCACGCACCTTTCAAACGAGCATGGTCAGCGGCGCCTCGATGGCGCGCTGAAACACGGCGAGCCACTCAGCAGCCAAGGCACCGTCGATGGCGCGGTGGTCCACCGAGACCGTGCAGGTCATCACCATTCCAACCTTTACTTTGCCGTTGTCGACCACTGGCCTCTGTTGTGATGAACCCACCGCCAAGATGGCGGCTTGTGGCGGATTGATGATGGCGGCAAACTCACTGACGCCGAACATGCCCAGATTGCTCACACTGAATGAGCCCCCTTGGTACTCATCGGGGCGCAACTGCCCGGAACGGGCGCGTGCCGCCAGTTCAGCGATCTCCGTGCTGATCTGCGAAAGGGTCTTGCGGTCCGCCGCTCGGACAATGGGTGTGATCAGTCCGGTATCAGTTGACACAGCGACGGCCACATCCGCCTGCTGAAATTGACGCATGGCCGTATCCGTCCAGCCTACATTGACCTTCGGGACCTCTCGCAGCGCAACGGCGACGGCGCGCACGACAAAGTCGTTGACTGAGATCTTTCGACTGGAGTAAGCGTTAATCTCAGCCCGCAGGTTCAGCAAACGCTCCATGCGGCAGTTCACCGATAGGTAGAAATGCGGGATGGTAGCTTTGCTCTCGGACAGGCGGCGCGCAATGGCGCGGCGCATAGTCGAATGCGGCGCTTCGGTGAAGCCTGATTCGGCCAATACCGTATCAGTCAAGACCACATCGGGCGGCGAAGCGGCAACGTTCTTCGCTGCCTGGGGTGGCGCTGCCAACCGGGCGCGCTGCACGTCGACTTTCACAATTCGACCTCCCGGTCCACTGCCCTGCACAAGGGAAAGGTCGACGCCACGCTGCGCCGCCAGTCGGCGCGCCAGTGGGCTGACCCGGCGCCGATCTACACCAGTGGGCGACTCCTCTGCGGCCGGTGCAGATGGAGCGGTTGTGGCGCTCGCCCGTGCCTTCGGTGCGACTGGGACTTCAATCGAGCGCAGGAGAGTCTGCACATCTGCGTCGACTTCCCCCTCGGCCAAGAGCACCGCGATCGGCGTGCCTACCTCGACCTCCTGCCCAGCATGCACAAGCAGCTGCCCCATCACACCAGCACTGTCGGCGCTGACTTCGACAACCGCCTTGTCGGTTTCGACCTCGGCCAGACAGTCGCCATTGGCAATGGGCTCTCCCTTCTTTTTTGACCAAGCGGCCAGGGTGGCGTGGGTTCCGTTCGCGGCAATCTCGGGCATACGCAATAGAGTGGCCATCTCACTCGTCTCCGTTTTTCAGGTCAGACCGGTAGCCGCGTATGTCAGCGTATTGAACCAGTTCAAGCACATTGCCCTCGGGGTCGCGACAGAATGACAGGAAGGTCCCGGGCCGAACCTCCACGCGAGATGAGCCGGTCAGGAACTCAACCTCATGCGCTTGCAAGCGTTCAATGGCGGCATTGATGTCGTCGACGATAAAAGTCAGGTAAAAGGCGTTGGTCTGCGCCAAGATCGGCCCGCCGTGCATGGTGGCCGCTTGCGCCGGGTCTTGCGAGGCCAGCAGCTTGATCCTTTCGCCGTAGGCGGTTTGAAGCCTAACCACTACGTAGCCACCGTCAGAGAGTCCCGCCAGACGGGCCTTGTCTGCTGGCACGCTCATTTCGCTCACGAACTGACAGCCAAGGACTTTTTCGTAAAAAGTGCGCATGCGATGCAAATCGCGTACGCCCAGCCCCACTTCGAGGGGAGAAACCATCTTCATCGACATGGGTAGTTTCCTCACTAATCAGAGACCTTGGTTACGCATCACCTGCTGCAGGCCATTCACGACCTCATCGGTGCGTGCGGATGCTGCGCGCTCCAGCACCTTCGAGATACTGGGTGAAGCTTCCGCGCCAGTCACGCGCTGCACAGGCTGATCCAGCCAGTCGAAGCAGCGGCGCTGAATCTCGTCGGCGAGCCATCCACCGTAAGAGGTGCCTCGTGCACCCTGCTCGACGATGATCACGTTGTTGGTCTTCCTGATGCTGACCTCGATGGTTTCCCAGTCCAAGCTGGCGCGGTCCAGCCAACGCAGATCGACGACCTCGGCATCAATACCCGTCTGCTCAACGGCTTCCAGCGTATGGTTAACCATGGACAGGTACGTCAGCACGGTCACCGCATCGCCATTGCGACGCACTGACGCTTTGCCCACGGGAATGATGTAGTCCAGATCGCCAACAGGAGCGATTCCATCGCTGTTGTACAGGTCCACATGTTCAATCACGAGCACGGGATCTTTACAGGCCAGCGCCGCATTCATAAGCCCCACGTAGTCGAACGGGGTGGACGCTGCCACAATACGCCAGCCGGGACTGGTGGCAAAGATGCCCGCGGGATCCATGGAGTGCTGCGACCCGTACCCCGTTCCAATGGCCACCTTGGTGCGCAGGACCAGTGGCATCTCAAAATCTCCTCCGAACATGTGACGCGCCTTACCGATCTGGTTGAAGACCTGATCCGCGGCCACCCACATAAAATCGGGATACATGAACTCCACCACTGGCTTGAAACGCCCGTCCATGGCCATGCCACCACCCAGCCCCACAAATGCGTTCTCGCTGATCGGCGTGCCCAGCACACGATCAGGAAAACGGTCGCGCAAACCACGCGTCGCACCGTTGGTGCCACCCTTGAGACGATGTACGTCTTCGCCCATTACAACAATGCGTGCATCCGTCTCCATGCGACGGGTCATCACGTCGGCCACTACGTCAACGAACTTGCGCTGCTCGGTCTTGCCGGTGAAGCTCGCTGCCTCCTCTGCGCGCAAACCCTGCATCTCGCTCAGGTCACCACGCGTGCCCACGTCGCAGAAGTCAGGGCTAGGCCAGAGTTCGGGCCGGATGCGGCGCTTGCCAGGCTTTCCCGAGGGGTCGGCTTCGAGCAGCTGCGCACAAGCCTCAGCCATGGACTCCTTCACCCTTTGACGCAGCGCTTCTGCATCTTCCACCGTCACCAGACCGCGCGTCTGCATCTTGCTGATCAGCAAAACCAGAGGATCTCTTGCCCGCCACTCCTTCTCCTCTGCCTTGGTCCGGTAACCAAAGGCACTGCCGGGAAAGGGGCCGTTCTGGTGGAAGAAGCGGTACACGTCAGCTTCAATGATGGTCGGTCCGTTACCAGCACGCATCCATGCCAGTGCTTCCTGCATGGCCAGATGAACGGCCAGCGGATCCATGCCGTCGACTTTCCAGCTCGGAATGTTGAATGCCAAGCCACGTGCCGAAAGACGGGTCTCGGCCGTCGACTCCTCAACCGTTGTGGAGACCGCGTAACGATTGTTTTCGATGAAAAAGCACATGGGCAGCTTCCATGCCGCCGCGAGGTTCATCGACTCAAGCACCGACCCGATGTTGACAGCACCATCACCGAAGTAGGTCACGGCTACCGAATCAGTTGCTGCATGCTTGTGCGCCCAAGCGGCTCCTGCAGCCAAAGGAACGCCACCACCGACGATGGCGTTGGTCCCCAGAGCGCCGGCCTCGAACCACTGCAAATGCATTGAGCCGCCACGGCCATGGCAGAAGCCCTGGTCGAGTCCCAGAATTTCTGCCAGCGTGCGCTGCAGCAGGCCTTGAACCTGTGCGCTCAGTGGCGCCTTAGGGTCAATGCCACGGGGGGCGATATGACCAAGAGCTTTCGAAAGGAATTGGTGGTGTCCTCGGTGCGATCCGTTGATCTGATCCGAGGTCGTCAACGTGACGATGGAACCTGCCGCCCCACCTTCCTGGCCAATGCTGGAATGCGCCGGTCCGTGAACCAGTCCCTCGCCCGCAAGATCAAGCACACATTCTTCAAAGCCGCGAATAATCTGCATGTGGCATAACAAGGAACCCAGCAGCACCGGGTCTGCATTGGCCCAGTCCTCGTCGGAGGTGAAAATCTGGACCCATTCGTTCGCAGGGGCCAGAGGTTTACGTATGGTCATTTCCAGAGATTCCCGTCAGAATTCAAAGTTTTCGCAGGTACACGCTCAATACCCATCTGCCAGCCAGCCACCGTCCGAGACCAAGGCATGACCGGTGACAAAGGCAGCAGCATCAGAAGCCATATAGAGCGCTGCTTCGGCCATCTCATCCGGATGTCCCAGCCGATTCATAGGCGTCTTGCTGCACAAGTCGGCGTGATCGATGACACCTCGTTCCATCAGGTCGTCCATGAGTGCGGTGTGGGTGTAGCCGGGACAAATAGCATTGACTCGGATGCCGTGTTTTGCCCACTCGGCAGCCAGACATTTGGTGAGCGAGATCACACCGGCCTTGGAAGCGCAATAGGCGAGTCGATTCGCGGAGGCCGACAAGCCCCAGATGGAAGACGTGCTCACGATCACCCCGCCGCTCTGCCGCACCATGCGCTTTCCAGCGGCCTGAGAGCAATAGAACACCCCCGACAAGTCAATGTCGATAGCGCGACGCCATTCGGCGGGCGTGAGCTCGAGGGAGGATTTGTTCATCGATATGCCAGCGTTGTTCAACAGAATGTCGATACGCCCAAAGTCTGCCTCGGTGATGGCGCAGGCCTGTTCAACGGCCAAATCGTCCGTAATGGAAGCCTGGATGGTTTGCACCTCGATTCCAGGGTATTGCTTGAGAAGCTGCGACTGCGTCTGTTCCAATCCTTCCAAGTCGATATCAAGTAGCATCAATCGGGCTCCATGACGCGCAAATGCATGGGCCATGGCCCTGCCAATGCCACCACCCGCCCCGGTATTGAGCACCACTTTGCCTGCCAAGCCGGGAAAAGTGGCCTTCGCGAACGGTTGGGCCGATGGATAACCTTTGGGAATCTGAACGGCTGTCATAAAGCAATCCAATCTTTCATGAGTTGAGGGTTGGACGCGAGTTCGTGCGGTGTGCCCTCAAAAACGATGCGGCCATGCCCCATCACGCAAACGCGATTCGAAACCTTGAGGGCAATAGCTAACTTTTGCTCCACAAGCACGACTGAGACACCCTTGCGGTGGATGTCCTGGATGACCTCCTTAACGACCTGTACGATCATTGGAGCGAGTCCTTCTGTCGGCTCATCGATCAGCATCAAGAGGGGGTTGCCCAGAAGTGAGCGGCATATGGTCAGCATCTGCTGCTCACCCCCGGAAAGACTGCCACCCTTGGTGTTGCGACGATCCTTCAGACGCGGGAAGTAGTCGTACATCTGCTCCACTGTCCATTGCACTCGCCCCTCGACCGCGCGTTGCTCACCCATCCGCAGGTTTTCGTCCACGGTGAGATTTGCAAAGACTTCACGCTCCTCAGGAACATAGGCCACGCCCGCACGGCAAATCTGGAAAGAGCGGCAGTCGCTGATTCGTTTATCACGGAGCAGGATTTCTCCCCCGGTGACTGGGACCAGCCCCATGATGGTCTTCATTGTGGTGGATCGACCGGAGCCGTTGCGTCCCAGCAGACTGACCACCTCGTTGGGCTCAAGGTGGAAGTCCAGACCATGCAGGATGTGGCTTTTGCCATAATGTGCATGAACGCCCTTAAGCAATAGCAAGGGCGCAGGCGCGATTGACATGTCGAGATTCATACCTTGAACTCCTCGCCCAGGTAAGCTTCCTTGACCTTCTGATTATTTCGAATTTCCTCAGGCGTTCCGGTAGCAATGACTTGGCCGTAAACCAGGACGCTGATGCGATCGCAAAGCGAGAAGACCGCATCCATGTCGTGCTCGACGATCAGCAGCGATCGCCCCTGTGTCGCGCTCTTGATGAGGTCGATTGCATAGTCCGTTTCCTCGTGAGACATGCCTGCCATCGGCTCGTCAAGCAGGATGACTTTGGGCTCGGAAGCCAGTGCCATGGCAATCTCCATGGACCGCTGTTCAGAATAGGACAGCTCCCCAGCGATGGCATCTCGGCGACTTTGCAAGCGCACCTGCTCCAAGAGCCTATCGGTATCTTCGCGGACGTTGGCGTAGGAGCTCATGAAGCGCCAGAGCGTGTTCTGTAGACCATGTCGGCGCATCACTGCGATGCGAAGATTCTCGAACACCGACAGCTTGGGGAAGATGTTAGTGATTTGGAAGGAGCGCGCCAAACCAAGGCGGTTTATATACTCTGGACTTGCTCCCTGGATCTCATGGCCGTCATAGATGATGCGCCCTTCATCGGGAGCGTAATGGCCAGATATCAGGTGGAACAATGTGGACTTCCCCGCGCCGTTGGGACCAATGAGTGCATGACGCTGCCCATCGCGAAGCTCAAGATCTACGCCCCTAATGATCTCGGTTTCACCAAACACCTTTCGCACGGCACTCAAGGTCAGAATGGGCTGCGGGTTCTTACTCATTGTTCGTTTCTCCGGATAGCCGCGTCTGAATTCTCCCGATGATGTTCAACGCGATCTACCAGTGAGCGCCACATGCGCGTAACCCGACTCGTTAAGGCTACGCCCACAAGCAAAAGGCTCAGTGGAACGATCCATGTGCCGATGGAGTTAGGTAGCCAGTCACGCCCGAACAAGGTAATAGGCGCCCAGCCAGCAGCAGGACTCAAGGCAGACATCGACCGGTAGTCCAATGAGAAGACTCGCTGCAACATTTCAACGGCAAACACGACGCCCGCTGTTAGGATCATTCCTGTCGACAGGCCGAGACAAATCAGGGGCAGTAGCTGTGCCGTGCCGTAGGTTTTCCGGCTTGTACTAAGCCACTTAAAGACGCCGATCAGGCCTGTGGGCATGAACATCATGATCAGGACAAAGAGCAGACCCTGGTAGAGCAGCCAAGAGCGGGTCAAGTCCGATACGGCATAACCAAAAAATGTCATCAGCACCGCACCTAGAGCCGGACCTAGGAACGCCGACACGCCGCCGATATAGCTGTTGAGTACCACCGCCGCCGATACGTGCCCTTCGAACAAGACGTAGTTTGCTGATTCGGTGTGCAGGGCCTGCAGTCCACCTGCCACACCGGCGAACATGGCTGATATGGCAAATACCGTCACGCTCAGTCGATGCACGTCATAGCCAAGAAACTTAAGACGGTGGCTGTTCTCGCGAAGCCCGAGCGATAGGCGGCCCATTGGTGTTAGCGTGAAGAGGTACAGCAGCAGCAGCGAGAGGAAGACCCAGGCCAAAGTGAGGTAGTACACCTCGATAGAGGAACCGAAGGAGATGCCCCAGGCTGGCATTCGCATGGCGTAGATGCCTGCCTCGCCTCCGAAAACACCTTTGAGATGCGGAGCCAGTGCATGCAGCAACTCGGCCAAAGCGAGCGTGATCATGGCGAAGTAGGTGCCAGTGCGCTTCGTAGCAAACCAGCCAGCGACGCCGCCCGTCAGTAAGCCAATTAGCGCTCCGCCTAACGGCATTAGTGGTGTCGGCAGGAGTCCCGTACCACCAAACGCGTTCATGGTGTGGATGGTGGCAAAGGTTCCGATACCGAAGTACGCTGCGTGTCCAAACGACAGCATGCCGGCCTGTCCGCACAGCAGATTGAACGCGCATGCAAACAGTGCCGCGATCAGCATCTGAATACCCGCATTGACCAGCGGCTGCGACACCAAGGCAGGAAATGCCAGCAGCAGTCCAGTTCCAACTGCCAGAGGGATCCAGATGTTCGATTTCATTGCTTTCTCTAGAATGATGAACTCAGTTCTTGTCGCCCATCAGTCCCGAGGGCCGCATCATTAGAATTAGCAGCATCAAGGCGAACGGAATCGTTGCCGAAAGGCTTGAAAGCTCTAGCGTGAGAAGACCGCCAACCTGCTCTGCCCATTCGCGGGCACCAACCCAAGCCAATACATCCGCCAAGCTGGAGCTCACGCCAACTGAAAGAGATGTCACAACGCCGATCAGAATGGAGGCCAACATGGCACCTCCCATGGAACCCAAGCCTCCGACCACCACTACAACGAACACGATGACCCCCAGCTCCAGGGCCATATTGGGGTTGGTGGTGTAGAACGCCCCTGCTATGGCGCCCGCCAATCCTGAGAGAGCCGCGCCCACGCCAAACACCCCCATGAACACAAGTGGTACGTTGTGCCCTAGTGCTTCCGCCATACGGGGTTTGTAGATAGCGGAACGCACGACGATGCCAACTCTAGTTCTGGTAAGCAGCAGATAAATCAGTGCGAACATCACCAGAGCCACGCTCCCCATAAAGATGCGATAGGCGGGGTAGTTCATGGTGCCAAGTTGAAACAGGGCGAAATCCATACTTTGAGGAACTCGGTACTCCACCGGAAAGTTTCCGAAGAAGAGTTTTATGAGTTCGGTAATGATGAACGACAGCCCAAACGTGAGCAAAAGCTCATGTGCGTGTCCGTGTTGATGAACGCGTCGCAGAAAGTACTTCTCTACCACCACGCCGACAACACCTACAAGAATCGGAGATATCAGCAATGCAGCCCAGAATCCGATGCTGTCCTTCAGTGCATAGGCCAAGTACGCTCCGAGCATGTAGAAAGATGCGTGAGCGAAATTCAAAATACCCATCATTCCAAAAATAAGCGTCAGGCCTGCGGAGACCATGAATAACAGCAATCCATAGATCACACCGTTTAGCAGCGAAACGATCAGGTAATCCATCAGACATTCCTTGGTTTAAACGCGCTTGCAGCGGGTGGGTCAGGCGACTCAACGCATTGAGATAAGGGAGCGTGTTCAGGCACAGCGGATCCGAACAGCCCCGCGCAACCACTCAGTTCGGCCGCTGCATCTTGCAGCTCGCCTGCACAGGCGCAGCCGCTTCTTGAGCGCTGAACAGCTTCACGGTCTGAAAGCCCATCTTGGTACTGTCCGCCTTGAATTTGGCTTCATTGCTGACCTTGGACACTGCAACAGGCAGCAGAATCTGATGGTCTTCTGAGCGCATGGATGCCTCGCCCATCGGCGTCTTGAACTTTGCAGATTCCAGCGCCTTCGCAAAAGCGTTGACGTTGAGTCGGCCGTCCTGCGGCCTCAAACCTTTGAGAACCGCGCCCACCATCAGCATGCCAAACACGGTCTGACCCTCAATGAAGACGGGATAGCGTCCGTTCTTAGCCTTGTAGTCCTCAGCGAATCGCTCGCTTTCCTGGCCATTTGCGTCGGCGTTGAACGCATGCACAACGTAGTGACCCAGTGCCACATCGCCCGCATTGGCAACGTTGCCGGGCTGGTCCAGGAAGGTAGTTCCAAATCGTGCCTTCAAACCGGCCGCCTTTGAAGCCTTCATCATGAGTAGCAGGTCATTGGACCAGTTACCTGTGATGACCGTGTCTGCCTTCGATGCTGCAATCCTATTCACAAAGGGCGCAAAATCCTGAATCTTGTTTGTTTCATGCAGCACCTTGTCAACGACCGTGTATCCGCCAGCGGCCGCGTTGGCTGCGATGGCGGCTTCCATGTCCTGTCCCCAAGAGTAGTTCTGGTTGATAGAGTAGATCTTTGATCCCAGAGCGCTGTCCTGCTTCATGGCCGATACCAACGCCTTGACCCTCACCTGGGCATTGGGATTGAAGCGGAAGTGGTGGAAGTGGCATTTCTCGCCCGTCAGCTCAAGCGCTTCCCCGCCGACGTTGAGAAACACCACCTCCTTGCCCGGATTTCTAATGTTGTGCTTGCGCACGTCTTCGGTGATCTGCCCACTGACCGCGGAGGATGCACCTTGGACGATTAGTTGGACGCCGTCGGCGATAGCGGCCTTAAGCTTGTCTGCTGCTCCAGCGGGACCGCCTTGGTTATCATATTCAACAAGCTGCACCGGCTGACCATTCCAGCCACCGTCGGCGTTGATCTGGTCAATTGCGAATCGTGCAGCAGCCCTGAACATCAGCCCAGTGGGTGCTTGAGGACCAGAGAGGGTCTCGACCAGACCAATCTTCAAAGGAGTCGCCTGGACGGTAGTTCCTGCGACGACCAGCGCAGTAAGCAGGAGGGTTTTTGTTGCCGACATTGCTGAGTCTCCATTTTTTGGGTGCTGCCGGCACGCTGGTGCGCGGCAGGGACACTTGTACGCGACTCGATCTATTTGATCGCCACAGGATTGATAATGGCCTGCACTGCGCCGGTCAGTCGGGCAGGTCCCAAGGTAAACAGGAACTCCCAAGCCTTGTCCTTGACTAGCTCCTCGGTGTTCATGTTCTCAAGGATGAAGATACCGTTTATGGGCAACAGGATTTGGTGTACCTCGAACACGCCCACATCTTTTTCGAAAGGCACCACCTCAAGACCCCAGGTGTCCGCGCCGATCGCTGCAACACCCTTCCCGGCCAGATACTTGGCGCCCTCAACGCCCAGCCCAGGCTCCACCGAGCCGTAGCGCTTGTCGTCCTTTCCGATCAACCGGGTCCAACCGGTATGGAAAAGCACCACATCACCCTTGTCGATGCTCTTGACACCCTGACGCTTCATGGCTGCCTCGATCTCAGCCTTATTGAAGGCAGTGCCTTCGGGGACGATACCGTCCTTGCCAAGCAATGGCACCATGTCCAGCACGATGCCGCGGGTGGCGAACGGCGGAACGGTCTCCACGCCTAGTTTCGTGAGGCCAGTCACCTTGCCAATGTCCGAACCCTTTAAGCAGTTGTAGTAAAGGGCATCGATTCCAATATGCCCGAGGCCGTCAAGCTGTGAACCCACGCCGTTCCAGCCCATCACCAGGTCATCGTTGTAGGTAAGCTTGGTATGCCCGAGGCTCACGCCATTGACCTGATTGGGCTGCAGCACCGTGACAGCGTAATTCCGCGGCGGAAAGGCAGGCGTCAAACGATTTGTCTCGATGCCCAACTGGTAGGCCTTGCCCTTGGTGACAAGTTTGGTAGCCGCGAGCGTCTTCTCTGGCGTGATGTAGTTCATGTTGCCAATCTGGTCGTCCTTGCCCCACTTCGACTCGCACTTCCAGTTCAGAGTGTCGGCAACCGCAGCGCTGGACAGCGCGGTGCCGATCGCCAGGGTGGCGAACACCACATTCAGTTTTTGGAACGAATTCATACTAAGCCCTCCCATTTTCGGACGGAAGCAGCTCCGTCACGCTTGTTTCGGAAACGGTGCGACTGAAGCCACTAATGTCTTCACGCACTGCAAGCGCCTGAAGCCAACAGTGTCCCCACGCACTGCAGCCCTTGGCAGCCGAGGCTAGATTACGTAGGCCAGAGTAAGTTGTCAACAACTTTTATTTAGTTGTCATACAAGTGATTTTTGCTTGCTGACCTTGGGTAGGCAAGATGCCTTATGCAGTCCCGATGCCAAGGCGCGCGGAGGCTCTACTGTCACTTGAGACATGCTCTGGCGTGGGCAAGGCCACTCTGTCTCTCGAGCAGAGGAACCGTGACTATCAATGCCTTTCCCTCCCGGTTTTGGTCAGTGCGGTTCAATGTGCGGGTCGAGATAGTGCGGCGCGGCGCCGGGTGGAGTTTCGCGTGGCAGTCGCCCAGGAAATCGCCCCCTTGCGTTCCCTGGGCCCTTGTGGGAGTATTTTCTCGCTCCGCAGCAAAGCGCGGAAACTAACCCCCTCGGTATCACAAGACCCTCATCAACTTTGGCAACACGCCTTGAGAGCATGGCCACCCGCAAAAAAAAGCCACAGGTCTCGAAAGACCCGAAACCAAGCTCCAACCGTTCAGTGACGGAAAAAATCTTCCGCTGGCTAAACCAACAAATCGAGACCGGCAAACTCGGGCCCAGTGCCAAGCTGCCCAGCGAAAGCGAACTCTGCGAGCGCTTTTCCGTCGGCCGCTCAACCGTGCGAGAGGCTTTGTCTCAATTGAGATCCGAAGGCGTCGTCTACGCCCAACAAGGGCGTGGCGTGTTCGTGAGCGAACGCGGAACGCGGCAGACATTCAGGCTGCGGAGTGTCTCGATTGATGACGCAGAAGGAATCCAACATGTCATCGAGTTGCTAGTCACTTTCGAATCGGCCGCCGCCCGCATTGCCGCCAAGCGCCGGACACAAGAAGACATCAAGCGGATAAAACAGGCGCTGTTTCAGATGGAGTACGCGATCGTCCACGACGAGCTAGGGGATGAGGAAGATTTTGCGTTTCACCAAGCGATTGTCGATGCCACAAGAAACCCACACTTCAAGGCGCTCAACGACTATCTGGAGCAGCACATTCGCAGGTTGATACGCCGCGCGCGCAGCAACACTGCAGCCAACTACGCTGATCTGATACAGGCCGTGCAGGATGAACACAAGGCGATCTTCAGTGCTATTGAGGCTGGTGACGCACTAACCGCCGGCAACGCCGCGGAAGTGCACCTTCGCAATGCTGCGAAGCGGCTGAACACGTATCTGCAGTGTTGATGATATGGCGGCGATTCGGTCGAGGAAATATCAGCCAAAGCTTCCGGTCTACGCAAAAACGACGCAATCTCTTGCATGGAGCTATGAACACGCGCATGGCGTGTATTGCAGCATGAAACTGAACCTCCCTTGCCGAATAAAGAAACGGGTCACCACGCGCGAGCCTCAACCCCGATTTGCATCCATGCCTAGCGTCAAAAAGCGTAGCTCGTCATGATGGTCCGGTTCTTGGATCGTCGCCGCGAACTCGTCACGCAAAGCCTGCTCGGCATGAGCAAAGCTGAGGCCACGCTTGGCTTGATTGCTACGGGCTTTTCGGGTGTCCAATTCGATGCCCATACGACTAACCTGCCTATGTTCTGCATATTCTCAAGCTTGAGTAGCCAATCTGATCCCGGCTGACGACGTTATAACAAATGTTTAACATTCCATGATGACGGAAGGAGGCCCTCATGATTAGCGCACTGAAACTTACCGCGATAGGAAATTCCGTCGGAGTGATCTTGCCCAAAGACATCTTGAGCAAGTTGCGTGTTGATAAGGGCGACACACTGTATGTTTTGGAAACGCCTGAGGGCATCGAGCTGACAGCCTACCGACCAGATTTCGCAGCGCAGATTGATGCTGCCGAAGAGGTCATGCGCGAGAACCGGGATGTGCTTCGCAAGCTCGCGAAATAAATGGCGGCAGAACCGATCTGGGTCATTCCCGAGGTAGCGATCGCGATCCACAAGCGACAAATCTCAGAGCATGGGGAGGCAGCGGGCTGAGGGACCTAGGACCGCTCGATTCAGCACTCGCCAAACCGAAACATATTTTCTCCTATACCGAAGGGAAATCGTCGCTACCCGCACTCGCTGCTGCTTACACTTACGGTATCGCCAGAAATCATCCATTCGTCGATGGTAATAAGCGAACCGCGCTGGTCATCGGTGTGCTATTTCTAAAGCTGAATCATTGGGAACTGACTTGTTCGATGGATGATTTGTATAAGCCTTTCATGGCACTGGCGGACGGATCTTTATCTGAAACTGATTTGTCTACATGGTTTGAGCAATGTGCGAAACCAATCCAGAGAAATCCGTTGGTCGAAAGTTCGAATCTTGCACGACCTACCAAATAAAAAAACGCCGCAGTGTTCGCACTGCGGCGTTTTTGTTTTGGCCCATGTCAATTGACTGATTCGCCAGCGGCCAGAGCGTTTTTGTCTCGTCAGCATCGGGGAAATTTACTCCTTCGGTCCGATGTGCCCGCGGATCAGCGCGAGGCTGATCACCGCAATAATCATCGATCCTCCCAGCAAATTCAAATACGCACTGGCACCACCGGCCGTGATCATCGCCGCTCCGGCAAAAGAGCTCATCAGCGCCCCCATACGTCCGAATGACATCGCTGACGCGGTGCCTGTTGTGCGAATCAAGGTCGGATACATATGTGCGCAAAGTGCAAATAACGCGCACTGAAGCGACGTCACGAACAAGCCATGAAAGCCAAGGCCCCAGAGGAAAGTCTCGGGTGCAGCACTCAAGGAAATCAGTTTCAAGCCAAAAGCGGTTACCGCGGACATCGCCGCCCAAAACACCATCGGCCAACGCGACCCGAATCGGTTGATGGCCAGCGCGCAAAGAACCGCCCCAATAACACCACCAAAGTTGTAAGCAGTGAGCCCCATGCTAGCCAGCGCCGGGGACAAGCCCTCCGTTGTCAGCATCGTTGGCAGCCAACTGAATGCGGTATACAGGGACAGCTGGGTAACAAAAAAACTAATCCACAGCCAACTTGTGTCAAATGCTCGACCACTTCTAAACAAATCGGCAATACTTCCACGATGGGTTTGCTCGACACTACCGTCAGTAAATTCCCGGGCGTGGGCAACGTCGTGCGACATACGCGCCATGACATCCCTCAACTCTTCCCAACGCGCAGACAGGCGAGCCAGATATTTCGGTGACTCATGCAGGGTTGGAATCAGGAACAGGGCATAAGCAATGGGAAGGCTGCCACCAATAAAAAAGAATGCACGCCAGCCCTGCGCTGGGAGGATTTGGCTGGCAGCCAATCCGGCTAGCATACCGCCCAGCGGATAACAAACGATCGCCGTCGTCACAGCCATCGTACGGAACCGAAACGGAATGAATTCAGCCGTCAATGTGGTTGCAGCAGGCAATGCAGCGCCAATGCCGAGCCCAGCAAAAAATCGGATGGCAGCAATGGTCGTGACGTCAGGCGCCACACCAATCAGCATGGTCGCCGTGCCAAACAAAAAGACGCTTGCAATCAGCACTGGCTTACGCCCTATTCTGTCCGAGAGTATGCCGGCACTGAGACTACCTACCGCCATACCCATCAGTCCGCTAGCGACCGCCACTGAAAACGCGGCGCGGGATACGCCCCATTCCTTGATAATCATCGGTATCGCATAACCGATCATTTGCCCGTCAAAGCCATCGAGCACGATGGCAAAAGCGGCTAGCAGATAAGTAAATTTCTGGACACGAGAAAAGCCGCCATCGTCAATGGCTCGAGTCACATCAAAATGAGCGTCCGAGCCTTGCGTAGTTGCTGCAGTCATGTCTCCTCCCTATGGCCGATCTTGCGTCCGGCTCGTGAATATAAATTTTTTAATATTATTTTTATAGATCAAATCAACAAGACTACCTAAAATCATTCAGCATCCATTTGACGAGATGGATGGGCAGCGGCAACCGCTGGAATGGCTTCGCACGCTTCATAGATCGCGCGCAGCGTCGGATAAGGCACCGTATCGACATTAAATCTTGCGGCGCTAAACATTTGTGGGACCAGAGTGCAGTCTGCCATGCTCGGGGTATCGCCAAAACAAAAGCGGCCGCGCGTCGGCGCCCGGGATAAATCAGCTTCGAGTGCCGCCAAGCCTTCGCTCAGCCAGTGATGGATCCATTGGGTCTTGCTCTCTTCGGACGCGCCCAGCGTCCCAGTCAGATACTTCAGTACGCGTAGATTCTGCAGGGGGTGAATGTCGCATGAGATCGCCAGCGCGATCTGTCGCACCCTCGCCCGTCCTTCGGGTGACTTTGGCAGGAGACGGGTATTCGGAAATTTCTCATCGAGATATTCAATGATGGCTAGAGACTGGCTTATCTGAAATCCGTCATCATCGAGAAGTGGAACGAGCTGCTGGGGATTCAGGGATTTGTACGGTTCCTTGAACTGCATACCCCCATCACGCGTGAGATGGACTGGCACATAGTCATAATCAAGGCCCTTCAGGTTCATAGCAATGCGAACACGATAGGCTGCCGAGCTTCGGAAATAGTTATGCAGTGTCAACATAGTGGAATTTTTATCTCTTATCTGGACTACATCGCGACTTAGAGGGCGACAAAAACACGATTCCCCTCAATCCTCACCGGATAGGTTTTTATATCGTCAATCAGCGGCGCGCACAGCGCCTTACCGGTTCGGATGTCAAATTTGCCTTGGTGTAGAGGACATTCAATTTCATGCCCTTCGAGGAATCCATCGCACAGCCTTGCATTGCCGTGCGTGCAGATGTTATCTGTCGCATAGACCTCGCCATCGATTTGATATAGTGCGATGCTTTTACCGCCCACATCAACACCAATCACATCTCCCTCAGGAAGGGTGCCAGATGCAGCCACATCAATCCATTGATCGTTCATATTTCTCTCAGATGGGGTAGATAATTGAATTTGGAATCATCTCAGTATCATAGATACACAAGCGCGATACAAACTTCAGCTCGCCAGCGTCGCGCTTAATCTTATCGATGTAGCGCCCCACATTGAACACCGTCGAATCGCCTGATAATTTGGTACGGAATACAGCGTAACTCGCTTCAGAAAAAATCACGCCATTCTTTTCTTCATGGATAAACGGCAGACCTACCACATGCCGCTGATAGTATGGGTCGTGGTAAAGCGTTTCATGAATACCGTACACTCTGTCCTTTAACATGTTCTTACTCAGCAGCGCCAGTGTAGACAAAGGAAATCCTCGCTCGTAATTCTCCCGAGGTTGAATTTTGTATTCGCAATCCTCGGCGAAAAAATCGACCCACTTGTCCCATTGGGCACCATCGACAGCAGCGGCATACTTGCTATAAAGCTGGATGAGATCAAAGACTGTACGAGCGTCAGTAGTCGTTGTCATGGCTTCAGATCTCCATCATTTTTCGCCAGTAGTTATACATGCCTCGTATGAGTGTCTCTGTCACCATATGATCGGTGTTCTCACACGCATACCCGCCAAGTTCTGCAACTGCGCGGTGCGAGGGCTTTTGCTCAAATCCACACTGCGAGAGCTCGATGACTTCTCCGTCATCAGCTGACACAAATCCTGCCGGACCAAACAGATTCGCCTGTATCAAGCGTCGTTGAGTCATTTCCGGCGTATCATCCTCGAACCCAAAGTGGGTCCAGACAAAGTCAAATGAACCGTGACCATTCGGTTGAATATGTCGAGTCGATACGCTATTGACTTGCTGCTGAATGATCACACTGGGGAAAATCGTCATCATCACGGCAGTAGGACCGTTCCACCATGACTCGGGGACGATGTCGATCAACCGCTTGTCCTGGATCTCCATGTTTTCCTTGAAACTTGTCACGCCTTGCGTCACCTCTTCCTGCTTGCCCCCGGTACCACGCGTAGAGATCATGGCGGCATGACGAAATTTGTCATCCATCTTCAACTCAGACTTGTTATCTGCACGCCAGAGCCCGTAGGTGACGAACCAGGTATGCAGTAGCCCAGGATGATAAGGATCCTTGATGTTCTCTTGCATCAGTTTCCAGTTCCCCGGAATGCGCTGGCGGTTATAGCCAAGGAGCGTCAGCTTTCGGCCATTGAACAAACGATCAAAGTAGGCAAGGATCGTCGGGCCAAGATAGTCCTCGAACGGTTCAACATCATGATCGAACGACGCGAAAATCACTCCGCCACGACTTGCCACCTTGAGCTTGGTAAGGCCATGATCCTCAATCTTGAATTCTTTCGGCATACCGCCATTGATCTTGCCATCCTGCTTCACGCCCCGTCGAAAGGGAACACCTTGCAAATCGCCTTTTAGAGAGTAATTCCACTGATGGTAGGGGCAGACTAGTTCTTTCTTGTTGCCATGACGTTCACGGCAAAACTGCATTCCTCGATGGGCGCAGACATTTTCGACAACATGAATCTGGCCATCGAGATCGCGCGTCATCAGCACCGAACGCTCACCTATTACCGTGCGTTTGAAATCACCGGGCTTAGGTACTTCAGCCTCAAGGCCGATGTAACACCAGTGGCCTTTATAGAAAAGGCGATCAAGCTCTTTTTTATAGATCGACTCGTCGGTATAGGCCCAGAACGGGATGCGACTGGTTCCCTCCGATTCCCACACATGCGGCTGGCTGAATACTTCTGGTGTGTTAACCATTTGATTCTCCTTGCCAGGATTTATTTGCCAACACTGACCACGATGTCAACTAAGCCATCGATATGGCCGTGCATGACATCGCCGGGCACGACGGCACCTACGCCTTCCGGCGTGCCTGTCATGATCACGTCGCCTGGCTCCAACGTCTCATATTGAGATAAATAGGAAATCGATTCAGCAACTGACCAAATGAGTTTTTCAATGTCAGAGGACTGGCGCGGCTGTGTGTTGACCGTCAAAGAGATCGTGGCCGATGACAGATGTCCGATCTTGTCTGCTGTGCGGATCGGGCCAATCGGCGCTGATTTTGCGAATGACTTTCCGAATTCCCATGGACGTCCCTTATCGCGTGCATCCAATTGCAGGTCACGACGCGTCATGTCTAGGCCAACAGCATAACCATGGACATGATCAAGTGCCTGTTCTATAGAAATATCTTTACCGCCCTTACCCAGGGTAACGACCAACTCAATCTCGTGATGAAAATTACTTGTCTTTGGCGGGTAGGGAATCGTGATTTCTTTTTCTCCGGCCTGAACGACTGCACAGGCAGGCTTCATGAAAAAGAATGGCGGTTCGCGATCGGGATCCTTGCCCATCTCGCGCGCATGCGCCGCATAATTGCGTCCGACACAGAACACACGATTCACCGGAAATGCTTCATCGCTGCCCTGAATGGTTAAGGTATATGTTGGTGGTAAGGGGATAGCGTATTTCATAAAGATTCCTGTCAGTTGACATCAGAGACGAGCTTCGCGCCACAGCCCGAGTGACTGCAGCGCTGGGCGATCGGAATAACTAAATAAAGTGGTATCGCGCTTGGCAAGGAATTTCAGTGACTGCCAAGAGGGCACGACAAAGATGTCATCGCGCTGCAGCTGCCACTCCTGATCCCCGACCGCTACCGCCGCCTCACCTTCCAGACACACATAAACGGTTCCATCAGTGCAGCGGTATGGACGGGTCTCGAAACCCGCTGGCAGACGCTGCGCAAAAGCGCCGATGGTTGGCATGGGGGATGCCCCCGTCGCTGGATTCACGAAGCGCAACTTGTGGCCAAAATGCGGATCAGGTTGACCAGCGGCGATCTGGTCGAGAGATTCTTTGGTGCGTGCATACGGATAGACAAACACACGCGTGGGCTCAGCAGGTCCCTGATAAAAATCGACAGGAACCATGTTATTGCCGTAGCGGGCCAGCGCATCCCCTTCAGGGCGCACAGTATCTTGCGAGGTGCTTTGGCCGTGCTCGGCAAATCCGGCGTCATAAAATCGCACGGTGGGAATGTCCAGACCGTCGAGCCAGACCACCGGTTGGTCGCCGAGATTCCCGTGGTCGTGAAATGTCCACGACGGCGTAATGATGAAGTCGCCGCGGCGCATGGTGGTTCGCTCGCCATCAACGGCGGTATACGCGCCCTCTCCATCCATCACCAGCCGAAGGGCGGACTGTGTATGCCGGTGCGCGGGCGCGACCTCGCCAGGCAGGATCAGCTGCAGGCCGGCATACAGCGACTGCGTGATTGCTGACTGCCCGGGCAAACCCGGATTTTCCAGAATCAGCACTCTCCGCTCTGCCTGCTCTGCTGTAATTAAACGGCCAGCCTCCATCACCTGATCGCGCAGATTGGCGTAGCGCCACAGGGTGGGCAGTGCCGGACTGCTAGGCTGCTTAGGTACCAGAGCGCCCAGTACTTCCCACAATGGCGTCATGTGATCTTTCGCGATGCGGTCGTAGTACGCCTGCCGCAGATTCCCTTGCTTCGCGTTTACTTCCGTGGTGCTTACTGAACCCATGATCATCACTCCCGGTTTGCTTCTTGCTCGATAGCTTGTTTCAGGTACTGCTGGCGTAAAATGCGTCCGCATAGACGCGCTGCTCATCGATACCACGCTGTTTGAGTAAAGTCGCAGTAGCCTCCACCATGGGCGGCGCACCACAGACATAGGCACGCCAGCCATGAAACCCTTGAATATCCTGTGCGATTGCCTCAGTAATGAGTCCGACTCGATGCTTTGAATCGAGCGTTTCATTGGTAGTGACAACGACCTCCATCTTTAACGGTGGATGAACTGCTTGAAGCGACTGCAGCTGAGCCATACCGTAGATGTCTTGTGGGGAGCGCGCACCGAAATAAAGATGAATCGGATTATCCATCCGAGCGGCGATAGCACCCCGCACGATGGCCAGTATCGGAGCCAGTCCCGTGCCACCCGCCACGCAGAGCATCGGACCTTCATGACGCGTGCGAAGATAAGCTGTACCTAACGGACCACTCACACGCACTGCATCGCCTATCTTGAGCTGATTGAAAATGTAGCTACTGACCCGACCATCCGGTGCCAACCGCACATGAAATTCCAGTTCGTCGTCAGTGCACAAGCCAGCCATCGAGTAAGGGCGAATGTGATCGGGTGTGAATTGCAGTGTGGCGTACTGCCCCGGTGAAAACGACAACGGCTTTGCAGGCTTGAGCCGAACGATCTTGATGTCATGCGTCGCATCGACAATGGCTGTTACCAATGCTTTGATGATGCGTGCCGGGTGCGTGACGATTTCATCCGGCTCAGGTATCTCAATGGCGCAGCTCTCCGTCAGCACGCTGGTGCAAGCAAGAACATAGTCGCCCTCGGAGGGATTGGTAATTTTCGCTTCGCGCCCGGTCTCGATCACGCTTCCGCTGACCACCTTGCACCGACAGGTACCGCAGCGCCCCGCCATGCAGCTATAGGAGATGGGTACATCGTGGGCGCGCAGCGTCTCGAGCAGATTAGCCCCGGTCGGTACTTGCAGTACGCGCTCCAGCGGATGGACGACGAGTTCCATGGTCTCCACGATTTCATCAGCGAATGTGGGACGAGTATAGAAACCCGACTAAAATTAAGATATAGAATTATATGAATTATTTAAATTCATTTTTTGAATATTACTGACATGAACCTTAAGGATATCGATCTCAACTTATTAGTAATATTTCAACAACTTCTACAAGAGCGGCGCGTATCTGCGGTGGCGACCAGCCTCGGATTAACTCAACCGACCGTAAGCAACGCCCTGAACCGTCTGAGACAGCAACTGGGCGATGAGCTGTTTCTGCGGACGTCAAAGGGTATGGAGCCGACCGCCTACGCTATGCAGTTAGCCGAGCCTATCAGCTATGCGCTGTCAGCAATTCACGAAACACTAAACCAGCGCACGCGATTTGATCCAGACAAAAGCCAGCGAAAATTCATCGTCGGCATGAGTGACATCGCTGAGATCGACTTCCTGCCAAAACTGATGAAAGTACTGGCGGAGATCGCCCCTGGCGTATCGATCGCGACGATCAGAACAACAGGGGCAGATCTGGCCGAGGATATGGAGTCAGGCAGAATCGACATCGCCATTGGTTGGCTCCCCCATCTAAAATCAGGATTTTTCCAACGACGTTTGTTTACACAGGAGCATGTATGCTTGTTTCGGCGCGGTCACTGGCTGGATAAAAGCGCGCCTCTGACAAAAGAAGAGTTCGAATCCGCAGAACACGTAGTGGTATCAGGCATTGGCACAGGTCATGCAACGATTGATGCTTCCATCGAAAAACTGGGCGTCAAACGAAAAGCCGTACTGACCGTACCGCACTTTGTCGCAGTCGGCCATATCCTTGCATCAACCGACATGATCGCAACTGTTCCAGAGCGATTTGCCAGACATTGCGTGAATCCATTTAATCTTCGCTACGTCAATTTGCCGCTCAATTTATCGGAAATCGGCATTAACGTTTTCTGGCACTCACGGTTTCATAAAGAAGTCGGCAACCAATGGTTTCGTACGCTGATATTCAATCAATTCAGCGATTCACAGGATGAAGCTTAATGATGTAGAAAAAGAGTTCGCCATCGATATCACTCGCGTTGCATGGCGCAACTGGCATCCCAATCAACGAATCAACCCTCTTTGCCTGCCGCTCTCGCGAACAAAACGGAACCAGAATATCCACCACCACCATCTCTTCAAGGTGAAAACCCTCACGAGCAAAGTGGATTTACTCGAAATCTCCTTACAAAAAATATGTTTTTTGTGACGGCCACTTCTTCGACCAACTGATACGCAATCATTCAATCTATCTCAACTCAAAGAGTTCCGTTTAGTACAAACTATCAAAAAATCTGTTGAAAACACTTGTTTTCACGTGAAAGGCGATTACACCTATTGGGAATTTTTCCCGTTGACGTGGTGACGATTACTACCTAGCATCCCCTGCGGGACATGGTCCCTCTCTTTAACACTTCAGTTGATAATAAGTGTGCCGGCCGCCTCATTGCGGCCGTTTTTTTCAGGCTCCGAATGTTGCTTGAATTTGCATGCATTTCATGTAAGCTCGGGGTCTAAAACAAGAATCACAAAAGCTGCGTCGTGACTCCCCGTCGGGTTGCGCGGCCAAGTGGTCATCACGCAAGGCGGCGCGTTTGCATTTGCGTGTAGTCGGTAGCTCGAAGAATGCTCGCGTTGAATCAACGTGAAAAAATAGGGATACCCCAACTCAAACAGGAGACAAAATGAAAAAAACCGTTTCTACTCTGTCACTCACGGCGCTGGCAGCAGCGGCGTTTCTGGCGGCTGCTCCGGCATCCGCTCTGAACGTCAAAGCGGACAACTTCCAGCAGGCAGAATCCCCTTGGGATATGGCGTTCCTGCAAGATGGCACCATGTTCTTCACCGAGAAGTGCAAAGGCTTGTCCGTACGGACGACTTCGGGTGGTGTGAACCGCCTGCTGGGCGTCGGTGGATCAAGCGGCTACGCGAAGACCAAAGGTGACTTGTTCTGCGATGGTCAGGCGGGTGTTCAGGGTGTGGCAGTCGACCCAGACTTTGCGTCGAACCGTTACGTGTACCTCTACTCGAGCTCGCGCGGCGACAACCGCAAGTACGGCGGTTACAGTAACATCGTGATGCGCATGAAAGTGAATTCTTCTCTCTCCGATGTCTCCGACATCGTGGAGATCATCGACGATCTGGGCTACAAGCCCAAGAAGTCGAACCACCCCTTCGGTGGTCCCGGTGCGCACAATGGCGGTCGTATTCGCTTCAGCCCGGGTGACGGCTTCCTGTACGTGGCGATTGGCGACAATCACAATGGCCCAGGACCTCAGCATCCGACCGAACTGCGCGGCAAGATCCTCCGCGTTGACCGCGATGGCAAAGCAGCGCCGGGCAACAACCCACCCGCTGGTTTCGACAAGCGTATTTTCACGTACGGCCATCGCAATCCGCAAGGCATTTCCTTCCGCCCCGGTACCAATGAGCCTTACACGTCTGAGAACGGCCCATGGCACAGCGACGAAGTCACCAAGCTGGAGAACGGTGGCAACGGTGGCTGGGATCCGCGTGACAACGTGAACGGCCGTGGTGAGTGCCCCGATGGCTATTGCGGTTATTCGCCGAACCAGATGGGTGCGTTGCCGCCGAAAGAGCGTGCAGCGTTCATGCCGATGACCGACCTGAAGGCCTATCCTAAAGCGATGAAACCGGCTTGGAACAACAATGGTCTGTCCCAAGGCATGTGCGGCAGCGTCTGGCTGGTGGGCAAGCAGTGGAAAGAGTGGGAAGGCCGACTCGCCGTAGGCTACGCTGGTATCGGTATCCACGGTACACCAACGGGCAACCGCATCGACATTCTCGACATCTCCAAAGACGGCAAGTCCGCCAAGCGTGAAGAACTGCTCTGGCCGACTTTTGCAGGTCGCTTCCGTCACCTCTCGCTGGGTCCGGACGGTGCTCTGTATGTGGCCGACGAGGCTAGCGGCATGATCTATCGCGTCACACCGCAATAAGCCAGTAGTTTGTTACCAAACGCGCTGCCGTAAGGCAGCGCGTTTTTTTGGAGATATCCTATGCAACGCGTTATCGCTGTTTTGCTTTCGCTAGGTTTTGTTTTTTCGGTCAAACTTGCTCACGCAGACAACGAAGAACTCAAAACCCTGCTTCAACGGAATAACTGCTCCGCATGCCATCAGATCGACAAGCGTAAATACGGTCCCATACTCCAAGAGGTCGCTGCCAAGTATGCGGGTGAAGCCGGCGCTGTGGAAACCCTCGCGGCAAAGATCAAGGCGGGTGGCACAGGGGTCTGGGGTGAGGACATCATGCCGCCCCAGGCGCATGTATCCGATGCGGATGCGAAGCAGATGGCTAAATTGATTCTGGCACTCGAGCCCCAGAAGTAAAGCGGTTATCCGTTGGGCGGCTCAATCTCATTTCGACAATAGCGCTCGGCCAATACCTGGTGGTCGTTGGCCGGTGCCCATTATTTCCAGCGCACACCTTAGGCTGGCCCGAGCGCGTCACAGTTAACGACTCGTCGTTGATGTCAGCTATCGTCACCGCCCGGACAAACGACATCAATCACGGCTGCATTGATACTGCTAGGCGTTACGGCGCTCCAGGCACTGGCAGTTGGATTCAACTCGGCAGGCGTTAACTGTCTGCCGCGAGCCCAAGCCTCGGTGAAACGATGCTGCTCAAGAGTGCGATATTGACGGTTCTGGCAGTCATACTCGGCCAGGATCTTTGCCGACAACGCGCCATCTTTTTCCGGTTCAGTGAAATTGCTGATTTCCCAAAGTTGACGCATGATGGCCATTGGCCCAGTTTGCTTTACATTGTCGGGGTCGATGTATTTTTCTGACGTTGCCAAACGAGCATCGCCGACCTTTACCCATTCGGCAGACGCGCCAAGGCAGAACGATAGCAAGAGCAAGGCAAGCAGTATTCGCATGGGGCGGTCCCTGTGTTGATGCTTTTTTCAAATCACTCTGATCATTGAGAACCTGTCCCGTCGGGCCAATGGTGGCCTCCACCGGGAGATGCCGAGTTTAGCAGCGCTTCACGGGTTCATCATGCCGGTCTGCGTACGGAAACAGAGAGATCCTATTACGGAGGTTCGAGTGGATATTCACGAGTACCAAGCCAAATCCTTATTGTCCAAGTTTGGTGTGCAGGTGCCGCCCGGAGGCGTCGCCTACAGCGCAGATCAAGCCGTGTACGTAGCCACTGAATTAGGCGGTGCACATTGGGCGGTGAAGGCCCAGATCCACTCCGGTGGCCGTGGCAAAGCCGGCGGCGTCAAACTATGCCGCACGTATAACGAGGTAACCGCAGCAGCAAAGGCCCTTCTGGGATCGACCCTCGTGACAAATCAGACTGGGCCGCAAGGCAAGCAAGTTCATCGTCTGTACATCGAAAAGGCGACGCCCTACGAGCGCGAGCTGTATCTGGGTTTCGTTCTGGACAGAAAAATCGAGCGTATCCGTGTGATCGCCTCTGTCGAAGGCGGCATGGAGATTGAAGAAATCGCGCACGAGAAGCCGGAATCGATCATCCAAATCGAGATCGAGCCGGCAGTGGGCATGCAGCCCTTCCAGGCGCGCCAGATCGCCTTTGGCCTCGGCCTGAATCTGAAACAGGTAGCTCAGGCGGTTGCGATCATTCTTGGCTGCTACCGCGCGTTTCGCGATCTCGATGCCGTCATGGTTGAAATCAATCCACTGGTGGTGACCAAAGATGATCAGGTAATCGCGCTTGATGCAAAAATGTCTTTCGACGATAACGCATTGTTCCGGCGTCCACAGATTACCGAGATGCGGGATCCTGCCGAGGAAGATCCGCGAGAGGCACGGGCTGCAGAATTCGGATTGAATTATGTCGGGCTCGAGGGTGATATCGGTTGCATCATCAATGGTGCAGGCCTGGCGATGGCCACGATGGACAACATCAAATATTGTGGCGGCGAGCCAGCAAATTTTCTGGATGTGGGCGGCGGCGCCTCACCCGAGCGAGTTGCAGCAGCATTCAATCTGGTGCTGACCGATCCAAATGTGAAATGCATCCTCGTGAATATCTTTGCAGGTATTAACCGATGTGATTGGGTTGCTCAGGGCGTGGTGCAAGCTGCGAAGCATCTGCACATACCTTTGGTGGTCAGACTGGCCGGCACCAATGTCGAAGAAGGTCAGAAGATCATTCGTGAATCAGGCCTGCCGATTGTCTCGGCTGATTCTCTGATGGAGGCCTGCGAGAAAGCCGTACAGCTCGCCAACAATCACAAGTGAGACGTTACTATTTATAAAGGGGAGCGTTCCCATGAGTATCTTGATTGACGAGACCACCAAGATCATTGTGCAGGGATTCACTGGTGACAAAGCAAGCTTTCACGCCAATGAAATGATCCGCTACGGCACCCGTGTGGTGGGTGGTGTCACGCCCGGCAAGGGGGGCAAAGTTCATCTGGACCGTCCGGTGTTCAATACCGTTGAAGAGGCCGTCAAGGCCACCGGTGCACAAGCAAGCCTGGCCTTTGTCCCGCCGCCCTACGCAGCGGACTCTCTGATGGAAGCGGCAGATGCCGGGCTGGATCTGGTGTGCATCATTACCGATGGCATTCCCTCACAGGACATGATGCGGGTGAAGCGTTACCTGCGCCGCTATCCCAAAGAAAAACGCACGACCATCGTGGGCCCCAATTGTGCAGGCATCATTAGTGCCGGCAAAGCAATGCTGGGGATTATGCCCGGGCACATTTATCTTCGCGGCAATGTCGGCATCGTCTCGCGTTCCGGAACGCTGGGCTACGAGGCCGCAGCGCAGATGAAAGCCCTCGGCATCGGCGTGACCACCAGCGTGGGAATTGGCGGCGACCCGATCAATGGCAGCTCTTTTCTTGATCACATGGCACGGTTTGAACAAGACCCCGAGACAGTGGCGGTCGTGATGATCGGCGAGATTGGTGGTCCACAAGAGGCCGAAGCGGCGCGTTGGATCAAAGAGCATATGTCCAAGCCCGTGGTCGGTTATGTCGCTGGGCTCACTGCGCCCAAAGGTCGCCGAATGGGTCACGCCGGCGCCATTATTTCGGGAGAGGGTGATACCGCGCGCGAGAAAGCAGAGATCATGGCTGCCAATGGACTGTTCGTGTCACCTAGCGCCTCTGAACTAGGGGCCACCGTAAAACAAGCGCTGGCCAGTATCGGCAAATGATGCCGTTGATTCCGCGGCAGGTTATTCCCGACAAGGCTTGCTGTAAACGACCCATACTCACACAGGAAAAATCATGAGCTTCGCTACGATTGAACAAGCCACAGCCCGTTTGCATCGATCTGAACTGGCCGTGCCTGGATCGAATCCTCAAATGTTCGAGAAAGCCGCCCAATCAGCGGCGGACATCGTATTTCTGGACCTGGAAGACGCAGTGGCACCCGACGACAAAGCGCAGGCTAGGAAAAATATTATCCAGGGCTTGAACGATATCGACTGGGGCAGCAAGACCATGATGATTCGTATTAACGGTCTCGATACGCATTACATGTACCGTGATGTGGTGGATATCGTGGAAGCCTGCCCGCGCCTGGACATGATTCTGATTCCCAAGGTAGGGACTGCAGCCGATGTCTACGCGGTCGATATGCTGGTCACGCAGATTGAGGCCGCGATGGGTCGCCGTAAACGGATCGGTTTTGAAATCTTGATTGAGACGGCACTGGGCATGGCCAATGTGGAGGCCATTGCGCAGTCGAGCAAGCGACTGGAAGCGATGTCCTTCGGAGTGGCCGATTACGCCGCCTCGACCCGGGCGCGCACCACGGTGATTGGTGGGGTCAATCGAGATTCAGGGGTGCTGACTGATGCCGACGATCAGGGTCACCGGCAGTACTTCTGGACCGATCCCTGGCATGCCGCGCAAACCCGGATGATGGTGGCCTGTCGGGCCTACGGCCTGCGTCCGATTGATGGCCCCTTTGGCGACTTTGGCGATCCCGAGGGCTATCTCGCAGCGGCCAATCGTGCCGCCGTACTGGGTTACGAAGGAAAATGGGCGATTCATCCCTCACAAATCGAATTGGCCAATCAGGTATTCACCCCCTCGGCCGCAGAAGTGACCAAGGCGCGGCGCATCATGGAAGCGATGGCGCAGGCGGCCAAGGAAGGCAAAGGCGCGGTCAGTCTGGATGGGCGTCTGATCGACATCGCAAGCATTCGCATGGCGGAGGCCTTGCTGGCCAAGGCAGATCAAATTGGCTCAAGCCACTAGGCAAGGTCCCCAAAAGAATTGGCCCAAAGGCATGATGCCATCGTCACTGTCATCGCGCGCGGTGCGCGGTGACACCACTGAAATCCGTATCAGCGCGCACGGCGTTGAGTTTGTCTGTCTATCGCGTGGTAGCGGCCCACTGGTTTTACTGGTTCATGGCTTCCCGGATATTCCACTCTCCTGGGCAGCTCAGATCGATGCCTTGTCCGAGGCGGGATATCAGGTGGTGGCGCCCTACTTGCCCGGCTATGTGGCTGCCACCGAGTGTGCACCGGCTTATTACGACAAAGCGAGTCTGGTTCATTATTTCGCCGGACTCATCAAAGCGCTATCTCCTGATAAAAAGATCACCTACATAGGACAAGACTGGGGAGCCATCATCGGCTACGGTCTGTGCGCCGCCCGACCTGATCTGATTGATCAAGCGATTCTGATGGCAGTACCTCATCCAGAGATCGTATCGAAACATCTGCTGGTGCCAAAGCATATCCATCGATCGTTTCATTGGTGGTTCTTTCAGCAGGAGAGCTTTCCCGAGCAAGCCATCATGGCCAATGACCTGGAGTTCATTGATTATCTCTGGGAGTACTGGACCGTGAAGGGGTACCGTGATGAGGATCACATTCGCGCCATCAAACACTGTCTTAAGCAACCGGGAGTGCTGACGAACGCACTGGCCTACTACCGGGCCATGTTCGATCACGCTCACGCGGATCCTGCGTTGCAGTCACTTCGATCGCAGTTAACGAACAAGATTTTTATCCCTACATTAGCACTATGCGGTACGGACGACATGAGAGCAGAATTGATGAGGGAGCAATCCGATTATTTTGGTGCTGACTACGAATACCGCGAGATTCCTCACGCGGGGCACTTCCTCCATAGAGAACAAAGCCAGCAAGTAAATACTGCTATACTGAAATGGTTGTCTGAGGCATCGTAAATCCTTCTCAGGAAGATCACCATGTTCAGAAAAATTCTTGTCCCCACTGACGGTTCAGCGCTCTCGGAAAAAGCTGCCAAAGCCGCCATACAATTTGCAGCCGCCACAGAGGCTGCGATCGTGACCGTGGCGGTCGCTCACCAAATCCCCGCATTATCCGTACCTGATAACCCCGGCGGTGTGACCATGGAAGATTATGAAGATGCGCAAGATGAGATCTCGCGCAAGCATGTCAACAAGATCAAGGCAATGGCCGAAAAAGAAGGTGTTCAGTGCGACGTGCTGATTACCCGCGCCGAAAACGCCTACGAGGAAATCCTGCTGAGTGCAAAAAGAAAACGCTGCGACCTGATCTGGATGGCATCCCGCGCTCGTAACGGACTGCAAAAATTTCTGCTCGGTAGCGAGACGCAACGCGTGCTCTCGCACACGGCTATTCCGGTACTGGTCTGGAAAAAAGAAAGCTGGGACAAGGTCTGAGTGCTTGTTTCAACCAGCTGATAAGCGACCGAAGGAGGACCCATGCTGCTGGACGTCAGAACCTATACCTGTAAGCCAGGCACGATGAAGTCGCACCTGGCGTTATATGAACAATTCGGAAAACCCGTTCAAGTCAGTCATCTGGGGGCGCCACTGTTATATGCGACCTGTGAGACAGGCAATCCGAATGAGTACATTCATATCTGGTGCTACCGTCATGCCGCAGACCGCGAGCAGCGGCGTGCTGCTTTGTGGGCCGACCCGCAATGGCTGGACTATGTGGAAAAAAGTCGGCAGCTCGGGGCACTGGAGTCCCAGCAGAACAAGCTCATGAAACCGGTGGATTTTTTCCCGGAACCCCATACCCCCTGAACCATTGATGCCCCTACTGCTACCCTGAGCTGATCAGGTGATTGCATTATCACGGCGGGACGCGAGTTGCCTGCCACGAAACAAAGCTCAGCTTGTTTTGTTTTTTCTGCCAGATGCTGTGGTAGCGAAGCATGAGTTTCAGTGGCTTGCCGGCGA
>JACCDL010051771.1_pt1 | contig 40329 bp, 38 predicted proteins | sample 7441931 | NCBI WGS metagenome assembly JACCDL01 (sample SAMN15323437, study PRJNA562643) | freshwater metagenome | isolation source: river surface water | place: USA:Blue River Watershed | collected 2017-08-16
ATCTTCTCCAAGATTTTTGGAGCGCAATTTGCAAGCGCAACTCTAGAGGTTACTTCAACTTGCGCACTGGAGTGAGTCGATTTTCCTACAATAAGAAGGGATTCATCCTTATCGATAACGCTTGTTACCTCAATACCGGTTTGAATCTCGACACCCAAATCTAAGCAGCGCCGGTGCAGTTCTTCGACCAGTGCACCCATTCCACCTTCGGGAACTTTCCACTCCCCTGTTCCATTTCCGATGAGATGGTAAATGAAGCAAATATTTGCGGCGTGATCATTAGCGCTGGTAAAGGTTCCGATGAGCCCATCGGTCAAAACAACCCCTTTAATGAGGTCATCAAAGAAATTGTCATGGAGAGTTTGAGCTAATGTATTTTCCACCAATTCAATCCAGGTTAAGGGATCCACGAGCTCTCTGATCTCAGATTCTGTGGGAAGTGGCTTCAGCATGCTTGGTGCAATAACGTGAGCAAAATCCCGGACCGAGTCGTAGAAATTTTGCCAAGCTAAACTCTCTTCGTCACTTCCAGTCAGTTTTCGAAAAGATGTCAGTGTCTCATCATCAAAAATACGATTAATGAGAAGTCCTTGATCGCCATCGTCATCAAAATATGGTGTATATGAAGAGACTGATCTGCTTAGCGTAGTGAAATTAAGAGACAGGTCATGGATTATCTGGTCGGGAAGCAACGCAACTAGATAGGAATATCGAGACAAGCGAGCTGCAACACCATCAAAAGCTTGGACACTCGTAGTCGCGCCACCTGTGTGATCACTTTTTTCTAGAATCAGAACTTTTTTCCCAGCCAGAGCTAAATAACATGCTGCAATCAAACCATTATGTCCACTGCCAATAATTACTGCGTCGTATGAGGTAGTCATAACTTTCTCAATAAACCCCTCCCCATTTTTCTATAAACTTTTAACGATACGATCAAAAGCTTCAGTGATTATTTCTGGGCTAGTACCATAATTAATGCGAACAAATTGAGAATGACGTGGGCCGTACAGGTGTCCTCCATTGAGCGCTAATTTTCCTCGCTCCAAAATAGCCTTTGCTGGGTCATTTCCTAAATCGAGCGCTGACATATCTAGCCACGCCAGGTAGCCAAAATCCGGAATCCTATATTTGATTGCTGGAATCTTGATATCAATCAAATTCCTGATGAGATTTCTATTTTCGTCAAGAGAGGAGATAACACCATCTAGCCAGGGAACTGAATCTCGAAATGCCGCAGTAGCTGCTACGGCACCGAAGAGAGAAGCACGAAATGCCACAGAAATAGGCATCGAATTTATCTTTTCCTTGATAGCAGAGGAACTTGTGATGATTACGGCGCATTTGAGGCCAGCTAGGTTGAATCCTTTGCTCGCACTCGTAATAGTTACCCCTACATCTCTTGCATCATCACTGATTGCGAGAAATGGCTTGAAGTCTCCTGACTTAAATACCAAAGGACCATGAATCTCGTCGCTGATTATGTAAACACCGTAACGCTTTGCCAACGAAGCAAGTTCAGCTAACGATTCACTCTCAAAGATTGCTCCAACAGGATTATGCGGATGACAGAGAATGTGGACCTTAACCCCAGCCTTGTATTCTCTTTCAATAGCATCAAGATCTAGAGAGTGTTGAGAATTATCACTCTGCAAAGGAACATCAATCAGGGTGGCACCAACTTCTGCAACCCAGCGCCACATATTGTCGTAGACGGGAGAATTCAGCATCACTTTATCACCGCGACTAATCAGTGTACGGATCACTTCGACCGTTCCAACTCCAACATCTGTTGCGATGCGCATGTGCGAAACATCGACGCTCCATTTCCATCGCATCTGCGAGAAATGAGCAAATGCCTCAAACATTTCTGGAAAAGGACCGAGATATCCCGTATCTGAGCGATTAACCATATCTCGAAGTGCATCCTTAATAGGTTCTGCAATCGGAAAATCCATTTCGGCGACGGGAAGAGGCAATACATCACTGGGGAATTGTCGCCACTTAACGCTCTTTCTCTTTCTTAATTCTTGGAGTGGAAGAGCGCGAACTTCGTCCATGCCGAGCAGTATGCCACTACCAACCATCAATCAAAAGAATCTCAAAAAGGCTTATCCTTTGACCGATCCGGCTAATAAGCCCCGAACAAAATATCGTTGCAAAGCGAAAAACACCGCAACAGGAACCAAGATTGAAACAAAAGCTCCCGCCGTGAGTAACTCCCAATCTCCACCACGGGTACCGGTCATCTCCGCTAAGCGGACCATCAATGGCGCGATTTCTCTCTTTCCTCCGCCAAAAGTTAGAGCAACTAGCAGGTCATTCCAGACCCAAAGGAATTGAAATATCGCAAACGACGCGATAGCTGGGATGCTTAGCGGAAGCACAATTTGACGGAAAAGTTTGAAGTAATCAGCTCCGTCAACACGTGCAGCTTCAATTAGTTCACGCGGTAATTGGGCTATGAAATTGTGTAGCAAGAAAATAGCTAGTGGCAGACCAAACATTGTGTGTGCTAACCAAATTGGAATAAAAGTTCCCGTAATGCCAAAACTTGGAATTACGGTTACTGAGCCGATGTGTAAGCCTCCCGAGAACAACTGTAAGAGGGGAATTAGTGACATTTGAAGAGGAATAACTTGAAGCGCGAAAATCGCAAAGAAGATGAAGTTGCGTCCTCGAAAATCAAACCACGCAATTGCATATGCAGCAAAAATCGCGATTGTAATCGGAATAATCGTAGATGGAATAACAATGGCAAAGGTATTGAGGAAGTATTGACTCAATGGGGGCGTTGCTCCACGTCCTTCAAAAAGAACTCGTGAGTAATTTTCAAAAGTAAATTCTGGGTTCCTCAGCACTGTCCACCAGCCAGAAGAATTAATTCCCGTGCTGGGTCTTAACGACGTGACGAAAAGTCCGAATGTTGGAATAGTCCAGAGGACTGCCAGAATAATGGCTGCGAAACTCGCCCAAGGGCTTGATAGATGGACTTTTACACTCTCCACATCACGCGCACGCTTAGATTTCTTTAGAAGTTGTTGCGAGCTCATCGCTCTGCCCTTTCGCGACGAAGGTGCATTACGTTATATGCCACCAGCGGCAGAACGCCAAGGAACAAGATAATTGCTAAGGCACTTCCAGTTCCATAATTCAACGCTCTAAATGATTGGTTATACATCTCATTTGCAATCACACTCGTCTTGAAATTTCCACCAGTCATCGTTCTTATGATGTCAAAGACTTTAAGTGCACCAATAGTGATAGTGCTGAGCACCACGATGATTGTGCCTCGAATCATAGGAACAGTTACCTTGCTGAATCGTTTCCAACCACTCGCACCATCAAGCATAGAAGCTTCTAGAATCTCATCAGGAATCGCCTTAATGGCTGCCGAGAGCACCACCATGGCAAATCCAGTTTGAATCCAGACAAATACAATGATCAACAAGAAAGTATTGAGCGGAGTCGTCAGAATCCAATTAGTTGGCACATAACCCAACCATTCAGCAATCTGACTGAGCAAACCAATCTCTGCAACGCGATCATTGGGTTGAAATTGATAAACAAATTTCCAGATAATTCCCGCACCAACGAAAGAGATTGCCATTGGCATAAAAATGAGAGATTTAACAAGTCCAGGTCTGCGCATTCGATCCGTGAGGACTGCGATAGTAAGTCCAAATCCAGTCGAGGCCAGTGGCGCAACCACCATCCAGATACCAGTATTCTTCAAAACATCAAGAATTTCAGGTTGGGTAAACGCCCAATGGTAATTTTCCAGACCTACGAAAGATTCTCCGCGTGCATCGCGAAAAGAGAGATATAGAGTGCGGAACGCTGGCGCAATTAATCCAACAAATAAAAGGAGGATTGCAGGTGCAAGGAAAAGTAAATATTTAACATATCTCTGTACCCGCTCTGAGCTACGTTCTGCTAACCAGAACGCTAGAGTCACAAGGGTTGCGAAAATTAAAATCGTTATGAGCAGGCTACTGATTTTTGATACTGCTTGTTCTAGTTGGGTCTGACGAGCGGCAATTTCCAGCATCGTCACTCCCCTCCTAAATTATCGCGCGACAAGCGTTTGGACTCGCACTTATTGCTAGTACTTCTTGATGATATTACGGAGATTCTTGTTACGTAAGGGGTGTAGCACTTTTGAGTACTACACCCCTTACAACTGCTTTCATCGTTAGCTCAGCAGAGCTTTAGATGATTTAACTCAGATCAAGAGTGAGTTATGACTTTGGCCATGACTTCTCAATCGCATCAAGAACAGCCTTGTCAGACTTATTCTCAGCGACCCAAGCAGTCATTTCCTTCCAGAAGGAACCAGCGCCGACCGCAGCTGGCATCGCGTCAGATCCATCGAAACGGAAAATGGTTGCATTCTTAAGAATTTCAACCGCATTCTTGTTTACTGGGTCTGCAACGTTGGCAGTGTCGAGGCCTTTGTTAGCTGAGAACCAACCACCAAGAGCCGCCTTTTTGTTATTCCATTCTGGTGATGTGAGGTACAACTGAACTGCTTGTACTTCGCCGCGATCTGCAAATGCACCAACAAATTCGCCGCCACCTAGTGCAGGACGTTGATCAGCAGAGACTCCTGGGAAGTAGAAGGTTGTGATTCCACCTTCAACATCAGTATCTTCTGGAGTAACGATTGTCGCACCATAATCAGCAGCAAGAATTCCGCCAATGAAAGAAGCTTGGCGGTGCATTGCACATGAGCCGTCCACAATTCCAGCTCCACCCTCTTGGAAGGTGGTAGTTGCAATGGCAGAAACGTTTCCGACGTACTTCGCATTCTTAAGGATTTTTCCTGCTTCCTTGAGAACAGCTGCGACCTTTGGATCGTTAAACGGCATTGTGTGATTTACCCATGCGTCATATGTTGCTGCGTCATTTACGCGAAGCATGATGTCTTCCATCCAGTCAGTTCCAACCCAACCGGTTGCATCGCCAGATCCGAAACCAACACACCATGGCTGAACTTTGCCTTCAGATGCGATCTTGTCGGAGAGAGCTAGTAACTCTGGCCAAGTAGTTGGGATTGTCCAACCATTGTCAGCAAAAGTTTTTGGTGAGTACCAGACGAATGACTTCACGTTTGCACCAAGTGGAGCAGCATAGAAAGCTCCATCTACGGTTCCGTATGCCTTCCAATCTGCACCATAGAACTCATCTGCTGCTGCGGATACAGCATCAGTTGCTGGGAACATCTTTCCGGTTGCAACCATAGCCTTGAGTAGACCTGGCTGTGGGAAGACTGCGAGATCAGGAGCAGTTCCACCTTCGACACGTACTGGAAGTTGTGCTTCAAATTCAGCAGTTCCATTCCAGTTGATCGTGATTCCTGTGCACTCTTCGAACTCTGCAAAGGATTCCTGATAGATCTCAGCTTCCGGGCTACGAATGGATGAGTAGATTTCTACTTCAGTTCCCTCGTGACCTTGATAAGCGGAATAAGCGTCGCAATTTGCGCCACCTGCAGAGTCATCTGATGATGAACATCCGCTAATGACCAAAGAGAGCGCCGCAAATACCGATGTCGCCAACACAAGCTGACGACGCCGCAAGAATGCGGTCATATAGTTTCCCCTTTCGAAAGGACCATAGAATTTCCTTAAGTCAGTGATTTCTCAGTAGAACTTAAGGAATTAGGCTCATCATTCTCTTGGGGCGCCTTGTGGGCAATAGATAACCCCCTGTAAATGCTCTGCAAATGATTAACAGTTTGATTACGGGCCCGTAACGGCCGCAATCACCGCGGGCCGGCTAACCATACAGTTGTGTGGTCGGGTAAATGCAATAAGCCTCCATCAGCTCGTGCCCCTGGGCTTGAACTCAAAGCAATAGTGAAGTCATTCGCACTCTCCTCCAAGGTGAGATCTAAGTGCTGACCAGTCGTATTTGAATAGAGAATGAAGTGTTCACCACGGCGAAATGCCAGAACACCGCGAGGGGAATCAATCCATGAAATCTTCTGCAATCTTTGATCAGTCTTACCTTCACTACCATTGAGAGTAAACAGCTCCCGTCGCATTGCAAGGGATTTTTTGTAGAGCTCTAGATAACTTTCTGCAGAATTCTGAGAATTTACGGCAAGAGCGTCCCAACCTTCAGGCATAGGGAGCCATGGTTCCCCTGAAGTGAATCCATAATGGGGCAGGCCAGCGCTCCATGGAATAGGAACGCGTGCTCCGTCCCGTCCCTTATCTGCCCCATGAGTTCTGAAGTAGACAGGATCCTGACGTCGATGGTCAGGAATAGAGCCATCTTCGAGCCCCAACTCCTCGCCTTGAAATATGTAAATGCCCCCTGGAAGCGCATGCGTCAGCAGCGCCATAGCCCGAGCTTTTTTACTTCCTAACTCTCCCCCACCAAGTCGCGTTACCAGTCGTGGCGAATCATGGTTGCAGAGAACCCAGGTTGCCGGCGCACCAACGGCGCTAACTTCATGAAGAGTTCTATCAATTGCTGACTTGAGAAAACTTGCGTCCCACTCTGCAATGAGAAAATCGAAATTGAAAATCTGATGCAATTCATCTTCTCTGACATATCTCGTTGCACGAGAGCTCGGGTGAACCCACGCTTCAGCAACGCTCATTCTTTGACCAGAATATGAATCAAATATCCTCCGCCAATTTCGATAAATCTCATGAACGCCTTCCCTATCAAAGAAGGGCACATCCGAAAGCAATGATTCGCGCTCGTCTCGTGGCATATCACTGACATCCAGTCGAAGAGCTCGCGTCAATCCCTCCGGATCACGATGATCCTGAAGAATTTTGTCTTTTACCAATCCATGAGCAACATCAATTCGAAAACCATCTACACCTTTATCCAGCCAGAATCGTAAAGTTTTTTCAAAATCACGTTTCACCTCATTGTTTTCCCAGTTGAGATCGGCTTGTGAAGAGTCAAAAAGATGTAAGTACCACTGTCCAGGTTTTCCATCTATTTCCTTAATTCGAGTCCAGGCCGAACCCCCAAAAATTGAACACCAGTTATTAGGTGGAATATCACCGTTGACTCCACGGCCATCATAAAAATGAAATCTTGCTCTGGCTGTCGAACCAGGTGGAGATTTCAGCGCTTCTTGAAACCACACATGCTCGGTCGAGAAATGATTTGGAACAATATCGACAATAATGCGCAGTCCGTATTTATGTGCTGATTCAATAAGAGCTTCAGCATCGCTGATAGATCCAAAACGCCGGTCAACATCGCGCGGGTTAGATACGTCATATCCACCATCTTTATTTGGTGAGGTATAAAAAGGGCTGAGCCAAATTGCATCAACCCCCAGCGATTTTATGTAATCTAATTTTGATATGACGCCAAGCAGATCTCCCTCACCATCTCCATTCGAATCCTGAAAAGAACGGGGGTAGACCTGATAGATAGCGGCTTCTCGCCACCATAGCCTTGCCGAATCAGAACTATTTTCCTTCAAGATATGTGAGGGCATAAAGAGAATTAGTCTAAGCGCCTTGTGGAATTGCGTACGACAAGCGTTGTGGGCAGAGTAAGCGAATGTGACTCACTTTTCGGAGCCTTCAATCTCTCCATAATCGACCAGGCTGCCATTTCGCCCATGAGTTGCACAGGTTGCTCAATTGTTGTGAGGTCAGAGAATTCTGCCATTTCATGTCCATCAAAACCGATGATAGAAATATCATCCGGGACTTTTAATCCATTGCGGCGAATTGCCTGGAGCGCTCCGAGTGCCATCTCATCGGATTGAGCAAAGATTGCAGTAGGTCGATCAGGTCTTGCTAAAAGATCATCCATCGCACGGCTTGCACCATGCATTGTGAAATCTCCATAAACTTCTCGCGAAGGTTTCCATTCGAGACCACTCTCGGCAAGCACTTGCATGAATCCATTACGTCGATCTTGCGGCACGCTAAAACCAAAAGGATCATCGGGTCGACCTGAAATTAAACCGATTTTCTTATGTCCTAAATTCACAAGATGTTGAGTCGCAGTACGTGCACCAGAAACGTCATCGATTGCAACGCTTGAGCATTGTGCGTGGTGCATTCCTACAAGGGCAATCGGGATTCCTAGTCCTAACATCGATTCAAATTCCTCCTCCGTTGGAGGCAAGCTGATAACTACGAGAGCATCAACGCGTCCTTTCAGGAGTTGATGTTGAAAAAGTCTTTCCCGGCCCTTCATTTGAGAGAAGTTATAGAGAAGTAAATCGAGACCCGCTTCACGAAGCGCTTGTTCAGCGCCATTGATAACCTGAGCGAAGTACCAGCGAGAAATGTACGGAGCTACCACGCCTACTGAATTTGTTCTCCCATAGAGAGCCTTGGCAGAATTTTGAGGAATCATATAGTTCAGTTTTTCAGCAGCATCTAGAATTTTCTTTCGAGTCTCCGGATTGACATGATGAAGACCGCGCAGCGCTCTCGACACTGTTGCGATGGAGACATCAGCTTCGGCAGCAACTTCTTTGATACCTACTTTGTTGCCCGTGTTCATAGTCTTTTCACCTCACTTCTGGAAATAGTCCGCATCCTCATGTAAAAATCTGTAAGCGGCTAAAAATAGACTGCAAATCCGAAAATGGCTAGAGATTTTTTGCTGCTAGCGTCTCCTCTGTGGCAATTACCCTTGCAGAATCCAAGTCTGCCGCGCGAGAAATCGTCCGAATCAATCCACGTTTCCAAATTGTTATAGAACGTGCAGGTTTCTGCAGCATCGGCATGGAGCAACCCGCGCATCTACGCGAGAGTAACTTCTCATCTCTGGCCTCATCGATCATCTCTCAGCAACTCTCAACAAAAGCTGCTGCCACCATTATTCAACGCGTTCAGGAATTATCTGGTGGATCTCTTCAAGCCAATAAATTGGCGAGAATTTCACCAGCTGCTTTGAGGAGATCTGGGTGTTCAGATGCAAAAACGCGTGCAATCCGGCAACTTGCTCTTGCGACAGTAAATCGAGAAATTCCCATGCAAGCGCTACATCGTTTGAGCGATGACAAGATTAAGGAGTATCTGCTGCCTCAATTTGGTATCGGTAACTGGACCGTTGAGATGTTTCTAATGTTCCAACTGGGGCGGCAGGATGTTTGGCCAGTAGGAGATTTAGGGGTGCGCCGCGGCTGGGAAAAGTTACATCGACTGAGAAGCGAGATTGCTCCCAAGAGATTGCAGAAGATAGGAGAGGCTTATTCTCCGTATCGAAGCCATCTTGCTTGGTACTGCTGGAGAGCGCTAGAAGTTTTGTAGAGTGAACACTTCACCATATGGCTGAGAATTACCGATTTACGTTTGCTTTGGTTCGAGAGTTAAGGCAACTGAATTAATACACCATCGTTGATCCGTAGGTACTGCATATCCCTCACCTTCAAAAACATGACCTAAGTGAGAGCCACAGGATGCACATCTCACTTCAGTTCTAATGCGGGGAGCCAATGAGCGATCTTCAAGGAGAATGACAGCATCGGCTTCTGTCGGCGCATAGAAAGAAGGCCAACCACAGCCAGAATGAAATTTAGCCTCGCTTCGAAACAACTCCGCGTTGCACGCTTTACATTTGTAAACTCCGATTGTCTCTGTCTCATAGTACTTTCCGGTGAAGGCAACTTCAGTGCCCGCTTTACGAAGTACTTCAAAAGAGAGTGGATCAAGTTCGTCTTTCAACTTTTGGTCATCAACTTGAACGGGAAAAGGCTTTCCTGTTTGAGGATTAATTTTTGGCAACTCAGCACCTGATTGCATATATCGAGTCTCTCTACTTCATCACGGGGAAGGCAACCCCCGTAGTGGAATGACAGTCGTATCCGTCAGGATTCTTCATAAGATATTTCTGGTGATACTCCTCTGCTAACCAATAGTGATAAGGAGCAGCATCATTGATTTCTGTGACGATTTCACCGAAGCCATTCTTTATCAGGACCTCGTTGTAAATTTCTCGAGTATTTACAGCAGCAATCATCTGCTCTTCACTCGTTGTAAATATGGCGCTCCGATATTGGGTTCCGATGTCGCCACCTTGTCTATTTAAAGAAGTGGGATCGTGCATAATCCAGAACTCTTCGAGCAATCGCTGATAGGAAATCTGAGAAGGATCGAAAAGAACTTCTACAGTCTCTGCATGATTAGTGCTACCAGTACACACATCCTTGTACGTGGGTTGAGGAGTTACGCCGCCCATGTAGCCAACCGAAGTGGAAACAACTCCAGGCAAATTCCAGAATCGTCTTTCGGCTCCCCAAAAACAGCCGGTGGCAAAGTAAGCGCGTTGATTCACGAGCGCATCTTGGCATGAACATTCACTGATAATCTTGCCGAAAGCGCCCCCGTAGCTCAGGGGATAGAGCACCGCCCTCCGGAGGCGGGTGCACAGGTTCGAATCCTGTCGGGGGCACCAAAAATCTTCTTGCCGCGATTAATGGTGTAATTCACCTCTTTTTCTATAATTTTCATCAAATTACCGTCACAGACTCTTGAGTAAAGAAGTTTCTCGCGGGACAATTGGGTTCGCAATCGGCCCTATTCGGGCAACAAGCACTACCACACAAGCCTCTGCTTGATGGTGAGCGCCTGAAAGCACCGACCTACATTAGGACCAACATAAGGAGAGAAAATAATGACTATGGATTGGCGCCATCGTGCAGCATGTCGCGATGTCGATCCAGAATTGTTTTTTCCGGTAGGAAATACTGGTCCTGCTATCGCGCAGATTGAAGAAGCGAAGAAAGTTTGTGTTCGTTGTGAAGTGCGTGAACCTTGTCTGCAGTGGGCGCTGGAAAGTGGTCAGGATTCAGGTGTGTGGGGTGGGCTCTCTGAGGATGAACGACGAGCCATGAAGCGACGTGCCGCTCGAAATCGCGCCCGACTCATGGAGCACCAACTACCCGAATAATTCAACGTGAAATTGGGAAGGTGATCCTGACTTCAGTTCCTGTTTTGGGTTTAATGAACTCGATAGCGCCTGCTAATTCATTGAGCGTTAGCGTGTGAACAATTTGCAATCCCAAATTTGTATTTTTTTCTAATGAGAATTCAGCAGGTATCCCCACTCCATCATCAATCACAGAAGCGGTCATCGTGCTTCCATCTCTAGTTACAACTACACGAACTTCAGAGCCTGTCTGCGATACCCCATGTTCGAGTGCATTGTGAACTAATTCTGTAATGACTAATGCAAGAGGAGTCGCAACAAGCGAAGGGATGGCACCAAATTCGCCATCCTTGCTGATAGAAATTTCGTTTGGCCTTGTACTTAATTCAACTGCGCTCTGAATGATCTTCGATATGACCTCATCAAATTGCACAGAGTCCTGTGCAGAGGCTGATAGCGTTTCGTGGACTAGGGCGATGGATGCAACGCGGCGGACTGCTTCCTCAATTGCCGCGCTGGCATTAGGGTCTTCGATTCGTCGCGATTGCAGACGTAAAAGAGCAGAGACTGTTTGAAGGTTGTTCTTTACTCGATGATGTATCTCACGAATAGTGGCATCTTTACTAATCAGGGCGCGATCTTTCCTTCGTAATTCAGTCACGTTGTGAACTAGAACTACCGCACCAATTCGATTGTCGCCTTCAGTCAAAGGGATTGCTAGTAGATCAACAACACCGCTGGAATTTTCGAACTCATCTCGGCGCAGCACACGGCCACTCATTGCAACGCGCCAATTTTCTTCGCGTGGATTAGATCCTTCGCTCTGTCGTGATAGCGAATCAAGTACATCCCCGAGAATGTGCCCTTCAAGATCTCGCTCCCAACCCAACCTACTAAAAGCAGACCGCGCATTTGGGCTGGCAAAAACTACTTCACCTTCAACATTAAGTCGCACTAAACCATCACCCACTCGAGGTGCGGCTTCAGCTAGATAAACAGAGTTCTTAACAGGGAAATTTCCTTCTGCAATCATTCGATAAATATGGTTTGCAATCTCTCGATAGTTGAGTTCTAGTCGAGAAGGCGTTCTCATCGTTTCAATATTGCGATGACGAGAGATAACTGCGATTACTCTTCCTTGGAAGAACACTGGAATGGTTTCTTCCTTGATTCGTAAATCCCCCACTTGTTCAGGTTGAGTATCACGAACAATGTCTCCTGTAGAAAGTGCGTGATCAATGTGTGCTCGCGCACCCCACGCGACTTCCTTACCTATAACATCTTGTGTGAACACTGTTGCCGCTGTCATGGGGCGAATCTGTGCGATAGCAAGATGGCCATAGGGCCAACTTTTTTCATCAGTCCTTCGCGGCACCCAGAGCACCAAATCAGCAAATGAAATATCAGCCAATAGTTGCCACTCTGCAACTAGTTCACCTAGTCGAGCAACATCGAATTCCGTGAGCGATGTTGCTCCTGAAACGAGGTGGCGAAAATGCATGGGTGAAAGGGTACTTCAGATGAATTCATCTAAATAAACTGAGAGCTCTCGTATTGCCTTCCGCAAAGGAGTTCTTGGACCCACCTCGTTGAGGGCGGAGTAGCGCCCCTGGGCACGATCAAGAACTGCGCTATCTCGAGGCAAGATAAAACCTCGACTTTCACCAAGTTGCGAACGGAAACTCTTCTTTAATGCAATATCTCTACTTGAGTCTCCACTCTTATTAAGAACATACGTAACCGAAACATTGCTCATCTCAGCAGCTACAAATCTTCGAAATTCATCCATCGCAGATATGGCGTGTCCCTGAGACTGGAGCACATAGATTATGTGAGTACTCTGGCTGATTAGATCGAGAAATCTCCTACCAGATAATCGACGATCAGTTGCAAGTGAAGTAAGTTTGGCTGTAGCGCCAAGATCAAAGCAATTCACATGCGGATTGATGTTGTTAAATTCTGCGGAGTTGACCTCAGAATCAATATTTATCAGCGATAAATTTGGTGAGATTTTTACTTTGCTTTCAGACATTAAGCCGAGCATATAGTGCTGGTCCTTACGATTCGTGTCCGCATCTATCAAACTAATCGGTCGTTGTGAAGATAGCTCTGCTGCAACATTGAGAGTTAAAGTAGAAATTCCGGGCGCAGACGAAGTTCCCGTGAAGGTAAGCCAATTATTTTGTTTCTGTTTCATGGTTCGTGTTTGAACACCTGATTCGGGTTCTCTCAAAGCTTCCATCGCGCGGGGATATATTTTTTCTATTGAGAGATGCGAAGAGGGTGAAATCTCCAAGAATGAAATATTTTTCGCAGTAATGGAATTACGTACTTCTCGATTCTCAAGATAATCACTTGTCAAAATGACTAAAGTTCTTACCTCATGATTAAGAGACAAAATGACAGCTGCCAAAGTTTCTTGCGAGTAACAGCGCTGTATTAAAAAGAATCCGTGTGGAGAAAGAGCCGAGATGATTCGATCTTCTAAATCAGCATGGTCAAGAGCTGTAATTAAGGCGAAATTCAAATTCGCTTCACCACTATGAAATCAAATTCTGTCATCGATGATATGAATCTCGGTACAGTTTCTTCTGGAACTAATATTGTTATACCGATTTCCCCACCCATTTTGCTAGCTTCAAAATCAATTGCGTCTACCGAGACATTAGTGAGAAGTGTTTGCGATTTTCTATCACTCTTTGTATCAATATTTCCTTCAAATTGATTTTTCGGTAAGCCGTAGATATCGATCTGACTTCCGCTTTTGACACCAGTTGGTATGCGAGATCGAGGCAACGCAATAGGAATCCGTCTCAACTGAGTTCTAAACTCAGTTGAGACTCCGTAGGCAGGAATCAACTCTGATGCACCTAGTGGTCTCACAACATAATTTCCAATAATGGAAGTTGATCCATCAAGATAATAGGAGGCATTGTTTGGAAGTAACACTCTCGACTTAATGACATCGCTAGCTTCGATAATTTCACCGGGTGCTAGATCCGTTACAGCACTCCACACGATAGTCATACGATTATTTGTCTCCGAAATTACATAAGCAGAGATAAAAGAGGTTGCAATCAAGAAAACCCCAAGTGCCATTCTGGGATTGAAATGGAATTTTGCAAAACTCTTTTTCGGCATAGTCACTTTCATCTCACGTTTATTCTCATTCATAGGAGATGGATATCCCTCCCACATGGGCATACTCGAGTTATCCACAGTCATATTGGAGCTTGCAAATATTGTGGAAAAGGCTTGCTTCTCATTCATCTCATACTTTCGTATGAGTTCACGAGCTAAATAATTGGGAAATCTTCACCTATGGACTTTGCCCCGTTAACAACACATCCCATGTTGGATCTCTTTAATCATCCAAGTCGTGTGGAATTGATAGAAAAAGAAGTAGCAATAAAGAAACTTTACTTAGTGCCAACCTCTCACGGTGAATCGTACGATCCAGATTTTGCTCCTAATCCATCTCCTTTATCAGAACTTCCAAATCTCGAAAGATGGACTTTGATGTACATAGTAAGCACCTTAGAAATCCTTGCGGGGAGGCGTTCTCCTCAACAAGTAGCTCGATCTACCCATAGATTCACCTATAACTCAATCGTGCAAAAAGTTGGATTGCTCAACGAGATCCCTAAGATTAGGAAGATTCACCGTCATCAACCCATTGAAGGGGTTATTGAAGTAACTGTGACGTTGGCTTTTAAGTCGCGAGTTCGTGCCCTTGTAGCACGATTTGAAGGTGTTGATCGTAAATGGCTCTGTACCGAACTCGAACTGTTATGAAGCTCCGTGGCAACGCTTAAATTTCTTCCCCGAACCACAAGGACAAGGCGCGTTGCGAGAGACTCCATCGCTTTTCGTGGTCGCTACTGAACCAGATTCATTAGGAGCGGAATATTTCAACTCTTGCGATGGAGCAGCAGGCGTTACACCTTTAGCTTCCACGTGATTGTCTTCTACCTTAACTTCAACATTAAATAGGAATCCCACCATCTCCTCTTTAACTGCATCCATCATGGCAGAGAAAAGTTCATAACCCTCTTTTTGATATTCAACAAGAGGATCGCGTTGCGCCATGGCACGTAAGCCAATTCCCTCTTGGAGATAATCCATCTCGTAAAGATGTTCACGCCATTTGCGATCGAGAACTGAAAGCAAAATCTTTCGTTCCAATTCGCGAATTACTTCAGCACCCAATTCGTTTTCGCGTTTTTCGTAAGCCGCAAATATGTCATCAATAATACGTTGAGTCAAGAAATCATTATCAAGCCCAGTGCGGCCGCCCACTTCTCTTTCGAGATCTTCTATCCTCAATGAGATTGGGTAAGTGGATTTCAATACAGTCCAAAGCTGATCAAGGTCCCACTCTTCGGGGAACCCCTCGCTAGTTGCAGAAGATACATAGCCACGAATGGTGTCTTCAATAAAAGTGCTCACCTGATCTTTGATGTCTGCACCTTCAAGCACTTCACGGCGTTCACGATATATAACTTCACGTTGACGGTTCATGACATCGTCATATTTCAATACATTTTTGCGCATTTCGAAGTTCTGGGATTCAACTTGGGTTTGAGCAGATTTAATCGCATTCGAAACCATCTTAGATTCAATGGGTGTGTCCTCAGGAATTCCCGCTGCAGTTAGAAAGCGCTCTACTAGCGCTGAATTAAAGCGTCGCATCAATTCATCTTGCAGCGAGAGATAGAAACGGGATTCACCAGGATCGCCTTGACGTCCCGAACGGCCGCGCAGCTGATTATCAATGCGTCTGGACTCATGGCGCTCTGTTCCAAGAACATACAAACCGCCCAACGACACAACCTCTTCGTGTCCCTTTACGACCGCAGCTTTCTGTCGAGCCAGTTCTTCAGGCCAAAGTTCTTCATACCTGTCAGCATCTTCGACCGGAGAAATTCCTTGGCGTTGCAATTCGTAATCAGCCATGAACTCTGGGTTTCCGCCCAACATGATGTCCGTACCACGGCCTGCCATATTGGTCGAGACAGTGACGGCACCAACAGTTCCTGCTCGCGCGATAATTGCTGCTTCGCGTTCGTGCTGTTTCGCATTTAGAACTTCGTGAGGAATTCCCTTGCGGCGTAGGGCTTGTGAGAGAACTTCAGATTTCTCAACACTTACTGTTCCAACCAAAACCGGTTGTCCTTTGCGATGTCGTTCCATAATGTCCTGGGCGACAGCTTCAAATTTAGCTTCCTCTGTTTTATACACAAGATCAGATTGATCAATTCGTTGCATCGTCTTGTTGGTTGGAATTGGGATTACTCCCAACCTATAGATCTGCATGAATTCTGAAGCTTCAGTCATCGCAGTACCTGTCATGCCCGCTAATTTGTCGTAAAGTCGGAAGTAATTCTGTAGCGTAATTGTTGCGAGAGTCTGATTCTCGTCCTTAATTTCTACTCGCTCCTTTGCTTCCAGAGCTTGATGAAGTCCTTCACTGTAACGACGACCTGACAGCACTCGGCCTGTGTGTTCATCAACGATAAGAAGTTCGCCATTCATAATTACATAATCGCGATCGCGCTTGAAGAGCTCTTTTGCCTTGAGGGCATTGTTGAGGTAACCGATCATGGGAGTATTTACCGCTTCGTAGAGATTTTCAATCTTTAACAACTCTTCGACTTTGGTGACACCCTCATCAAGAATTCCCACATTCCGCTTCTTCTCATCAACTTCGTAATGCTCACCTCGGTTCAGACGGCCTGCAATATTGGCAAACTCCACATACCACTTGGTTGCTTTATCAGCTGGCCCGCTAATGATTAATGGAGTGCGAGCTTCATCAATAAGAATGGAGTCAACTTCATCGACAATTGCATAATTATGCTCACGTTGCACACAGTCAGCGAGATTCCATGCCATATTGTCTCGAAGATAATCAAATCCAAATTCATTATTTGTTCCATACGTAATGTCCGCAGAGTATTGAACTCGACGCTCTGCAGGAGTCATGGAAGCAAGAATTACACCGACTTTAAGTCCTAGAAAGCGATGAATTCGTCCCATCCATTCACTGTCTCGTTCTGCAAGATAATCATTAGTGGTGACAATATGGACACCGTCACCAGTAAGTGCATTGAGGTATGACGGAAGAGTCGCTACTAACGTCTTACCTTCACCGGTTCGCATTTCGGCAATGTTTCCACGGTGCAAAGCTGCTCCGCCCATAATTTGAACATCGTAATGTCGCTGTCCGAGTGTTCGCTTTGACGCTTCTCTAACAACCGCGAATGCTTCTGGCAATAAATCATCAAGATCTTCACCTTGAGATAAACGTTCTTTAAACTTTCCTGTCATTGCGCGAAGTTCGTCATCGGTCATCACTACAAAAGTTGCTTCGTAAGAATTTACCTCCGTCGCCAATTTCTCAAGCTGCTTTAGGGCACGACCTTCACCCGCGCGAAGTATCTTGTCGAGAATTGCTACCACGAATCAACCTTCCATCGAAAACGAGAGGGCTATCGTATTAGGAATTGGTGGGCGGACGCACATGCGGTCGCAGCGCCTAAAACTGTCATTTTTCTCTCTCTAAGGGCCTCAATAGCATTATTCAAAGTTGCACCCGTTGTGATGACATCATCCACTACAACAAGAGGGAGATCAAACAGTTCGCCCCTTAATCCACCAGTCAATCCACTAGTCAATCCACTAGTCAATCCACTGGACTGGCTTCGATAATGTGGAATTACATCGAATACTGAATCCATATTTCTAGCACGTGCAGCAGATGAAAGTCCGGCTTGGTCTCGTACTCGCCTCTTGTGCCTCAATAGTTCTCTCCAACTCCATTCCTGGTCGGAAAGCTCAGGAGAGGCTTCTTGAAATTCGATTACCTTTTTTAGTATGGGGTGTAAGAAAGATTGACCTCTTTTACGTTCGGCTTGGCGAGAGGACGGAATCGGAATGAGCAGACATGATTCTGTTGCACTTCGCTTGAGAAGCTCTGTAATCGACCGAAGCAAAGCCTGAGCAATTAATTTTTGCGCCATTTTATTCCGTTCTTCTTTTGCCAATAAAACAATGGAAGAGACCTCTTCACAATATGGGATAACGGAATATGTTGGAGCAACCGCAAACCTGAGTTGTTTTGCTGGCTTTTGCCAAGTCGATAAACAGAAAGAGCAGATCTCAGCGAATTCTTGACGACACATGATGCATACTTCTGGAAAGACTAGAGTTTTTAATCCCGATAAAACGCTAGCTACGTAAGGTTCAAACTTTCTTTCCACCGACGCATAGTTGTGTCTCTGAATAGAAAATCGTCAGCACTATGAAAAATTGTGGAATTTAAGAGGTGGGAGTTTCGGAAATTGCAGGCTCCACGAACAGCTCTCCGTGAGTAATAGGAATTGTCATGACGAAATTTGATCCTGCTCCAAGCTCACCCCACACCCTAATCTCGCCACCATGTAGCTGGGCGTCTTCACGCGCGATGGAGAGACCAAGTCCCGTTCCACCTCGAATACGTGATCGAGATGGGTCGGCTCGCCAAAAACGATCAAAGACTCGTTCAATATGAGATGGCGTAAGGCCAACTCCATAATCCCTCACTGAAATTGAAACTGCACTTGCATTCGCTTTAATAGTCACATCAATGGGCTTACCTTCGGAATGATCAATGGCATTTGCCAGAAGATTGCGCATAATGCGCTCTAATCTCCTGGGGTCTGCATCAATAATGATCTTCTCCTCGGGGGCGTGAATGTTGAGAATTGCGTCTCTCTCTTTAGAGGCTATTCCAAGATCCTCTGCACAACGTTTTACCAAGGCACTTACATCTACTTTGTCTAGCGACAGCGAAGCTACCTCGGCATCAAAACGACTAACTTCTAAGAGATCTGCAAGAAGGTTTTCAAATCGCTCTATCTGCGAGAGTAGAAGCTCGGCACTTCTCGCAATAACTGGATCAAAACCTTCACGAGCTGCATAGATGACGTCTGATGCCATTCTAATGGTCGTTAATGGAGTGCGAAGTTCATGAGACACATCTGATACGAATCTTTGTTGAACTCTCGATAAATTCTCTAAACGATTAATTTGTTGCTCCAACGTGTCTGCCATCTCGTTAAAAGCATTTCCTAGCCTTGCAATTTCGTCTTGCCCTCGAACTTGCATACGTTTCATCAGATCTCCCGAAGAGAGTCTTTCAGCTACTTCGGCGGCATTTTTCACAGGTCGAATTACTTGCTGGAGAATAACTGATGCAACAATCATGATTAGTGCGATTAGGAGCAGGCCCGTACCCCACATCGATCTTCCAATTAGATCGATATTTTTTTGTTGGGCATCAAAGCCAAATAGTACGTACATCTCATACTCGCCGAGATTGGCGATGTCGATAACCTGGCCAATAACTACTCCTTCGAGAACTTCACCATTGATATAACGAAGCTTGGTCTCTCGCCAGAGCAATTTCTCGCTCTTTTTAACTCTCTCACGGAATTTTGTTGGAATAGATTCTTCCTTTAAGAAATTGGATGTCGATACTGCTGGAATATCCCCTCTTTTGTCACCAGCCGAATTGATAAAGGCGACTTCTCGTCCTGAGTCTTTAGCGCTCACATTCGAGGAATTAACAATCTCTTCCACCAATGGCGACAGGTCACGCGTTCTATTGAGATCAGCAATAACAAATCGATAACTCGCATATTGAATGGCGGATTCGCCTTCTGAGATGGAAGCCGCAATCTTGTCATCAATAATGCCACCAGAAATACGATTGTAGAGATTAGAGCCAAGAAAATAGATCAATGCAATTGAGGTAATACTGGAGATTGTGAAGACTTTAACGAAGAGCGAGCGACGAAAAAAGCTTAGAATTCTCATCGCCCTTTTACCCTCGTGTGCCTGTTGCGCCTGCCTTATATCCAATACCGCGGACCGTATTCACAATTGTTGGATTCTCTGGGTCATGTTCAATTTTCGCTCGCAAACGCTGCACATGGACATTAACGAGTCGGGTATCTGTGGAGTGCCTATAACCCCACACCTCACCAAGGAGCGCTTCACGCGTGAATACACGACCAGGCTCTTTTGCCAGAGCTACGAGAAGATCAAACTCCAGACGCGTAAGGGGTATCTCCTTACCACCACGAGTAACGGTATGTTCCACGATGTCAATTGATAAATCACCAATTGTTAAATTACTTGAAATTTCACCACCCGCACGACGTAGTCGTGTTCTTATTCGTGCCACCAGTTCGGATGGTTTGAAAGGTTTCACCATGTAATCGTCCGCACCAGCTTCCAAGCCTTTAACTATGTCGTGCGTATCGCTTTTGGCAGTTAACATAACGATTGGCACGCGCATAGATTGTTTTCGTATTTGCTTACAGACCTCGATGCCATCCAGTCCCGGGAGCATAATGTCAAGTAAAACTAGATCAGGTGGATTGTTTCTGAAAACGTCGATGACTTCATCACCGCGACTTACTAAGTCGACTTCAATGCCAACGCCATTAAGAACGATTCCGAGCATTTCGGCAAGGTCTTGATCATCATCAACGACCATTACCGAAGTCATTAGCTACCGTGCTTCCAGGAGTTGAGATACTCGTCTTGAATGGGAGTGAGCGTATCGATTTTGGCACCCATGCTCATCAGCTTCAAGCGCGCAACTTCTTTATCAATTTCCGATGGAACATAATGAACTCCTGGAGTTAGCGACTTTGCAGTCTTAACAAGCCACTCGGCAGTCAGCGCTTGATCTGCAAATGACATATCCATGACTACCGCTGGATGTCCTTCGGCAGCGCCCAAATTCACCAGACGACCTTCGGCAATAAGTAATAGTCGACGTCCATTATTGAGAACATATTCATCAGTCTGATGGCGAATTCGTGAATTTTTCTGAGCGTTCTTTTCAAGCCACGCCACATCAATTTCAATATCAAAGTGGCCCGCATTTGCCAAAATCGCTCCATCTTTCATAACGTTGAAATGCTCAGAACTCAATACCGTTCTATTTCCAGTTACCGTAATGAAAATGTCGCCTATTTTCGCAGCATCGAGCATCGGCATCACGCGGTAGCCCTGCATCATTGCATCCAACGCTTTAGTCGGATCAATTTCAGTAACGATGACATCGGCGCCCATTCCTCGGGCACGCTCAGCTACGCCCTTTCCGCAGTATCCAAAACCTGCGACAACGAAAATTTTGCCACCAATGAGTTGATTTGTGGCTCGAAAGATCGCATCAATAGTGGACTGACCAGTTCCATATCGATTGTCAAACATATGTTTTGTGTCGGTGTCATTCACAGCAATCATCGGAAAAGTTAGCGCGCCATCTTTTGCCATCTGCTGTAGACGAATAACTCCTGTGGTCGTCTCCTCACAACCGCCGACGATATTAGGGAGAAGTTCAGTGCGAGTGGTATGGAGAGTGTTTACCAAATCACAACCATCATCGAATACTTGGTGTGGCGCTACATCCAGTGCCGCGTTGATATGCGCGTAATAACCGTCTCGGTCTACTCCATTACGTGCGAACACGCTAATGCCATATTCATGAACAAGAGCAGCAGCAGTATCGTCTTGGGTCGACAACGGATTGGAAGCGCATAGAGCAAGTTCAGCGCCACCGGCCTTGAGAGTGCGCATCAAGTTTGCGGTTTCAGTTGTGACATGCATACATGCTGAAAATCGAATTCCCGTAAAGGGCTTTTCTTTTTCAAATCTCTCTCGAATTTGAGCCAACACTGGCATATTTCGTTCAGCCCACTCAATGCGCTTCTTTCCTTCAGCTGCCAGGGCAGGGTTTGCTATATCGTGCTTTGGAGTAGTGGCAGTTGCGAGATTCAAGTGGTTCTCCTTAAGTGGCAAAAGGGCAAAATCTGTAGGGTGTTAGTTTACCCGTTTCGAATAATGTGCAACACCAAGTCCCGCAGCTCCCCCATAACCTCAGGAGTGATTCCTTCAACATTGAGACGCAGCAACGGTTCAGTATTTGACGGTCGAACGTTGAGCGCCCACTCCTCAGCAGTGACAGTCAAGCCATCAAGTTCATCAAATTCAACTGGCGTTGAGCCTGAAACAAAGTGATCTTTAATCTTGGATATCGCTAATTTTTGATCATCAACCTTCGTATTAATCTCTCCACTAAGAGAATAGCGATTAAATCGTCCAAGAAGTTCTGAGAGTGGTTTTTGACTATCGAGCAAAGCGGCAATCGCATGTAGGGCTGCGAGCATTCCAGAATCTGCGCACCAGAAATCCCTAAAGTAAAAGTGGCCCGAATGCTCGCCACCGAAAATTGCGTTGTTCTCAGCCATCATCTTCTTGATATATGAGTGGCCGACCCTGCTACGCAAAGGTTTGCCGCCCGCTTCCGTAATTACTTCTGGAACTGCTCGCGAACAAATCAAGTTATAAATTATTGGAGATCCAGGATTCTTGATGAGTTCCCGCTCAGCAATTAGCGCAGTTAGGGAGGATGGAGACACCAAGTCTCCATGTTGATCCACCAAGAAACATCGATCCGCATCACCATCAAATGCAAGTCCTATATCCGCATTTTTTTCTCGAACCAAATTTTGTAGGTCAACAAGATTTTTCGGTTCAATCGGGTTAGCTTCATGGTTTGGAAATGTCCCATCAAGTTCAAAGTAAATTCCATCAACGACAGCATGGATCTGGGACATGACCGCTGGTGCAGTATGTCCTCCCATTCCATTTCCTGCATCAATCGCAATTCTGAGTGGCCGGCCCATGAATTCACAAGAAAAGGCGCCTTCAGGGAACAGGGAGAAAAGAAAAGCGACATAATCGGGAAGAAGATTTTGGATAGTCTCTTTTCCGACTGGACGGTTTGGTATAGGAAATCCTTCCTCAATACCAAATGCAATCTGGTCCTTAATCCATAACAATCCTGATTCTTGACCTATGGGCTTAGCGCCACTTTTGCATAACTTGATCCCGTTGTACTGCGCGGGATTATGGCTAGCCGTGAACATCGCGCCGGGAAGATTTAAGTGTCCTGAAGCGAAGTAGAGCTGGTCGGTGGAGGCAAGTCCAATACGAACAACATCTAGACCCTGTGAAGTTATGCCATCCGAGAATGCAGTCGCTAAGTCAGGCGAAGATGGCCTCATATCTTCACCAACAACAATCGTTGCAGGTTCTCTCTCTCGCTCAACAAATTTTGCAAATGCGATACCAAGTGCAAATGCGAAGTCAGGCGTTACTTCATCATCAACCAATCCACGAATGTCATATGCCTTAATAATTCTCTCAAGAAGTTCGCGATTCATAGTGATCCCAGTAATCGATTATTGACTTCTAATTTTGATGGGGAATCGCGCGCAGATGCCCGCGTCGACCTACATCGTTTGGTGTTGCTTTTGGAGCTAATTCAATTTTTGCTGTCTCGCGAATTGCTTCAGCAATAGCTAAAACATCTTCTGGTGTTGGTTCTATCTCTGAGGAATGAGGGTCGTGTTGGATAACGGTCCAACCTTGTGGAACAGTCAATCGCCCAGAATGGTCGTCGCAAAGATCGTATGCGTGAGGTTCTGCATAGGTTGCTAGAGGTCCTAACACAGCTGTTGAGTCAGAATAGATATACGTGAGTGTCTTTACAGCATTGGCATTACACCCGGATCTCATACAGCAACGACCGACCACACTAGGTCGACGCGTAGACGAATTGCTGGGTAAATGCATAGCGTGAGATTAGTCTGATAGAGCAAGAAAAAGTTGGATTTACCTCGTGCGCAAAGGCGCAATTTTTAGAGATTTACTTCTCTTGGGGCAGGATTACAGCGATATCTGGAATGGGCTTTGTAGCACTCTCGAGATTTGTGCTTGGAGAAATTGGAAGATGCGTGACACCATCTCGTGTAGACCAAGACATGCTTCCTACCGCCCCCGATCTGTTAATTATGGTGATAACTCGAGTGTTTGCCGGTACTCGCCAATTTACTATCTCCTCACCAATCAAGGTTTTAGAATCTGATTTACCACGATTATCACGCCATGAAACATCTATTTGAATTCGATCAGCAGCAAAAGACATGATGGGTTCCAAGCCATAAAGATTCATCGTTACTGAGCCAAATCTCGTAGCTGCCGAACTCCACATGTAATCTGAGATTGGGCCACTCTTCACTTCAGTAAAAACTCCTGCAACTACGGGTTCTGATGCTGAAATCTTAAGAGCAAAAGTTTTGCTACCGAGATCGACCTCGCTTAAGTCAATATCTCGTACAACCTGTGACGTGAGCTTGAGGTTTCCAAAGCCAACTGGAATGAAGACGCCGTCTGGAGAAACTACCTCGATACTCGCTGTCGCATCGATCTTTCCTGTTGTCATAATTCTTACGCGATGTATCACCGAACCAGAACTTCCAACTTTGATAGGTAGCGCTGGAATCAAAATATCTTTTGTCGGAGTTCCAGCAGGTGCAACAAAATCACCGCCTACATTTGTTAGTCCACGCACTCTCTCATCTAAGAGAAACGCAGTAACGCGACCACTTCGCGTCTCAACTTTGATTACCACTCGTTCCGACCCAGGATTGAGCGCATCAACTCGAATAATTTTTTCGGATGAACTCTTTACGGAGACCGGCAATGATTGGGTGGGGCCATTCTCTGAGAAGCTAGTTACGTCAACAATGGCATCACTTAATCCACTGTTAACCAGCACTAGCTTTGATTGGCTCGTTACATTTGCTGTTCCACCGACGAACCAAGTCGTTGGATCACTCACTGTGCAGATCGTCGCAGCCGTCCACTTTCCAACTCGAGACTGAAGGGCAACGGTATTTGCAGCATTCCCCTCCACCAAGATGGCCCCTCGATTCAAAGAATATGAGCCCAAGCCGTTTTTTTTCTGTAGAGATTGAGGACGAGCAACATCGCGAACCTCAATACTTTTACTTGGTAAAAGAGCAGTTGCCTTTGCATCACCTATTGAACCTGGACAAGCTGTTGAGGGATAAGACTGAGTGACTTCAGTTATAGATGACGATTGAGGTAAGAAATATGCAATGTGGGCCGCGATAATAAAAATCAGTAACGCCAATGAAGCGCGGCTGTCTTGTGAACGAGGATTAACTGAGTCTGTCACGTCAACTCCTCCTCGAGCATCTGACTTCTTCGTCTACGTGCGGGAAGAGCCAGGATCACAAGAGTTATGAAGGAAATTACTTGTAGAGAAATCCATCCTCGTCGCGTTGTTGCATCATGAAAAATGACAAATTCACCAGGCTCAGGAACGATAAATCTTGGGATTCCATTTTCAGTTTCTCGAGCTTCGATATATACACCATTAAGCAACATTTTCCAGCGCTCATCGAATTTTTCTGTTATGACTATCGTTCCAGCGGATGAAAGTGTTCCTTCTGCACCAATTTCGCCGCTGGGCAGAACTGAATACATTCCATCTTGCGATAAGAAAGATATATGGCCCAGCGCGCCTGGAATCTTCCAAGATATTCCTTCGTCGGTCGAGGCAGCTCGAGTAAATCCACCCGCTGCATCAATTGTGCGTACTAACTCTTCACTAATTGGTCGAGCCATAAATATGTAACGAATTCCAAATTCGGCAAATACACTACTGCTGGAAATTCCAGATCCAGAAACTAAGTCTGTCACTGCTTTAGTTACCTCAGGTGTTAAACCAGTGATTACATCAGGTTGACCGAGCTTAAGGTCGCTATCTCTTGCTACAAAGTAATTTATCTTCCCTTCTTTAATGCGAAATACTAAAGTTTTGTACCGATCCTCTGTTTGCGCACCCGCGCTGAGAAAAGCTGGCAATGCAGAATTCGTCTTGGCTCGAACTGGCGATGTAGAAGCTGCTGATACCCACCAAAATGCCGAAGCAAGAACTGAAAAGGCCGCGACAATACTTGTTACTCCAAGCAGGATGTGGCGATAATCGATATGCGCCTGAGAGATGGTCGGTACATAGTGATCGACAATAAGCACTGCTGCAATGAGTGCTACAAGAGTTGGGATTACCATCAAGCTTCCAACCCAGAGCTGCTCAGGGACAAAACTTCCGTGTCCTGCAACGCGTCGTGATCCCAGTAACGCTGCAAAACCAATGAAGAAGAGTGCTACTTCGCCTAGTCGAGCGGTCCGACTCACAAAGATTGCAGTTAATGTGATGAGAAGTATGGGTGAAATAATCCACAACGGTGGCGCACCAATTCCACCTGGATTTCCAATAATCAGCGATAGAACTCCTCCTCCGCTGACACTAAGACCCGGATCGAGCAATATGCGAGACGGATGGAGTATGAATTCCAAAGACCATGGCGCGCACACAACTATCGGCATGACAATTAGTGAAATTCTGCGGGCGTTGCGACTATCAAATGTCTCTTTTGTCATGGAATTGGTTGAAGAGTTGAATGCGACCACATCAAAAATAATCAGGACAAATTGCCAGAGAACAATCGACATGAACGTGAGAGGAGAAAATGCGCACACTATCGTGAGTAATAGCGCCAACCACCACGTCTTGCGCCAACTTAAATTTTCTAATTGCTCTAATCCGAAGAGTGAGCGGACAAGCCAAGGGCCAATGACCACCAAGACGACTGTTCCAAGACGACCACTATTAATGGCCGCAAGTGTTGTTGGAGAAAATGCATAAAGAAGTGCAGCCGCAAGTGCCAGAAAATGTAAATTAGTAAATGTTCGCGCTAAGGAGTATGCGCCCCAGAGCGCTAGTGGTAGAGCGGCGATAAACAGAGACGTGATGAAGAGTGAAGCATTTGCACCTGTCAACAACGATGTAACTCCCACCAAGGCAACCCATGGCGGGACATTTGCGCTAGAGCCAAGACCCACCGTATGCCACGAATCGGCATACATTCCTAGGAGATCAAGCGCACGCATTGGTGCTTCAGGTAGTGCGCCTCCAACAATCTGTCCGAATCTCTCTCTGGAGGCTAAGAGCGCAATAAACGATACAAGAATTGAGATAGAGAGAATTGGTCGTTTAGTAAGCCAGGAAATGGGAGAGGGTGCTTTCACCAACTCGATATCTGCATTCTCCAGCGCCTCATCATTGAGATCGAGGGCAGATGGCGTGTTGCTTACAGGCTCGTGACGCCGAGTACTTGATTGCCAAGATCTTGAAATTGCCGCACCCGCACGCTCAATTGCGAGTTGGATTTGCGAACCGCGGGGTGGGACAAATCGAGCGACAACGCGTGATGAGACGAGTCTTTGCCTCTTTCTTACTCTTCTACCTCGAATGAGATCTTGAGGTTGCAGAATTAACAATGCAACAGCGCCTATTTCATCGAGTGCATAACCAGGTAATTTTGCTAATAGGAATCCAATCGCGCGAAAAAGGGCTGAACCAAGAAGTTGTAGCGCAATAAATGGCGTCAGCCACCATGACGCATTAGCTAGCAACACATATGCGGCATGACGACGATCTAAAAGTAAAGGTCGATGAAGGAATGCTCCTGCTACATCAACGCTTCGTCGCTCATTTGACGCTGCTTCAGCATGGAATGCAATAGCCTGAGGAACAACAACCACTGAATGTCCAGCGGTATGAACGCGCCAACCAAAATCCACGTCATCACGGAATAGGGAGAGCTCGGGATCAAATCCACCAAGTTCCTCAAAGACATCGCGACGAATGAGTGCACCTGCTGTACTGACCGACATAACCTCGTTGATCGTGTCATGTTGTCCTTGATCTTGCTCTCGATATTCCAATCCAGTCCAACGTGCACCATTTCCGGCGATACTGACTCCAACTTCAAGTAGATGATTGCGGTCATGCCATCCACGTAATTTTGGCCCCGCCATCGCGACGCTGGGTCGTTGATCCACAGCTGTGAGAAGTTCGCCAAGAGCATTTGATGTCGGAGCGCAATCATCATGAATTAACCAAAGCCACTCAGTAGCTCCTTCGGGGGCTGACTTTAGTTTCGTACTTGCCAATACTTCTTGAATTGCTGCGCCAAAACCTTTGTCACGATCTGTTGTTAAGGTCGTTATGCCAGCGCTCTTAAGAAGTTTTACGGAGCTATCGGTGGATGCAGTGTCTATTGCAATTACTTGGTCAATCTCGCGCCGTTGTTTTGCTATAGAAGCTACAACTTCTGGAAGCCAGAGCGCACCATCGTGAGAAACAATTATCGCTGTTACAAAGTGCTTTTGTGAGGTTGCCATCTCAACGTCTCACTTTGTTGGAGGAGAAAAGTTTTTTAAAATACCGAGGAACAGTTATAGGAAATCGTAAAACTGAGAAAAGCTCGCGTGAAGTTTTACTAGGCAGGACGGCGCTTGAGTCTGCGACGCTCGCGTTCTGAGAGTCCGCCCCAAATGCCAAAGCGCTCGTCATGGGCGAGAGCGTATTCAAGACATTCTTGCCTGACCTCACAGGAGAGGCAGACGCGCTTAGCTTCACGAGTCGAACCGCCTTTTTCAGGGAAAAATGCTTCTGGATCAGTCTGGGCACAGAGCGCTCGTTCCTGCCACGAGAGCTCAATAATTTCGCCATTACCTAACTGGATACTAGGACCGGGAATGAAAGTCTGCTCAATTCGACGAGCATCAGTCATTAGCAATACTCCTAAGACAGTGGGCCCAACTCTGGTGAGGGGCCTGATGGGGAGAATTACACGCTTGTTATTCCCCAGAGTCAAGTCGCGCGGGGCAAAAATTCAGCTGGTATCAAGGAATTACCTGGCCCAATAGTTGAGATATCTCTCAATTATCGATTATTCAGTTAGTTATCGAGAATTTTGCCTTGAAATTTGGCTTGATGCTTAATTTTTAACCCTGGTGCGATATAGCAATTAATTATCTCCGCGCCATCCTCAATAATCACATGACTGCCAATCATGGACCCCATCACCCGCGCACCAGCCGCAATGGATACTCCATTCGAAAGGACAGATCCCCCGCCGACAGTGGCGGTCGGATGGATCGAGACTCCCTCTTCTGCGACATAACCAACATTAGTAATCTCTGTTGCTCGGGATAGCTCAGGATGAAGAATGAGATCCGCGGATGCTTTGATGAACGATTGGGGCGTCCCCATATCAATCCAATAAGTATTGTCGTGATAGCCAAAGATTGAAAAGTTTTGTGCCAGTAAAGAAGGGAAGGTCTCTCGTTCGACGCTCACAACTTCGTTGGTAGGAATCATTGATAGGGAACGTGAATTAAAAATATAACATCCGGCATTAATTGTGTCGGCTTTTGGGTTCTCCATCTTCTCCAAGAATTCCAAAACTCTTCCTTCTGAGTCCAGCGGAACGCAACCATACGCTCGTGGATCATCAACTTTTGTAAGATACAAAGTTACATCTGCTTGTCGATTGAGATGTAACGACATCTGAGCTTGTAAATCATGTCCACTTAGTACATCTCCGTTAAAAATTACGACTGATTCATCGGAACGTAAGTCGAGTTGTGTAGCGGCGTTTGCAATCGCTCCACCCGTTCCCAGCGGACTACCTTCAACAGCGTATGCAATTGAGATTCCAAAGCGCGAACCGTCTCCAAAATACGGCTCGAAAACTTCTGCCATATAAGACGTAGCAAGAACTATTTCAGTAATACCAGCTTCTCGGGCTTTCACAATCTGATGCTCAGTTACCGGTTTTCCAGCAACTTTGAGCATCGGTTTTGGGGTGTTGTTGGTAAGTGGCGCTAGGCGGGTGCCTTTTCCGCCAACGAGCAAAATCGCCTTTGTTATTGGTGATTTCACTTACGAGCTCTGAATTCTCTTGACGGCATCGTCAATCTTCGCATCGGTGGCAGTAAGCGCGATTCTGACATGCCGAGATCCCTTATCGCCATAGAAACGACCTGGAGTCACGATTATTCCTTTATCTGCAAACCAGGTGACAGTGCTCCAGTCTTCTTCATTGCGAGTGCACCACAAATATAAGCCAGCTTCAGAAAATTGAATTGAGAATCCTTGGGACTCTAGAGCGCGGCGAAGTCTTGCACGACGTTGCCGATATCTTTCTGATTGCTCTGCTACGTGTACTTCATCTGAAAGCGCAATAGCAACCGCCTGTTGAATTGGTAGTGGGACCATCATCCCCATGTGTTTACGTATTTCGAGCAATCGCGCTATGAGTGTCGAATCCCCTGCGACAAACGCGCCTCGATAGCCAGCCATATTTGAACGTTTCGATAGTGAATGAACTGCAAGAATATTTGAATTCTTCCCTTGTGCAAGAGCTAAAACTGAACGACCGCTCTTGATGTCAGGAAATGGTAAATAGCACTCATCACTTGCTAAGACAGCGCCAGATCTTTCGCGCCAACTCAATACTTCTCGGAGTTCGTCATCGCTATGTACGCGACCTGTGGGATTTGATGGCGAATTAATCCACGCTAGATCAATTTCGGTGGTGGGCCACTCCTTCGCTGAAATTCCCACTTCTTCAACACTAGCCCCCGCCAAGATGCCCCCAACGCGATAGGTCGGATACGCCACCTCGGGGATGAGTATCTTCCTTGCCTGAAGAAGAAAAGGTAGTTGGGCTACTAACTCTTTTGAGCCAATGGTGGGCAAGACATCAAAATCTCCCGAGACACCAAGAACGTCAACACAATATTTTTTTAGCGCAGAGCGTAATTCTGGGGCTCCAGTTGTGACCGGATAGCTCGGCGAATTGGCATTATCACGGAGCGCCTGTTGGATGAATTCAGGGGTTGGGTCAACGGGTGTGCCCTGTGATAGATCAATTGCTCCATGCGGATGTTGCCGCGCCTTATCTCCATACGGAGCTAGAGCGTCCCAAGGAAAATCGGGGAGCTTGATGACAACTCCTTACTTACTCGGCTGAAGGCTTCTTTTGAATCTGAAGAAGTTTTGGGTGGTCTTTGGCGACAGCGCCCATCTTGCTTGCTCCACCCGGCGAGCCCAGATCATCGAAAAATTCAGCGTTCACTTCTTTGTACTCACTCCATTGGGAAGGGACATCATCCTCGTAATAGATGGCTTCCACTGGACAAACGGGTTCACACGCTCCGCAATCGACGCATTCATCTGGCTGGATATACATCATGCGATCGCCTTCATAGATGCAGTCAACTGGGCACTCTTCAATACATGACTTATCTTTGACATCTACGCATGGAAGGGCGATTACATATGTCACGTCTTGCTCTCCTATCGCGGCTTTGGTTCCCGGTTCAGGGCTAACTTACTTTTGGTCTCCTTATCCTACAGAATAAGCAGGTATGAAGCGCGAGATAAGCAAAGAACGCACACTTCATATCTATGACACGCTGCAAAGAACCCTTGCTCCCGTCCTAGCCTCCAATGGAAAAAATTTCCGCATCTATTGTTGCGGGCCTACCGTCTACCGCGATGCGCATGTAGGCAATTTACGAACATTTCTCCTGAGTGATCTTGTCCAACGTACCTTGGAATTTTCTGGTGGTGAAGTGCGCCTGATTCAGAACATTACTGATGTGGGACATATGAGTGAGGACTTTGAAGAAGACAAGATTTTGGCACAATCAAGAGTCGAAAAGCGCGATCCTTTTGCTGTTGCGCGAGATTACGAAGCTAAATTTCATGCAGATCTTGCTGCAATGAACATAACCTCAGCTGAGATTTATCCCCGCGCGAGTGAATGCATTGAGATGATGATTAAACACATATCTCATCTCATTGAAAAGGGTTTTGCATACATCGGTGAAGATTCGTCAGTTTATTTCGCAGCAGAGAGGTTTGCCAGTTATGGAGAGCTAAGTGGCAATCGTTTAGATGCCCTCAAGCCCGGTCACCGCTATGAATACAGCGAAGATGGAGCCAAGCTATTTCATGCCGATTGGGCGTTATGGAAAACAGCGGGCGCTCGCAGTGAAATGATCTGGCAGTCGCCGTGGGGACCAGGATTTCCTGGGTGGCATATCGAATGTTCTGCAATGTCACTTCATTATTTGGAGGGACATGTAGATCTTCATATCGGTGGAATTGATCTGCGATTCCCACACCACGAGAACGAAAGAGCGCAATCAAATCCACTTGTGAAAGGTGAGGCAGTGTCACTCTGGCTCCATGGAGAGCATCTCCTTTTTGAGGGAAGAAAGATGTCAAAAAGTGCTGGCAACGTCGTTCTACTCAGCGATGTCGTAGCACGCGGAATTGATCCTTTGGCAGTGAGATTCTGTTTTCTTGAAAATCGCTATCGCAGCCAGATGGATCTTTCCTGGCAATCAATCAACGCAGCTTTTGCGCTATTACAACGCTGGCGAGAGAAATATCAATCTTGGATGAGCAATGGTGTAAAGCTCACTGCGCAGGCTGAAGAGCGCATTTCGGCAATATACGGCGATTTTTGTAATGATCTTGATACACCACGTGCTCTCATCAAATTGCGCGCCGTAGAGAAAGATGAAAATTACTCCCCTGGCGAAAAAGCAGCGATTTTTCAGGGGGTAGACCGACTATTTGGAATCGACCTCCTTGCAATAAGGCCCATGCGGAAGCTCTCATCACAGGCCCATGAGTTATTAGAACAACGAGAAGTCGCTCGCAGAGCGAAAGACTTTGCATTCAGTGACCAGCTCCGTGACAAATTATTGCTCCTAGGTATCGAAGTTCGTGATACCACAGATGGTCAAACTTGGAGTTGGGTCAGCACCTCTTAGCGCAGCCACTTCTTATCTGGAATGAATATATTTACCTTAGTTTTTTTGTCGCAGCAAAAATAAAGCAATCAAACCGACGCCACCAAACACAAAAATGTTTCCGTAGAAGTTTGCTTGGATGAGTACTTCTCCGCCATTACCTATCGATGAGGCTCGAATCACAATCAAAAGCCAGCCCAGAGCAAAAACGAAATTTGTTAGACGAGTGAGATACATATTACGAATCAACCGCAAACCAATGTGAAGAGCCAGTAGCGAGATAAGCAATCCAAATGGCTGGTAAGAGTTATGTAGAAAAGTTCCTGAGACTCCAACAAGGACTCCAAAAATAAACGAGATTAGAATCTTCATAACGTGATGCCGGAAAAGAGATCAGTCTCGCGACCGTCAGTATTGAGATCTGTGCCGATTTTTCCATAAACCAATCTATAGAACTCAAGGCCCCAGACTTTGAATCCTAAATTATCGGAGAGGGCGAAGAAAGGTCCATCTACAGAAATTTGCGTTGGATGTGCTCTCATTGCATCCATTTTCTTGGAGACAAATTCCTCCCCATCTATCACAGTCGTTACTAGATGATCCGGCTGCGCAAAGGGAAAATCCTCCGCTTTATCTACTCCAAAAAACTGATTGCCAGTGTCCTTCATTGCTTCAATTCCTTGTTCAATAATTGAAATAGGAATCGTATTCCAGTAGATCTTCTGAATTTCCCATCCCCTGCTTCTTGCAACCTCCGCCGCTCGCATGGCCACTCGATGCGCTTGGATATGATCAGGATGCCCATAACCACCATTTTCATCATAAGTAATCATCACATGAGGTTTGATTTCAAGAATTATCGAGAGCAAAGATTCTGCAGCTTCTTCCACATCTGCGTTCCAGAAATTATCTTTGCGGTGATTTGGTTCAGACCCCATCATTCCGCTATCGCGCCACATCTTTTTCGGTGCGCCTAGGAATCGATGATCTGTTACCCCAAGTACATTCATGGCATCTCTTAATTCCAATTCACGATGAGCGCCCAATTTATCTTCCTGACTGCTTGCAAGATGTGTTAGTTCAGGCACCAGTACTTCGCCTTCCTCACCCCGGGTGCATGTCACAAGGGTGACACCAAATCCTGCCGCGGCATACATCGCCATCGTGACACCGTTATTGATGGTTTCGTCATCAGGATGAGCATGTACAAGCAATAAGCGTGGTTGAGTCATAATTAATTGCGAAGAGTACTCTCAATATTCGTTAAAAGTGCCGGTTTCTCGTACGATGGTTCCGATGAGTGGCATTGATAAATTAGATAATAGAGCGCGCCTGCCTCGTGATGAGCGACGTGCGCTTTTGCTCTCAGCCGCACTTGAAGTATTCACTGTCTCTGGATACCACGCTGCTTCGATGGATGACATTGCAGATAGGGCAGAAGTAAGCAAGCCCGTTTTGTATCAACATTTTCCTTCAAAACTCGATCTCTATCTAGCAGTTTTGGATGTACATATCGATTCCTTAGTTTTTGATTTACAGAAAGCGATTGCATCCACCAAGGAAAATAAGAATCGAGTCAAAGCTACAGTCGACGCTTATTTTGGATTTATCGATGATGAAGGCGGCGCATTTCGCTTACTTTTTGAGAGTGATATGAGTGTTGAGCCGCAAGTCCGAGAGCGACTTAATCGCATGACTTACGACTGTGCCGCGGCGGTGAGCGCCGTGATTTCTCTCGATACAGGATTTCCTAAAGAAGAGTCGATGATGCTCGCAATCGGTTTAATTGGTTGCGCTCAAATTACCGCGCGACATTGGCTTGAGAAGGATGGCAAGATTGACAGAGCCAAAGCGTCAGCTCTCGTGACAAATCTCTTATGGCGTGGAATTTCTGGATTTCCCCTCCAAGGTTAAACCTTTAAGATATTCCTATGACTACTAAAAAAGCTGGTTCGACAAAATCTGAGAGCGCACGATCAGAAGTTAGGATTTCGGTTACGGATCAGGTTCGCGAATTAACTATTGAGACAACATTTGATCGCGATGAAGTTCTCGCGATGATCAAAAAGTCCCTGGCTTCATCAGAGCCTCTAGTTCTTGTCGATACACGGGGTCGCCAGTACGTCATCCCCGCAGCAAAAATCGGCTCTGTTGAAATCGGAGACATCTCCGAGCGCCGAGTTGGCTTCGCTGGCGCATAAGATATCAACGTAAAACCCATTCAAATAAGCGACAACTCTTCCAATAAGGAATAAGTAACCTCGCGATAGTCCGAGGCAACTTCGCTCTTGTTGTTCAAAGTCAATAGAGATTTACCTTGTAATTGCGACGCACTTACCTGTAAATCTAATCTGATGGCTGGTTCAATGAGAGTGAAATTGGTAGCCAAAAGTTCCTTGATTTCCGTCGTGACATCTCCTCTTAATCCCGAAAACAGCAGATGAACAGGCGCTAAAAAGCCAGAAGTTCGCGCAAAATCTAGAGCGTGGAGCGCTCCGCGGATCCCTAGGATCTCAGCTGATGTCGGTGTGAGAACTAAATCTGCAATACCAAAAAAATAAGTAGCGAGTCGTTGTGGACCGGTTGCGGTATCGACAATTACAAGATCGAATTCCGCAAGAGAAGATTTGATTCTTTCTTCGTTCAGGATTTCATCGAAATCTAGCGACGCCAATCGCGCCGAGGACGGAAGTAACATAAAGCGCTCAGTAGTCTTCGCTGCTGCAGTGTCAAGGGTAAATTCTCCAGAAAGAAATTCTTTCGTTGTGACTCGAGGATTTTCGATTCCACAACAATAAGTTAGAGCTGCGCCAGGATCGGCATCTATGGCCAACACTTTTTTTCCGTACTCAATAGCAGCGACAGAAATCGCATGAGCTGCTGTCGTTTTGCCAACCCCGCCCGCGGTATTTGCTATAACAATAATTTTCATCGGACGTGACCCGTTACGAAGCAGCGCTATGTCGTAAGCGCGCTTCTCTCATCAAGGGTGTCTCGCGAAATGACTGAGGTAAGAGGCGAAGCGCGCTGCGCGTGCTCTTTAGTGCGATATCGGTGGCGTTCTCATGTCCCGGCAGAGTTGGCCAGCCATAAAGCGATCGAGCCCAGCGCGGAAGTGCGGCAGCTGCAAGAGAAGTCATTCCTCCCCATAGAGGCGCAATCGGAGTTCCAAAACGAAGTAAAGGTGGGAGTGGAGGAAGTGCGATAAACAGTGCGGCACGTTTAGCATCATCTGATGCGCTTAATTCGGGAGAAATTTCTTGAAAATATTCCTGTAAATTCCCGCGATTTCTTGGAACACTGTTTTCTTCAATGCCGACTAGTAACGCGAAGGTGACCATTTCTTCGATGTATCGATCTTGCTCATCTTCACTTAGCGACAATCCTGAACGAAGTGCTGTATCTAAAAATGAATCAACCATAGCCATATGTACCCACAGGAGTAATCGTTGATCATCCAATTTAAGCATGGTGTGAACTTTGCGGACTCGAGCAGCTAATTTCTCTGCTTCGTCTTTAGTCCCAAAAGTTAGCGTTCCAACGTAATCACCTGTACGTTGTAATCGTCCCCATGCATCTTCGCGAAAATTCGAATGTGCTGCCACGCCGGCCATTGCTTCTGGGTGAAGAGCTTGTTCTAGTAGAGCTCGGATTCCACCCACAAACATTGAGGTATCAGAGTGAATCTTCCAGGTGACAGAGTCCGGAGTGTAAAAGCCCATCTTTGATTCCTCGCTCATCTTCAAAAGAGACCTTTAATGCCACTCATCAGCATTTCAAAAGCAATGGCAGCGGTTAGTAGTCCAGCTACTTTCGCCAATAACATCACGCCAGATTCTCGGATCAGCGAGACAACATGTGTTGAAAACATAAGAGTGAGGCCGATGACGAGGTGTGCTCCAACAACTGCAAGAGCTAAGGCTGTGATCATCGCAGAACCTTTCACATCCTGCGCAAAGAGCATTATCGTGACGATCGCGCCGGGGCCAGCCAACAAGGGAGTTCCGAGCGGAACAAGTGCGAGATTCTTTTCGACTTCATCACTAGTGGCGCTCTCATGTCCCTTAAGTAGATCAAGTGAAACCAAAAGGAGTAGTAATCCTCCAGCACCTTGAAGTGCCGGTATAGAAATATCGAGGTAACTCACAATAAATTGGCCAAATAGCGCGAAGATAGTTATAACGAAAAGAGAAGTGGCTGCAGCTTGCCAAGCCAATAAAGTGCGTTGGGTGCGCGTGCGATTTCCTAAAACTCCGAGAAATATCGGCGTTGCTCCAGGAGGATCAAGAATCACAAGAAGAGTCACAAAAGCCTGTAAGCCAAAAGTAAGAGAATTTATATCGCTCATCGTTGAATCACTCCCTTCCACGTTTTTTTGTTACCCTCCGAAGAAGAGCTTTTACTTAAACTAGCTCTAGATTGGAGAGCCTCCCATTGTCGCGGATGGGTGGTGTACTCCGCCAATTGGTTTAATTTTCCAGTACCGTGATAGTCACTCGAACCTGTGACAATGAGATCTCTCTCATGAGCAAGCTTTAAAAGCTCTGACTTTTCACTTTCGGAATGATCGCGATGATCAACCTCAACGCCATCAAGGCCAGCTGAGATTAATTCATCAAATAATTCCAAGCTAATGGTTCGACCCCTTTGCGAAGCTAGGGGATGTGCTATCACTGCAACGCCTCCTGCCTCTTTTATCAATCTAATTGCATCACTTGGCGAAGGTGAATAGTGATTTATATAGAACTTAGATTTATTGTGAAGTAGAGCAGCAAATGCTTCATCTCGCGAAGATACATCTCCTCGAGCAACAAGTGCATCCGCAAGATGGGGACGTCCGAGCGTTGCATCGCCTTTTCTTTGAGCGTAAACCTCATCAATAGTGATATCGATTCCAGCTTCATTGAGACGCGAGATAATCCTCGCCATTCGCGACAATCGATTTTCACGAGTTTTCTCTAACTCATCAAGAAGTGGTTCATATGTTGGATCAAAGAGCAGTCCAAGCATATGAATACTTATCCCATTCGCGTCCTGGCATGAGATTTCGGCGCCCAGAACCAACTGCAAAGAAGTATGTGATGGATGTTGAAATAAGGCTTGACTTGCTTCCTCCCAACCTCGTGTTGTGTCATGATCAGTGAGCGCAACAACATCGAGCCCCCTCTTTATCGCTTTTTCAATAAGTTGAGTTGGTGTGTCTGTTCCATCGCTGGCATTGGAGTGGGTATGTAAATCAATCAGCACAAGGAGAGATTATCGTTTCTCTGCGTTCTTGCTTCGAAGTACGAAAATGCCGCATCCAACAAGCAGGAGAATGAGCCCTGGAATAGTTCCTGTGGGTGGCAATTGGTCAAGCCACCAAAAAGCCAAGATTGCACTAACTGGAACTTCGAAGAAAACAATCAGCGAGACAATTGCTGGCGAGACTCGCTTCAATGCAAGATTAAACATCGTATGTCCGAGTATCTGTGCACCTGCTATGAGAGCAAGAAGCAAACACCACTCTCGCGCCTTAAATCCCCAAATTTGAGTCTGTGAGATCAAAGCAATTGGCAAAGCTGTCAGCGCACAAACTAAATAACAAATTGAGGTATAGGTCGAGGTTGAAATGGAACGTTGAGCGTGTGAACCTAGCAATACATATAGCGCAGCAAGCGCAGCGCAAGCAATAGCAGCGAGATCGCCAATAAATGCTCGTCGCGAAATCTGAAAATCAACACCAGTAATTATTAATACTCCAGAGAGACTGATGATCATCCCAATCCACGCTTGACGAGGTATATGGCCACCTAATCGCTTCACAAGATATGCTGCAAAAATCGGTTGCAGCGCTGTCAACGCCGTTCCTGCTGCAACTGTCGTGAACCTCATTGCAACGAAGAATCCAATGAAATGAAAAGCCAGTGCGATTCCTGCGAGTGCTGCCCATCGCATTCCTTGGCGATTTTCCTTTTTGCGCCATTCCCTATTAAGAAACGCGAAAGGCGCCATCATCAATGCTCCCCCAAGATTGCGCCAAAAAATGAGAGCAAGTATCGGCATCGCACTCAGCGCAATGACGGGTCCTGATGTACCAATGCCGACAATTCCTAGCAGTAAAAGTGGAATGTCCCGTCCTCGAGGCATCTGAGTATGGTCTTGATCTCGCACAGCGCAAACCTACTATCGGATAGTCTTGGCACATGGAGGTACCTGATGCGCACAGAACAATTAAGTCGGATATTCCTTGCCAAGCTCGCAGGTACTCCAGTATTTGATCCAAACGGCGACCGCGTTGGAAAAATTCGGGATGCAATTGCATCCTCTCGTCATGACAATTTGGCTCCCCGAATTCTCGGTTTCATTGTTGAAGTTCCCCAACGTCGTAAGATCTTTATTCCAATTACTCGAGTAACTTCGATCGATGATGGTGGCGTCTTCATAACAGGATCACTCAATATTCGTCGATATCAACAGCGCCATGGAGAAATTCAATTACTTGCTGAACTTTTGGATCATTCCACTCGCCTTCACGAAAATGGTGAGAGCGTGGTAATTGAAGATGTGGGAATGGAATTGGGTGATACCAAAGATTGGTATGCCAAGCATGTACATATACTTAAAAAAGCTCGAGGCTTCCGACGTGGTACGAGCGTCACAGTGAGTTGGAGCGACGTGGAATTGGATACTCCCGTTCATGGAGTCAATTTTGCAAACTCCCAAGAAGATATCAATCAATTACCTGCACAAGATGTTGCAGCTGCTCTTCATGAACTAGATATGAGTCGTCAAACAGAGATTGCCCGCACCCTCGACGATGAGAAGTTGGCTGATGTTCTCGAGGAGATGGATGATGCAGATCGTGTTGCTCTCGTTACCCAACTAGAAGGCGAACTCGTAGCTGATGTGTTAAGTGAAATGGCTCCTGATGACGCGGCCGATGTATTACGTGAAGTTGGAAGTGAGAAAGCAGAATCACTTCTGCGCCTTATGGAAGATGATGAGGCGCAAGATGTGCGAAGGTTGATGGAGTATGAAGATTTCTCAGCGGGCGGAATGATGACAACCGATCCCGTCATCCTCGCCACGGATGCAACAGTTGCCGAGGCCCTTGCAGCTGTGCGCCAAAAAGACCTTGCTCCTGCATCCGCAGCTCAGGTATTTGTCTGTCGTGCTCCATTTGAAACACCTACTGGCCGACTAGTTGGAGTTGTCCATGTACAGCGCTTACTTCGGGAGCCCCCCGCTTTGCATCTAGGGCTAGTCGCAGATCAAGAGACAAATGCGATTTCTCCTGACACACCGCTCAATGACGTCGTGAGACATCTTGCAAATTACAACTTGATTGCAGCTCCTGTCGTTGATGAAAACGAACGTTTATTGGGCGCGGTTACCGTAGATGATGTTCTTGATCATTTGTTACCAGCAAATTGGCGAACCCTGGATCGGGAGATATAGATATGGCACGTGTTTCTAGATTGGAGATACCTCGCGAATCCCGGCGCACAATTCGACCAAGTTATGATCCCGAGACTTTTGGCCGCATCTCGGAACGTTTTGCGCGTTTCATAGGTACAGCAAAATTCCTCGTTTACATGACAATCTTTGTTGCCGGATGGGTCTTATGGAATGTTTTTGGACCAAGAGATTTGCGATGGGATGAATACCCATTTATTTTTTTGACTCTATTGCTCTCCCTGCAAGCATCCTATGCTGCTCCACTCATCTTGCTGGCGCAGAATCGACAGGCTGATCGTGACCGAGTTACCTCTCAGGAGGATCGAGCACGTGACGAGAGAAATCTTGCAGTTACCGAGTTTATGGTTCGAGAAATTGCTGCCATGCGTAAAGAATTGGTGC
>JACCDL010279776.1_pt1 | contig 40308 bp, 72 predicted proteins | sample 7441931 | NCBI WGS metagenome assembly JACCDL01 (sample SAMN15323437, study PRJNA562643) | freshwater metagenome | isolation source: river surface water | place: USA:Blue River Watershed | collected 2017-08-16
GATGGAAGAAGTAATTATCAAAGGAGCCTATAATTTTGAACGAGACATTGTCGAGGGAAAGAATGGTGAACTTAGATTAATTAAGTTTCTTGAAAAAAGTGGTAATGTGTTAGTGTCAACAAATGATACAAACACACATGATTTCATAATGATGACACCGAGTACAAAAACGTTTTCATATGAGATTAAAACAGATTTTTATGTCACACCTGATGAAGACACTCGAAACATTTTTATTGAGTATGAGTGTCGGAATAACCCATCGGGAATTGTTGTAACAACAGCAGATTGGTTTGTATATCACTTCAAACATTTAAATGAAGCTTGGTTTATTAAAACCGATAAGTTAAGGAAATTGATTGATAAGTACCCATTTTTTAAAACATACAAAAGTGGAGACCCAAGAAGTAACACCAAAGGTTATTTAATACCTAGATTTGCAAAAGAAGTATTTGGAGAATTTAAAATTTATAATTTAGAAGATGGCAGAATATAAAATATATTGCGACATGGATGGTGTCCTTGTTGATTTTGATAAGGGTTATTTAGAATTAACCGGTCACCAATTAAATGGTGAACATCGTAATGATGATAACTTTTGGGACCCAATAAATGAAGCGGGATACGATTTTTGGATTAACTTAGGTTGGATGTCTGATGGTAAAAGATTATGGTCATATATTGAAAAATATAAACCAGAATTATTGTCAGCACCATCAAGACAAAACGATTCAAGAGTCGCTAAAATCCATTGGGTTGAGAGGGAGTTACCGGGTACACATTTAATTCTAAGAAGTGCCAAACATAAGAAGGACTTTGCGGGTCCTAATAACATTCTAATCGATGATAGATTGGATAATATACAAGGTTGGAGAGATGCTGGTGGTATCGGAATTCATCATATAAACACAAAACACACGATAGACCAACTTAAAGTATTAGGATTATGATTTACGTTAGTATTGATATTGAAACAACAGGACTTGACCCATTATCAAACAATGTACTTTCCATTGGTGCGATAATTGAGGATACAGAAAAGAAATTACCATTTTCGGAAATACCAAAATTCAATGCGATTGTTTTAAATAGACAGTTACAAGGTTCTCCGAGGGCGATAACAATGAATCAAAATATCATTTCATTAATGGGAATGTATCTTGAGTCTAACGATGAAGATAAGAAAAAATTACAAATGGTTGAAGATTTACAACCATCTGGTTATAAATTTTTCCATGAAGAAGATGTTGTAAAAGAATTCTATTGGTTCTTAGAAGAGAATGGTTACTTCCAAGGAAACAACAGTGGTGGTTATGTTCAAATTAAGGATGGTTATATGAGACCGATTATAAATGGTGGAACTAAACCAATCACAATCAATGTTGCAGGGAAAAACTTTGGAACGTTTGATAAATTATTCTTAGAAGAACTTCCTTGGTGGAAAAAATTGATAAGAACAAGACAACGTGTGTTAGACCCCGCAATTCTTTGTGTTGATTGGAAGACTGACGATTCATTACCGAATTTAACAAAGTGTAAAGAACGCACAAATGTTGAGGGTATCGTTACACATGATGCATTAGAAGATGCTTGGGATGTTATTCAGGTAATGAGAAAATTCTACTAAAATGGATAAGTTAATCATTTATGCTGTTATGGGTCGAGGTTATTTAGTTGTTAACAGTTCAAAAAATATTGAATTATTCTCGGGAACACTTGAGAAATGTGAAAATTTTATTAGATGTCATATATAATTGGAAATAAATGTGTGTCAGTGTGTGACACCGCTTGTGTTAAAGTGTGTCCCGTTGATTGTATTAACGGACCCATAAACGTAGAGGGTTTGGGTGTCGAGGTTGAAAAAATGACTAAGGAGGAGTTGGAGGGTAAACAACTATACATCAATCCCGATGTTTGTATTGATTGTGGTGCATGTTTAGTTGAATGTCCCGTTGAGGCAATCTATCCAAACGAAGAAGATGCTATTTATTTTGGTGACGTTGATTCTGTTCATAAAAATTATAACTTTTACGGGTTCGAATATAAAAAATAAAAAATGGGAAAAGCACTTATTATTATTTTACTTTCATTTGTATTTGGGTTTGGGTTTTGGTACATCATATTTTGGTTTGTATCCAACCAACCTAATTTATTTTTGTGGCATTGGGTAACTAAAGTATTCTATTTACTCTTATCTTACGCCGCAACTCAAGGAATTGCTGAAGGTATTTTTAAGGAAAAAAATCTATAATTTTTAATCATATGTCAAGAACAAAAGACCTAAAACAATCCACAGAGAATAACGTTAATATTTTCGAATTATTCTCATTGTTTTCACCGGAAAAAAAATCTAAGTATACTGAAACATTACTTAGAATAATGAAAAAAACACCTAACATCGATGAACATGTTAGAGAAATAAAGGCAAGACTCGTAGAAGAGTTTGGTATCAAAGAATCAGATTTAAATGAAATTCCAAAAATACAATTAGTATTTTTTTATAGAATTATCGATTCTATGTTTAATTTTTCTGACTTAAAGTCTTATCAGAAATTTTGTGAATTGAATGAGAGGAATCTCATCAGACAAAATGATTTAAGTACATATAATTCATTCGACGACATTCTTAACGCAATTAACATTGCGGAATTAATTGTCGATGCAAAAGAACTTGAGAAACAAATAATAATGTTATTTGAAAATGAAGAATGGTTGGTGATTAGACCATTAACGTATCAATCATCTAAGAAATATGGTTCTAATACTAAGTGGTGCACAACTCAGGAAAGTAATCCCGAATATTTTTTAAAGTACTCAAGTAAAGGTGTTTTAATATATTGTTTAAATAAAAAAACCGGTTATAAAGTTGCTTGTTTTTATTCTTTAGATAAGAACGACCCCGAATTTTCTTGGTGGAATCAAAAAGATACAAGAATTGATTCGCTACAAGCCGAGATTTCCAATGAACTTAGAGAACTAATATTTAAAGGATGTACATCTAAAGATGCTAAAACAAATAGATTTTATTTATCTGATGAGGAGAGAAGAAAAGAGGAAAGACTTTTAGGTCGTAAATCTTATGACAATGATGTCGTAATGGAACAACCACAAGCTGTGGAAGAAGAACGTGTTGATTATATGAGAAGAGCCATTGAAAGAGCACAAGATGAACCGACTGAAATGGTTACCACAGAAGAACCGATGACTGAAAGAATATTACAAAGATTGTGGGATGAAACTCAAGAAATGAGTAGTGGTTCTAATGAATTAAGTCAAGGAGAAGTGTCTGAAAATTAATAAATTTCGAGGTATTTATTTGTATGAAAATATTAATCTCAGAAGCACAGGCATCAAAACTATTAATGGAGTACTATGATTCCGACAAATTATACAGTCGTGAATACGTGGTTAATAGATTGATGAAAGGACCCAAAGAATTGAAAAAATACATTAAAGATTTACCTAATATCGAATGTACTGATTCTCAGGGTAATATACAAAATTGTACCAAAATACCTGAAGTGGTATATATTTATTTTTCAGGAAAATACTAAAAATATTTTGTGATATTCTAGAATATCCTTATCTTTGTGTCTCAAAATACATAAAGATGAGGATATTTTATTTAGTGATGGTTTCATTCATCTTCTTTAGTTGTGAAAAAGAAGAGATTATTCCTGTGAAGGAAATTAAAGTCGAAGAACAGGTTACTGCAACAACCAAAGTAACCCAATTTACGGTTTCATTAGAATCCACTGGACTTAACCAAAACCAAATCGGTGATTACGCTCACCATGTTAGTCCAATGACACACTACACCAATAATGGGGTTGAATATATTTTGTTAAGTGCAAATATGAATCCCGCAATTCCATTGGTACAATTAAAGAAATCAAACAATGTGTGGAGTTACTTAAAAAGTTATCCTGAAGTGAGTATGGGTGTTGGGAGAAATTATGAATTTACAAAAGATGGGATAGTATATGCTGACCATGGTTGGGAAGGGGAACCTAGACCTTTTGGTGACCTATATTATGGAAGGTTTAATGGTGACAATATAAATTGGACAAAGATAAGTGTTGGTAATGGTAAAAGTTTTTATCACTCAGTATCTTCGGGTGATATCAATGGAGATGGTTTAAATGATGTTGTTGGAATCCATATGGGAATAAAAGGACATGAATGGGGAGATGTTTTCCATACGTTCACACAAACCCAAAACGGTACTTTTACTGAAGATAGAACAATTGTCGACCACGGAAATTATAATCGTTACAATAGTAATGGTGCAATTTTAGTTCAGGATTTAAACAATGATGGTAGACCTGAAATAATTAAAGCAAGTTATGGTGGAATTAAAACAGAAACTCGTTATTCATTTTTAATTTACAGTTATAACAACTCCAAATCGAAGTATGAAGTTGTTTCGGAACCCAAAAACTTAGGGATTTATAACAACTACAATATAGGAACAACATCCGTCAAATCAAATGATTTTGATGGTGATGGTGATATCGACTTAATACTTGCATTTGAAGGTGAATACAATGGTATACAGGTATACGAGAACAAAGGTAACTTCCAATTCGAACCTAAAGATTTATTACAATTCACATCACAAGAATTGGAATTTAGGGAATTTAACTTATTGGATTATGATAAAGATGGTGACATGGATATTGTTTTAAACCCATTTCATGATGGTAATATGTTTAGAAAATCAGATAAAAGTGGTATATTATTACATCATCTTTTTTGGAGAAATGATAAAACTAAATTCACTAAACTTACAAATGAAATTCGTGTGGATGGAACCTCTCCTGATTTTTTAAAAGGATATATGGTAAACGGAATATTTAAATTTGTGGGAATGAAATCTGATTTAGGTAATAAACAAATTGGTGTTGTTGAAATTGAAATTAATCTATAATGGGTAAATTATTTTTATTTGGGTGTAGTTACACGGCCGAATATGAAGAGGAACATGGTCCTTATAAAGAATATAAAAAATTTAGAGGAGGTAACTTCCCACCTACTTGGGGTCAATTACTATCTCAAAAATTAAATCTTGAATTAGTTAACTACGCCACTGGTGGCATCGGTAACGATGAGATTTTCCAAAGAGTTTGTAAACACTCAGGTGAATTTAAAAATGGTGATGTGGTTATAATTGGGTGGACTTATATGCATCGTTTTAGATTTACACACCCACAACATTTAGATTGGTTACGATTGTCAACTCATTTCACAAATCCTGAGTTAATTAGTGAAGAGACTAATACAGATATCTCAATAAGTAGGACTCATCCGGTATATCTCGAGCAATTATATGATTTTGAAAATATGATTGAGTCTCTTTCAAAATCAACCGGATTTAAATTATATTTTTGGTCATCTGATTTTAAAATAATCTACACTGATAGTAAAAGAAAAACACAAAAAAAATATATTGCTAGTGATTATATTCAAAACGGTGAAACAATTTTTAATGAAGTGTTTAGGAGAAATGGTGAAAGATTGTTAGAAGAAACTAATGGTGTGGTAAACGATTTACACTTTGGTGAAACTGCACATAAAATATTGTCAGAACTATTCCACGAACATATCAATAATAAATATTAATGAGAACTTTACATTTATTTGGAGACAGTTACACCCAAGGACATTTGTTGGACGTAACTTTTGAACCATATAAAAAATGGAGAGAACACATTGGTAGAGAATTACCAGAACCTTGGGGTGACATATTAGGACGTAAGTTAAATGTTTTAAGCACTAATCATGCCATTGCGGGAATGTCCAACCCTGAAATTTTTCAAACAATATGTCAACATTCACATGAATTCAAATGTGATGATATCGTTATTGTTAATTGGACTTATAATCATAGATTTAGATGGGTTATATGGAACTCAGACGAAATGAAATATCAATGGAAAAGATTATCTATCAATAAAGAAGAGAACCCCATTATACCCGAAATTGTTAGAGAACACATTGCAGTTAATAGGTCACATCCAATGCAAATTGATGAGATATATCAGTTTGAAAAACTACTAAAAGAATATTCTAATTCAAAAGGATTCCACATATTTTTTTGGTCTGCAGATATTGACATTATAAACGACCTACCAAATAATGAACTATCAGATTTCAATTACATTTTACACGATGAGATAATGAAACTACCACCTTTTAATTTAAACAATGACAAGATACGTACAATGTTTGATGTTATTTTTAAACATGGTGGTAAAACGATTGAAGAAGAACTCGGATTCAATATTTTTGATGGTGGTCATTTAGGGGAATCGGGTCATAAAGTACAGGCAGAGTTATTTTATGATTATTTGGTTAAACATTTAGGTATTAAAAAAATCATATAAAAAATTTTGTCAGAATTAAAAGTTCATTTACCTTAGTTAAAATTATTAAAAATGAGTTTTAAAATTAGTCCCTACGTTTTTCCTGGCATCAAGAAAAAGTTTTTACCAGTTAGTAACAAGACATATAAAAGAACAAGAATTAGTCCCGAGGAAGTTATGAAAATTGTTGCAGAGAATTGTGCTGTAACTGTTGAAGAGATTTTATCAAGGACTAGAAAAAGTGAAGTGGTTGATGCTAGACATATATTTTGTAGAATAATGAAGAAAGAATTGCACTATCCATACACTAAGATTGGTGAAATTGTTAATGGTAGAGACCATACCACAGCAATGCATTCCGTAACAACTTGTGGTGATAGATGTAAAAACGAATCAGGATACAACGAACACTATAACTTCATTGTGGATTTAATACAAAATAAAATATAATTTTATTTTTATTATATAAAAATACTAGATATTTTTTGGTATATTAAAAAATATTATTACCTTTGCTCTATGAAAACATTAATAATACATCCGGAAGATGATAGTACAAGTTTCTTGGACATCATTTACAAACCAATCCAAGACAAGACAATCATCAGTGGTGGACTTTCTAAAATGGAAGTAATGAAGATGATTGAATCTCACGACAGAGTAATGATGATGGGACATGGTAGTCCCAATGGACTATTCTCTGTGGGACAATTCCAAACAAATAATGGATACATAATTGATAGTTCAATGGTTCCATTATTGAAAGAAAAAAACAATAGTGTTTTTATTTGGTGTAACGCCGATAAATTTGTTGACTTCTACAGACTAAAAGGTTTTTATAGTGGTATGTTCATAAGTGAAGTTGGTGAAGCAACATATTGTGGATTACCCGGTACACCCCAAGATGTTGTTGACGAATCTAATTACGGTTTCTGTGAGATTGTGTCTAAGTATGTTAACGAAGATACTAAATCAATTTATGAAAACGTATTAAAAGAATACGGTGAAATTGCCGAAGAGAATCCTGTGGCACTTTATAATCATAAACGTCTATATATCAATTAATTATGGAACCAACAATGGAAAACTACTATGAGGTGGCCAGAAAGTTTGCACTAAATTACGAAGAAGAAACTTCTAATCACATCATTGACATTATGGCATCAGTAATGATGACAAGAGATAATTTCTTACAAGGTGGTGGATTTGTCCAAGCCGTTATTGATAACGACCTTTATTTAGCAATAAGTAGAGGAGATAAAGAATGTCAAAAAAATTTGAAACTAATTGTTGCAACAAAACATCATTGTTTTTTAAATGATTATCTATGAAAATAAAGATTACATGTAAGTATGAAGTCATTTACGGTGAAGAGGTTATTGAGTGTGAAAATTTGGAGATTGCAGAAAGAAAACTGAAGTCAATGAGGTCTTCCGAGTTAGAGTGTTATATGGTTAAAAAGGAGTTTAGAAACAATAAGTTGGTTGAGGAGTGGTATGTCGGATAATTTGACTTGATTTTTTCCTTGTTTTTAGATATTTATATATAAAATACACAATATGGGATTAATTTATGTACTTATCGGTTTATTAGTTGTGGGATTAGGGATATTCGTTGCAACTAAATTCTTCAATAAATTTAAAGATGAAGATAAAAATGGTATACCAGATGTTATCGAAGATAAAGTTGTTGAAGTAAAAGAAAAGGTAGATAATACCGTTAAAGAAGTTAAAGTTAGGGCTAAGAGAGTAAAAGAAGAAGTATCTGACGTTGCTAAGGCCGTTAAAGAGGTTGGTAAACAAGTCAAAGATGTTACGAAGGTTGCCAGTGGTAACGGAGGAGCAAATAGAAAAGGTAGAAAGAAATCAGCATAATTAATTAACCCCGAGACTTTTGGGGTTTTTTATTTTTAATTGATATTTATAGTAAACACACAAAACATGGTAGAGCAAATTATTAATGACAGTTTAGGTAACGTGGTAACGTTAAATTACGACGCTGATACCGATATAATGACAGTTAAGAACACAGGAGTTGATGACAACTTCCACGTTGTTTCAAGAAATAATTCTGTAGAATTAGTAGACAGCGTAATCGTCATCGAAGGTACTGACGGAGCAGATTCTTGGGAAGCATATAGTGATGAAGACACAAGAGGTCAAATCAGACTTTTTTGGGAAACTAACAAAGTTGACAAGGAATTACCCGTTGTAGGTGAATAAAGAAAACAAAACTAATTAAAAACCCCACATTGTGGGGTTTTTTTATTTAAAAAAATTTGGAATATACTAGAATATCATTATCTTTGTGTGGTAAATTCTACGTTATATGAAAAAATATTATCTATTCCTTTTGTTATTGGTCTTCTCTTCTTGTGAGAAAGATGAAATAATTGTTGATACACCAACACCGATTAAGGAATTAAAATCAATCTCGATACAAAATAGATTAGACACTCTAATCATTTCACATTCACATCAATATAATGTTACTGCGTTATATTCTGATGGTAGTAAGGTGGATATTTCAAATGACGTATCTATTGAATCCGATTCTAAATTATATTTGAAAGATAAAAAGGTTTATGGTGCAAAATCAGGAACATCAATTGTCAATATCAAATACAAAACACTACAATTAAAAGATACAACATATGTTAGTGAGGTTGAGTACGGTGTGGTGAATAGTAAGTTAACCCCCAAACCCGGTTTCACAAATCAAGTTAATGTTATTTGTATTAATTTCTTCCCAACAAATGATGGGATAAATTTAGACATGAATCGTGCACCTGATGATTTTTTCAAACTAAACAATTCAACATTGGATTATGTGAAAGGTAAGTTACTTGAAGATGTCATAATAACTAAGGAATCGATTGAAGAAGGAACCAGATTTCGTGACTATGGTAGAAATGTTACACCACACTACGTTGGGATTAATGTTGTAAAATACATAACGATTTACGAAGCCGACATGGTTAATTGGTTCAATGATAATGTTGGAATGATAAAGACCATCGACTATTATAAACTATTTGAGAAATTGAAAATCAAGGAGTTAGTCGAATTAAACAACGTAAAAGAAATATGGTTTAATCATTATCCTAAAAATGAATACCCGTCTGTGGTTAGTAGTGGTACAAATAACGTTAGTACATATTGGGGAATACCCGAATCTAAAATGTCGACACCCCACACCGGTTACAATGTTTATAATGCATATCCACATGATATAAATGTCCCAACCTATTCTAAAACATATGTTATCTATGGTTTTAGTTTACATAGAGACGCGGCACTTAATTTACATAATAGAGGACACCAAATAGAAGCCCAACTAAACCACATTGAAAGGAATAGGGTTGAGGGTAGAAGGTTATTTAGAGACGATTTCTGTGGGTATAATCGTTCAATTAATGGAACACCGAGAACAAGGTGTGGGGACACTCATCATCCACCTAATTCGAATCAATCTTATGACTACAATGAATCAGAAATAGTTAAGTCTGATATAATGACATGGAAACCTGAGGGTGGGACATTTGTTGATTATAGTTCATCTACCCATATGGGAGTTAAATACGGTTTTAATACCATAAACAGTTTTAAAACTGCTGATTGGGGTATTAATAACTATAAAAATAACCAAGAGTTTATGTGGCACATATTTTGGTCACAATCCATACCCGGTATGAATAATAATATCGAATATACTAAAAACGATATTAAATACAAATTGAGAAATTGGTGGGAGATATTCTATAATTGGGATGAAGTGGTGACCTCAAATAAAACATTATGGGTGGAATAATTTTTTATTTTGAAGAAATTTGTGTATATTTTATATGTGAAGATTTTAATTTATACAACATATAGAACAGGTTCCCACATGTTGGGTGAGTTCCTTTCAAAGGAAACTGGACACAATTTTTTTGATGAGGGAATGATGACTGATTATAAAAATAATAATGATTTTATAATCAAAATGGTTCCGGATAAAGACCCCGCATCAATTGATAGAGGTGTGGATTTTAAATTTTTCATAAATGATGACCACATTTTTTTTGATAAAGTTATTATCTTATATCGAGAAGATACTTTAAATCAAACTATCAGTGAATTAGTTGCACAACAAAGAAATATTTGGAGACATGACGGAGAATCTTTTGATGCATACTACACAATAGATGAAGAATTTATAAGAAAAAATTTAGACCAAATTGTTTGGCGTAATGAGAATAACATTAACGGCAGAAATTTTTTAAAGTCAATTGAACACGGTTTAAAAATTTCATACGAAGATTTGTTTTTTGGAGATGGTGAGGATAAACTATCAGATTACTTAGGTATTAAATTTAAAACAACAATTAAAGACCCAAGACACAAATTAAATAAATCAAACATAAACATAACTGAAACAATAAATAATTTTTTATCATGATAAAAGAAAGAGAGTATAAGGTAGTTTTTTTAGATGGAATGACATCAAACGAGTCATATAACACAAGACAAGATGCCATTAGAGCACATCGAGGAAACATATCCAAGTTAATTGAGGTTATCCCAAGAAAAACAGTTAAGAAAACGGAACCAACACCATCAATTAAAGAAGCACTTTTGATTAGTAAAAGAAGTGATGAAGATTTAGAACTATCTAAAAGTTGTGGTTATGCTGTGACCTACAACTGTCCAAGAAAAGATAGGTTATATGAGGGTATGAGATACCTTGAGGTTAGTGATGGTAATGTTTTGGAAGCTGAGGTTATGAGAATTGAAAGATACGAAAAATCATTACACCACCATTGGAAAGGTCCAGGTTATCGACCAGACAAAGAATGGGCTTGGGCAATCTTCCATAAAAATGGAAAGATAAAACCTAAAAGTGAAATGGTTAAAAAATATACAAACCCACTGAAAGGAACACAAGGTGGAATTAGTTACATTAAAATCTAACTATGAAAAAATTACTTTTACTGTTGGTAATCGGAGTATTCATGGTATCATGTAATCCCCGATTATATGTTGTTAGTTCAGGTATGAGACATCATAACTTATCACAAAATAAGTACCAACCGAATAAACATAGAAAACAAGTTAAAGTAGGAAGAAGAACTTACTCTCCAATTTATTTTTATTTAAGACGAAATTAAATAACGATGGCAAATACAATGACAACTTACGTTAAGATTAAAAATCTTAACGAGGAAACATTCAAAAAAATTAAAGAGTTATTTGAAACGGAACACGAAAATAATGTGGACGTTAAAATAATCGAACACTTTAATAAATTATTCGGAACCGAATTTAAGGACGCTGACAATTATCCAGATAGAGCATGGATGGATGAAAACATCGGGGCTAAATGGATTAGAATCGAATTTGATAGTGTTGACTATTCACCCGATATTGATTTATATCTTGAAAGTGCTTGGAACGTACCGACTGAGTATATCCAAAAAGTCGTTGAGGTGATGAATGAGTTTGATAAGGACATCGTTGCTTACGGTACCTATGAAGATGAGAGTTATTCGCCAATCGGAGCATTCGTATATGGTTTTGATTATGATGACATTGAAGATTATGACGAGGTAGATGGACAACGTATGTGGGATGATGATGATTATAAGGACGACATCATGGATAAACTACATGACCACAGAGATTCGTTGTATGATGCATACTTAGAAGTTAAAAAAGAAAGAGAAGAGGAAAATCAGTAATATGTTAAAGACTTTAGATTTATTCCCAACCAAAGTATTTGTTAAGAATGTCATTTTAGATAATCAAAAAATGATTGAGGAATTGTATCGTTTAAAATCTAAAGAAAATAAACCAACACCATCTAATTCAAATCCTTGGCAATCTGATAGACACATCGACACTAACGAACAATTTAGTGATTTAGTGTCTTCGTTAAAATTATTGATTAAAGAAATCTTTAATCGCGATTGTAAAATATTGGAGATGTGGGGAAGTATCTATGAGAAAGGTCAGTATAATAACATACATAACCACCCACCGTTAAATGCTTCATACCATGAAAATCCACTATGGGTTGGTGTATATTATTTAAAGACATCGAGTGATAGTGGTGGTTTGAATATCCATTCACCGGTTAATTGTACAAACAGAGAAACCTTCTATCCAAATGAAGGTGACTTCTATATTTTTAATTCAACAACATATCATAGTGTACACCCGAACACTGATGAATTTAATAGGTTAAGTGTTGCATTTAATTTAGAGTTAATAAATGGGTAAAAAGAAATTAGTTATATGTGGTGATAGTTTCATGTCACCAACGAATAACCTACCAGGTACACATTTTTCTGAAATCATATCGGAAAAATTAGATATGGAGTTGATACCATTATCACGTTCGGCAATGAGTAATGGTGGTATTGTTTCACAATTGGAATATGCTATAACGTTGGACCCATCATTCATATTATTCAATACAACATTTGCGGATAGGATTGAATTCACTTTAACAAGAGATAATTTATCAGATGGTGATAGTGACTTAACTTGTAAAGATTTTTATTACGGAGATAGAAACGATTACAGTTGTGAATTGATGAGAGAGAATGAACCATTGATGGGGTCTGAATCAATTGAGTCTTTAGTTAGGGATGACGAATTTTTTAAAGATAAAAAGGAATCCACTAATTTATTTTTAAGTAACCTATACAATAGACAATGGAAAATACAAATGGATAGACATTTGATTTATTCTATTAGTCATAGAATGTTTTTAAAAAGAATACCATTCATATTGATGTTGGATATCATAAATGCAACGGAGAACATGACTTGGTTATCTAATTCACACATTGGATTTGATTGGACAATGTTAGATAATATTAGACTAATTAATAAACCAATTGACTATACTGACCCAGGTTACCACACAACAACAGACGTTCAAGTAGTGTTGGCTGAACAGACAATAAAAAAAATGAAAGAATGGATTTTTTAAAACATTGGAGACCAGAAACATTCGAGAGTTCTACCTATTCTAATTTTTTAAAGAAACGAATTAACACAACCTCAAATACATCAAGTACCGATAATAGTGGTAAGTGTTTGTATACTTACAATGAGTTAGGATTTAGAGCCGATTCAATTTATAAGAAAGGATTCAAAGTTATGTCAATCGGTTGTTCATTGACTGAGGGTATTGGTGTTAATGATGATGAAACTTGGAGTAAAGTTTTTTGTGATTCGATTGGTGGTGTTAATTTAAATTTTGGTTTGGGTGGTAGAAGTAATGATTACATTACAAGAGCACTGATTACTTACTACGATTTGATTAAACCAGACCTTGTGCTAATTATGTACACAATTGTAAACAGAAAAGAAATTTACACTGATGATAACAATGTTGAACCCTTTATGCCGACACATAGTTGGGGATACTTGGGAGAAACATCGGAAGGTAAAGATATACAAAATTCGTTAGTGTCAATACAAAACGATAATTCTGACTATGTTAATTGGTATAAAAATCATTTACTTATAAAGAATTTCTTAGATAATAAAAAATGTAAATGGATTTGGAATGGTGAAAACTTATTCATTGATTATCAAGACGTTAATAGATTCGATAGTGGTATAAGACCTTTTATTGATTTGGGTTCAGATAACACTCATCCAGGACCATTGACACATAGAGTATGTGGTGAGAATCTTTATAACTATTGGTTAAAAAATTTACACTAAAATATTTTGTGATTTCATAAAATATAATTAATTTTGTTTAATATATTAATTTTTTATAATGATAGATAACATAAAAATCATCAAACCGTTATTGAACTTCGAGGAAGAAGGTGATTTCTATATGCTTTATGTTTTCAAACGTAAGAAGGACCAACCCGAAGGTGAGAAAGATAATCATCAATCAGTTAGAACAATAAAGACATATTGTGTAGATAATATTTCATATCTCGATATGAGATATGATGAGATAAAACAATTATGTGAAGTGTTTAAGGCAAGGGCTTATATTCATGTTCAAAAACAAAATCACAAAGATGTTTCATTGGACATGTTATCAACCTTAGCACAGAGAATTAAGAATGGTGTACAGAATCAGAAGGGATTGTTTGATTCGGTTGTCGGTCAAATAAAAACACAAGAGAAGAGATGGATTATTGATGTTGATAATGTATCAATGGATGGGTTTAATCATGACCCAAGTCAAATTAAAATGAGAGAGTTCATAAACGAATTACAAAGAGAGGCGGGAAGAGAACCACACATGACATTCATTAAAACGAGAAGTGGATTTCACATCATCACCCAACCTTTCAATGTAATGAAATTTAAAGAAAGATATCCTGATGTTGACATTCAAAAGAAGAACCCAACATTATTATATTATCCAAACTCTTTATAAATTCAGTATAAATACTGAATAAAATCCGAAATGAATTTTGTATATTTCTAGTATAAATAAAAATTTTATGAACCCATTATTATTAACAGACGGTTATAAAACCGGACACCATCAGCAATATCCAAAGGGAACAACTTTGGTATATTCGAACTTCACACCTAGAAGTAACAAATATGCGCCGAAAGGTTGTGAACAAATAGTATCATTTGGACAACAAATGGTAATGAAACAAATTCACGAAGCATTCCAAAACGAATTCTTTTCTAAACCAAAAGAAGAAGTATGTGGTGAAATGAAACGAGAACTATCAATGTACTTAGGTACTGATTATGATGTGACTCACTTCGAAAAACTACATGACCTTGGTTACTTACCAATTCATGTTAAAGGTATTGAAGAAGGGACGTTAGTTCCCATAAAGGTACCGGTATTAACAATATACAACACGCACCCTGATTTCTATTGGGTTACAAATTACTTGGAAACTATTCTATCTAATTTGTTATGGAAACCAATGACATCTGCAACGATTGCACATCAGTATCGTAAGGTGTTGACACTCTGGATGGAGAAGACAGATAAAGAACGTGCATGGTTCATTGATTGGCAAGGACATGACTTCTCAATGAGAGGTATGGATTCAGTTGAATCCGTTATCAGTTCAGGTCTTGGTCACTTAACATCATTTAGTGGTACCGATTCATTACCAACATTATATGGGGCAAGAAAGTTCTATGGTGAAGAAGGATTTGTTGGTGGTAGTGTTAATGCAACCGAACACTCTGTGATGTGTGCAGGTTCTAAAGATGATGAGGTTGGTACGTTCAGAAGATTATTACAAACATACCCAACAGGTATTTTGTCAGTAGTATCTGATACTTGGGACTTGTGGAAAGTATGTACTGAACACGTTGTAACATTGAAAGAAGAGATTCTTGCTCGTGATGGTAAGTTGGTTATCCGTCCTGATAGTGGTGACCCAATTGATATTATTTGTGGTGAATACGGTTTCACATATAGTGATGATGATGAACTACAATATACCGAAAATAAAAATATTACAGACCCGTCAGCAAAAGGTGTTATCGAATTGCTTTGGGATGTGTTTGGTGGAACAGTTAATGACCAAGGTTATAAAGTATTAGATTCACATATCGGAGCAATCTATGGAGATTCAATTACAATTGATAGAGCTGAAGAAATCTGTAAAAGATTAGCATTAAAAGGATTTGCATCAACTAACATTGTGTTAGGTGTTGGTTCATTCACATATCAATATAACACTCGTGACACATTTGGTTTCGCAATGAAAGCGACTTATGTTAAAGTAAATTTTGAAGAGAGAAACATATTCAAAGACCCAATCACCGATGACGGTACAAAGAAATCTGCAACAGGTTTATTATGTGTTGTTAGTGAAGATGGTGGACCACTTGAATTAATTGATAAAGTTAATTGGGGGTTAGAAAATAAGGGATTATTACAAACCATTTATAAAGATGGTGAGTATTTTAATCAAACAACATTAACTGAAATTAGAAATAGATTGAAATGATATTAAACTTAGCTTATCCAGAAAAATCAGAAATCCAATATAAGGTATCGAAATTCCCCGATGGACAACAAACACTTGACATCGTAAATGCAACAACTGCTGGTCTATTAGATAAAATTGTAATGATTAAGTCACGTCTTAATAATTTCAAAGACCTTGAACTTATTATATGTGCCAATCAAGCACTCCAAAATCTTGCAGTGGGTAGAGTACATTTATATGTCCCATACTTCACAGGTTCAAGAAGTGATAGACGATTTGTTGCCGGTGGTATTAACTACTTGAAACAAGTTATATGTCCAATCATCAATAGCCAAAACTTTGCAAGTGTAACTGTTATGGACCCACACAGTGATGTGTTAGAAGCGTGTCTAAAAAACTATAACAAGGTTGATAATATTAAGTTGGTTGATTATGCATTAGAGAGTTTGAATGGTCGTTCATCAGAGACAGCAATTGTTTCACCCGATGCTGGGGCATTTAAAAAGATATATGATGTTGCTAAAGAATTCAATATCACAAATGTTACTACAGCGTCAAAGGTAAGAGATATTGTTAGTGGTAACATTGTTAGAACTGAATTACCAACAATGGATTTAACCGATATCGAACATTTCATTATCATTGATGACATTTGTGATGGTGGTAGAACATTCATTGAACTCGCTAAAGAGATTAAGAAGCAAACGGACAAACCAATCTATTTAATTGTTACTCATGGTATCTTTAGTGCTGGTTTTGAGAAGTTGAGTGATGAACTTGATGGTATCTTCTGCACAAATAGTATTAAAGACATTGACTTTGACACAGTTAAAGTTCAATCAAGACAAGGTAGTTCCGATTTTGTTAAACAATTCAATATATTTTAAATTAATTCACATTTAATATTAAAAATAAATCATGAGATTACGTGTAGAATTATTCGATGTATATTTCGGAAGAGGAAATGAAAGAAGTTGGTTATCGTTATTTGAGGTGAATTATGTTAGTTCATTACTTTATATCGAATGGGGTCAAGGTGCTAAGATACAAATTAGTTTATTTTTTGGACTAATTAAAAATTATTAAACTATGAAAAATTATATTAAGAGATTAAATTGGTATGGATTTATTCTTGTGTTAGGATTAACAGGTGCGGCATCATTTTCAAGAAACCAAGACCCGTCACTACTTGTAAGTTTTTATGTGTGGATGATATTGGGTTTACCGATATCCTTATTGGTTCTTTTTATTGGAATTAAACCAAAAAATTAAATTATGAAAGACGAAAGATTAGAATTTCTATCCGATGAAGTTCGTAAAGGTAACCCAATTGGGATGAGGGAAGCAATGGAAGTTGTGGAATATCAGGAGGTACTAAGGAAACAAAGAGAAGAACGAAGTGAAAAAAGATTCCGAACGGTAATGGGGTTATTAACAAATGTTGCCAGTGTGTTAGGTGGGATGGCACTTGTGTTGGGTGAGATGGATGATTCACCTGGATTAGGTGGAATAGGTTTAATTTTTATTGCAAGTAGTATGTACTTTAATTCAAAACTTTTGTACAAAATATAAAATGAAAAAACTAATCTGTAGATTATTTGGTCACGAGTATGTTTACAACTTTGGGTGGGCACCTAATAGATGTAAATGCTCAAGATGTGGTATGAGTTGGAAAACAATAAATAATCCGAACTACATACCAAATAAAACATCACCCTTCGATGAACCAATACACATTTGGGTGGAAGATGAAAATTAAATTATGGAAAAAATAGTAACAATACCATATGATGAAGTGAATTTTGTTTGGGTATCCGGACATTATGATATTCACATGTTTGGTTTATGTAAAATGGGAAACACATTTTTTTATTTTAAAACGATAAACATCGATGATTACTATGACGATGAGACTGAATTGATGTGTGAGATTTACATGTTATCATTCAAAGAAGAGATAAAATGGAGGTTGAAGAAGTTTTTATTTGAACGAATGGTTGGTTATCATTGGACATATCCGTATCGAAAACAAGGTGCCGCGTTCTATGTTAGAAATCCGAAGTGGTTATATAAAATTTTATTTAAACTATATTATTCAGTAGTTAAAAAGATTATAAGATGAAAAGATTATTTTCAAAATACGTTGAATTTCGTTTCACTGACATAGTCAATGGTCGAGATGTTAATTTATATCGTTGTAAAGATGGTACACACTTTCTTGCACACTCAAAATGGGACTCGTTATTTTTTCACATAGATATAGAGATAGATGAAAGAGTTTAAATTTTTTCAGAAGGGAACAACGGATATGTTGGATGGAGGTGAAACATTCATTACCGCATCATTTAATGATGACACACCTGAAGGTGTCATGAATAGAAGAAGATTATACCACACCAACCCTGATTTATATAATAGAGTTCAAGAAAATGAGTTCATAAGGCGACAAATAGAACGTGAGAGGGAAGAATACTTAACTTTCTTTTCACCAATCACAGTAACAAAAGTAAATCCAAAGTGGTGGATGAAGATTAAGATATTCTTTCAGGAGATGAAAATTAAAATGTACATTCAAGATAATGGTGATATGTTTAGTGTTATCTTTTTTGCAATTGCAGTCACAACTTGTGTTGGTTTAATTCTCGGTAAGATATTAAATGTATGGTGAGACCGTTTAAATTTTTTGTGGGTACTGAGGACGATGATTCAATTGATGATGGGTACAATGGTGCGTCATGGATATTTGGTGTACCGGAGAATATGGATGGTCATCAATATGAAATTGTTACCGAATATAGTTATGGTATCCATCCGTTTTTAAATAATTTCCCACGGGGATTTATTGTTACAGTATTATCAATCGTGGGTCCAAACGGTAGAATCCATAATCACAGTACAGAATATGACGATGGTTGGGGGTTTGACATAACAAATGATTTAATAACAATTGAATGGGCTAGGTTCCATTAATTTGGAAATGTAATAACTTTTTCATATACTATACTTTATAATGAAAAAATTTTTATTAGTGCTATTGTTATTGGGAGTGATGACAGTAGAAGGTAAACCAAAATACCGTATAGAATCGTGGGTATATAATGGAACAATATATTATTTACCACAACGAAAGGTTTGGTATAAAACAAATTACTTTCCTTTACCCTTCAAGATATGGAGGTCGGGAGCGTACCCCTTTCAACATAAATCTCAAGCTGAGGAGATTATCATGAATTGGAAGAAGGACCATCAAGATAAGATAGATTTTAAATGTTCGAGATATTATATTGTTGATTAAAATGACAAACTCGGAAGTAAAATACGTCCAAACTCGGAAGTTTGTAACAAAAACATACTAAATTTGTTAAAATTAAATAACATGATACAGATTTGGAAATATAAGGTTGATGTGGGTACCATAATGATGCCGAAAGGTGCAAAGATACTAACGGTTCAAATGCAAAATGACTCTCCACATATGTGGGTAATTGTTGATGTTGATGCCGAGTTAGAAGAGAGAGTATTTGAAATTCATGGTACAGGTCATAACATTAGAAACATTGATGAATATGAGTACATTGGTACATATATCGATAATCCTTTTGTTTGGCATCTATTTGAATTAATTAAAAAATAATAATATGAAACTAGGAGAATTCATCAAGAACTTCAGTCATAACAACATTGTTAGATTGATGCACAAAGAGAAGGGTGGACATAGATGTGTATTAGATAGTTGGGATGATGTATCTATGGACCATGAAATATTAAGAGGTAAGGGTAAGAACCGTCACTACATTAATAATGAGGTGTTGGGTCTTGCTGGAATCTATTTTAATTCGGGTCATAGTAATTATCCTGAGGCAATCAACATTGTTATCGAGGAGTTGGTGAACCAACCGTTCATTTCTGAAACCGAAGACGAGGTGACATATGACACTGAGGCCGTTTAAGTTTTTAAGGTGTCCATTGACTGAGACCCATGATGGTGGATTAATCTACGCGGGTGATGTGTTCTATACCATGAACAAGATGGAGATTGTATCAGTATCGGGTAGAATAATACCCAAGTATGTAATTGTGAGAAGATGTATACCAAAGAAGTTTCAGGAAAAGTTTAAACCGGACCATGAGGTACTATGGTATTTTAGGAGTAGGTCCAATGCCGAGTGGTTGAAGACCATATGGACACGAGAGGACAATCAATTATCCGGTGGAGAAGCGTTTCATAGGATGTCGGATATGTTAATCACATTTCGGGGGGAATAACTAATATGAATATAGTAAACTTCATAGAAGAACTAAACCATACTGACGAATATATTCATCACATATATTCCAAAGGTGGATGTTATAAATTTCATGTACTTCTATCCAAGATGTATAAAGGATGTATTCCCTATACAAATGGTGACCATATCATCACCAGATATAAGGGGAAGTACTATGACATATATGGGGAGGTAAACAATCAGGATGGATTCAGGAAACTATTAGATAAAGAAATCCCTATGGTATCCAAATGGTCATTCCGTAGGAACAATATGTTAAAATTAAAAGATTGTCCTCACTGTGAGGAACCACTAATATATGAAACCATTTAAGTTTTTCCAAAAAGAAGAAAGAGTATTCACCCAATGGATGGATGAAATGGATGACTATCATCTCGGGGGTATAAGACATAGAGTAGAAGAAAGAGATGCTGTTCATATAGGAGATATTATGAATGAATTGGTTAATAGTATTCAAGTATTGAATGAACAGATAGAAAATAATTCCTAAGTATATTTGGAATATACCAGAAGATACACTACCTTTACAAAAATAAAACGATAAGATGAAAAAGAAAAAGATAGATGTCTCCCTATACACAGGAGGTAAACCATGTAAACCGATAAGGAATGTAAGGTTCTTTTCTAAGGAAGAAATGGAAGGTATGGTAGAGAGATTGAAAGAACTAAGAGAGGAAGGTAAAGGAGTTACCATCCATAAGAGTAAGAGAGTCACAGAACATGAGTACTATGACTTTATGATAGAGAAGAACATAGAGATAGAGAACTATGAGGAATGTGGAAGACTCCTTAAGTTGAAGAATGAGACTCCGTATAGTGAGGAACTCACAAGAACAATCTCACTAATATAGTAAGTAATTTACATGGGAATCAGAAATGGTTCCCATTGTTTTTTCCCCCTGAACTTACTGTGTTCAGCATCCTGAAGGGAGGGAGACATCGTCTCCCGACCGATACTAATGGGTTCCAGTACCCCTGAAAATGACCCCTCATCGAAGATTTACGGGGGTTAAAAACACCCCTAATTTATTCCCGTTTTTAATACTAAAAACAGTATAAAAATACCCCTATTTTTCCAGACATTTTGTCGTAGTGATTTTATATATGACAAATAGTCTCATTTTTCGTATAATTCTATTTCTAGTATACTCCAGACAGAATTGTGGGAAAAAGTGTTAGTAAGTGGGAAGTCCCTGGGGATTGACCCTTGCGTGAATCACGACCCTTATTTTTTTTTATAATGATTATACCCTTATATTGTAATACAGTATACCTATAATAATGTTATATTATATACATATATATTAGTTATTCTTTTATACGGGCCTCCCTATCGGTCGGCCCTTCAGGGGGTTCCCCGAACCATACTAATATGTCATACGTATGGGTCTAATAATATGTCTTACATTACGGGATGAAGGGGGACCAACAGGTCCCCCGTAAAGGACTTGCCAAACAACATTACTATATGTCATACACTAGAACTTGTTTGGCAGGGATGCAGGGCCGAGACGGTAGTCGAGGCCCGTAATAGTGGGCCAATCATTATTGACCGTAATAGATGTTGTAACATTTAATGTAATACGAATAATGATTGGCCCGATGGGTGGAGAAATAAAAAAGGGTCCCCTTTCGAGAACCCTTAATGTGGATGACTAACTCTACCCTTGTATTACGCCATAAGAGAGTTACGGTACTGTACTGCCGCTCTCTTAGATGAGAAGTTCTTAGAGTACTTAGTTCCGTTTACACTCACACGTACACGGTATGATGAACCGTCGTGGTAGATGTTGTTCGCAACAGGTACATAAGTAGTAACGGTGTTGCGACGAGCTGTGGTCTTACGACCCTTGGTTGTTGTTGCCATATGTATATAGTTTTATATAAAAAATATAAACCTTAATTCTGACAAAACAAAATCGGGCCAATCTTTTTTTTGTAATACGGACGGGGGTTTGTATTACATCTGAAACAGTTCGAACTCCTTCATACCCATCTCCTCTCTGTGAGCGTCTATTAGGTCCTTGAAGTCTGATAGGAATATCTCGGGGTCCCTTACAGCTTGGAAAGAGTATAGTGCAGTGAATTGGTCTGAACTCCTCACGGTAATGTTCCCAAGTCCTACTATCCTGTATAGGAATGGTTCATCCATGTAGACGGACTTTATCCTATGGTACTGTAGTTCTCTGGTCAGTACGTCGAAGACACCACTACGTACTATAATGATTTCCTCGTAGAAATCGTATACTGTACAGTGCACCTCTATAATCTTATAGATAGCAATCAGAGGTGGTATCACCAACGGGGAACCTAAGATACCAAATATTATCCATCCAATGTTAACCCATTGGGATGGTCTTAGTCTTAATAACAAATTATTTTTCATACGTGTGGTTTAGGGCCAATCATTATTGACAGTGTGAGACTCATGTATCTTGACCACCTTAACGGGGCCAATCATTATTCGGGATTACTGGGGTCGACGGACCTGAGGTACTCTTCCCACTGTTCACGGGTGCAGTATTTCTCCTTCCACTTCCTTCTCATGAAAGTGTGGTATACCATTCGTTTGTTTGGGTGGAATAAAAAATATACAATGTAGTATTCCCACCTGAATTCCAATTCCTTTAAAAATCTCTTCATGTTATAAAAAAGTTTAAATGGGCCAATCACTATTGGCCCTGTTGTTATTCTTCAGTGTCGTCTTCTTCATCTTCCCATTCATCATCTTCGTCATCCGAGTAGAAGTATCCTTGGTCTGGACATGTTGATGGTCCAATTGGGTCATATGTCCATCCATTGGCAGACTCAACTAAGTTTGGATACAGAACACCTTCAGTACCCTCACCAGATGGATTGTCTTTAAAGACCAGGTCAATACCTTGAGTTCTTAAGTCACCCTCGGTTATACCATTCATCTCAGCCAGGAGTTCATAATAATCCTTACCTCCAAATACACCATAACCTTCGTAGTCATCCTCGTGATAAACATTCCCCTTATCGTCAATCATGTCAACAGGGAAAGTACTTCTTACAGAGTAATTGTTAGGAATACTCCTATCCGTATCTTGTGTAATCCAACTAAAGAATCCCATAGTGTTTTATTTTAGAATTGATGAATTTTGAATTGTTCTGTTTCCATTAGGTCTGCAATGTACCCGAGTTCGAATACCGACTCCACCTGGTCGATGGACATCTCGTACTCACTTCCACCTGAAGTACCTCCTAAGTTATATCCGTCCAACATTCCTGATACAATGAACGGAACCTTCACAGGGAAGTCGTCAGTGTAGGAGTCATCCTCCGTAACATAAATCACGAAGGGGTTGTTAAACTCGATGGAATCATCCTCCCCGAGAGATTTTTTGTCATACATTGTCTTGATGGAACCAAGTAACTCCCTCTCAAGGTCCCGAACTTTTTCGTAATGTGTCATACAAGTAGTGTTAAATTGTTAGTAAATGAATATTGTTTTGACTCAACTATCTCCATATGTAATACGGACAACTCCTCGACCGTTAGGTCTTGGTATCTTACTATGGTGTCACCGTCATCCGACAGTAACAGTCCCGTTTCACAACATACAAATCCTATAGTGTTCGTTCGAACCTTGACCGGATTCTTCAGTTGTAATACATCATCTCCCTTCTTCCTAAGAAGACAGGTTCTCACTGTTGACTCTACTACGATATCCTTATGGATACTGTTTCGAATCTCATTTAGTTTTTGTGTGTAAGACATATGGATGTAAAGTTAATCCTTTTTTAGAATATTCCAAATTTTTTTATGATATTTTTTCTAACTCATGAATATTTTCCATAATCTCTAAGGTCATTGCCTTCTTTAACTTCTCTGTAGCCTTATCCATAAACGCCTTGTTCTTTGGTAGGTCCTCTACAGAATCTTCATAAAATTCGGACTTGTCCACGATGACCCTGATGTCCTTGGATAATTTTCCCTTACGGAAGAATGGACTCCTGGCGTAGATATATTCACGGACCAAGGATAACTTAATGTCATCGATGTTCTCCATAGACCTCATCTGCATTATCACCTCCTCAAGTTTCGAAAGTTTCAAGAATGTATTCTTGTTTTCCATGATGATGTCACCATACTGTTTGGTGAACTTCTTAAGGTCCTTACTACTACTTAACTTGGTACCGTAATTGATAAATGAATCGTAAGTACTCAATTGTGTGCTGTCTCCCACGATTTCGGTAAACACACCCTCTGTTGCTTTGTTAAATCTTCCCATGTTCTCTCTGTTGTTTTATTTAAAAAATATTAGGCCAATCATTATTGACCATCTCAGGTCCCGTCGAAGGTGAATTCCTCAGGACCAAGATGAGCCAATCATTATTCGTAATCCTTCACCATCTCAGTGTAAAGTTTCTCGATTTCTTGTTTGTCTTCAGGAGTCACAAAATAATATCTCCCCATGAAGTCCTCAAGGTCTTCCTCATTCTCTAATGCATATTCAATAGACGAGTCGAGGTTCTCCCAAAAAGTTTCATTCTCTAACTTATATAATCCTTCCTCGTAGTTTTCATATATCTCCTGTTCAATGAGCCCGTCACTATTGTACACTTCCCGTCCGACGAACCCAACTCCTCCTTCTTCATATGTAATCTCGACATTGACATCATACTTACGAGCAAGTCTCTCACAAAATTCGGATGGCGGTGACCAAGCTGTTGATGGAGCCAGGGAAACTCGGTCTTCTTCCACAATATGGATATTTGCTTCATTTAGTCTAAAGTCCCACTTAGTTCCATAGAACTTTGTCTGTGGATTTAATAAGAAGTTACCTGACTTCTCAATTTGTTTATATTCAGTGTCGTGTGGAATCAAGTAATTCATTACAAGAATCTCACGATATCTTTTACTATCCTCATTTTTGAACAGATGGTAAATCTTTTCCATATTCTCTTTCGTCCCCGAAATTTGAATATAATTGTTACACCAGTTTGGCATCTTACTAAAGTTTAGTTACAAATAATTTATAGTCCACTGAACCAATCTCTTTGAAGTATGTGTTGTCCACATTATTATCAGTCAAAGATTCTAACACCCAATATGGTTTGAGCTTTGGGTTGTACTTCAGTCTCGGGTTTTGACCAATGTCATACGGGGTGAAGTTTGAGAGCTTAACCTCCACATCTTCACACAACACCCAAGCACATACTGATTTATGTTGTCCATTGAATATCTTATCCGCTGTAATACGACTATTCTTCAGGGTACATCCCTTTAATACTAATTGTGTATCAGTAGGACTATGATATTCAACAACACCAGTTGGATATTGAATCTTCCATTTCATATAGTTCTTACCTCTACCGAGATTGAATCTAACTTTGATACTTTTTCCCATAACGCAAAGATATAAAAGGGATACCATTTTACCAAATAGTATCCCCATTATTTTATTATATTTTTTTAATTACCAAGATGCATAGTATTCATATTCAGGATAATCATCACCTGTAATACTCAACTCCTTTTCCAATACCTCGATGGTACTTTCAATATCTTGTTTGTAGTAATCATCAATACTATCCGAACCAAAGAAGAAACCCTGTGTCGGTGGTAGTATTTCCATAATCTCATCCGATTTGTCATACACCTCGATATCGACCATATAGTCCTCACCATTTCTCCAACCACCCACAACCTGTTTAACAGATTTGGTTGATGTGTTTAAAATTTCGAGAACCTTCTTACAATCGGAAAGTAAATCAATCAGGTTTTCCTTCGTGACATAATACTTTACATCCGCAGCAATTTCTTCTGTGTTATTACAGAACCATCCATGAATTTGATTTGCTTTTCTCCAATACATAATCTCCTCTGTAATGTATGACACTCGTTCGGGTTTGATGTTTGGATAAGTTAAACCACCTTTTTTAACAAAGACATCAAAAGTCTCTTCAGGTTGTTGGTGTGACCATTTTTTTACATAGGTCTTTTTTGAAAGATACATGTCTAATCCCATGACAATAAAGTTTAGTTGTTAATAATGATACAAATATAAAAAGGATATTGTTATATTCCAAACAATATCCCTTATTTTTTTTTAAGCTTCTACCTTTTCATATTTTGCAACGAATTCGGCAGGAGTTCCACGAAAGATTTCATTTGGTGTTTCGTCGTTTTCATAACAAACGAATTCGATTGTTCTATCTTCTTTAACAATGATGTCATAAAGATAATCTTCCCAGCTTTGTCCTCTACTATCTAAAGAGTGAATGTAAGTGCCGCCAGGTCCATCTTTAAACTTGGCAATAAGCTGAGCTGCTAAACAACCTGCTCCGTTAAATACTAATTGAGTTTCACCCATACTTAAACCATTGACAACTTTTGCTGTTGCCAACCATTCTGCGGTTTCAAGTGGGTGTCCTGTTGGGTATCCGTCGTATTGACGATACACTAATACTAAATTGTTGTCTTCGATTGAACCAGCTTCGTTTTTGTACTGCTCAATAACTCTGTAAGTTGAACGTGTTCCCATTTTTTTTAATTTTAAATGATTAATGTTTTGTTGATACAAAGATATAACAATTATTCTATTATACAAAACTTTTTTGTTAAAATTTTCTAAATATTTTCCTGAAGACGCCGGCGAAGGGACAGGGGGAATAATGATTGGCTCGGGCCAGTCATTATCATCTGGCAACCTTCACAGATTTCCCTGGCTAAAATGGGCCAATCATTATCGAGGGCTGGTTTACATGTACAGTGCGCTGAGAAAAGCATGTGCACAAAAAAAGGAGATGAATAAATCCACCTCCTTTAACAAACACTAAACACAAATTATGAACACTAAACTAATTAATTATACATAATTTGTAATACAATGTCAACTATTCGTACTTTAAAATTTCATCAGATATGTCATCGTTCATTCTTTCACAATACCAATCCGTGTTAAAACACATATCAAGTATATCTCTCTTGTCATCATCGGTTAATACAATGATGTCAGATTCATCTCTACCATCATTAATACTTTCCAACTGCATATCCACATCACCAATACCGAAAATTAAATCAGTGTAATACCCACGGCTTTTAAGTTCTTTCATCAAATCATAAGATTCAATGTTTGATAGGTCTAATATGTTATTGCTCATGACGTATTACTTTACCATTGTTAAAAATTCCACTACTATCTTCGGCACAGAATATTTCTTCTGTCGGTTCCCCACCATTATCATCAACAGATAACATTTCTTGGGTGTCCATAATTTCTTCCCACGGCAATTCAGATGTATTACCTTGCTTGTGGAACTCAATTGCTTTTAACTTTGCTTCCTCCAAAGAATTTGCTTCGATTTCAAAATCGGTTCTCATCCACGTTGTTACTTTCGTGTCTAAGAAAAATGAATAACTTTCCATATCCTTATCCTTTAATTAATGATTGTGAATATTCTTGTTTGATAATAGTGTCCATGTGTTGTTGTCCACTAAATCTATTTTGTCGGTGTTGTTCCGATACTTGGTGTCCACCGATAGGTGTCCAACCATTCTTTAATTCTTCGTTTACTTTACTTACCAATCCCTCGGGACTTGGAGCGTACACTATTTTATATTCCATAGTTGTAAAAATTAAAGTGTTGGAAGAATACCATCATTACCATAGAATAACACACCACCATCATTACCCTCATCATCCATAGATAAGATACAACTTGTACCATCATTCAAGAAAAAACAAATTGGTCTCTTGTACCAACCCATCATTTCCATTTCTTCGTCATTCAAATAACGAACTTCTACAATAGTTTTACCTTGTAAAACTTCTTTTGCTCTTTTAGTCCAAATATCTTGGACATTGTTTTGTGTTTGTGTGGACATAATAATTTTGTTTTGTTTACACAAAGATATAACAAAAAAATCATTCCACCAAATATTATTTTATTTTTTTTATTTGATAAAGCAATTCTTTAACAATCATTCGGTCTTCATCACTTAGTAATTCGTACCATTCGTTGGACATTTGTTGTAAGGGTTTTGCACTTGATTCGTCGTGTGTACCATTTTGATAACGTGCGTATATCATTTTGGTTTCGTCATCTACAACTGATGCGACAGATAGTAAATCAATTTTCATAGTGGTTGCATTTTGTAATATAAAGATAAAAACTTTTTACAACATTCCAAATCTTTCCTGAAGTTTTCCATCCGGGATTTTGATTGGCCCGAGCCAATCATTTTTCCGAGCTGTTCCTGTGGCCTGGTTCTGTAAAAGCAGGCCAATCATTATCGGGGAACATGCTGCACAGCGCAGCACAGTTGCCATTTCTTGAGCATAAAAAAACCCTTCGGTGGGACATTCCGAAGGGCTTTCAATTCTAAACCCCTATTGTCTTTCCAATGTCAGTCTTTAATAAGGATATAGGTTATGAACTTAGGTAGCCCCTATACTCCGTAATACAATGGTCAAAGCGACATGTGCGTTGTCTTGAGGCACCCAATTGTATTACTTATCCTTACTCGTCATTCTCTAAGACATCAGAGAACTTTTATAGCTCACGACCTCAAACTAATATTTTAAACTAACTCAACCATTTCATTGAAGATAGCTAATTCTCTTTTCCCATACACATTGTACATCTTCTCATCAGACTTATCATCTTTGTAAAGTGAGTGTGTAGTATATTTTGTAATACCTGAAAATAAACCCCATAGATTATCTCCCTTACCTTGAATCTCTCCGTTCAAATCCACATAGAATCTACTTAACTTATTTTTTGTAACAGTTGGGATAGCATCATCGTCATTCAAACTAACATTCTTGTCAATGTTGAATAGTTTTTTAATGAATCTATCTTTCATCACATCATCAAATGAAGTCTCACTAAGTTGAACAATAGAATCGAACACTTTCTTTTCTTCTTGTAATACTCCTTCAAGACCTCTACAAATCTCATCTACTTTCATCACCATATTCTTGGTGTGTCTCACTTTAGTTTGAATCTCACGGAACGCCGCGAAGAATTTGTTTTGACAACTAATTGTAATGTTACTAGGACCAAACGCTAATGAAGTTGAACCATCGAAAGAATTGATACCCGTTAAGTAACCCTCGACAATGTCGTTACCCATTCTAAGATTTTCAGACTTTAGTTGGATAAAAACTTTTTGTCCATCACCGAAGAATCCACCACGAGCAATTTCAAGACCAGTTAAACCTGATACTCTATCCAATAACTCAATCAGTTCTTGATTTTGGTATGGATAATAATCCTTACCTCTTACTGATAACACGGAATTGGTGTCATCACGAACAATTGCTTTGTATCCATCTAAGATGATACCACTTGAAGTTGTTAAATCTTCAGTACGAACTGACCAGTTCAAATTTGTGCTGTCCAAGATGTTTTGGACTGTGTTAATTGTTTCAGACATAATAATTTTGTTTTGTTTACACAAATGTAAAACTATTTTAGGTATCAGCCAAATTTTTTTTTATTTATTTTAAATTTATTTTTCTCAGGACCAAGAACCTGCAGCGTCGGAAACATTTTGATTGGCCTGAGCCAATCATTTTTCTTCAGGGGCCATGACTCAAGATGGTTTGTCTGTAATACGAAGGCATAAAAAAACCTCACCATTTCTGATGAGGTTTTTCTTTTGTCATCTATTTTTTTAAAAACTATACCCAACACCCACATTAACTGATGTGAATTTGGAGATAATCACCCCACCTCTAAATGTGAACCAATCTCCCAAATTTTTCATATAACCAATTGTTAAATAAGGTAAAGTTTTCTTTTCGTTAATATCTTTTGGTACAATATACGATTTTGATATTAATCTTCCATTACTATAAATGTCTTGACCCATTTTAACATTTTCTAAACCTAAAATCCAACTTGTTTGAACACCACCGCCGTAATACAATCCATTATTTTGTTTGTAAAAAACACCAAAACTTTTAGATGAACCACCAGCTATCCATTCACCCACTTGACCATTGACATAATTTTCAGCCGTAATATCGTCAGTAACTGATGCAGACATATTATATTCGATACCGAAATTTTTGTACTCAATCCAACCTCCACCTGAAAAGTTTACAAAACTACCGGCTTCACCTATCATAGTTGTTGCACCAGCCATAGCACCAAACGAACCTTCCTTTTCAAATTGAGTGGGAACCTTAACCCTATTGTACGGTGCATTCATATTACCACTGAAATAATAAAAGGTTGTACTTTTTTTTGGTTGTGTATCATGCAATCGAGTATATGTTTTGGTGTGTTCGATTACTTTAGGATTCTCACTAATCAAAAATTCACTTACCTCATCATTATACTTAACCAAACATAATGTGAGATTGTCGTTTACTGTTTGTTTTTTTGTAATCGTGTAGACTTTGGTAACACCATTTTCTTTGAATTCGATAGTATTGTCTTTTACAAAAATAATTGAGTTGTATGGTTTTTTTGTTTCCATCGCGTCATTTGCTTTTCTTGTTACAACATACGTTCGTTCTTGTGAAAAAGAGACCATTGTTATTGTGGTAAACAATGTAACCATAATTAGATTTTTCATTTCTTTAATGTTTTGTTGTTAATAATGTTTTGTTGTTACAAAGATATAACGATTATATTATTCTGCCAAATTTATTTTAATTTATTTGAAATATTTTTTCCATCCAGGTCCCGTCTGAGCACAGGTGAAATTTGATTGGCTTGTAATACGAATTGGGCCAATCATTATCGGGGAACATGCAGCGCTGCGTCGAACAGCAAAAAAGCTTAAAAGTGCGCAGCAGAAAAGCTTAAAAGTGCGCAATAAAAAAGCCGTAACATTTCTGCTACGGCTTAGGGGGAACAAAACTTACTAACCCTAAAACATACTTACTTTAATTGTAAGCAATCTTTTAAAAATCGAAGCCCACCATTTATTATTGTAGTTTCTTTTACAGCCTCGTCTAATGTTTTCAAACCACTCTTATGTAAGCAATAAGTTTGTCCGTTTTTGGAAAACCACACCTCGTATGATTTCTTATCATCGGACAACATGATTTTAGTCGTCTTCTTAATGGTATCCATATAGTTGTTTTTTATTACGGAGCAAAGGTAATACATAAAATTTAATAAACAACAAAATTTTTTTTATATGTTTAAGAAATTAACAAAAAGATTAAACAAAATAGGGCCAATCATTATTACCTGACTAGTCAGAACCCCGTGACTCATGGTGGGATGTAATACAAAAAAGAAAGGGTACCCTTTCGGATACCCCACTTTCACTACTAACCAACCAAACTCTTAATATCTCAAATTAACTTTACCACTTCTCTTGTAGTTGTAGATATTCTCAATGACTTCAACATATTGTTCAGTTGTCCCACAAGGAACTAACATATTCGGTCTTAACTTCACTTTGTGTAAAAACTCCTCAAAGATAAACTCCGACTTGTTTGAAAGAATCTTAACCATTCCTCTCACAAAGATTGACTTGTTGTAATACTTCTCAAAGTATGGTTTAAGTTGTAACAAGTTGTTCGCCCATTCACGAGCTATCTTCTCATTCTTCACCACATAGTTACCACTCTCAAAACTATCACGTTTAATTGTTGTCATACTATTTTGTAACAACATCGCCACTTCGGTGTACTTGAACATTGGGAACTCCTTAGAGAACTTATCAAATGTTACATAGTGTTGATTTCCACGAGTAACAAATTTGTGTAAATGGTCAAACGGACTCCAATTTCGTTGTAACGTATTCATTGAGGTCATTTCTTCGGTACCAGCTCCCTTTGTTACTTTGTAACGGATTGGACTACCTACCGACATAGCGGCTTTAACTCGGTGTTGTCCGTCAATAACATCACCACTACCATTGATTGTAACTACCGAACTTGGTAACCAACCACTCTGTTTAATTCTTTGTGAAAGTTTTTTAACGTGGTTATCATTGATAACACGATTGTCATTACGAAACTTGAAGATTGAATAATCTTTTGTTTCAAAAATTTCACCTACTTTTTTTCCATTTTGAATCTTATTCATAACGATAGTTGTTCGGATTTCCTCCCGTCCCCGATTTTTGGTTGTTTAAAATGATATCACAAATATATAATGATACTTTTTATATTCCAAATTATTTCTCACTTTTTTTTATTTTTTTTTGTTAAAGTTTTGTGAAGATAATTCGAGTCTTTTTCCCGTCCGGGTCCCATGTAATAGTGACTGGTCTTGGCCAATCATTTTTTCTCTTTTCGGATACGGTGATGGTACCTGAGGGAGTAAATAAAAAAACCCCGAGTTATTCGGGGTCCATTTCAAATCTGTCTTCGTCAGGAATTACTGATAGTGTCCTTCCGTTGTCCCACGTAACGTGGTAGTTATTTAGGTCATCTACACTTTGGATTGTCCCAAGTGTATTAGGAGGGATAGGATTGGGGTCATCCATATAAATCATCTTGATTCTTTTCCCAACAAGTTCGGTGTGTTTAACTAATAACATTGGACTTTATTTTATTCATTAGAAAATAACATTTCATAAAGACCAAGTAAGAAAGGGTGTAATTCTTTCTTCTCACCTGATTGTTCGATTTCACCATCATTCTTAATTGAGAAATTTGTTCTTTCTCCATCGGTTGTTTTAAACCAACCTGATACTTCGTTTCCTTGACCGAAAGTAAGTTTTTTTGTTTTGATTGTTAATGTTTCTATTGTTAGTATTTTGTTTTGTTGGTATAAAGATAATACTTTTTTATTACAAACCAAATTTATTTTATTTTTTTTTTTAATTATTTTTTCTTGAGTCGAGGAATCTGCAGCGTCGGAAACATTTTGATTGGCCCGAGCCAATCATTTTTGTTCAGGGGCCATGACTCAAGATGGTCTATCCGTATTACAAATAAAAAACCCCCACATTTCTGTGAGGGTCTAACACTATGAACAAACACTACTAACTAACTAATTCTTTTTGTGGTAATCTACGTGTAATACCTTTGTCAAAAGGTTGGATGTAGATATACTTGTATTGACTTCTACCAACTCCGTGAGGTTGTAATCTCCAATGTCCTCTAACGTGAATGTCTGATAAGGTAATCGTTTCCACGTTCCAATTCGTATTAACCAAGATAAAACGTTTGTTAGTCTCATTCTTAATCTTATCCTCTTTCTTTATACCAAAACTTCTATTACCATCAATGATATTGTAAGTAACTGGTGTTAATTCTAAGTATGTAACCACAACCATGAACTTGTTGTAATACTTCTCTTTCATCTCATCATAATCAATCATCTTATCGGTTTGATATTCGTAATTGTCAAATGCAACATAACCGGTTTCTAAATTTACCGAGAAAAAGGTAACAAATATTTGTTCTCTATGTTTTTCGGTGTTAAAAGAAACATAAACCATTTTATCGGTCTTCACATATCTCATCACGGTCAATTCATCTAATTGGATGATGTCCATTCTATTAGGTAATGTTCTCAATACCTCAATTCTAATGTCTTTCGGTACCTTATAGTTATTTAAATTATTTAAAGACCTCTTTGAAAATATCAACCTTCTACTAATTGATTGAGAATAGAAAAATTCTTTATTAGGGAAAATCTCGTACAATTTGTCATCTCCATACTTTTGAACGAAAAGGTCGTAGTGTTTAAAAAAGTTTTCCGAACTCTTTTTATTCCAATTAAGATAATAATCTTTAAAGTCTTTACATTCGACTACATTGATAAGTGAGGTGTCATTAAGTTTCATAATGTGTTTGTGTTTGTTTGTTCATACAAATATAAAACTATTTTCATTATATTCCAAATTATTTTTAATTTATTTTTCTCGGAACCATGAATCTGCAGCGTCGGAAACATTTTGATTGGCCAGAGCCAATCACTTTTGGGGAACGTCCGAGCTGCATGGTGAATTCAGATGGGTGGGAAAATAAAAAACCCTCAACTTTCGCCGAGGGTCTTCTATAACAATTAAACATAACACACTAACCAAAAATCGGTATCAATACGAAAAACGAAAACCACATCCAAAATGCAACTAACGCCATTCCTCCGTACATATCCCAAAACTCTTTTCTATCGTTCTTCCAACTCCACTTTGTCCACTCCCACAAATCTTTATAAGCTTCTATTAACTCTTTCATCTTAATATCTGTTTTCGTCATACTGATTATAACTTCTCTCCATACGAGGTCTATGATTCCTATGTTCTTGGTAAGAATTTTCAATCCTTTCTTCTATCGTTGGTGTTATCCATTCTGTGTCTTGGAACTCACCTTCCATTGATTCTTGTTGCAACTTCATAATTGTTTGCAAATCTTCTTCCACATTGATAAAAGAATTGTTACCATTAAAACAAATCTTGGTACTCATTCTCTTTTGTGTTCTATCATAAACTTGATAAACACTTTCAGCCTTATCTAGATTTACCAGTGTAGGTCTGTTACTTCCGTAGTTAGTTAATTTAATCAACATAATAATTTATTTTTTAATGAACATTCTAAAAAACTTTTCAAAAGGGCTAATGATTTCTTCTCTACAAACTCCAATCGGATGAACTCCACAACTTGGATTTCCTTGAAAGTATTTCGTTGGTTCAACATAACCACGACCAACATTGTACTTCTCCGACCATTCGTTAAAAGATAACTCACTTTTAAACGTACTCATTTTACATCTTAATTTTTTTTCTTGTGTTTCCATATCATTTATTGATTTATTGATACAAATGTATAACATTAAAACCATTCCACCAAATATATTTTAATTTTTTTTATGATATTTTTTTTCAGGGGCCCGGCACTGTGGCACAGGTGAAAGATGATTGGCCTGTAATACAGCAATAAAGATGGCCAATCAACATCGTGAATGCATGCACGGTTGCATGTCTCGACGGCAAATAGCGGCAACTATTGGTTATCATTGTATTACAATTGGGCCAATCACTATTCCTCCTGATGCTGTGCAGCTACAGTGCACAGATGCTAAACAAAAGGGCATAAAAAAACCCCTTGTTTTCACAAGGGGCTCCTAACCAACTATCAATTAAACACTAACACTATCTTCTTGGTGGTACTTCAAAACTCCTTCAGCTTCTGTCATACATTCTTCGTCACCATAAAATCCCCAACAACTTTCAATTTCTTCTTCGTGTTCGTGTCCTAAACTACAAGTACTCACCTTGAATACTTTGTAACCATACACATCACCTCTAAGGTATTGGTCGTAAGTCTCAACTTCACTTTTCAAATACTCCTCAACTTTGGTAATATCAATACCCTCTTTTTCAATTTTGTATTTCGATACAAAGATGAATCCAATTTGTCCCGAATCCCATTGACAACTAAAAGAACTTGTACTAATAGTAATTCCCGAGTGGTCGTATAGATACAAAGGTAAAATAACAATTTCGCCTTCGTTTTCTTCGATACCATTCTTTAATTCTTCCCAACTATCATAATCTTCACTTCGATAGTCTGTCTTGTCCCCCAAATCATAACGTTTGTGAAAACATACCATTGTACCCAAATTGTCCCAACTTCTTGGACTTTCGGGTGAATCGTCTTGGAAAACCTTAATAAGGTAGTCACCAATTCTTTTTTGTTCGTGTAAGTAACTCATTTGTTTTATGTTTTAATGTTCAATACAAATATACAACAATTTTTATTATATCCAAAATAAATTTGTTAAAGTTTTCTAAATAAGTTTTGCCAGTTTTCGTCCCGGTCTGACCAGTTTGAAAAATGATTGGCCCGAGCCGAACACTTTTTCAAGCAGCGTCTTCTGCTTTTATTCTGAGAAAAAAAGGACCAGTCACTTTTGACATGGAGACGAGATGCTCGCATCTGTGGATAGACAAAAAAAAACCCCGACAAAGTCGAGGTCTTTTAAACACGAGTATTAAAACAAATCTAATTCATACACATAATATCAAACAATTCATCTCTTTGTTTTTCACTATCACGAATAGACATCATTACTGACAACATAACTGACCTCTCAATCTTTTCCCTTTCGTTCACTACATCCATATGACACAAAGGGTGGACGTTTCCACTTATCAATGAAATAAGTTTCAATCGTTCAACCGAAAGATTAATCAAGTTAATATAATCTTCTTCGTGGTTAGTATCCATTACTAAACCAAAACACAACATAGAAATTGTGTACTCTAATCTTTTTACATCGTTGGTCTTACTAATGTTTTCAACCAAGGTGTTCATTTCGTTTTCTAAATTCATAATGTTATTGTTTAAATGTTTCTGTAAATGTATTACAATTATTTCGTTATACCAAACATTGTGGTAAAAACTTTTAAAAAAATTTACGAACCCTTCACCAACAGCAGCACCATGTGAAAAGTGAGTGGCCCTGTATTACAATCCCTCACGAGCCAATCATTTTTCACAGTCGTCTTCATGAACCCGGATGGTAAACTCCATACAAAAAAAAAGGTCGGACATTGTCCAACCTCTTTGTTATACTACATACGAAACGTACCCTAAAACTCATACTCTTTTACTCTCTCGATTCTATTGTCTATTACTTCGGTAAGACAATCAAAGAAAATTCCTTCGTAGGTGTTTTTGATTTCCCCCTTGTTTGAGATAATATGTACCTTGTACAAATCCTCCCAACCCAAAGTTACCAAAACCCAACCTTTGTGGTGGTGTCCCGATACTTTCATCAAAAGTCCCTTGTCTGCAAAATTGATATTCTTACTAACTCCCCAACTCCAAAAGATACTTGGGTTGTGGGTTAATACTTTCATTGTTTCCCCTAATGAAAACTCCCTTTCCAAAAGTGGGGTAATAACTTTAAACATTGTAAACTTATCCATTTGTTAAAGTTTTTTTAAGGTTACCGAATAAAACCAAACCAATACTATAAGTTAGTATTGAATAAAAGGATACAACACAAAATCCCCAAAAAATGAAGATTAGTTTAATTCCCAATTCCATTGACATAAAGTCGTTTAATAAATTTGTCATAGTGTTTATTTGTTTTAATTGTTTAACAAATATAAACATTATATCATTATAAAAAAAATTATTTACCTTTTTTTTTTATTTTTTTTTTGAGTCGGAGAAACTGTAACCATCGGGGAAATTTGATTGGCTCGTGTATTACAATTTCTAAGGGGCCAATCATTTTTAGGGAAGGTGCACATGCCGAAAATCTTCAGATTGAATTCCACTTGGAGCCAATCATTATTTTCCTGTGGACGGGAGTGGTGAAGTTTTCGTAGGTACAAAAAAAAATCCCTCACTTTCGTAAGGGACTTTCGGTTTTCAAAGGTAGGTAGTTTAATCAACTACCTCGTATTTTTGTCCGTTCAAGGTGAATTCCTTAATACTATCCATTTTGTAAGAGATAACCATTACTTTTCTCTCTTGTTCTTGTTTTTGACTTTCGTAAACTTTGGTCATATAATCTTGGAACAATACTTTATCAATAGAGTTACCCTCAAAGGTGTATTCAACTTGTGGTTTGATTTCATCAAATCTTTCAACCATTAAATAATGTGATTGAGTTTTCTCGTTGAACAATACACATTTACTAATGTGTGTACCTACTTTGTTTTCCTCACTTTGAAAGTCGGGAGTTAAACCCTCTTTACTTTCGTTCTTTTGTACTCTTGTTTCGTAGTCATTACCAATTAAGAAATTTGACTTACTTTTTTTGATTACTTTATCAAAGTAAGGATTGTTTCTTTTGTTCATTCTTACTTTGGTTTCAGTTACCAAATTGATAAAGGTACTTTTTTCAACTTGTGAAAGGATTACCAACATTTCGTTTTTTGTAATTTTGTTCGTGTTCATTTTGTGTTTGTTTTAATTGTTTAACAAATATAGTTTATCCTACAATATAAACCTAATTTGTTTATACTTTTTTTTCATTTTTTTTTCTTTTAACATACCCCTAACAACCTGAACCCCCCGTGTCAGGGTAGAAAAGTGATTGGCTCTCCCCCTATGGGTATATACCCCTCCCCCCTCCCCGTATCCCCCCTTATATAGGGGGTATTTTGGGTGTCTAAAAGGGGGGTCAATGCCGTAACTGAAATTTTTCCGGAAATTTTTTGGGAAAAAAGGGGTCCATGGTAAAAACAACCCTAAAACTGAAAAAAAATTTTCCAGAAATTTTTGGGAATATTTATACTATATGAATTTACAGGAAAATATACATAGGATAAAACAAATGATGGGTATACTATCGGAGGAAGAGGTGGAGTACACCATGTTCCCAATGGATAATATACGTAGACCAAATGGTGCGGTGGGGACTCAGGGTTTTACACCTGAATCAATTATTAATTTAGTGAGACATATATCCAATGTGTATGATTTAAACTTACCTGAGTACGAATCATTAAAGGATTTAATATACACTATTAGAGAACAACCTGAAATTAAGGGATACATTATGAGTTATGTAAAGAGTGACCCAATAAGTGTTATTCAATTACCTGATGAGACGTACCATTTAAAGGACGGTAATCATAGAGCTAATTTATTGAACCTACTACATTTTGATTCGGTTCCGGCAGTTATAAAATAAAAATTGAGGATACTTCTCCTATATTGTTATAAAACCTTCTTTTTTAAGAAGGTTTTTTTATATTTATAAGGAAACAAAATACTATGGAAGAATTAATCGGAGTTATTAAATTATTTAGTGGGAACTTTGCCCCACAAGGATTCATGGAATGTAATGGACAATTACTACCTGTAAACCAATATCAAGCACTATACTCAATACTTGGTAATACATATGGTGGTGATATTCGAGCAATGACGTTCGGTCTACCTAAATTAACTCCTCCTGATGAAAAAATGAAATACGTAATCTGTGTAGAGGGTATATATCCTAATAGACCTTAAAAAATATTATCACTATGGGATTTAACGGGTGTATATTACCTTCAATAGAATGGATGCAATTGGAAATCGATAGAGATGGTCTTGAGTCCTTTGTAAAACGTTATGGTAGATACGACTCAATTATGGGTGAAACCGATAGAATGGAATTTCTTGAATCTAAGGTGAAAGAATATGAGGATAAAATAAATTTTACCCCCCTTATCTAAAAAGTTCCTTATCAATAATAAGTGGTTGATTGTGTTTTCTTTCACTTCTCAAATTAGATGGTTTTGAAAACTTGGACAAGCTTACTCCCAAACTTGTACATACTAAGAATAATCCTATAATTAAATTTAACATATTGTGTTTTTTTAATATAAATAACACTTTTTTTAGACAAAACATAGAAAAGTACCATTATTCTTCGAAAGTTTATATAAGTTCCTCTTTCGTTGATAAAACATATTTATAATATATGAAAATCCTTATATCAGAGTCCCAATTAAAAGTTATTATCGAGCAACAGAATTCCAATCTGACTGCTCCTGAACAAACTCTATTAGGGTTTTTAAATCGTTTTCTTAAGGGTGAACCAAATGAGTTCCAAAATACACCTATTGACCAATTAAGAAAAACTTTACTCTTCAACTCTAAGACCATATATCCTATGATTCAAAAACTCATTGAGAAGAAGGATACGGGTAAGAAGACGTATGATGATAAGACCTTCAATGCGTTATTCATGTCAATGGATAAGGTGATAACCAAGGAACAACGTTATGAGTTCTTCAAGGATGGTGGTAGTCTTACCAATGTGTCCTATGGTTCGGTACAAGAACAAGGATGGACGGACCCTGTTAAAGC